>Ga0209790_1000037_pt1 | contig 22452 bp, 26 predicted proteins | sample WorMetG1aBELIZE2_FD_187420 | JGI IMG/M metagenome (GOLD analysis project Ga0209790, IMG submission 187420) | Marine gutless worms symbiont microbial communities from Max Planck institute for Marine Microbiology, Germany - Inanidrilus... ... | reverse complement strand
CTTTACCTGTCAGACCTTTACCTGATTTTAAATCAGCTAAGGCCTTGTCTATATCAAATTTTGCTTCCATGTCTGTCTCCTTAAATTATCATATTTTAAGTTTTGACACAGAATTATGAACACTACTCCTCTGAATGACTGTTAAGCCGGTCGAGCAGCATGTCAGTATCAGGGCTTACCCGTAATTTTTTAGCTTCTTTTAAAAGAATCGCCCTGCCGCTGGCCAGATTATCAGCATAGTCATTTTTACGAAACCAGCTTTTAACTTTGGTCCGGGCGCTGGCGGTACGCAAAAAGCCCAAGGAACTCATCATCCAGTCGCGAGCCGGTTTACCTTCCCTGGCAGTTAGAATTTCTACACCCTGCCCGGTTTTAAGCATAAAAGTTAATGGCACTATCTTGCCATCAACCTTGGCACCACGAGTTCTATGTCCAAGTTCGGTATGAATCATGTAGGCAAAATCAAGCGGTGTAGAACCAGCCGGCAGTTCCATAACCTCACCGGCCGGGGTGAAAACATAAATATGCTCTTCGGCCAGCTTATCGGCAAAGTTTTCAACCGCGCCTTCCTGCTGTTTGACATCCTCTTTCCAGTCCATGAGCCGCCTAAGCCACTTGACCTTGGCCTCAAACCCTGGATCATATTTAGTTTGCTCCTTATAGCGCCAATGCGCTGCTACTCCGCTTTCGGCAAACTCGTGCATTTTAAAGGTGCGAATTTGTACCTCAATCACCTTATTGTCTGTGGTTCGAACCGCAGTATGCAAGGACTGATAATTATTTGATTTAGGGTTGGAAATATAATCATCAAATTCCCTGGGGATAGGTGACCAGAGATTATGCACTATTCCCAATACCTGATAGCAGTTGGCCTCGGTATCGGTTAATACCCTAAGAGCCCTTAGATCAAACAGTTCCTCAAACTCCTTATTTTTAAGCTGCATTTTACGCCATATACTGTAAATATGCTTCGATCTGCCGCTAATTTCGTGCTTTATACCTAATTTCTTAAGCTCAGACCCTAAAATTTCACTTATTTTTTCTATATATTGTTCGCGCTCTGTGCGCTTCTCGGCAAGGCGTGCAGCAAGCTCTTTATACTCCGCCGGCTGTAACTGCCTGAAACTTAAATCCTCAAGCTCCCATTTAATCGCCCAGATACCCAAACGATTAGCCAGTGGCGCAAATATATTTTTAGTTTCAAGCGCAATTTCATCCCGTATAGCCTTAGGCAGATTTTTAAGATTGCGCATGGTATAAACCTGTTCGGCCAACTTGATAAACACTACCCGGATATCCTTGGACATCGAAAGCAGCATCTTACGCAATGACTCCTTATGTCGATCCTGATTGGTTATTTTGTCAGCAGCCAGCTCATGTACGAACCCTAACTGCCGCACACCTTCTACCAAATTTAAAATACTATCAGGCCATTTATCCTTAATCTTTTCCGCCTCAATTTCACCCAAAAGATAAAGCGGCAGGATTATAGCCGCCAGCAGAATTTCCTCATCCTGAGTTACATTAAGCAAAATGCCAAGAATTCCATTCAGTTTGTTTTGTTGCTCAGGGTCAATCCTGGATAATTTATCTGATACTTCGGCATAAACGCCCACCAGCTTGGTGGCATTTTGTTTATCCAGTTCTTGCAGCTCAGCAGTTAATGAAATACCAGTCAATTATTGCTAATTTTAAGAAAACATTATTATTTTATGCCAAGAATAATTTTGCCTTAAATAAATTTCTTAATCTGTCAAGACCTTGCCGCCTGAGATAGAAAAATCTTTCCAGCATACGCCATTTACTTTATACCAAGATTGATGTTTTCAAATTATTTTCACTCTTAATCATGTTTAATGCCACAGCCTCCCCTGCAGCCACAAATGCCCCTCAAGGGCATCACCTGCCCTGGGAGGTTGCTCGTTATTCCAGATATTTTCGGTAATCAAAATATCTAAACTGAAAACTTCATCCTCTTCCAGCATAAGCTGGGCCAGCATTATTCTTACTATCCAGCCCTTAGTGCCTAGTATCTCGGGTGCTTGCCTGACAGATTCAACAGGGCCACGGAAAAAATAATCGTCCACATCCCATTCTTCAATCGGATAAAACATCATAGTTGATTCATCTATGTAAATATTTTGTTGTTCGGCCTTGTCTTGTGCTCCAAGTGATTTTCCTTGCTCTGATAACAATTTTGACAACTTTGAATTAGCTTCCACAGGGATTTCCTGGGTTGCAGCATGTTTGGCATCATAGGCCATTCCGATTAATAAAAAGTCATAAGTTCTTCCAGCCTCATACCTGGCTCGATTCAGTAAATACGTAGTATCAAAAAAATCTAGCGGCATACCATTAATATCTGCACTTATCTGGGCCTCAGCGCCGCCATGCCAGACATTAATTTGCTCAATCTCCAGTTTATACTGTGAACCTTCAGAGCAAAATGGAAATATAGTTTTAAGAGCATTGCCGCTATCTTCTAATATAATACCGATGCGCGCTCCGGCGCGAGGAATAGGCCAATCCAGATAGATCCCCTCCGGCCAATTCTCGGGTAAAACAAACCGGTCTTTACACATTTTTGTTTCTATAGCAGGTACCGCTTCTTCAACTATTAACGGCAACTGTTGCATCAAATATTTAATATCTATGTTAAAAGGATCCCAGTGAGAACCCATGTAATGCTGGACATCGGGTTTTTCAAATATATAAGTTGATTGTGGCCAATTATTATTTTTCATTTCAATTTCCTTAACAGACTAAGCAGATACTTGCAATACTATCAAGCAGTTAACTATTTTCACAATAAATATTTTTCATCAAATAAATCCCAGGCATATTCAGAATCCGGCACAAAGGTTAAACCCGCCCCGGTAGTACCGACACCTGAAGTTCTGCATCGTACCAACCAACCGCCTATGACTTTAGCGCGGTCTATTTGAATCTCAGAATCTATTTCTATTATTTCCCAATCAAGCTTTTGCATAATTTATTCCTTGCTTTTTCATATTCACCGCTTTTAATAAAACAACATGTTATTGTATTTTTACATATCATTAATTTTATTTTCCAACCATTTGCCTGCGGTTTGCTCGTCTTGTTCGATGGCGATTTCTACTGCTTTTTTTGCGCACTCCAGCAGGTGTTTTGATTGTTTGCGTAAGTTAAAGGATTCGGTTACTTTTTGCTGGATTTGGTTTTGTTTTGCTTCCGGCAGTATTGGAATCACCGCTTCCTTTACCTGATCTGGTCGCCAGTGAAGTATCACAGAACCGCCCACATCTCGGTTGACTTGTTCTTTTGTCAAAATGGAATTGAGTACCAATGCCAGATATTCATTGTTGATTTTGTTTGATTTGTTTTTCAGGCGAAGTATACCACCAGAGGGGATCATCATTTGCGGTGTTTCACTCAAGTAAAAAGCAATGCCTGGGGTTGCGTCCTTACTAAAGAGGATTTCGCCCCTATTGGGCTGATGTTGTTTGAGTTCCTGGTATAGTTTTTCAGAAATATATTTTTCTTCTGTAACCTCAAACGGACTTAGATTACTGACACGAACAAATGGAATACCCTCATCTAAATATTCTCCACTGCCCACTTCCACACATTTTTTAACCGTAACTAAGTTACCCAGCATATCCCAACCGCCGTAATAGCTTTTTATCGCCTTGACAATTTCCTCATATTTTGGCTGATAATATTCCGCATCAATACGTTTAGCCTGTTCGGTGTCAGAGTAGTTTTTGATAAAGGTTAGCCGGTGTTTGGGCTGCCAGTTGTTTAGGCCGAGTTCGGAGAGGAGGAGAGATTGGGCTTGTTTAAATAAGCCATCAGATTTCTTTCTTTTCCTTAATAACTGATGGTAAATCTCTTCAATTTTATTTTGAAAAGTATAGTTCAGTATTGGTATTGGTATCTCATATAATTCAGATTTACTAATAAACGGTGTTGCAATATTAGAAATCAAGCGACTTTTCAACTTTTGGCCCAAGCCACAAGATAAATAAACTGCCAAAAAATATTTGTTTACATTGTCATTAACAGTAAATTTATATAAAGTCCCAGATATTAATACCTTTTCAGGAAAATCATCTGGAACTATTGCAACTTTTTGAACGTTTCCTTTTACCTCTAATAATATTTCTCCCTTTGTTGCTCTTCCTTTTTCATACCTTAGCCAATCGGCACTTGATACATATCCAGATTTTTCAATATTGATTATTGGTGACTCTATATCGGCTGCCTGTAAAAATTGTGGAAAATCATCTGCAACTTCGCGTTTAGTTAATATTTCGGTATTTTCATAAACAACTCTATAACCGTCTTCTATTAAATCTCCCAACTTAACTGAAGCTAATCGTATTTTGTTTGATAATCTTACCAAATCAGGATGCCAATATTCAGCATCAATTCGTGAATTTAGCTGATTTTTAACATCGCTAAGTTGAACAATAGAAATCTGCATCCTTACCCTTCACCCCGATTTTTAATTTTATCTTCCAGTTCTTTTAACTCCTCTTCATCTTGCCTGTCTGCCTGCTGTGCTGCAAAAGTTTTGCGTCTGGTGTCAAATTGTTCATATTCTTCACGTGCTATGGCTTCCATTTGTTTGTGACTTACCGTACCTTTATCCTGTAATAAAACAAAATCGTTATTGTGAATAATCTGGTCAACGTTTTGCCGCCAAAAATCCATGGTGGTATCGATTCTGTTTTTAGCCCTGAGTTCGGCTGTTTCCAGAAAGATGACGACCAGGCGGTTGAGCGTATCTATTTCTTCTGCGTTCAAATAGTTTTTGGCAATATATATGTCCTGCTTGCGGACAATTGAACCTTGCCAGGTTTTCAGCCCCATATTTTCTTTTTTTACATCGGCTCTTTGGCTTATTAGTTCTGCTGCGGTTTGCCGGGTTACGGCATAGAGCAATTTGTTTTGCACTTCGGCAAAGAACATTTGAGTGGATTTATCGCTGCCGTCATAATCACTAGAAAGCGCAAACAGGTCACGAACCTTTTGATAAAAACGTTTCTCGCTGGCGCGAATGCCTCGAATACGAGAGAGCATTTCATCGAAATAATCCGGGCGGCCATCCGGGTTTTTCAGGCGTTCGTCGTCCATGACATAGCCCTTTACCATATACTCATGCAGGTGGCGATTAGCCCATTGGCGAAACTGGCTGCCGCGCAAGCCACGGACACGAAAACCAACCGCCAGAATCATGGGCAAACTGTAATGCAAAACATCATATTGCTTGCCATCTGCGGCAGTTGTCCGGAAATTCCGAACAACTGAATTATTAATTATTTCCTTTTCATTCAATATGTTATTGATATGCTCACTGATGGTTGACTTAGTGGTGGCAAAAAGTTCTGCCAGTTGTTTCTGACTTAGCCAGACGTCTCCATCACGCGCATAGAGCGCCACCGAGGATTTACCATAAGCCGTTTTGTAGATGATGATATTTTGCTGTTCCATTACGACTTCCAGAAGCTCAATCCTTCACTTTTCGCCCACTCAATAAAGGCTTCGGCAATGCCATTCTCTAATTCCCCGTCATGGTTATGTAGGTCATGCTCAACGATAAGATGTCCGTTTTTATCCAGTTTGTGTTGTCCGTTACCGCTTTTTAAATATATGTAATTGCCGGAGTTATCTTTACCGCCTTTTTCAGATACCGCAAAAAAAATGGGATAATCATCAACCTTTGGACATATTTCATCATGCCATTTTTGCACAAAAAGCACGCTGGTTTTAGTTCCAGTATGCGGCTTAAATGTATTACCATGCAAGCCGACTACCGCAAGGATACGAGCATGCTGGGCAATAAATTCCCGTATTCGTTTGTCAGAGGTATTATTAAATCTGCCTTGAGGTAAAACGATAGCCATGCGGCCGCCGGGTTTGAGAAAATCCAGATTTCTTTCTATAAATAAAATATCCCGCCCAACCTTGGATTGTACTTTGCCGTTGGCCTTAAATCCCAACTCGTACTGGTGCAGAATTCGTCCCTCCTTGATGTCACCGGCAAAAGGCGGGTTGGCCATGAGAATATCAAAGCTAAATTGCTTGTTTTCGCCTTTTTCAGCCCTTAGTTTTTCCAGACGTTCAAAACCACGTCCATAGGTGCTGATCCATTTCTTGTCTTTTTCAGTCTTGTCGCTCCAGCGGTCGAAATCCAGCGCATTCAGATGTAACACATTGGTTTCACCGTCTCCGGCAATCAAATTCAGGGTACGAGCAACACGCACGGTCTTTTCATCAAAGTCAATGCCAAAAACTTTAAGAACATGTTGTTTATCTTCATCAGGAATTTCTGCATTGGTAAATAGATGCCCGGTTAGTTTGAAAATGGTATGTACCGGAAAACCACAACTACCCGAAGCTGTATCAATCATATACTCACCACGTTTTGGGTTGAGCATTTGCACGCACATATCAATCACATGACGCGGAGTAAAATACTGTCCTTTTTCACCCTTGGCGGATTTATTGACCAGATATTCAAAGGCTTCATCAACCACCAGAAGATTGGAATTAAACAGTTTAACATTCTGTAAACTGGAAACGCAGACCGCTAAATGACTACTAGATAAAGCAAATGTTGAACTAGCGGCAAATACGCCTTTCCATTTCTGTTTTGCCTGATTGAACAAACCTTGAATTTTGTTTTTAAGCTCGGTATCGGTCTGACCGATGTTTCTGAATTCCATAACCCGGAAGCCATCATCATCTATGCCGCTTACCGCTTCTTTTAGTGCATCATAATCATGCCCATCAAGATAACTCGGTGAATGGTTATATTTAGTAGAGGGTTCATGCACCGCAGTTTTTGTAACCTTGCGAAGAAAATAATTGATAACGCCTTTATCCTCCTGACTCAGATATTCATCATAGAGCTTAGTAAAGATGAGCTTAAACACCTCCTCAAACACATCCACTCCGGCATTAGCAAGAACTTCATCCTCCATTTCCTGAATCTTGGCTTTTAATGATTTTCGCTGATTTGACAATTCATCTTTGATAATCAAATCTTTTAAAGTGAAACGTTCACTAATAATTTCTGTGAGACTTTGCTTAGCATTTGGAATATCGGTGATGTCTTCAAAATAGTTTGGATCTTTGCGATGGTAATGTGAAATTTGTTCTCCATTGGTCCATACGCCGATTGGAGCGCCGGTGGCATTGCAATAGGAACGAAGCTGATTTTTCCCGTCTTTAAGTTTGGGTTTTTTTAGCTCAACAATGATATAGGGGGCATCAGAACGGTCTTTGTCAAATATAACAATATCGGCTTTTTTCTTTTCCCGGCCAAAGTTAACAGAATATTCAAATGCCAGTCTTTTTCTTGTATATTGGTATTGGTTGATAAGGCGGTTTGCGTAAAGCTGACGTACAATTTCTTCTGGCTTGAGCTGTATATCTTTACCGCGAACAACACACCGGATAAATGGCGCTTCTTTCCCTCTGGTGGTTTTGCTAAATACTTTTTGCCGTAAAAGCTTAATTTCACCGTCTGTGAACAGAGCAAGATGATAGTTGCTGTCCTTAAGTGTGGCCTGGATGATATCCGGTTGGGTCATTTATTCTCCGTTTAGTTTTTGAGGGCTGGCACGGCGTTTAGCTTACAAATATAACGGTTGGTATATTACATTGAAACATCAGTTAAATATTCAAAACTTCCGTATTCTGTGCCAAGAATAATTCCGGCTTGGCTGTTTTTCCTGCGGTGCGGGTTAGAACTATTTAAGATTGATAATGTATTGCTCCAGCTCCTCATCACCTTCCTCTAACATAGCAAAACTTCTGACTGAAACTCCGGCTTCATGCACCGAGTCATTACTGCCGGATAGTAGAGGATGCCAGGATTTTAAATCCTTGCCAGCAGCCAGCAGTCTATAGGCACAGGTTTTTGGCATCCACTCTAACTTATCTATATTATCCTTGCTTAGTTTTATGCAATCCGGCTGCCTTAGGCTTCTTTTGGCATAATCGGTGCATCTGCAGTTTGCCAGATCAAGATAAGCACACACGATTGAGGTGTAGTAAAGCTTGCCGCTTGTTTCATCTTCAAGCTTTATCAGGCAGCAACGGCCACAACCGTCACACAGGCTTTCCCATTCTTTATTACTTAACTCGGCAAGTGATTTTTGCTGCCAGAATTTATCTGACATATTTTTTAAATAACAATAATCCCAAAGCAAGCATTACTACAATGAGTCCCAGGGTTATTTTATCTGCGCCTATTAAAACGCCGCCCGCCACCAAACCGGCAGCGCTTAAAATATTAAAAGTATTTTTACGTTGATTGCTCTTTAAGGTAGCAATTATTTTTTTATTGGCAGCGGCGCCTGCTACCTCACCGTTTGCCAGCCTCACAAGCACTTTATTTATATTGGCCGGACCTTTGGGAAGCTCTGGCAAAAGTTTCGTAAATTCCCTGGCCGATTGTTTAATAAAACTTTTAAGACTTAAGTGTTCGTCCATCCATTTCTGCAAAAAAGGTTTGGCAGTCTGCCATAAATCAAGTTCCGGGTAAAGCTGCTTACCCACGCCTTCAATATAGATCAGAGTTTTATCCAGCAACACCAGTTGCGGTTGAATTTCCATGCCAAATCTTTTGGAAACCCGAAACAGACGCATTAATACCTTACCCAGGGATATATCGGCAATCGGCCGATTGGATACCGGCTCCAGCACCGTACGAAACGCCGATTCAAGTTCCTGCAGCACTACATCTTCCCGCACCCAGCCGGAGCTAATATAAACTTTGGCAAGCTCCTGATAATCGCTGTTGAAAAATGCTAACAAACCTTGCGCGACAAATAATTGATCCTCTTCAGTCAGGCTGCCCATAATGCCAAAATCTACCGCCACATAAGAAGGGTTAACCGGATCAGAGGTGTTGACAAAAATATTACCGGGATGCATATCAGCATGAAAAAAATTGTCGCGGAATACCTGAGTGAAAAATATCTCCACCCCAAGTTCTCCAAGCCTTTTCAGGTCAACATTTAGTTTCCTTAATTTATCCACCTGGTTAACCGGCACTCCGGATATACGCTCCATGGTTAATACCCGCTCGGCGCTTCTATCCCAGTCAGGCTTAGGCACATATAGCTTGCCGGAATCTTTAAAGTTTCGCCCTAATTCCGACATATTGGCTGCTTCTTTTAATAAATCCAGCTCATCGTGAATTACCCTGTCATAATCATTGATAACTTCCGGCAAACGCATTCTTTTTATTTCAGAAGACAGCGCATGTAAGGTTTTGGCAATAACCCGTGCAAGTTTTATATCGCGGTGGATTTTGCGTTCGATATTCGGCCTTACCACTTTTACCACACACAAATTACCGTCCGTATCCACTGCATTGTGCACTTGCGCGATCGAAGCCGAGGCTATGGATGTCTCATCAATAGATTTAAAGAGCTTAAAAAAGTCCGCGCCAAAGCTTTTTTCAATTACCTGTTTGATATGCTGCCAATCATCCGGTGGCACTGCATCCTGCAGTTTATTCAACTCATCGGCAATATCATCTGGCAACAAATCACGACGCACCGAAAGCATTTGACCCAGCTTGACAAATACCGGGCCCAGACTTTCCAGGGCTTTACGCAGGGCCACGCCACGTTTGGTGTCTTTGCTTATTTGCGGCTGCCAGAAAAATATTATTTTGTATATTTTGCCCAGAGCGCGCGGAAAATACTGATACAGGCGGTAGCGGGCAATGGTTTTTAGAATTTCAAATAAGCGCAAGGCTTTATCCTATTCGGTTTATTCTGGCTTCCAATATATCAAATCTTGAGCGCAGATTGTCAACCCCTTTAATGAAATCAGCCAGCTCGGATGAATCGGGCACCAGTTTTGCTTCATACTTTACAAAATCCGCTGTCATATCGATAAACCGCGCTTTGCTATCAAAAGCCCATGCAGTAAAATCTTTAACCAGAGAGCCAATACCATGTGCAGCGGTATCACCGACAAAACCAGCCAGCATATCTTCCGTATCCTTGTGAATATTGGCAAATAGTCTTTGATATTCCCTTGCAGTTTCAATATCGCCGCTAATCTTTATCTCTGGCGAGAATAAAACTTCAGAGTCCTGATTAAGAATAAGTTTTATTAAATATACACTGCCGGCGGCCAGGGTAACATCCGGCACTGCTGCATAGTTGCCATGCATTTCAAGCTTGCTGGCGCCGCTTTTAAGATAAACCTCCTGTTTTAAATCTTCAGCCTTGATTTTTAATATTCTGCCATTAAGTTCAAGTAATGATTCTTGAGCCCTGGGAGCGTTGGCCAAGGGCAAATTGACCAGCTTTTCCAGCACCGCAAAAAAGGCTGATCTCAGCTCAGGAGCTAAAGAGCTTTCAGTCAATTTTATACGCCCGATGCAGCGCCACTATCCCGGCGCTTAGATTAAAGTAATCCACTTTTACAAAACCTGCCGTTTCCAGCATGGTTTTTAGTTCTTCCTGACCCGGGTGCTTGCGGATAGACTCAGCAAGATATTTATAACTGGCTGAATCCCTGGCGAAAATTCTGCCAAGTACCGGCAGCACTTTAAATGAATATAAATCATATATTTTTTCCAAAGGCTCATTTACCGGTCTGGAAAACTCCAGCACTAACAACTTGCCGCCGGTTTTTAACACCCTAAATATCGAACTTAAAGCCTTTGCCTTATCGGTAACGTTTCTAAGCCCGAAAGCCATGGTCACACAATCAAAATAGTTATCAGCAAACGGCAAGTCTTCGGCATCGGCTTTGGCATACTCCACGTTACCTACCACTGCCGCATCTACCAACCTGACTCTGGCTCTATCCAGCATTTTCTGATTTATATCAGATAGCACCACTTTACCTGCAGAGCCAACCAGAGGTGACATCATTTTAACCAAATCTCCGGTACCGCCGGCTAAATCCAGTACCTTTTGCCCCTGTGTTAGTCCGGTCATCTCTATGGTAAAGCGTTTCCATAAACGATGAACACCGAACGACATAATGTCATTCATTAAATCATAGTTATCTGCTACCGAGTCAAAAACTCCTTTAACTCTGTCGGCTTTGTCTTTGGCCTTTACCTCTTCAAAACCAAAGTGAGTGGTTTTATTGTTATCAGCCATCCAGCTTTCTCTCAATACCGGCAGCCTTCAATTTATCAAGGTAAACTTGCCAGTTTCTTTCCTGGTTTTTAGCAATCGCATATAGCCAGCTCCAGGAATAAATCCCGGAATCGTGGCCGTCATCAAATTTCAGAACTACCGCATAATTCCCAACTGGCCTTATGTTTTCTATAGTTACGTTCTCTTTACCGATTTGCAGTTTTTCATCTTCCGGTGAATGCCCACGCACTTCAGCCGAAGGTGAATATACCCTTAAATATTCGGCGCTTAACACATAACTTTCATCATTATCGAAGCGTAAATATAAGTTTTTCTCCGATTTTTCATAGCGGATTTCAGTGGGTAGCGGTTGCTTATCTTTACTCATAATAATTTAAAGTATATAACGGGATAAATCTTCATTATCAATTAACTCGTTTAAGTGTTTTTCAACGTAATTCTCATCTATTACTAACTTTTTGCCATTTTTGTCTGCAGCTTCAAATGAGACATTTTCTAACAGGCGCTCCATCACCGTATGTAAACGCCTGGCGCCAATATTTTCCGTGTTCTCGTTGACCGACCAGGAAACCTCGGCAATTTTAACTACCGCATCTTCGGTAAATTCAAGCTCGAATTTTTCGGTTGCCATCAACGCCGTGTATTGTTCAGTCAGGGATGCATCCGGTTCGGTTAAAATTCTTTTAAAATCATCAGCGCTCAAGGCTTTTAATTCGACTCTAATCGGCAGTCGGCCCTGTAGCTCCGGAATTAAATCCGAGGGCTTGGACAAGTGAAATGCCCCGGAACCGATAAATAAGATGTGGTCGGTTTTAACCATACCGTACTTGGTGCTTACGGTCGAGCCCTCGACTAAAGGCAGCAGATCCCTTTGTACGCCTTCACGTGACACGCCGCCGCCACGCTGATTTTCCGTATCCTGGGCAATTTTATCCACCTCATCCAGAAACACGATACCATTTTGCTCGGCCTCTTTAATCGCGATGATTTTTATCTCTTCATTATCAATCAGGCTGTGTGCCTCTTCCTCGGCCAGAACTCTAAGTGCATCCTTAACTCGCATCTTGCGATTTACCGTTTTGCCGCCGCTGATATTCTTTAGCATATTCTGTAATTGCGAGGTCATGTCTTCCATCCCGGGCGGGCCCATGATTTCCACTCCAACCGGCGCCGCGCTTACCTCAATTTCGATTTCCTTGTCATCCAGATCACCTTCGCGCAGCTTTTTACGGAATTTCTGCCTGGTAGCAGAATCAGCATCATAGTCCACGTTGTCGGCTCTAGGCAGCAGGGCATCCAGTACCCGTTCTTCAGCCAGATCTTCGGCCCGGGTCTTAACTTTGGCAATTTCCTTGTCCCGCACCATCTTTATAGACATGTCAACCAGATCGCGGATTATAGACTCAACATCGCGCCCAACGTATCCCACTTCGGTAAACTTGGTAGCTTCAACCTTAATAAAAGGCGCATTGGCAAGATTAGCCAGCCTTCTGGCAATTTCGGTCTTGCCGACCCCGGTCGGACCAATCATCAGAATATTTTTGGGGGTAATTTCCCCTCTTAATTCCGCCGATACCTGCATTCGGCGCCAGCGGTTTCTAAGCGCAATTGATACCGCACGTTTGGCGCTATCCTGGCCGATAATGTGCTTATCAAGCTCGTGAACGATTTCCCGCGGAGTTAATTCTGTCATAATTTTTCCAATACCAAACTATCATTAGTATAAACACAAACCTTGGCCGCAATCGCCATGGCTTTTTTTACGATTGCTTCCGACCCAAGCTTGGTATTCTCCAGCAAAGCCAAAGACGCCGACTGGGCAAATTGACCGCCGGAACCGATGGCGATGGAGTCATATTCGGGTTCTATAACATCACCATTACCGGAAATAACCAAAGTCGTATCCTTGTCCGCCACCAACAGCATAGCCTCCAGACGGCGTAAAATCCGGTCGGTACGCCAGTCTTTGGCCAGTTCCACCGCCGAGCGAATTAAAATTCCCGAATGTTTCTCCAGTTTGGCTTCAAATTTTTCAATCAGGGTGAAAGCATCGGCCGTACCACCGGCAAACCCGGCCAATACCTTGTCATTGTGCAATTTTCTGATCTTGCGGGCATTGCCTTTCATGATGGTATTACCCAGACTCACCTGGCCATCGCCGCCTAAAACCACTTCCTTACCCCGGCGCACGCATAAAATTGTTGTGCCTCGAAACTGCTGCATATCTAATTTTAAAATTTAAACGAGGAATATTAACTTATGTTGAGGTAGTTATAAACAATATGGCTTCTTTAAATTTACGACTTAAAACAGAATATTCATGCAGTGTGCTCAAAGTAATCCAATACTGGATAACTCCTGCAGTTATTACTTAACCTGACAATATAAAGTGTATAATTCCGGTTTTATTTTTTTCTGGAGAACTTATGGGCTTTAACACCCCGCTTAGAACCCTTATGGGCCCCGGACCGTCTGATGTGCATCCGCGCGTATTGGCGGCCAGCGCCAAGCCTACTATCGGTCATCTGGACCCTGAATTCGTACGCATGATGGATGAAGTAAAATCCATGTTGCAATATGCTTTTAAAACCCAAAATCAGTTAACAATGCCGGTTTCAGCTCCGGGCTCGGCCGGGATGGAAACCTGTTTTGCCAACCTGGTGGAACCCAATGATAAGGTTGTGGTTTGTATTAATGGGGTATTCGGCGGCCGGATGTTGGAAAATATAGAACGTACTGGCGGCGAAGCGATAGTTGTTGAAGATAATTGGGGTAAGGCGGTTGATCCAGCAAAACTTGAAGATGCGCTAAAACAAAACCCGGACGCCAAGATTGTAGCTTTCGTACATGCCGAAACTTCAACCGGCGCTCTGTCAGATGCCAAAACTTTATGCGAAATTGCAAAAAAATATAACTGTCTGACTATAGTCGATACCGTAACTTCATTAGGCGGAGTGGAGCTCAGGGTGGATGATTGGGGGATTGATGCAGTATATTCCGGTACCCAGAAATGCTTATCCTGCCTGCCGGGCATATCACCGGTAAGTTTTAGTCAAGCGGCCCTCGATAAGGTGAAAAACCGCAAAACCAAAGTACAAAGCTGGTTTATGGACTTAAATCTGGTTATGGGCTACTGGGGTGAAAATTCCAGTCGCTCCTACCACCATACCGCGCCAGTCAATAGTATCTATGCTCTGCATGAAGCTTTGGTCATGCTGCAAGAGGAAGGGCTGGAAAATGCCTGGCAGCGTCACCTTGACAACCATGAGCTACTAAAACAGGGCTTGGTGGATATGGGGATAGAGTTCGTGGTTGATGAAGCTGAGCGTTTACCGCAATTAAACTCGGTGTGGATTCCACAAGGGACCGATGATGCCAAAGTGCGGGGTTCTTTACTGAATGAATACAATCTGGAAATTGGTGCCGGCCTGGGGGATTTTGCCGGCAAAGTATGGCGTATCGGCCTGATGGGTCAGGCTTCAAGTAAAGAAAACGTACTATTTTGCCTGTCGGCATTAAAAGCCGTTATGTAAGCTTATGAGTAATGCGCTAAAAATAATTCTGGTAGATGAAAATACCGGCCGCTCGGCCATCTTGCGCCGGGCGCTGCAGGATGCCGGGCATGAGGTAATCTGTCGTCTGGAATCACACAAGGCGCTTAATGACAGTAACGAAGTAACCCATGCCGATGCGATAATTTTAAATACCGATATCCCGGATGATGAAATTTTCGCCAACTTAAATACTATCAATCAGACTAAGCCCAAACCCATCGTTATGTTTACCGACCAAAGCAACAGCTCCATGGCAAATGACGCGATAAAATCCGGGGTAAATGCTTACATAGTCGATGGCTTGGAAGAAAACCGGGTGCAGGGGATAATCGATATTGCAATTGCCAGATTCCGCGAGTTCCAGGCCTTAAAGGACGAGCTTGACAGTACCCGCACCCAGTTAAATGAAAGGAAAATTGTAGAAAAAGCCAAGGGGATTTTAATGCAGAAAAACAACATAAATGAAGATGAAGCCTATAATGCCCTTAGAAAAATGGCGATGGATAAAAACGCTAAAATTGCAGATATTGCAAAAAATGTTATTGAAGTTGTGGATTTGTTAGGCTAGTATTCCCACTTCTGCCAATGAGGGCGGATACGTATAAACGAAGGCGTTTATTTAAAACAGCAAAATAGCTGTCTTAAATAAGCGCCTTTTTTTATTCTGTAATCAACGCTGATCCATATAGGGGCACACGCCCCGGAATTTATAACTGGTAACGACGCCTGTGTGTTTAACAATCGAACACATGGGCTTTTTTATGGAGAAAACCTATGAAAATGATTACGGCAATCATTAAGCCTTTTAAAGTCGAAGATGTACGTGAGGCTTTAGCCGAAGTCGGAGTAAGCGGCATAACTACCACCGAAGTTAAAGGTTTCGGACGGCAAAAAGGTCACACTGAGCTTTACCGCGGCGCCGAATACAAGGTGGATTTTATTCCGAAAGTAAAAATTGAAGCGGCGGTAACAGACGATATCGCAGATCAGGTTATTGAGGCCATCCAGAAAAGCGCCAATACCGGCAAAATCGGGGATGGCAAGATATTTGTTTCAAGCCTGTTGGAAGCGGTCAGGATTCGTACCGGTGAAACCGGCGAGACCGCCCTTTAGTTAATTGGAGATTACCATGGAAAATAATTTATTTGAACTTCAGTATGCGATAGATACCTTTTACTTTCTGGTTTGCGGTGCTCTGGTTATGTGGATGGCTGCCGGTTTTGCCATGCTGGAAGCAGGATTGGTGCGGGCCAAAAATACCGCAGAAATTCTTACCAAAAATATTGTGCTGTTCGCTATTGCCTGTACCGCATATCTTATAGTCGGTTATGACATTATGTATGATGGCGGACTGCTTCTTAAAGACATTGCTCTGGATGGCGCAGATTCCAGCGATAGCCTTACTGCCAGTGTGTTAAAAGAGTCGGCTGCGGCCGGATTTGGCGGAGATTCCGTATATTCCAATGCCTCTGACTTTTTCTTTCAGGTGGTGTTTGTAGCAACTGCAATGTCCATAGTCTCCGGGGCGGTGGCCGAGCGCATGAAGCTATGGGCTTTCATGCTGTTTGCCATTGTAATGACCGGCTTTATCTATCCGATGGAAGGCGCCTGGACCTGGGGCGGCAAATCCGTATTTGGCCTGTATAGTCTGGGTGATCTCGGTTTTTCTGACTTTGCCGGCTCCGGCATCGTACACATGGCGGGCGCAGCTGCAGCCCTGGCTGGAGTGTTGCTATTAGGCGCCAGAAAAGGAAAATATGCCAAAGATGGCTCGGTTAATGCCATACCGGGCGCAAATCTGCCTCTGGCTACGCTTGGCACCTTTATCTTATGGATGGGCTGGTTCGGGTTTAACGGCGGTTCGGTATTAAAACTTGGTGATGCCGCCAGTGCCAATTCGGTGGCGATGGTATTTTTAAATACCAATGCTGCAGCAGCCGGCGGGGTAATTCTGGCAATTTTGGTTGCCAGGTTATGGTTCGGCAAAGCTGATCTTACCATGGCACTTAACGGTGCTTTAGCAGGACTGGTAGCAATTACCGCCGAACCTTCCACTCCCTCGCCGTTGGCGGCAACTTTAATCGGTGCGGCCGGTGGCGCCATAGTGGTATTTTCCATTGTGTTTCTGGATAAACTTAAAATCGATGATCCGGTGGGCGCGATTTCGGTACACGGTGTGGTAGGTCTTTGGGGTTTACTGGCGGTACCCTTGACCAATCAGGATGCGACTATAGGCGCTCAGCTTGCAGGCGCGGCAACTATATTTATCTGGGTGTTTGCAATAAGCCTGATAGCCTGGTTTGCCATCAAACTTGTTATGGGCATCCGGGTAAGCGCCGAAGAAGAATACGAAGGTGTGGATATAGGCGAATGCGGCCTGGAGGCTTATCCTGAGTTTACTAACTCCTAACAGCCTGCCTTACTTCTGGCTCCCAACATCCCTGGTTGGGAGTCAGATAAAACCTATCTGCCACTGCAAACTTCATTTGTATAAAGTCCTGATTAAGTTTTAATACTCAACGCATGAATATCGGTTTGGATTAAATCATCAAGCGATTTGTAAATTGCCCGGTGTTTTTGCAAAAGACTTAGATCGTCCAGAGTCTTGGCTTTAATATGAATCTGGTAATGGCCCTTGCCGTCGGCGCTTTTATGCCCTGCATGCTCATGCGATTTGTCCTCTATCTCTAGAACCTGAGGCTTAAAATCCTGTTCCAGTTTGGCGCGTATGGCCTCTACCCTTTGTTCCGGCTGCATCAGAACACCTTGATAAAAGGTTTCACTATGGATTTTTCATAAACCCCGGCTGCCTGGTATGGATCATCTGCTGCCCATGTTTCAGCCTCTTTTAGACTTGCAAATTCAGCCACCACCAATGACCCGCTGAATCCGGCTTCTGGGGTATTTGCTTCAATAACAGGATGTGGGCCGGCCAGAATCAGCCGCCCTTCCTGCCGTAAATTCTCCAGTCTTGCCAGATGCTCTGGTCTGGCCTTAAGTCTTTTTTCCAGGCTGTTTGCAACATCCTCACTTATTATCGCGAATAGCATTATTCCTCCACATATTTACTTATCATGGCTGCAGTTAAAAAAACAAACATTATGGTTAAACCCATAGTGCCGAATAATTTAAAGTTTACCCACACTTCCTCGGTGTGCTGAGCATTATCACACAAGCTTTGCAGGCTGTTATATGCTTTACAATCTAATGTGTTAAGCGCGGTTTTACTATCAACATTGGAACCGGCCAGAAATGCATCCCGGGCTTTGACCGCCGCAATTACAAAATAAGCGTTAAGCGCCGCGATTAAAATGAACAAAGCCGACCACATCCAGTTTAAGCGATTCCATATATTCTTCGGCAGGCTTATTTGCCCGCTCATCATACGTTCAATTAAAGTTTTGTTGCCAACAAAATAACTGCCAATAAATCCAAGTGCAAACAGTAAATTTATTAAACTTACTTTCCACATTAGAAATTCCGGATCCCGCAAGAAAATAGTCAAGCCGCCAAATACCAGTAAAAATACTAAAGTTATGACGTGGGCCTTTTCAAAACTTCGGTTCTTTAGCCAGTAAATTGTAATTTGTGCCACTGCCGCCACCATCGCCACTGCAGTTGCCACAAAAATGTCATACATCTTGTAGGCCGCGAAAAACAAAATAATTGGAAACAAATCAAAAAGCAGTTTCATATACAATACTTGCGCTTACTAAAGGCGCGGATTTTAGCATGTTAAAAGTTGACCTACACTCACATTCTTATGCTTCAGACGGAACTTTAAGCCCGTCTGATCTGCTGCTACGCGCCGGAAAACAAAAACTTGATATTCTCGCTCTTACCGACCATGACACTACAGAAGGCCTGGAAGAAGCTGCAGACGCTGCCAAAACACATAGAATCAAGCTAATAAAAGGGGTAGAAATATCCTGCATTTGGAATAAATCCACGATTCACGTGGTTGCGCTTGGGATTGACAAAAGCTCTTTTACATTACAAAAACTTCTTACAAAAATGTATGCTGCGCGTGAACAAAGAGCCAAGAAAATCGGTGATAAACTTGAAAAACAAGGAATTACTGACGCTTACCAAAAAGCTCGCAGCATGTGCAAGGATGGCCTGTTAACCCGCACCCATTATGCAAGAATGTTGGTGGATAATAATCATGCCAAAGACATGAAGCAGAGCTTTAAGAAGTACCTTACAAAAGGCAAACCAGGTTTTGTCAAAGGCAAGTGGGCCGAGCTTAAAGATGTTATAAAAGTAATTCAGGCTGCGGGCGGCGTACCAATAATCGCCCACCCTCTAAGATACAAAATGACCAATACAAAATTAAACACATTATTTTCCGAATTCAAGAATTTTGGCGGTACAGGAATTGAAGTTGTAAACGCCGGCAACAACCCGGATAAAACCAAATTTCTGGCTCGGCTGTGCAATGAATATGATTTTTTCGCCTCACAAGGCTCAGACTTTCATAGTCCCGGTGGGTTTATCGAACTTGGTAAAATACCTCCCTTGCCTAATTCCTGCCGCCCGATCTGGAACCAGTTATGAGCCAGCTTTTTAAAATTCACCCGGAAAATCCACAGCCAAGGCTGCTAAAGCAGGTAGCAGAAATTCTTAATAAAGGCGGCATAATCGCCTACCCCACAGATTCGGCTTATGCTCTAGGATGTCATATCGGCGATAAAAAAGCCATGGATAAAATATGTAGAATCCGTGAAATCACAAAAAATCATAAATTTACCCTGATGTGTCCGGATTTATCTGACATAAGCCTGTATGCCAAAATGGACAACAGTGCATTTAGGCTGTTAAAAAAACTTACGCCAGGTCCTTACACATTTATTTTTGAAGCCACGCGTGAAGTACCCAGAAGGCTGCAAAATGCCAAACGTAAAACTATCGGCATCCGGGTGCCGGATAATAAAATTGCCCGGGATTTAATGGCAGAACTGGGAGAGCCGATAATGAGCGTAAGCCTTATCCTGCCGGGCCGCACCACCCCGCTTAATGATCCGGAGGAAATTTACCATAAGCTTAAAGGTCAACTGGATGCTGTAATTGATGGCGGCAGTTGCTCGGTGCAGCCGACTACGGTTGTGCATTTTGAAAACGGCGTGCCCGAGGTTACCAGAATTGGTCAGGGCGACCCCTCGGTTTTTTAAAATGGATGCAGCAATAATTCAAAAAATTTCTATCTGGGCCTTGCCGGTACTGTTTGCAATTACGGTACATGAAGTGGCTCATGGCTGGGTAGCGCTGAAATTCGGTGACCGCACCGCGCAAATGTTGGGCAGGCTTACGCTAAATCCGCTAAAACACATTGATCCGATAGGCACGATTTTAGTGCCTATTATTTTATTAAGCCTCGGTGGTTTTGTTTTTGGCTGGGCCAAACCAGTACCGGTAACCGTAACTAACCTTAGAAATCCTAAAGCAGATATGGCCTGGGTAGCTATGGCCGGCCCGGCAGCCAACATCATAATGGCAATTGCCTGGCTTTTAATTATGAAACTGGTAGCTGACGTTATCGGTTTCGGAGCCTGGTTTGCCGAACCCTTATATTTGATGGGGATGGCCGGGGTGGTAATCAATATTGTGCTGGCAATTTTTAACCTGCTGCCGATGCCGCCTTTGGACGGCGGACGGGTGCTTGCCAGCATTCTGCCCGGCAAGCTCTCCTGGCAATTAAGTCGGCTGGAACCTTATAGCTTTATAATACTGGTTTTATTATTAGCTTCCGGATTATTGGCAAAAATCATCGGCCCGCCGATAAATAACGCCTTAACTTACCTTTTTAAATTAATCGGGGTTTAAATATGCAGCAAATGGCAGATAAATTTATGCGAGTAGTCTCCGGTATGCGCCCAACTGGTGATCTGCACCTTGGACATTACCATGGAGTACTGAAAAACTGGATTAAACTGCAAGATGAATATGAGTGTTTTTTCTTTGTTGCGGACTGGCATGCACTTACCACTCATTACGATGATGTAAGCTCTCTGAAACAAAATACTTTCAATATGGTAGTGGATTGGTTGGCGTCCGGCATAGACCCTGAAAAATCCACGATATTTATCCAGTCTAAAATCAGGGAGCACGCAGAGCTACACACCCTGCTGTCAATGATAACTCCGCTTAGCTGGCTGGAAAGAGTACCAACCTATAAAGACCAACAGGAAAAGCTTAGCAATAAGGATTTATCCACTTACGGTTTTTTAGGTTACCCTCTATTACAAAGTGCAGATATTCTGGTATATCAAGCGGGTATGGTGCCGGTAGGTGAAGATCAGGTGGCACATGTTGAATTAACCCGTGAAATTGCCCGGCGTTTTAACTATCTGTATGGCCGTGAGCCAGGATTTGAACAAAAGGCCGAAGCTGCTGCCAGGAAAATGGGCAAAAAAAATGCCAAAAGCTATAACAGACTTAAAACCGAATTTCAGCAACAAGGCAACCACGAAGCATTAGACGAAGCAACATCTCTTATTGCCAGTCAGGCCAATATAACTGAGGCAGACAAAGAGCTTTTACTGGGCTTTATCGAAGGTAAAGGTAAAACCATTTTGCCCGAAGCCAGGGCACTTCTGGCCGAGGCGGCAAAAATGCCGGGGCTGGACGGGCAGAAAATGTCCAAGTCCTACAATAACACTATAGCACTACGCGACGATCCCATTGAAGTGGAAAATAAAATCCGCACCATGCCGACCGATCCGGCGCGCATCAGACGCACCGATCCCGGTGATCCAGATAAATGCCCGGTATGGCAATACCATACAGTTTATTCTGACCACAACATAAAAAATACCGTACGGAAAGGCTGTAAATCGGCGGCTATTGGCTGTGTTGACTGTAAACGATATATTATTGATGCTGTACTTAAGGAACTAGATATTATTCAAACCCGCGCCGAGGTATTTATAAAAGATCCAGACAAAGTGTACGCCATAATTGAAACAGGTTGTAACCGGGCCAAAATCCAGGCCCAACAAACCATGCAGCAGATACGCCAGGTTATGGGACTAAGTTAACCCAAATAATTCACGGTACTTTCGAGTTAATTTTATGTTTTCTTAAACACTAAATAATTCCAGTACATCTGATTTATGACTGATATTTTATTTGCTTTGTTTTTAATCCAGCCTTGATGTGCTAGTTCTTTGGCTAAAAAGTAATTAAACAAACCATGTCCTACCTGGACTATTGAATTATGCTTTTCTGCTATTAGAAAAATTTTGTTTAAAGCAAGCTGCACACGTTTTTTAAAATTACTTAAAGATTCAGCTTCAGGAGATATTCCCATAAACCAAAAGAATCTAAAAATTATGGCCCACATTTTTGGTTTTAATTTTATAAGTGGTATGTGAATTATAGGTAACTCTGCCTCTCGAAACAATTTATCCGTTAAATGTACATTTTTAAAACCTAAAGCCCTGGCAGAGTCTAAGGATCTGTTAAGATACTGTCTTAAAAATCAAGTTATATTGACCTGATATTATTCACAGGGTCGCACAGGCTTGATTTCAAATTATAGGTTTTAGTCGCCTGTGGACTTGTGAATAATATCATCAGTTATTTGTTAGTGCATAGTCGGGGTCAAAAGGTTTTCCAGACTTTAAAACACCGTAAGCTATTACAAGAGACTTTTGCATAACACCTAAAAAATTTGCCGGCCAAACGGAGCCTTCAATTTTTTTGGCAAAATCCACAAAAATCTGTTCAATAATTGCCATATTTTCAATATTAACACCCATTCATCCTAA
>Ga0209790_1000036_pt1 | contig 22463 bp, 19 predicted proteins | sample WorMetG1aBELIZE2_FD_187420 | JGI IMG/M metagenome (GOLD analysis project Ga0209790, IMG submission 187420) | Marine gutless worms symbiont microbial communities from Max Planck institute for Marine Microbiology, Germany - Inanidrilus... ... | reverse complement strand
GACATATGAGCATTATCCACAAGTCCACGGGCGACGGAAATCTCTATCTTGCAGTCAAGCCGGTGGACCCTGTGGAGAATGCGAATGGGAAACAAATTTACGATGACACAGAATTATGAACGCCCTCAATCGTGCCAGTATGGGTTCATGGATTCGATTAAAGATATCTTTTTTGCCCGCGACCCCGCTTTTATTTTCTTCTCTTTCTCAATTGCAATGCTTATTTCTGCACACCTCTCAAACCATACCAATTTTTGACAGTTGTACCTACTGCTAAACCCAGCAATGGTTTTGTGTTTGTGTTGGTAAATTCTCTGTTCGAGCTTGCTGGTTACCCCAGTGTATAGTACTCGATTGTATTTGTTTGTAAGAATATAGACATAACCGACTTTAGCCATAGTTTTATTATTATTAATTTTTAAAAAAGTTTTTTAACTATACCATGCAGGAGATTGCCGCGCTCATTTCATTCGCTCGCAATGACGGAGTATGTTATCAGGAGACGCTCATTTCATTTACTCGCAATGACGGAGTATGTTATCAGGAGACGCTCATTTCATTCGCTCGCAATGACGGAGTATGTTATCAGGAGACGCTCATTTCATTCGCTCGCAATGACGGAGCCTGTTATTGCGAGTGAATTTTTCTATTTAGCGCAGGGTATCTCCAGAGAAATCACGATTTTTTACATGAAATCCCGGGTATGTATTAATTATTAATTCAGCGGTATAGTGTCCTTCGGCTATTGGTGTTTGGCCGTTAACTTCAATACAAACCACTGCTTCTTCCTTAATATTCTGGGTAATATTAAGGTTTGCCGCCTGCCTTGAATCATCTATTTCTGCCGACAAATCATTAGTTGAGCAGTCAAAGTTGGTGTTGTCAACATACACTTGACTGACTGGGCTAAAGTCACCGTACATATACAGGTTTGCTGTTTCGATTATATCTATAAAATCCAGGATATGTCCAAGGTCAGTTGGCGCAGCAGTCTTGTAGATTGATTTGTCCAGAGTTATGTTCATGATTGGTGAGCACATGGAGCTGTTCTTTTCAACACAGGGCGCTTCATTACCGATAAACCTTACTGACCCTGTAGATTTATCAAGCAATTTTGCTTTGTTGCTTTTGCCGCCATTTATCAAAAGCGCATTTTTAAATTCAACAAGCTTGCCTTTACTGCTTGCAATGGCGTTGTTAGAGGCCATTGCCTCTTCTTCTGTCTGGTAAACGGAATAACCGGCATAAACTTCTGATTGGCCTTCAAGCAGTAAATTAGAGTTAGAACCGGTGAAATCCATCCCGAAGTCAATGATGATATGTGGTTCTACATCAATAAAACCAGAGGGCGTTACCGCAATGATAAGGTGGTTAGCGCCTTCGGCGCCGCCACTGATAATTCTAAAAGTGCTGGCAGCATCATCGGTAATCATTTCCGGGTCAAGAGAGGAGCTAAAGCTGGCATTTTCTAAATCTAATCTAACATAAAAATCATCCGTACTTTCAGGGGTGAGTGACCATAGATATTTAGTTTCAATACTGGTTTCATTCGATTTAGACTGAATCAGGCTGGTGTTGTTAATTATTGCTTCGCTGGCCACTATAGTGCCAGGTTGCGTTGCCGGATTATGCAGGCTAACAATAGCAAAACTATTGGATGCTGATATTAGCAGACTGGCCAGTAAGTATATTTTCAAGTTCATCTGTTTTCCAGGAAATTAAATATTTGAGAACGCATCGCAGTATATTAACAAGTCTTAAAATCACTTGCATTTACATTGTGCAGTATTTTATCCCAAATCACTGCTTAGGAAAGTAGAATCTTAATTCTATTTTAAACCTGGTTAATTTAGCATACTTGCGAGATTATGCGGTCCTGTTGTTACCCGAAGTTTGGGGTTTTCTAAACTCGTTCCCAAGCTGGAGCTTGGGAACGAGCAAAGGCTGGAGCTTGGGAACGAGCAAAGGCTGGAGTTTGGGAACGAGCAAATAAACAGCAAGTTATGTTACTGGCGCCATAGGTGTAACATAGTCGCTGCTACTTAGAAGTTATATATTACTGCTGGCAACAATTCCTGTATTTTTACAATCCGGCACCGGTCAGAGCCTACAAAAATTATCCGGCCATAAATATTGTTGCAGATAGTTATCATCAATTTCAGGAGCTGTTTTTAGATTCTGGCTCATTTTTTCGCTGGCGTAATAATAAAACCTTATCAATAAAATTCATTGGCAGCAGCAGGCTGGTTTTGTCAATTTCATCTATTTCAGGTTCGGAGGTAGAATCATATATTATTTCAAAGCCGTTTTTAACAAAATATTCACTAAATTCAACATAGGAATAATGATGTTCCAGGTCATTAAAGTGATAATGCAAAGGCCCGAAATGTAAAAAATATCCTCCCGGTTTTAACACCCTTTTGATCTCAGTTATAAGTTTGGGCAAGGGGGTCACATCGGTAAAATATATTGATAACAGCCAGTCAAAAGAGTTATTTTTAAATGGCATGTTCAATGCATCGGCCCAGCTATAGTTTATTTTTTGCGCTTTGGCAGCTAAATCATGTGGGATTTCAGCAGTGAGTTTCTTGAATATGTTTTCTTTTGCCAGCTGATTTTTAGTGTTTATTTGCCAATAATTTATCGGTTTTTTTAGTAAGGTGTTGAATTGAGCAATCTGCCCGAAAGAGGAGTCGATGCCGAAAATTTTATTAAAGTCAGCAGCAAGTTCTGTTAAGAAACGCCCGGTGCCGAAGCCTAGAAACATGGCATCACCTCCGGGTTTCTTGCCAGCTAAAGCCTTTCTTATATCTTTGATTTTTCGATTTATTTGCAGCTCATTTTCTCGAGTCCAATCACGGGTAATATAGCTATAGTTATAACCATAATTTTGTCTTCCCTGGTTTTCATCAATGGCTTGTATAAGTTTTTCCGGATTCACCAGGGTTTGCAGTTTTCTCATCCAGACTTTAAAAAATGCCTGGTTATCCAAATATGCTTTTAGCAAAGGCAGGAGTTGTTTCTTACGCTTGCTGGTTTTAAGGGTTTTGGTAAGTTCGGCATTTTGGCTGCTAAGGCGTTTGACTGAGCGGTAACATGATACATATGCCCTGGCAATTGCCGCATCCGGCTCTGAGAAAAATGGGGCAATGGTGCTATTAACTAATGGAAACTCAAGTTTACAAGGTTTGCAGCTAAGCTTATTTTTATTATTCTCAAGTTTTGCCTTGCATTTGGGGCAAACCAGTTTTTTAAAGTTATGCATATTTTGTATCAATGATATTGCTGGCGTATTAATTGCGGTAAATTTTACATCAATAAGGCCGACAGGGCATTCTCAATTAGCTGTTAATGCGTTAGTCATTAGTGCCCTGGTTTTAAGTATGTTTACTCTTGTTGAAATGCCGGGATAATTTGTCTGTAGTATAATTAGCCCGGAAGCCAGCCGGGCAATCGCGCCTTGTTTAGCTTTTATAAAGTTAAGCTAGGGGAGGAAAGTCCGGGCTCCAAAGAGTATAGCGCCAGCTAACGGCTGGAAGGTGTAAGCCTATGGAAAGTGCCACAGAAAATATACCGCCCCTTGCCTAACTTTTAAAAGTTAAGAGAGGGGTAAGGGTGAAAAGGTGCGGTAAGAGCGCACCGCGTTTGCGGCAACGCACACGGCAGGGCAAACCCCGCTTGGAGCAAGACCAAATAGGAAAGCATATGTTGCTCGCACAGCTTTCGGGTAGGTTGCTAGAGGTTTACAGTGATGTAAACCCAAGATGAATGATTGTCCTTGACAGAACCCGGCTTACAGGCTGGCTTCCGCATTTTCAGTTTATTTTTCTGTCTGAACTCTTTTTTTCCTAAAGTTGTTTGTTATGTTGGTTCTGTAACTAGCTGTAAAATAAAGATATTATATTCTGTAAAAATCCTGTAAAATCTAGCGTAAGTCCTTGTTAATTAAAAGAATTATTTAAAATAATATTTGACAAACGCATCTGTCTGAGTTGTAATTGTGGGAACAAGTGGGGTTAAGTGGATAATTAGCCTCAATTATATTTAAAATTTACAGGAAAGTGGGGATGTACTTTCGCGGCGAAAATGCAATAAATATTGATGTGAAAGGCCGGCTTGCGATACCGACGCGCTACCGTCAAAGCCTTATGGATTTATGTGCGGCGCAGATGGTGATAACCCCGCATCCACACGAATCCTGCCTTCTTTTATATCCGTTGCCCACCTGGCTTGAGATAGAAGAGAAATTAAATGATATGCCAAGCTTTGATGATGTGATTGTAAGAAAACTGCAGCGGCGTTTTATCGGTAAAGCCAAAGATCTAACTTTGGATAAAAGCGGCAGGATTTTATTACCGCCGGAATTTAGAAAAGCCCTGGGTTTAAAGAAAAATATTTTCCTGATCGGTCTTGGTAAAAAGTTTGAAATCTGGCGTGATGATCTATGGCAAGAACAGGATGTACTGTGGGATGAGGATAAGTCCTCGGTTTCCGAAGCACTCAGGGAATTGGCTTTATGAAGGCCGGGCATGTCACTGTACTGCTGCAAGAAGCAATATCTGCGCTTAACATTAAACCTGATGGCTTTTACGTGGATTGCACTTATGGTCGGGGCGGGCATAGCAAACTAATTTTGTCCAGGCTTGGAGGGGAGGGCAGACTGTTAGCTCTCGATAAGGATAAATATGCAGTCAGGCACGCCAGGCAGAATATAAAAGATCCGCGCTTTAACATTTTATGCGAGAGTTTTGTAAATTTACCTGGGGTTTTGGGAAAAAATCAGGTGGATGGGGTACTTTTGGACCTGGGTGTATCTTCACCGCAGCTGGATGATGCCCGGCGGGGTTTTAGTTTCGCTAAAGACGGGCCGCTTGATATGCGGATGGATCAAGGCTCTAAACCAACTGCCGCCGACTGGCTTAACAGCGCGGAACAAAAAGAGATAGCCGATGTGCTCTGGCAATACGGTGAAGAGCGAAAATCAAGAACAATAGCCAGGGAAATAGTTAAAAGGCGGGAGATTAAACCTTTTACCAGTACCCTGCAGCTGGCCTCTTGTATTCGTGATATATCCCCTAAATATACCAACAAACATCCAGCCACCCGGACCTTTCAGGCTATAAGAATATTTATTAATCAGGAGTTGGCAGAATTAAAAGAGTTATTAGGCAAAATAACCGATTTTTTAAAAATCGGCGCCAGGCTGGTGGTGATAAGCTTTCATTCTCTGGAAGACAGAATAGTCAAAAAGGCCTTACGCGCTGAATGTCAGGCGCAAAAATTGCCCAAGGAAATACCGCTTGAGAGCAAAATTATCTGTCGCTTGCGTGAGATTCTAAAGATCAAGGCGAGCCCTGAAGAGATAAATAAAAATCCGCGCGCCAGAAGCGCGATTATGCGGGTAGCTGAGAGGCAAGCCCAATGAGCTGGATAAAAAAATATAAGCCCGGGATAACTTTTTACCATTTAGGTATTTTGCTTGTGGTCTCAGGCATATTAGTTTCTGCGGTTGCGGTAATTAAAGTCAGCCAGAAATCACGCGAACTTTTTACCAGATATCACAAGTTGCAGCTTGTTGAGCAAAATTATCAGGATGAATTCGGGCGTCTGCAATTACAGGAAGGCAGTGAAAGCGCGATGCATAATCTGGCAGTGAAAGCCAAACGTGAACTCGGTATGTTTGTTCCTGGAGCTAAACAAAGGCATTTTATAAAATGAGAGCTACAAACAAGAAGCCCCAGATTAAAAAAGTCAGAAGGTTCACCCTTAGTGTATTTATGTTGTTTTTGTTGTTCATGGCTGTAAGCCGGGTTATTTATATTTATGTGGAAAAGGCGGATTTTTATGCCAAACAAGGTGATAAGCGTTCAATAAAACAAGCAAAAATTTCTGCGCCGCGCGGGGTAATAGAAGATCGTAACGGTGAAGTTTTGGCTCTTACCACAGTTTTAGTCTCGCTGGGGGTTGACCTTGAGCACTTACGTCTTAAGCCCGATATGAGCGGAGCACAAAAGATAAAAGCCCAGAACCGGATCGATAAATTCAGACAAGATATTGATTTTCTTGCTGATAAGCTAGGCAAAACCAGGAGTTGGTTGCTTGATAAAACCTTAAACCAGAAGCAAAAAATAAAATTTAAATATCTGGCACGGGAAATAACCCCGCAACTGGCTGCAGAATTAAAGGAGCGTAAAATTCCGGCGCTGGTTTATGAGCGCAAATTTAAAAGATTTTATCCAAAGGTAAAAATTGGCGCCAGTTTGCTTGGCTTTGCTGATTTTAAAGAACAGGGTAAAGCCGGGATTGAAGCCAGCTTTAATGAACACTTATCAGGCACCGACGGCAAGGCCTGGGTGCGGCGCGATCATCTTGGCAATGTGATCGACTATATAAGTATGGAACGACCAGTGCAAAAAGGCAGGGCACTTCAGCTTAGCATAGATTTCAAAATTCAGGAAATTACCTATCTTGCTTTGGCTGAAGCATTTAAGCAGCACCAGGCACACAAAGCTGCAGCCGTAGTGTTAAACGCTAAAACCGGAGAAATTTTAGCGGTAGAAAGTCTGCCTAGCTTTAATCCGAACGACACCCGGCAAAGAACCAGTAAAGGCACTAGAAATGTTGCGATCCAGGATTTGTATGAGCCAGGTTCTACTATGAAGCCGTTTACGGTGTTGGCGGCTTTAAACGCTGGAGTAATTGATAAAGACCAGAGCATACATATAGGCAATGGCAAGCTTAAGGTCGCTAATGCTACCTACAGAGATTCGGCAAAAATTGAATCAAAGAATATAGACCTTGCAACTTTGCTAAAAAAATCCAGTAATGTCGGAGCAATAAAGCTGGGCTTTATGTTAGAAACAGAAAAGCACAGGGATTTTTTGCATAAATTAGGTTTTGGGCAGGAGCTGCAAATAGGTCTTAATAGTGCAGTAAAAGGCATATTGCGTGAGGCAGATAAAATCACCAAAGTTGATCATGCCTCAATGTCATTTGGCCATGGATTAAATACAAGTCTTTTGCAGCTTGCTCGGTCTTATCTGGTTTTAGCTAATTCAGGCAAGATTTCTAGGTTAACAGTCTTAAAAAAAACCTCTCCGGTAAAGTTTAAAACAATTTCCTCCGCCGAGAATGCAAATCATGTGCTTGATTTGCTAAAACAGGTAGTAAGCAAAGACGGTACTGCACAACAAGCGGCAGTTGAAGGTTTCAGCGTGGCGGGCAAGACCGGAACCAGTCATAAGTTTGTAAATGGCAGGTATGCCGAGAAAAAGTATGTCGGTTTTTTCGCCGGTATAGTGCCAGCAGATAATCCGCAGCTGGTAATTGCAGTTTTAATCGACGAGCCCAAGGGGAAAAAATATTTTGGTGGCCAGACTGCAGCCCCGGTTTTTGCCAAAATAGCCACTGATACTCTGGCCTATCTAGGGGTTAAGCCTGATAAACAAAGCTCTGGCAAGGCTCTGATCGCACTTAAGACCGGAGCTGATTTATGAGTATGCTGGTGAATGACTTACTTCAAGGTTATGCACCCAGGCAGGATCAGGATGCAAGGATCCTTGGATTAGCCCTGGACAGCCGACAACTGGGAAAAGATTATGCTTTTGTGGCGTTGCAGGGGATTAATGCCCATGGTATTGAATATGCTAAAGAGGCAGTAGCGAATGGCGCCAGTACAATTATTTATGAAGATGTGCCGGGTTTAAATCTGGATGAAAGTGTACCGGCCATGCTTTTTCCAGTGCAAAATCTTGGAAAGAAAATCAGCAAAATAGCTGCCAGATTTTATCAAAATCCAGGTGCAGAGCTAAATGTAATAGCCATAACCGGGACTAACGGTAAAAGCTCTATTGCTTATGGCCTTGCCAATATTCTAAATAAGCTGGGGCGTAAAACCGCTGTCGTTGGTACCGTAGGTTTTAATACTGGTGCCCATATGGTTAGTGCCACTCATACCACACCGGATGCTATTAAATTGCAGAAACTAGTAAAACAGGCGCTTGATAACAAGGCGCAGTGTTTGGTGATGGAAGCTTCATCACATGGTTTGGCGCAATACCGCCTGGATGGGGTTGAAGTAGATATAGCCATCTTTACTAACCTTAGTCGTGACCATCAGGACTATCACCCCAATATGCAGCACTATGCAGATTCCAAGGAAAGACTGTTTAAGCTGCCAACGGTTGAAAGTGCTCTTATAAATATCAATGATGATTTTGGTCTGGAGCTATATGAGCGCTATAAACATAAGCTGCGGGTAATAAGCTATGGAATTGACATTAATCCTGCAACCAGTAAAGAGTATCTATCGGCAGTTGATATAAAATTAAATCCACAGGGCCTTGGTTTTAAACTTATCTCCAGCTGGGGCGAGGCAAAAATAAATACTCCACATTTAGGCAGGTTTAATGTGGAGAATTTACTGGCAGTTATTGGCGCTTTATTGCTCACAGGTTTTAAGCTTGAGCAAATAGTAAATAAACTTGAAAGCCTGGAATTGGTTGCCGGGCGGATGCAAAGCTTTAAACAACCTGGTTGGCCATTGGTGGTAGTGGATTTTGCTCATACTCCGGATGCCCTGACTAAGGCTCTCAAGGCTCTAAGGGAGCACATGGGGCCTAAAGCTCATATTTATTGTGTGTTTGGGTGTGGTGGTGAGCGCGATCAGGGTAAGCGACCATTGATGGGGCAGGCAGTGGAACAGTATGCCGACTTTGCGATTATTACCGATGATAACCCCAGAGGCGAGGATTCTGCTTTAATTATCGCCGATATTTTAAAGGGCTTTCAAAAACCGAAACTTTGTAAGGTGCTGCCAAACCGTAAACAGGCAATTTTATACGCGCTGCAACAAGCGGATACCGCCGATGTGGTTCTGGTTGCCGGCAAAGGTCACGAAGCGGTACAGATTATAGGTGATAAATGCCTTGAGTTTAGTGATGCCAAAGTGGTGCAGGAAGCTTTATGTTAGATATTAGTGCTCCTACCTTAAAGCAAGTAGCTGAAATCTTAAATACTGGTTTTAGCGGTCAGGATATTGGTTTTTCCGGAGTGAGCATCGACAGCAGAACCACTAAGAAGAATAATTTATTTATTGCAATCAAAGGCCCTAACTTTGACGGCCACAAATTTGTCAAGGCTGCGCAGGCCAAAGGTGCGGCGGCGGCACTGGTAAGCCGTAGAACCCAGAATTTAATTCCAGAGCTTGAAGTTGCCGATACCAAACATGCTTTAATTAGCATGGCCCAAGCCTGGCGCTTGGTAGTTGATATTAAGTTTGCCGGAATTACCGGTAGTAACGGCAAGACTACGGTTAAAGAAATGTTGGCAAGCATCCTGCAGCTAACCGGGCCTGGTTTAAAAACCCGGGGAAATCTTAATAATGACTTTGGTGTGCCTTTGACTTTATTGAGTTTAAAGCCTGAACATAAGTGGGCAGTGGTAGAAATGGGCGCCAGCGGTCCAGGGGAAATCGGCAAACTGGCGAAATTAGTACAACCGTTTGTTGCGCTTATAAACAATATTGCTCCGGCGCACATCGAGGGTTTTGGTTCGATTAGGGAAATTGCGGTTACCAAAGGCGAGATTTACAAATATCTAGACAAAGCCGGAGTGGCAGTTATGCCCTACGGTAGTGAATTTACCGATATCTGGCAGGAGCAATCTGCGGTCACCAATATTATAACTTTCGGCACCGCAGCCAAAGCCGATATCAGTGTAAGTGAAAAAAATAACCAGACCAGAATACAGACTCCAAAAGGTGTAATTGAGTTGTCGCTGCCTGTAGGCGGAGAGCATAATCGGCTGAATGCGGCAGCGGCAACTGCAATTGCCTTGCAATTTGATGTAAGCCTTGGCCAGATTAAACAAGGCCTGGAAGCGGTAAAAGCTGTTAACGGCAGACTTAAGGAAAACATCCACAAAACCGGCGCCAGAGTGATTGATGATACCTACAATGCCAACCCGGTTTCGGTCGCGGCGGCGCTTAAGTTTCTGGCAAGCTTTAAAGGTTTGAAAATTTTTATCTTTGGTGATATGGGTGAGCTTGGATCAAAGGCTAAAGATTTTCACCGGCAAATTGGTCAGTTAGCTTCTGAGCTTGGAGTAGATGAATTCTTAAGCTTGGGCGAGCTTAGCAAATTTGCAAGTTTAGAGTTTAAGGGCAAGTCCAGACATTTTAGTTCTATGCAGGAGCTTATCGAATATACAACTGCCAAACTTAAAAACGATACAACAATACTGGTTAAAGGTTCAAGGTTTATGCAGACGCAAAGGCTGATTGAGTCCTTACTGGAGGAGAGCCAATGATATTGTACTTAACCGGATTATTATCTGACAGCGTTAGCTTTTTTAACGTTTTCAGTTATCTTACTATGCGGGCAATTCTGGCGATTATTACTGCACTGGTAATTTCGTTTATTATCGGCCCTTCCCTTATTGCCAAGCTAAAAGAATATAAAGTCGGGCAGGCAGTTAGGGATGATGGGCCGCAAACTCATTTACAAAAAGCCGGCACTCCGACCATGGGCGGGGCCATGATTCTGATTTCGGTCGTATTAAGCACTTTGCTCTGGGCTGATCTTTCTAATCGTTATATCTGGGTCTTACTGCTTATAACCCTGGGTTTCGGCCTTATAGGTCTGGCCGATGATTATCGCAAAGTGGTACACAATGACCCTAATGGCATGCGCTCCAGGATAAAGTTTTTATTGCAATCTGTAATTGCCCTGCTGGCGGTGTCTTATCTGTACTTAAGCGCAAAAACACCCACAGAAACTGAGCTTATAGTGCCGTTTTTCAAGGATGTGGCGATACCACTGGGTTTGATGTTTATTCCATTTGCCTTTTTGGTAGTAGTCGGCACTTCCAATGCAGTAAATCTAACCGATGGCCTGGATGGGCTGGCGATAATGCCGACAGTAATGGTAAGCGCCGGTTTTGCGATTTTTGCTTATCTTAGCGGCCATGCCGAATTTGCTAAATATCTGGCGATTCCCAAGCTGCCGGGCAGCGGAGAGTTGATAATATTTTGCGGGGCGATAATCGGCGCTGGCATAGGGTTTCTATGGTTTAACACTTACCCGGCTATGGTTTTTATGGGTGATGTGGGCTCCTTATCTTTAGGAGCTGCGATCGGCATGATAGCGGTTATTGTGCGTCAGGAACTGGTGTTGTTAATAATGGGCGGGGTATTTGTAGTAGAAACCCTGTCGGTAATTGTGCAGGTTATTTCTTTTAAGCTTACCGGTAAACGTATTTTCAGAATGGCGCCGTTACATCATCATTTTGAATTAAAAGGCTGGCCGGAGCCGCGGGTGATTGTACGCTTCTGGATTATTACCTTGATCCTGGTATTGGCAGGTCTGGCCACTTTGAAACTAAGATGATGCACGGGACGACAACATATAACAACGTTATTCTAGGTTTAGGAGCAACCGGCCTGTCAGTCGCCAGATTTCTACAGGCTCAGGAGCAGGATTTTGTAGTTATGGATAGCCGGGATAATCCTCCTGGGCAAGAACAGCTGTTTGCCTTAAATCCCAAGGCTCAGTTAATCACCGGTAAATTTGACCAAAACCTGCTTAACAGGGCTAAACGTCTTATCGTAAATCCAGGTCTTTCAATAAAACTTGAGCCGATTATTAAGGCTCAGGAAAATGGGGTGGAAGTTATAGGTGATATCGAACTTTTTGCCCGTGAGGTTAAAGATACTGAAGTGAAAGTTGTGGGGATTACTGGTTCAAATGGCAAGAGTACAGTAACAACCTTGGTGCAGGAGATGGCTCTTGCCTCCGGTTTTAAAAGTTTAATGGGCGGTAATATCGGTATCCCGGCCCTGGATTTGCTTGGTGAAGAAAGAGCAGAAATTTATGTGCTGGAGCTTTCTAGCTTTCAGCTTGAAACTACCAGCTCCCTGTTATGCGATGTGGCGGCGGTATTAAACATAAGCGAAGATCATCTTGATCGCTATGAAAGTTTAAGTGATTATATAAAGGCTAAACAAAGGCTGGCCCAGCAGACAAAGGTCCTGGTGTTATTCGAGGATGATGCCGCCCTAAAGACCTGGAATAAAGATTCAAATCTAAAACACATAGGCTTCACTGCCAAAGGCCCGTCCGGGTATGCGGCTTACGGTGTGCTGGATATTGATAATGAGCAATGGCTGGTTAAAGGAGCTGAGAAACTTGTCAAAGTTTCGGATATCTATCTTAAAGGCAGGCACAATATTTTAAATGCCCTGGCCGCCCTTGCCATTGGTTTTGAACTGGGCTTAACAAAACCGGCGATGCTTAAAACCTTAAAAAACTTCAAGGGCCTTAAACATCGAACCCAATTGGTACGCCAGCAGGCGGGGGTTAACTGGATTAACGATTCCAAAGGCACCAACGTTGGGGCTACGGTTGCTGCGCTTGAAGGATTGGCGCCAGATAATCAAAATAATCTTATTCTACTTGCCGGCGGTCAGGCCAAGGAGGGAGATTTTAAAAGATTAGCCCTTAGCGCCCAGGGTAGAGTCAGGCACGCTATATTGTTCGGTGAAGATGCCAAAGAGCTTAAAAGGCATCTTGCCGGTGTTACCGAGTGCACTTTGGTTGATAGTCTGGCGGCAGCAGTTACACTTGCGGCTGGACTTGCCCGGCCTAAGGATACGGTTTTGCTGTCACCAGCCTGCGCCAGTTTTGATATGTTCGATAACTATGCCGCTCGAGGCGAGCAATTTATCCGTCTGGTGGAGGCATTGCCATGAGTCAGGTGCTCATATCTAAAGACTGGCTGGTCTGGGAAGAAGTAAGAAGCAGACGCAGCAAACAGGCCGGGCACAAGAGCCTTAGCGGTATATTCTCTTCAGCAGTTTTTCTTATAAGTCTGGGCCTAGGTCTGTTTGGGGTGCTGATGGTTGGCTCAGCTTCAGTTTCATTGGCAGAGAAAAATTTTGCCAGTGAATTATATTACCTTAAGCGTCAAGCTACATTTCTGGGCCTGGGAGTATTTTTTGCCTTGTTGGTAATTAAAATTCCGGTGGTATTTTGGGAAAGAGTCGGGCCCAGTATTTTTCTTCTGGCAATTGCCTTGCTGGTAGCTGTACTTTTTGTCGGTGAGACAGTGAATAATTCAACCAGATGGATAAGGCTTGGCGGGATTAATATTCAGCCTTCGGAGTTTGCCAAACTGGCGGTGATAATCTACCTGGCTGGTTATCTGGTGCGGCATAAAAATACTGTCAGCGAAAGATTCAGCGCCTTTTTAAGACCAGTGCTTTTAATTTCCGCGGTTGGAACTTTAGTATTGATTGAGCCTGATTTGGGCGGTATGCTGATTTTGCTTATGGTAACTCTTATCATGATGTACCTGGGTGGGGTTAATTTCTTTCAATTCTTCTTCTTTATTCTGGCTTTGGTGGTTATTGTGGTATTGGCGTTATATCTCGGCCCGGAATACCGCTTGGAGCGAATTTTATCAATGTATGATGATATCTGGAGTGATCCATATGGCAGAAATTATCAAATTACCCAGTCATTGATAGCTTTTGGCAACGGTAAGCTTACCGGGCTTGGTTTTGGGCTTGGAGTACAAAAACTTTTCTATCTGCCTGAGGCCCATACCGACTTTATATTTGCAGTAATTGCCGAAGAGCTGGGAGCTCTAGGTGCAATATTACTGTTATTGATATTTGCCATATTAATCTGGAAAATTTTTGCCATCGGTCGCCGCGCTATAGATTGCGGTCAGGATTTTTCTGCTTTTTATGCATATGGTTTCGGGGTATTGCTGGCAGTACAGGTTTTTGTTAATACCGGAGTAAATACCAGATTGCTTCCTGCTACTGGCATGACGCTGCCCTTTATAAGTTATGGCGGCAGCAGTTTAATCGTACTTATTGTAGGGGTAGCAATCCTGCTTAGAATTGAGCATGAACTTTGTCCCAGAATATTAAGCAAAACCAGGAGGGCAACCTGATGCGAGTGGTAATTATGGCAGGAGGTACCGGCGGACATGTGTATCCGGCTTTGGCGCTGGCTAAACGGTTTTTGCACTCAGGTCATAGCGTTTCATGGATTGGCACTCGGGCAGGGCTGGAGGCCAAAGTGGTGCCCGAACATAATATAGAAATAGATTGGATAACTATTACAGGTTTAAGACGCAACGGTTTTGCAGGTTGGCTGCTGGCGCCGGTACGCCTGCTGCGAGCGGTAAGTCAGGCGGTTAAAATTATGCGTTTTAGAAAACCCAAAGTGGTTTTGGGCTTGGGCGGCTTTGCTTCCGGCCCGGGAGGGCTTGCGGCCTGGTTAATGCGTATTCCACTGGTTATTCATGAACAAAATGCCATTGCCGGACTTACTAATAAAATTCTTGCTAAATTTGCTGCCCGAGTTTTAGAGGCCTTCCCTGGTACCTTTAGCCCGAGATTCAAGGCGCAGGCTGTCGGCAATCCGGTGCGGCCTGAGATAGCGGCTGTAAAACAAAAATCAGATTCAGATAATTTAAACATACTGGTAATTGGCGGCAGTTTAGGAGCCCTGGCAATTAACCAAATAATTCCTGAATCTCTGGCGGAATTTAAAAACCAGGCCTTACCTACTGTATGGCATCAAACCGGTTCTGGCAAATTTACTGCGGCTAAGGAGGATTATCAAAAATATGAAATTAAAATTTTCACCAATGTAGCTGATCTTACTCAGGGCGGGGTTTATCTTGCAGAGTATATTGATGATATGGCTGCGGCATATTCCTGGGCTGATGTGCTTATTTGCCGTGCCGGGGCTATGACTGTATTTGAAGTGGCGGCCTGCGCCAGACCGGCATTATTTATTCCGTATCCGTATGCGGTGGATGATCATCAAACTGCCAATGCATCTTATCTGGTTAAGGCCGGTGGCGCTTATTTAATTCAGCAGGCCGAACTTGATAGCAAAAAACTTAGTGAGCTTATTAAAACCTGGCAGGTAGATAAAAAATCTTTGGAGCGTATGGGCAAGATTGCTCATAGCAAACATATAAAAGATTCTGCCTGCCTGGTAGAAAAGGCATGTTTGGGGGTGGCACGAGCATGAGTCAGGCAAAACATAAATTAAGTCAGGCGATGGCCCGGATTAAAAAAATTCACTTTGTCGGTATAGGCGGAGTGGGTATGAGCGGCATTGCTGAGATATTTAATAACTTGGGTTTTATTGTCACCGGCTCGGATATTAAGGATTCGGATACTCTGAACCGCCTTGAGGCCCAGGGTATTAGTATTTTTATCGGACATCAGGCGCAAAATGTGCAGCAGACGGATGTGGTGGTGGTTTCCACGGCGATAGCAGCAGAAAACCCCGAAATAGAATATGCGCTTAAGAATAATATCCCAGTTATAAGGCGGGCCGAAATGTTGGCGGAATTAATGCGCTTTCGTTTTGGAATTGCAATTGCCGGCACTCATGGCAAGACTACCACTACTTCCTTGCTTGCCAGTATTCTGACCGCAGGTGGTCTGGATCCAACCTATGTTATCGGCGGCAAGCTGGCTAGTTCGGCAACCAATGCCAAATTGGGTTCTGGCAAGTACCTGGTGGCCGAGGCCGATGAAAGCGATGCATCCTTTATGCACTTAAAACCAATGTTGGCGGTAGTTACCAATATCGATCAGGATCATATGCAAACTTATGCCGGTGATGTTTCCAGACTTTACTCCACTTTTGTGTCATTTTTGCATAACCTGCCATTTTATGGTCTGGCGGTAGTTTGTATTGATGATCCGGGGGTTAAGGCAATTATTAATGAAATAAGCCGGCCGTTAATCACTTATGGCTTTAGTGCCAATTCTGAGGTTAGAGCTGAAAATCTTGAACAAGTCGGCCCGGTAACCAATTTTACCGTTATAAGGTCTGACCGTCCGGCACTTGCCATCAGCCTTAATCTGCCAGGCGAACATAATGTGCTGAATGCTTTGGCAGCGATTGCAATAGCCACCGAGTTGGGAGTGGATGATAAATCAATCGCCGGTAGCTTAAATGCCTTTGCCGGTATCGGCCGTAGATTCCAGCGCTTTGGTGAGTTTAAGCTTGCTGAAAGTAAAGTCGAGGTCATAGATGACTATGGTCACCATCCGCGTGAGCTTGCTGCCACTATAACTGCTGCCCGCAGTTATCGCCAAGATGCAAGATTAGTGCTGGTATTTCAGCCGCATCGCTATACCAGAACCCGTGATCTGTTTGAGGACTTTGTCAAGGTTCTATCAAAAGCCGATGTTCTAATCCTGTTAGAAGTTTATCCGGCCGGTGAACCGGAAATTCAGGGTGCCGGTGCCCGGGATTTAATTAAGGCAGTAAGGGCTCGTGGTATGGTGGAACCCATATTTGCCGAAGGTCTTGAAGATTTATATGAACTATTGCCCGAAATCTTACAGGACCAGGATCTGGTTTTATTTTCTGGAGCTGGCAGTATCGGTCAGGCAGCGCCTAAGTTGGCCTCAAGTTGGGAGACAGTGCGGTGAGTGTTGAGACTTCAATACAAATTAAGGGCGAGCTGCGGTTGAATGAACCTATGGCTAAACATACCTCATGGCGGGTTGGTGGTCCGGCGGATAAATATTATAAGCCACACGGTTTAGCTGATTTGGCCGGGTTTATCCAAAGTCTGCCGACACAGGAAAAGATTTTCTGGCTAGGGCTTGGCAGTAATCTTTTAGTGCGCGACGGTGGAGTACGCGGCACAGTGATTGCATTGGCAGGAAACCTTAATGAGTTAAGACTGCAGGATGAAAATGTTATTTATGCTGAGGCCGGGGTAAGTTCAGCCAAGCTTTCGCGTTTCGCGGCAAAGCAGGGTTTGAGTGGGCTTGAGTTTTTATCCGGTATTCCGGGTTCAACTGGCGGGGCGCTGGCGATGAATGCCGGAGCCTTTGGTTCAGAAGTCTGGAGCTGGGTGACCAAGGTTACAACTCTTAACCGCCAGGGTCAGTTAAATACCCGCTATCCTGAAGACTATAAAATTTCTTACCGTAAGGTAGTACCAAAATATCCTGGCGAGTGGTTTGTGGCAGCCGAGTTTTTGCTGGATAAAAAGCCGGCATCCGCCAAGATTAAAGAACTATTAAATAAGAGAAACTCCAGTCAGCCCATAGGACTTGCTAGTTGTGGTTCAGTATTTAAAAACCCGCAAACAACACATGCAGCCAAATTAATCGAACAAACAGGACTTAAAGGCTATTGCATAAATAAGGCATGCGTCTCGGATAAGCATGCAAATTTTATAATAAATACCGGCGATGCTACGGCTCAGGATATAGAGGATTTAATCAAACATATTCAGGCCGCGGTAAAAAAAGAATATCAGATACTTCTGGAGCCAGAGGTGAAAATTATAGGGGAACCTTTATGAGCGAAGTCAAAACATCTGACGCCAATATTGCTCTTTTATTAGGCGGCACTGCGGCCGAGCGTGAAGTTTCACTTAAAAGCGGGGCAGCGGTGGCTGCAGCTCTGGATGAACTGGGTTTTACCTATACGGCAATTGATGTCGGTCCGAATGTGATTCGGGATCTGCAAAAGGATAACTTTACCCACGCTTTTAATATTCTGCATGGTCGGGGCGGGGAAGACGGAACTATCCAGGGAGTATTGGAATGGCTTGGTATTCCCTATACCGGTTCCGGAGTAATGGGTTCGGCTTTGGCAATGGATAAACTTAGAACCAAACAAATTTGGCATAGCGCGGGACTTGCGACCGCCCCGTTTGCGCTGCTTGATGATTCTACTGATTTTGCCAAGGTGCTGGATGAAATGCAAGGTAAGGTCATGGTAAAACCGGCACGTGAGGGATCGAGTATCGGCATGACACCGGCCGCAACTGCTGGTGAATTACGCGAAGCATATATTACCGCCAAAGAGCTTGATGATCTGGTAATTGCCGAGAAATGGTTAAGTGGCAAGGAATACACGGTGTGCTTACTGGATGATAAAGTTCTGCCGATTATAGGTTTTAGCACTCCGGGAGAATTTTACGATTATAGCGCCAAGTATGAAAGTGATGATAACCAGTACTTTATTCCGAGTGATTTGAGTCCTGCAGATGATGCCTTGATGCAGAAAAACTCGTTAAAGGCATTTCAAAGTTTGGGCTGTGCCAGTTGGGGACGGGTGGATGTCATGACAGACGATAAAGGTTGTCAGTGGCTGCTGGAGGTTAACACCATCCCGGGCATGACCGATCACAGTTTTGTGCCGATGGCAGGCAAAGCCGCAGGTTTGAGTTTTGCCAAGCTGGTAAATGCAATTTTGCAGACTGCAAGATTATATGGAACTTAAAAATGCCTGAACTAAATTCTCAATTAAAGCCTGATGCTTCGGTTAAAACAAAAGTTGCCAGCTGGACTTTTAGTATCTTCGGATTTTTGCTTATGCTGGCAATGTTTGGCATAGGCCTTTTTATGCTGGATAAAAGCGATTTAAGGCATGATGAGCCGGTAAGCTATATAAGCAAGATTCGGCTTATCGGTGAGTTTAACTATGCGGATTTATCTGCAATAGAAAAAAGTCTTAGGCCCTGGCTTAACCGCGAGTTTGTGGAACTTGACCTGGCTGAAGTGGAAAATTTATTAAAACAGCATCCATGGATACGGCAGACAGTCCTTAGGAAAAAATGGCCTGACACCTTGATTATTAAGCTTGAAGAACAAGTGCCGGTTGCGGTGCTGGCAGGTGGGGGTTATTTGAACTCTAGAGCCGAGATATTTGATAAAGAGGAAATAGTAAAAGTATCTGGCTTGCCATTTATAGAGACTGAAGGCAAAGATTATTCGTCGATTCTTAAAACTTACGTCGCATTAAGCCGGGTACTGCCGGAAAGTAAAACAATTCTTAAGGTAAAACACCAACCGATCGGTGCATTTATTTTTTATTTAAGTGACGGTAGCCAGATTAATCTGGGAAGACGCCAGCTTGACAGGCGGCTTGACAGTTTGCCGGAGGTTTATAAATTTTTAGCTGGTAATCAGGTTGCGCGAGTGCAGGTAATAGATATGCGTTACAGAAATGCGGTGGCGGTTAAATTAGCCGCGCTTGACAATGAGTAGAGGTTAAATATGAGTAAAAACGAAACTGATAACTTAATCGTTGGCCTGGATATAGGAACTACCAAAATTGCCTGTATTGTAGGTTCGGTAACCGAGGATAGTATGGTGGAAATAATCGGAATCGGCACCCATCCTTCTAAAGGCTTAAAACGTGGGGTAGTGAGCAATATTGAAGCTACCACCGATTCAATCCGGCATGCAATAGAGGAGGCCGAATTGATTGCTGATTGTGAAATAAACTCGGTATTTTCCGGGGTGGCAGGTAAACATATTGAAGGACGCGAGTCTAAGGGAATCCAGGCTATTCGTACTCAGGAAGTAACTCAATACGACATTGACCGGGTACTGGATGCAGCCAAGGCGATAGCAATTCCTACGGACAAGAAGATTCTGCATGTACTGCCTAAACAATACATTATCGATGACCAGCAGGGAATCCTGGAACCTCTGGGTATGGCCGGGGTAAGACTGGAAGCTGATGTGCATATAGTTATTGGTTCGGTAAGTGCGGTACAAAACATAGTTAAATGCGTGCAGCTGTGCGGAGTTGAAACCGAAGATGTAGTGCTGGAGCAGTTGGCTTCAAGTTATGCGGTTTTATCGGACGATGAAAAGGAAATCGGCGTGTGTCTGGTGGATATAGGTGGCGGTACTACCGATATCGCAGTTTTCACGCGCGGCAGTATTCGTTATACATCCAATATCCCGATAGCCGGCGATCAGGTTACTAATGACATAGCGGTGTTTTTACGTACCCCGATTCATCAGGCCGAGGATATCAAAACCCGTTATGCCTGCGCGGTTTCGGAAATGGTGAGTCCGCAGGAGGAAATCGAAGTGCCAAGTATTGGTGACAGACCGCCCAGGCGTTTATCACGCCAAAGTCTGGCTGAAGTGGTTGGCCCTAGATACGCAGAATTGTTTGCTTTAGTACAGGCCGAGTTAAGAAGAAGCGGTTATGAAGGACAAATCAGCGCCGGCATAGTTTTAACTGGCGGCAGCTCCAGGATAGAGGGGGCAATAGAACTTGCAGAGGAAATTTTTAATATGCCGGTGCGCCTCGGGGTGCCAGGCAAGGTGACTGGCCTGGTGGATGTAGTGCAAAACCCAGTGTATTCCACAGCGGTCGGGCTGTTGTTATATGGGATTAAGTACCGGCAGCAGGAGTTGATCAACACCAATATAGAGAAAGTAAGCATTTGGGAATCAATGAAAAATTGGTTTAAACGGAATTTTTAATTTTCAACAAAGAGGAACTAGCCATGATATATGAAGAAAATGAAGTGTTTAGCCAGGAGGCTAATCTAAAAGTGATCGGGGTTGGCGGTGCCGGCGGTAATGCGGTGCAGCATATGATCGACAGTAAGGTAGAGGGCGTTGAGTTTATTTGTGCCAATACCGATGCCCAGGATCTTAACCGTTCCAGCGCTGATATCAGGGTGCCTTTGGGGCAAAAGCTAACTAAAGGCAGAGGAGCCGGCGCAATTCCGGAAATTGGTCGCGAATCGGCGCATGAAAGCCGGGATCAGGTACGGGATGTTCTGCAAGGTTCAGAGATGTTGTTTATTACTGCCGGCATGGGTGGTGGTACCGGCACCGGTGCATCCCCAGTGATTGCTGAGATTGCTAAGGAAATGGGAATCCTTACGGTGGCTATAGTTACCTTGCCGTTTTCCTGGGAGCAGGGCAAAAAAGCCGAACTTGCTAAAACCGGGGTTGGAGAATTAAGCTTGTACGTGGATTCGATTATTACTATCCCCAACGATAAGCTTACCCAGATTGACCCGGATATTAGCTTCCTTGAAGCCTATAAAGAGGCGGACAAAGTGCTTAAAGGCGCAGTACAGGGTATTGCCGAGTTGGTAACTAAACCTGGTCTGGTTAATGTGGATTTTGCCGATGTTAATACCGTGATGTCAGAAAATGGCCAGGCTATGATGGGAACCGGTGAGGCATCAGGCGAGAATAGAGCTCAAATAGCTGCGCGCAACGCGATAAGCAGTCCATTGCTGGATAACCTTGATTTGCAAAATGCCAGGGGTTTATTGGTTAATATAACCGCAGGTCCTGATTATAAGATGTCAGAACACAAGCAAATAGGAGAAATTGTCGAGGAAATTACCGCTGATAGTGCAACAGTGGTGGTTGGTAATGTAATTGACGAAAACATGGAAGATAAAATCAAGGTTACGGTAGTAGCAACCGGTATTGGCAGTGAAGTTAAGGCAGAAAGACCTAAACCTAAGCCCAGGTTAAAAACCGTAGTGGCGGCCAAGGCAACCGGCACCGATGATTATGAGGCATATGATACCCCGACTGTTATGCGAGAAGAAGCTGAGGAAACGCCAGTAACGGTTGAGAATGATTTTACCGGTGAGGATTATTTGGATATACCGGCGTTTTTACGCAACCAGACTGACTAACGGCTGTCCTCTTTGTTGAAGGTCGGGGCTTTAGCCCCGGCCCCAAATCTCTTTCTTTTTATTTCTGCAGAACACACCCTGGACTTTAACTATATTTACCTTAAATATAAGAACTATCTGTAGTAGCTTTTATACCATTTAGCAAACTCATTTATACCATCTTTAAGAGAGGTATTAGGGTTGTAACCGAACTTATCGGCAAAATCTGTAATATCAGCATCGGTATCTGGCATATCCCCGGGCTTAAGCTCAATAAGGTTCTTGTGGGCTTTCATCCCTAAGGCGTTTTCCAGAGTTTCAATAAAGTCAAAAAGCTTTACCGGCTGGTTATTGCCTATATTGTATATACGCCAGGGAGCCATGCTGCTGGCTGGGTCAGAAGTATTGCCGCTCCAAACTGGGTTCGGTTCGGCCGGATGTTCAAGCACTTTTATAATCCCGGCAACTATATCGTCTATATAGGTAAAATCCCGTTGATGTTTGCCGTAATTATAAATAGTGATCGGTTTACCTGCTAGAATTGCCCGAGTAAATTTTTGCAGGGCCATGTCCGGCCGGTCCCAGGGGCCATATACGGTGAATAACCTTAAACCGGTACTGGGCAAATCATATAAATGGCTATAACTGTGAGCCATTAATTCGTTAGCTTTTTTGGTGGCGGCGTAGAGACTTATCGGATGCTCTGCATTGGTATGAACTGAAAATGGTTTTTTGCTGTTGGCACCGTAAACCGAGCTTGATGATGCATAAACCAGATGCTTTACTTTACTATGCCGACAGCCTTCCAGGATATTGGCAAAGCCTACAAGATTGCTATCCACATAAGCTGCCGGTGTAATCCCCCCATTTTTAGTTGCCTTAAAAAGTAGAGGTTTTAGCCTGTTTTTGCTCTGAGGCCACGAACATAATAATCCATTCATTGCATGGCGACCAGATTTCTTACGCGTAATTTTTGTCAAGGGCTTGTCCCTTTACTAAAATTTAAG
>Ga0209790_1000034_pt1 | contig 22816 bp, 23 predicted proteins | sample WorMetG1aBELIZE2_FD_187420 | JGI IMG/M metagenome (GOLD analysis project Ga0209790, IMG submission 187420) | Marine gutless worms symbiont microbial communities from Max Planck institute for Marine Microbiology, Germany - Inanidrilus... ... | reverse complement strand
CCTCTCACTCGTGTGCTTAGCGGCTCACGAGCGGAGTGTCCCAGATGGACTCTCAAAAACGGCAAACCCTTCCTGTCTCGTGCCAAACTCTTGCTGTACGAGAGTGCCTCTAGTCAGGATGGCAGTCGGGATGGCTTCCCGCAAACGTCAAACTGTTGCTGTCTCCACGGCATACCCAGGGGATTTCCCATTACTGTTAACTTGGTTTCTGTTTCGGTGGGGTGGATCGGTTTTGGCCTGAGAACCATCGTTAATTCCTTGTTGTGGTGGTGGTTGAAGACGGAAAATAGTATAGTAAATACAGAAGGTTACGTGTTAACTTGATAGCATTGGGGCACACCTGCAGCGGCAGCCATTCGGGCTAGTGCGAGTGTCAAATCCACATTTACACGCCGATACTCAGCCACGGGATCCGCCGCCGAGTCCTGCATCACATGCACTCACGCGGCGCAATGCAGGATCACCCTTACATCTGCCAATGGCTGCGGCTGATCGCGTCGAGTGTCTGCATCTAGCAACGCTTGCATGACAACCGTTTCCACACCATCAGGCACGACCGCATCAGAACGTCGAACGACCGCGCCCAGTCGAATGCTGCGGTCAAGACGCAACCGGGATAGCAGAGCAGTACCGACAAAGCCTGTCGCACCCGTAACCAGGACACGAGAACGAGGGGCATGGGTCACCGTACTCATCGAGACACGATTCCGGCCAAGGGGTGCACCACCTGAGGCATAGGTCTCGGCAGAATCTGCCATAGACCGAAAAGCACCTTTCCGGCCAGCGGAATGCCCGGTAGGATGGACTGCATCAGTAGTGCGAACCGGCGGCGGCCCTGATGAATTGCGGACGGGCACCGACGATAGCAACGGTCCTGATCACTTGTTCACTCCGGACCGGATCGTATCGACAATGGTTTGCTGGTCGGCACTTGGAAGATACGCGCTCATCGGCAGACTCATCACTTTCCGGGCAAATTCCTTCGCAACCGGGGTGCAGTCCGGGCAGCATAGGTGCCGATAGGCCGGCTGCAAGTTGAGCGGGACGGGATAGTGAACCGCAGTCGGGATTCCCGCGCGCCGGAACGCTGCCTGGACGGTATCCCTGTCATCGAGAATGATCGTGTATTGCGCGAACACACTGGTGCGGCCATTCCGCTGGCGAACGCGTGAAATGCCGGCTTTGTCCATTCGTTCATTGTACTGGCGGCCAATGGTGATGCGCCGCTTAATTTCCCAGTCAAATCGTTCCCGCTTGGCCAGAACAACCGCACATTGCAGGGTATCCATGCGACCGCCGACGCCAATGCGGGTGTGCACATAGCGCTTGTTCTGCCCATGTACGCGGATCTCCCGGCAGGCCTGGACAATGGTGTCGTCACTGGTGAAGATCGCACCGCCGTCGCCGTAGCAGCCCAGTGGCTTACTGGGGAAGAAACTGGTGCAGCCGATGGTAGAGAGGTTGCAGCTTTTGCGGCCTTTGTAGGTAGCGCCGAAGCTTTGCGCCGCATCTTCGATGACCGGTATGTTGCCGTGGCGGGCGGCGATGGTGTTGATTTCGTCCATGTCCGCCGGCTGGCCATACAGGCTGACCGGCATGATGGCTTTGGTATCGGGTGTGATGGCGGCCTCGATTTTGCTCGCATCGATGTTGCATGTATCGGGCTCGATGTCCACGAATACCGGCTTTGCACCGAGCAAAACGATGACTTCCGCTGTTGCGACAAAGGTAAACGGCGTCGTGATGACTTCATCACCCGGACCGATGCCCAGCGCCATCAAGCCGATCAGCAGCGCCTCGGTACCACTGGCCACAGTAATGCAGTGCTTGGCGCCGGTATACTTCTGCAACCGCTCTTCGAGCTCTCGCACTTCCGGCCCCAGAATGTACTGACCATGCTCGAACACCTGATCGATACGCTCCTGAATCTGCGGCTTCAGAGCCTCGTATTGGGTTTTCAGATCAATGAAAGGAATATTCATTTTCCTGGACCGGGGTGAGGGTGGTTTGTATGCAATGCCCACTAGCGTCTGGGGAAACTGGTTCTTCCATCTTGTAACCACTTGTAAGATAAAACAAAGTCGCCGATTTTAGGATGTCATCGACTTGAATCGATTTGCAGGTTTTGAAAAGATCCCGCTCCAGGAATCATGGAGATACCTCCAAAAGCGCCCCAATTGACGCAGGTCTCTATACAATCCTACAGATTTTGAGCCCGACTATGTGCGAAAAATATTGCTGAATCGGATGGTTATCGATGTGGACTACGATCTAAGCAATCTCGAAACAAATAACCATCTGAATTTATTCAATTAATATCCCGGACACTAGTGTGCAATGCCATTAAGTTAACTGCGGCCACTTGTCGTGGTCGGTCGGGTTAGGCGCATGCCCCAGCGTCGAGAGGTACAAACCAGTTTAGACGCGCCTTCGCCCGACAACCGATTTGGTAAGAGAAAACTACGAATCACGCGAATCCTCGCGAAATTGCTATCCCGAACCGAAGGGAGGGATCTTATTCGCGCCGAATTGCTCGCGTCCCTGCGGGTGTCGTACTTGATCTGCATGTAATTATTGCATATACATTTATCAGTGGAGTCAACCCTGCTTTCGGCTGCGGGGGGGAAAATAGTTGCCGGTCGCCGGCGACGGCAAAGTTGGGGTTCCACCGTCCTCCGCCATAGTTACTCTGTTCCACTGCTCCCGCAGCGAGGAGCCTGGACCTACCGGCAGCCGAGGTTTCCATCGCCCTGAAGAATGCAGGATACTTGCCCTCGAGCCCCTAGGAAGATGTCACAAAAGCCCATCCGTGGGGCGTAGCGCAGGCGTCTCGCCTGAAAACTGCCAAATTGCCGGCAGGTCTGCAGGCGGGGATGCCTGCGCTACAGCATCACTGGGTACCGGGAAACAGCTCGGTAAGTCCCTCGTTCCTGGCCTCGACCTTGTCGTAGAGGTCGTAGAGGGCCACCTGCAGGGCCTCTTCGATGACCGGGTGGTAGAAGGGCATGCGCAACAGTCGCCCGACGGTCAGCCCCTGCTCGATGCACCAGCACAGCAGGTGGGCCAGATTCTCTCCCTTGGGCGCAATCATCTCCGTACCCAGGATGACGCCGCTGCGCTGATCGGCATAGACCCGCAGCACGCCCCGGTTGTTGCCCATAATCAGCGCCCGTCCGACGGGGGCGAAGCGGATCTGGCCCACGGCGGTGGTCGCTTGGTCCAGGTCGTTCCAACGCCTACCCACGGCGCAGATGTTGGGGTCGCAGAAGTTGATGAAGAGGGGCACCTTGCGGCGGAAGGCGGTGACCTGGTCGCGGGCGGCGTTGTAACCGGCGATCTTGCCCTCGTCGCCCGCTTCGTGGAGGATCAGGTGTTCGCCGGTAACGTCGCCGGCGAGAAAGACCGGGAGGTTTCCCACCTGCATGCTGTTGCGGTCGTAGGCCGGGAGGCCACGGGCGTCCAGCTCCACGCCCAGATTCTCCAGGCCAAGCCTCTCGGCGTTCGGGACGCGGCCGATACTGCACAGGACCCGCTCCACCAGAACGCTGTTCTCGCCGGCCGTCACCCGCAGCTTGTCGCCTTCCTCGGCGATCCGGGCGGCCTGTCCCAAGTGAATGGGAAACTCCTTGCCCATCAGGTCGATGGCGCAGGTCGTGACCTCCGGGTCCTGAGTACCGGCGATGGTGGTGAGCTGGTCGAAGCCTGTGACCTCGACGCCCAGGCGGTGCAGGCTCTGGCCCAGCTCCAGACCGATGGTGCCCAGCCCGATGATTGCTATGGAGGTCGGCAGGTCCTCCAGCTCGAAGAGTTCGTCGGTCGTAAGGATCCGCTCACCGAAGGCCTGCCAGTCCGGGGGCACCAGGGGCCGTGAGCCGGTGGCGACGACCACGCTCCGGGCGCGGATGCGCTGTCCCGCGACCTCCAGCAGGGTGGGCTCGACGAATCTGGCATAGTCCCGGATAAATCGGTTCGGGGGCATCTTGTCAGTGGACTTGCCGAGCACCCGCTCGACGAAGGTGTCCCGCAGGTCCTGGACGTGCTCCATGGCCTGCCGGCCGTCGAGGGTCAGCTCCCGGTGCCTGGCGACGCCGTACTTGCCCAGGCGCAGCCGGCGGTGATAGTCCTCTGCCACCTGGATCATAGCCTTGGAGGGCATGCAGCCGACCCGAGCGCAGGTGGTTCCGGGCTCGCCGCCGTTGATGAGCACGAAGGACTTGCCGGCCCGGCGGATCTGGCCGAGGGCGTTGAGGCCGGCGGTGCCCGACCCGATGACGGCGACGTCAACGTTTCTCTCTTCCATTTTGAAACTCCTCGCTTGAACATTGATGACTGACGGGCATTTTATACCCGTCACATCCGGATTTTCCGCCACGAGGTCAAGGAACAGATGCGCCCGATGGCCTGTGCGAGCTGTTCCGGTTCCTGATCGTCCAGGTGGGAAAACAGCTCCTCAGTGGTACGCTCCAGGTGGGCAATGTGGGAGCCGCGCACGAGCTCTTTGATCTCCAGCAGCGAGCCTGGCTGCATGCTGAACTCACGCAGGCCGAGCCCCAGCAGCAGGGGTACGTGGTGGGGGTTGCCCGCCATTTCGCCGCACATGGATACGGGGATGCCGCGATTCCGTCCGGCTTCGATTGTCATGCGGATCAGGCGCAGTACCGCCGGGTGCAGGGGGTCGTGGAGATGGCTGACGGTATCGTCTATGCGGTCGACGGCCAGGGTGTACTGAATGAGGTCGTTGGTGCCGATGGAAAGAAAATCCAGCCGACGGGCGAATGCCGTCGCCCACAGGGCTGCCGCCGGTACTTCGATCATGCCGCCTACCGGCATGTGCGGATCGAAGGCGAGTCCCTCCTGGTCGAGCTCCCGGCTCACCTGCTCGATAAGAGCGAGGACCGAGTCGAGCTCCCGAACGCTGGAGAGCATGGGGATCAGCAGACGTACCGGACCATGGGCGGAGGCGCGGAGGATGGCGCGCAGCTGGGGGCGGAACAGCTCGGGCTCCCTGAGGCAGAGGCGAATGGCGCGCAGACCCAGGGCAGGGTTACAGGCCGGTGGACAGGTGGCCGAGCTGCCGTCCACCTGTTTGCCCACCCCCAGGTCCATGGTACGGATAGTGACCGGGACCCCTTCGAGGCCGTGGATGACCTCCAGGTAAGCCGCCAGATGTTCCTCTTCGTCCGGCAGGCTGTCCCGGTTCATGCAGAGAAACTCGGTCCGGTACAGGCCGACTCCGGCGGCCCCATTGGCCTTGGTGGCTACCGTATCCTCCGGGAACTCGAGATTGCCCAGCAGGCTTACCGGAATGCCGTCGGCACTGAGCGAGGGCTCCCTGACCAGGTGTTGCAGGCGGGCCCTGCGTTCCTCGCGCATTCGCAATCGCTCTCGGTAATGCGCCAGGATACCTGCGTCCACGTCTGCCAGTACGACGCCGGCCTCGCTGTCGACCACTGTCGTCTCGCCCGGGCGAAAATAGCTGGTGACGTTGCGTACCCCCACCACCGTGGGGAGGTTCAGGCTGCGTGCCAGGATGGCGGTATGGGACGTGGGTGCGCCGTACTCGGTGACGAAGGCCGCGACTTGCCGTTGGCGCAGCACCACTGTGTCCGCGGGGGAGATGTCATGGGCGATGATGATACACTCGCGGAGATCGGCGTTCTCCTTCGGGGCCGAGCCCCGTTCCCCGAGCAGGAAGCCGAGGATGTTCTGCACCACATGGTCCACGTCGTCGCGGCGGCTCCGCAGGTAGGGATCCTCCATGTCCTCGAATACCTTCATCAGGCTTATCCGGTGTTGTTCCAGTGCCCACTCGGCACTGAAAGACCGTTCCCGGATCAGGGCCCGCACCGGATCCACCAGGGCCGCGTCTCCGAGCATGAGCAGGTGCGAGTCGATGAATTCGGCCACCTTGACCGGGGTCGAGGGTGGAATCTGGTCGCGCACGGCCCGCAGCGCCTCCCGCGCCGCCGCGAGCGCATCTTCGAGCCGTTGCAGCTCGCCGGCGACCGCGGCCGCATCCACGCTGCGGGGGGTGACCGCCAAGGAGCTGCAGTCGAGCAGGAAGGCAGGGCCGATCGCGATCGGCCGCGTGGTTGCGACGCCGAGACCGTAGCAGGAGAGGGTCATTCGTCTTCCCCAAAGCGGTCGGCGATAAGCCGTTCCAAGGCGATACCGGCGGCGGTTTCATCTTCGCCCTCGATCAGCAAGGTAAGGGTACTGCCCTGCGCTGCGGCAAGCATCATCACGTCCATGATGCTCTTACCGTTCACCCGCCGCCCTTTCCACTCCAACCGGACCTGACTGGTGAAAGCGCCGGCACAGGTGACGAGCTTGGCGGCGGCTCGGACATGCAACCCGAGCTTGTTGATGATCTCGATCTCTTTACGGATCACGGCAGCTCCCGATGGCGGACCATGACCTGGTGCTCGCTGGTCTCGAAATGTTTCCTGAGCTGTTCGGCGATGTAGACGGAGCGGTGTTGGCCACCGGTACAGCCGACGGCGACGGTCAGATAGCTACGTCCGTCCGCCTCGAAGCGGGGAATCCAGCGGTCGAAGAAGCGCGCGAGATCACTGTGCATCTCGGCGACTTCTGGCGAACCTTCCAAAAAGCGGGCTACTGCGGGATCCAGACCGGTCAGCGGACGCAATTCCGGCTTCCAATGGGGGTTGGGCAGACAGCGCACATCGAAGACGAAGTCCACGTCAGGGGGTATACCGTGCTTGAAGCCGAAGGTTTGGAGCAGAATCGAGACCTTGTGCGAGGTATCGTCGCGGAGGTATGCGCGCACCAGATCCCGCAGCTGATGGACGTTGGTATGGGTGGTGTCGATGCGCAGGTGGGGGTCACTCAGGATCGGCTCGAGTAGGCTGCGTTCGAGTTCGATGGCCTCGGCCAACGGGCGATCAGGAGTAGTCAGGGGGTGCTTGCGTCGGGTTTCGCTGAAACGCTGGATCAGGGTTTCGGTCTCGGCTTCCAAGTACAGGAGGCGATACTCGAAAGGTCCGTTGCAGAGGAGCTCCAGCCGCTCCGGTAGGCTATCCAGTCGTTGTAGTTGATTCCGTGCGTCGATGCTGACAGCGGTCTTGGCGAAGACGTCATCACTTGCCTCCTCCAGCTCGGTGACCAATTTCTTGAGTAGGAACAGCGGCAGATTGTCGATGCAGTAATATCCGAGGTCTTCCAGCGTATGCAAAGTGACGCTCTTTCCCGACCCGGACAGCCCACTGACGATAATCAGCTTTCTTGCACTCATCTTAGGTGATTTCCGGAAACCTTGAATTTTTCAAGGTGCCCTTATGTCGCGGGGATTGTCCTCAAGTCCTTCCAAAAGGGTAAGGATCTGCTCTGCCGAGGTGGCTCGGCGCAGGTCCCGGCGCAGCTGCGAACTACCGAGTCCGGATGCCAACTGCGAGAGTAGCTGCAGGTGTCTCTCATCAGCCGACTCGGGTACCAGCAATGCGAAGACCAGATCGACCGGTGTGTTGTCGATGGTATTGAAGGCAATTCCCTCCCGTAGCTGGACGAAGGCACCCACCGCCTCGGTTATCTCCTGCATGCGGGCATGGGGCAGGGCGACGCCGTGACCGAGCCCCGTACTACCGAGACGCTCGCGGTCGCACAGACGCTCGAACACGGCTTTCGGGCTCAAATCCGGATCGGCGCTTGCGAGCAGCGTTCCGAGGACTTCCAGGAGACGCTTTTTGCTGCTTAGTTCCAGGCTGTGGTCGATGCGGTCGGCAACGATGAATTGGGGAGGAAACATCGGATGTAGTTCCCGATAAGGTGGTGAAGTCGTTCGGTAAACCTATCGTATCCGGGGGTACGGGAAACGAGGGAGATCTAGGGACATCTATCGAGTCCGCAGGCAGGACATTCAGATCGTTTCCGGGTCCTGGTCGAATCCCTTATGGCCATTGCCCCGATGATCGCTCTTCTTCTCTTTGTGCTTTAAGACCTGACGATCGAGCTTATCGATAAGCCCGTCGATCGCCGCGTACATATCCCCGTGGACCGAGTCTGCAAAGACCTTGGCGCCGTTGATGTGCAATGTGGCCTCCGCTTTTTGGCGCAGCTTCTCCACACTGAGGATGATGTGAATGTCGAGGACGTGATCAAAGTGCCGCGCCAGGCGCTCGAATTTACTGTCGACATAACCTCTGAGCGCCTCCGTGATGTCGACATGGTGTCCCGTCAGGTTGATGTGCATAGCTTACTCCTGAAGTTTCCGAAGGTAGTGCCAACCCTTGCCCCAAAGCTTCCGGCGGTGGGAGTTGCGAAGACTTCGCGGCCTTAGAGGCTGTCTGAAAAAAGACCGTAGGCGTAGGCTGGGTTGAGGAACGAAACTCTACCGCTTTAAATCAATGTGTTAGTTTTCAGACAGCCTCTTAAGGAATCTCCGTCAGTACGGGCACCTACGCTCGTTCGAGGACGGAACTCCCAAGCGCTCCCGGTACTTGGCGACCGTCCGCCGCGCGACATTGATGCCTTGTTCGGCAAGGACCCTCGCAATCTGGTTGTCGCTCAGCGGATGGCACGGGTCCTCCGCGGCAATCAACTTACGGATACAGGCACGCACCGCCGTCGCCGAGCGCTCATCGCCGGAGTCCGTGCTCACGTGGCTCGAAAAGAAGTATTTGAACTCGAACGTGCCTCGGGGTGTACCCATGTACTTTTTTGTCGTTACCCAGGAAATGGTGGAGTCGTGCAGCCCCAGTACCTCGGCGACGTCGCGCAGCACCATGGGCTTCATCGCCTCTTCGCCGTATTCGGGAAAGCCTCGTTGCATTTCCACGATCTTCGCGGCCACTTTCAAGACGGTATCGTTGCGGTTGGCCAGGCTGTTTATAAACCAGCGTGCCTCTTGGAGATGCCTCCTGAGACGTGTGTTGTCATCGCTCCGGTCAGCGCGCCGGATCAGCCTAGCATAATCCGGGTTCACTCTAAGTTTAGGCACTGTTTCCGGATTCAGCTCGACAATCCAGGTATTTTCCCGCTTACGCACGATAACATCAGGGATGATGTACTGCGGTTCGGGGTTCGCAATCAAGGCCCCGGGCCGCAGGTTCAGAGAGCGGATCAGGGCGATGATTTCGGCCATATTCCGCACAGACAGCCGCAATGCGCGCCGGATGTGCTCCGTGTCGTTTCTTGATAGGGCTTCGAAGTAGCAGTCGCAGACATCGATGGCCAGATCCCGAATCCCGGTCCCTTCCGGGAGGTGGCGGGGCTGGATCAGCAGACACTCGCGTAAATTGCGCGCTCCCACTCCGGGCGGCTCCATGGCTTGGACCCGATGGAGCACGACATCGACCTCCTCCGGCGCCAAGTCCATACCCTCAAAAGGTATCGAGGAGCTCCTCCGGTGTTACGGTGAAATAACCATCCTCGTTGATGGCATCGACGATGGCGGTGGCAATTGCCAGATTCGTCTCATCCAACCGGCTCAGGTTGAGCTGCCAGTGCAGGTGGTCCCTGAGCGTTGGTGTCTTGCTCTGGCGGGCAAAGATATCAAACTCGCTGACTTCCTGCCCTGGTGCACCGCTGCCCGGCAGATAATCGTCGTAATGATCGGTCCATTCGACGTCGACCGGTAGCTCATCGGGAAGCAGCATACTCTCGGGTCGTACCTCCGGCTCCGGGTCGGCAGCGGTACCCGCCGCCTCTAGGGACTCGCACAGCGACCGGACGCCGAACCGCTCCACTTCCTCGGCGTTCTCCAGCATCAGGTTGGAATCCAGCACCTCCTGGATCTCTTGCCGCAGATCCAACGTCGACAACTGCAGGAGGCGAATCGCCTGCTGCAGGTGGGGGGGCATGGTCAGCTGCTGACCGAGCCGGAGCTGAATCGACTGCTTCATCGGGAATTTAAGACCTGAATTAGTCCGAACCGATTCTAGCCCATTCAAAGCGTGAAGTGCTCGCCCAGGTAGACCGCGCGCACCTCCGCGTTCTCCAACAGCTCCTGCGGCTTGCCTTCGGCGATGACTCTGCCGTCATTGATGATGTAGGCCCGGTCGCAGATATCGAGGGTCTCACGGACGTTGTGATCGGTGATCAGGACCCCGATATTGCGATCCCGCAAGTGGGCAACGATGTTTTTGATGTCCCTCACGGCGATGGGATCGACCCCGGCGAAGGGCTCGTCGAGCAGCATTACTTTCGGGTCCATCACCAGTGCACGCGCGATCTCGAGACGCCGGCGCTCACCGCCCGAGAGGCTCAGAGCCAGAGATTCGCTCACATGGGCGATGCCCAACTCCTCGAGCAGATCCGACTTCCAGTTCTTCCGCGCCTCCCGGTCGAGGTCCGGGCGCATCTGGAGGATCGCCATCAGATTGTCGCCGGCGGTGAGCTTGCGGAAGACCGACGGCTCCTGGGCAAGGTAACTCAGTCCCTGGCGGGCGCGGGCATGCATCGAGAGCAGGGTGATGTCACGTTCCTCCAGATAGATACTCCCCTGCTGCGGGTGAATCAGTCCGACAATCAGGTAGAAGCAGGTGGTCTTACCGGCACCGTTGGGCCCGAGGAGACCGACGACTTCACCTGCGTCGACGTTGACGCCGACACCTTTTAAAACCTCGCGGTGACGGTAACTCTTGACCAGATCGACCGCCCGCAGAGTCGTTGTCATCGCTGCCACGGGGAGATCGTAATCTGCACGCGCTCCTTCCCCTTGGCGATGGTTCCCGCTTTGATCCGATTGTGCACCCGGTCGTAGACGATACGGTCATTGCGGAAGGTATCCTCACCCTGAAACACTATGGCCTGGCCGATGAGGGTAAGTCGGTCCTTAGCCCGATCGTACTCCATCCGCAGGGCCGATGCCTCGACCGGTTTCTGTTCTCCCTCTACCAGTTGCAGATAGGTTACGGGATCGCCGATCGCGATGATGAACGTGGGCCCGTTCTCCGAATCGTGACGTACCCTGACCTGATTGCCCCGGAGCTCCATGCTGCCCTGCTTGACGAAGACGTTTCCCGTATAAACGCTCATTGATTTGGCCTCGGAGAATTCCGCACTATCCGCCTCCAGGTAGAGCGGTTCCTTATAGTCCTTTTCGAGGGCCGGCAGAGACCGCGGCACGAAGAATAACGCCGGCAGCAAAATCAGTACGGCCAAGTCGATGAAAGCGCGGGGAACGCTCATTGGCATCAGCGCATTTTACTCAGTCAGTCCGGAGACGAATATCTCACTGCGGACACGCCCCAACAGGGTTACCCGCAGATCCTTTCCCAGCCGAACCCGGGCACCGTTTTCCGCGGTCGTCCAGTCGTTTTCGCTCGTGATTCGCACCGGTTGATCCGTCTCGGCGTAATTTTCGACGTCCCGCTTCAGAAGTACCTCGCGGGTCTCCAGGTGCACCGGTCGCGTCGCCACTCCGGACTCACGGTCGATGTACACCTCACCCTGCAGCCGGATCAGATTGTTGTCGCTCGAGATCCAGGCCCTCTCGGAACGTACCAGCCAAGGTGGACCCGTCTTTACGTACAGGGTCAGGATGGGGGCTTCCAACTCTTTGCTGTCATCGTCAGGGTAATGGCGCAGCTCACCGGCAGTCAGGTGTCTGTTCGGCATTCCGAACTCGTCCATCGTGGTAACACTGAAGTCATTGACCGTATAGTCGGGACGGCGTTCCCGCCCGTCTTGTTTCGGGCCCGGAGTCTCCTTGTCCCGGTATAGCCACCAGGCGAGTACTCCGACCACCGCCAGGGCCAGGATCAGGATGCGTTGGCGTGTAAACAGTATACCGGGTCGCTTTGTCATGGTCAGGCTAGGATTCCTTGACGGACCCGCCTCTAAATGATGAATGACGAATGCGGAATGATGAATCCAAGTTCGCAGGCGTGGGGAACAGGGTCCACGAAAGACACGAACGGATACGAATTCAGGGCACTTTGAAAAATACGGTTTTCGTCAACGGAACATCTGAATAATCAATTGGTTAGAGTCGCTTGATTGGTGAAGATACCGATTTTTCAAGGTGCCCTTCAATACGAATGAGGGTTCGTGTCCTTTCGTGCTTTTCGTGGACTTCTGGTTTCCGTACCAAAATTCACGCCTCGTCGGTCTGAGGCGAGGCCTCGTTAGAGGTAACGTGCGGTCATCTCGTACAGGGTGTCTTGAGCCTCCATGACAAACTCACACAGCTCACGTGCGGCACCCCGTCCACCGGGGGAGTGGGTCTGCCAATGGGAATGGTGCCGGACCAGCGGGTGGGCATCGGCAACGGCGACCGCGAGACCTACTCGGCGCATGATCGGCAGATCCACCAAATCGTCTCCCACATAGGCGATCTGCTCATCGTTCAGGTGCAGGATCTTCCTGAGCTCCCGGTAGGCCTGCAGCTTGTCGTGCTGCCCCTGATAGACGTGCGTTATCCCCAGGTGTTCCATCCGGGTGCGCACCACCGCTGAGGTCCGGCCCGTGATGATGGCCAAGGTGACGCCGGTATGCTGCAGCATCTTCATGCCGTGACCATCCCGGGAGTGGAACGCCTTGTACTCCTGGCCGTCGTCACCGAGGAAGAGGCTGCCGTCAGTCAAGACCCCATCCACGTCGAAGATCACCAAACGGATCCGTCTTGCCCGTCCGAGAATATCCTGCATACCTGATGCTTCGGTTTATGGATTGGGATCTGTGGACATTTATCCGGGCGACATCCTTTTTACCCGCAGATTGTCACCGATGATTACTGTTCTTCATCTGCAAAAATCAGCGATTCAAAACGCGACCGAGGTTCCTTCCGCACAATCCCCCTCCCTGGCGAGGGTGTCGCAAAAGCCTATCCGTGGGGCGTAGCGCAGGCGTCCCCGCCTGCGCTACTTTCGCGACACTCTCCCTGGCGGGAGAGGGGTTGGGGGGAGGGTGAGTGAAGGGCGGTTGGCAGCGTAGATGTTGGGCACGCCACTGTCCTTGGCGGCTTTGCCCAACTACCTCGAATTTCCAAACGCCTGAAACCGGCCGTTCGGCTCTGAATGTCAACCTACCCTAACCCCGAACGGACAGCTCTATGGCCCGTCCGGCACCTGCTTTCAGACGGCTAATCCTTAGTCTCTCTTGTTCTCGGCTTCTTACTGTCGCGTTTGCACGACTTGCGGTGTTCGGACTTCTTGTCGCCTTTCTTTTCTCCTTCGCTCCCGTCCTTCCTTTTGTCGTCGGATTCGAGCGACTCGTAGAGTTTGCTCCTTGTCTGTTCTTTACCTTCTTGCTTTCGAGCTCCTTTTTGGCGTCGGATTTCTTCTCCTCTATCTTATTCTCTTAATCTCTTGCTTTCGAACTTCTCCTTGGCGTCGGACTTGACCGAGCTGTAGGGTTTGGACTTACAGTGACCTTTGACCGGCACCCCGTCCGTACGCTCGTACGACCCCACCCAGATACAACCTTTTACTCCGCATGGGTTCCGTTTGAGGCCCTTGCATGCCGACTTCGCCTGTACGGCCGCACCGCTGAATGAGAGTCTGCAGGCCAATGCGAAGGTAGCAGCGTCGGTTGGTGGTTGCTTGGTGCCGGCCGGAAGACTCGCGGGCCACAGTGCATAACCCCTCCGGGATGAATGCCCGTCCATCCGGTGGCACTGTTCGGGAAGATAACAAACCAGTCTCGATGTCACTATCTTTTTCGGTCGACTACCCGGCAAAGATTCGGGTTCCTCTAAGGATCCTAGCCGCCCCGGAGCCGGGCGATGACCGATGCCGTCGAGGGACGCACCCCTCGCCACAGGAAAAAAGACTCCGCGGCCTGCTCCACGAGCATGCCCAGACCGTCCAGGGCACGGGCAACGCCCCGTTCCCTGCCCCAGCGCAGAAAAGGGGTAGGCGTGTCGCCGTAGAACATGTCATAGGCCCAGCCGCCTACGGCCAGGCAGTCCCGAGGAATCGCGGGCACGCCCCCATCGAAACCGGCGGAGGTAGCGTTGATGATAAGGTCGAAGCCTGGTCCGCTCAGTCCCTCCAGCCCACACCCGCTGACTCGATCCGCCGCGGCGGCTGCGGCCAGGTCCAGTGCCCTGGAGACGGTGCGGTTAGCGATGACCAAAGCCGCCGGTCCTGCTTCCAGGAGGGGGAACAGCACCCCGCGGGAGGCACCCCCGGCCCCGAGCAGGAGTACCCGTTTGCCGCCGAAATCGAAGCCGTGGTTTCCGGACAGATCCCGCACCAGGCCGATTCCGTCGGTGTTGTCCCCGCGCAGGCGACCGTCGGGGAGCAGGGTCAGGGTGTTGACCGCCCTCCCGCGCTCGGCCTCGGGACCGCGCTCGTCGACCATCTCCCAGGCCTGCTCTTTGAAGGGCAGAGTGACATTCATACCCCGCCCACCCGCGGCGAAGAAACGGTGCACGTCTCCGGCGAGGTCGTCCGGGTTACCCAGGATGTGTCCATACGTCATAGCGTGCCGCGTCCGGCGGGCAAACTCGGCATGGATGAACGGCGACTTGCTGTGCACGATAGGATTGCCGATGACGGCGTATTTGTCGGCCATGTTAGGGTTTGTTGACATTTAGCCCACAACCGTCAACCGCCCCTTAACTCCTCGGCAGCCGCGAGGACATCGGCCACATGGCCTTTAACCTTCACATTCTGCCACTGCCGGCGCAGTACGCCCGCTTTGTCGATCAGGAAGGTGCTGCGTTCGATGCCCAAGTACTCCCTACCGAACATCTTCTTGGGCTTGATGACGTCGAACAGCGTGCACAGGGCCTCGTCCCGGTCGGAGACCAGATCGAAGGGGAAGGAGTGTTTGGCCTTGAAGTTCTCCTGGGCCTTGAGGCTGTCGCGGGATGCGCCCAGGATCCTGGTGGAAGCCGCCGCGAAGACATCGGCGGCGTCCCTGAAGTCCCACCCCTCTGTCGTACAGCCGGGCGTGCTTGCCTTCGGATAGAAAAAGAGCACCAAGTTTTCGCCACGAAAATCGGACAGCTTCGGCGTCTTCCCGCCGGTGGTCGTAAGCCCGATATCAGGTACGGTATCGCCGATGGTTAGACCCACTCGTGATCTCCTCCGAAGTTGTTTGGTCAATCAGGATTGTTTACCCCTTCAGGGGCTCAAGTACCGCATCCAGATTCAGCCCGTCACAGTAATCCATGAATTCCTCTCGGAGCCCGGCGATGGGCTGGTTTGCCGGGATACCGACGGTCATATGCACGGCGAACATCGGCGTTCCGGTATGCGCGGCGGCGTAGGTGCTGGTAGTCAGGTCTTCGATATTGATACCGCGCTCCGAGAAGAACCCGGTCAGGCTGTTGACGATACCCGGATGGTCCATGGAGATTACGTCCACTGCATAGGGCAACAGGTCGGCCTCGACGGTTCGCTTTCCGGTACGCTTGGAAATGATGGTCATGCCCAGCTGCCGCTCGAGCTCCGGCAGTGCGTTCTCGACCTTGGCCACGGTATTCCACTTGCCCTGCACCAAAAGGATGGCCGCGAACTCTCCGCCGAGAACCGTCATGCGGCTGTCTTCGATATTGCAGCCCTGGTCGAGGATAGCCTTGGACAGGGTGTCCACAACGCCGGGGTGATCTTCCCCGAGGGTGGAGATCACCAGATATGTCTTCTGCGCAACCATGGTCTTAAATTCCGAAATCAGGTCTTGTGAGCGGCTGGATAGGGTCGAGTTTAGCATGGGCGCAGTTGGGTTGTGTTGCTCGATCAGAGCAGGATAATATGATTATTTCCGCATACCGGAGCTGTGCCTAATTTATGTTTCGCGGTAGCATCGTTGCCCTGATTACGCCCATGTTCGAAGATGGCCGCATCGATGGGGATTCCCTACGTCGGCTGGTTGATTTCCACGTGGAAAGCGGCACTTCGGCAATCGTCGCCGCCGGAACCACTGGGGAATCCGCGACCCTGGATGCAGAGGAGCACTGCGCGCTCCTGCGGAGCGTCGTCGAGTTCGCCGCGGGTCGAATCCCGGTGATTGCGGGTACCGGCGCGAATTCCACCACCGAGGCCATTACCCTGACCGAGTGCGCGCACCGGGCCGGAGCACAAGCAGCGTTGCTGGTCACACCCTATTACAACAAGCCGACCCAGGAAGGCTTGTATCTGCACTTCAAGGCCGTCGCCGAGGCCGTGGAGATTCCACAAATCCTGTACAACGTACCGGGCCGGACGGCCTGTGATCTGTTGCCCGAGACCACGGCGCGGTTGTCGCAGATCCCGAATATCGTGGGCATCAAAGAGGCAACCGGGGATCTGGACCGACTCGGCCGTCTGCAGTCCCTGGGTGCGGAGGGGTTCGATCTGTTGAGTGGTGACGATGCGACCGCCTGCGAGTTCATCCTCCAGGGCGGTCACGGAGACATCTCGGTAACCGCCAATGTCGCCCCCCGGCTCATACAACAGATGTGTGCCGCGGCCCTGTCCGGGCGGCATGACGAGGCACGGGCGATCAACGCCCGTCTCGATCCCCTGCACCGCGCTCTGTTCGTGCAGTCCAGTCCGATCCCCGTGAAATGGGCGGTGGCGGAGATGAGGCTATCATCGCGGGGGATCAGGTTGCCTCTGACCTGGCTGACGGAGGACACACAATCGACTGTGCGATCCGCCATGCAGCAGGCGGGCGTCCTATCAGAGTGACTTGCAGGCGATAAACGACGTTGGACGAAAAGACCAGCAAACAAATGGGTAGGTTCCGGTAGATGGAAATTGCCCGAGAATAGTGCCTTCGGTCCGGTCCGGCACAGGGCTTTCCGACCAGGTGGAGAGCGATCTCGATGCGAAATGCCACGGTTCTCTCAGTATCTGTGACGGGTGTATTGTTGCTGCCAGCCTGCGGTAGTTTCCCGGCTGGAGGCGGTTACCTGCCCGATCAGCGCCTGCAATACAAGAAGCAGCGTGAGGCGGCGGAGAATCTGGAGGTTCCGCCGGACCTGACCGCCGGTAGCTTCGATGACACCATGGACGTCCCGCCACCCGATGGGACCGCCACCTATTCCGAGTATGTGGGCGGGCAGTCAACACGACGCCGGACCGTGGGCAGCAACAGGGTTCTGCCGGAGGTGAAAGACGTCAAGCTGCACCGCGAGGGTAATAATCGTTGGCTCGAAATCAAGAAACCACCCCAACAGGTATGGCCGAAGGTGATCGGCTTCTGGCGTTCCCAGGGTATCCCGCTGGTGGAGCAAGACCCTTCCACCGGCATTATGAAGACTGATTGGTTGGAGAATCGAGCCGACATCCGCCGGGACTTCATTACCAACATAATGAGCAAGGTGGCGGAGGGACTCTATGCCACCGGCCAGCGGGATCAATACCGGATCCGTATCGAGCCGGGTCTGCGGACCGGGACGACCGACCTGTACCTGACCCATCGCGCCATGGAAGAGCGCATGCGCAGAAATACGGCGGGAGAGGTTACCTCCTCCGTCTGGGAGCCGGCCCCGACGGATCCGGGAAAAGAAGCCATCATGATGCGCCGGTTCATGGCCTACCTCGGCGTCTCCGGGCAACCGACGAGCGGATCGGTCGCTCAAAAACAGCAGGCGACCAGAAGCGCCAAATCGCGACTCGTCAAGGGCCCCGACGGGGAGAATCTGCTGATCATTTCCGACGAGTATCGGCGCGCTTGGCGCCTGACCGGGGTAGCCCTGGATCGAATCGGTTTCGCAGTGGAGGACCGAGACCGTACTCGCGGGATCTACTATGTCCGATACGACGATCCCGCACGGGGCAACAAAAAGAAGGGCTGGGGTGCGAGACTCGCGTTCTGGCGTCACGATGACGAGAAAGACGAAAAAGGTGCCGTCCAGTACCAGGTCAAGATCATGAGCGACGGTCCCCGGACGCGCGTTGCCGTGCGTGACCGGATCGGCCAGCCCGCCCTGGCCACCACCGCGGATCGTATTTTACGGCTGTTACAGGAGCAGATTCGCTGATTCCCCGTTTCAGCCTATTTTGCTGTTTAAGGATCGGTACGGTAGCGCAGGCGTCCCGCCTGCTGATGAGTGATGAATGATGAATGCGGATGGGGGATAAGAAAAATAATCCTGTTAATCTTGTCCTATTAGCGGTTGGCATGACGATCATGTCAACAGCGCCTAGTACCCCATTTCACTCTATTTTGTGGATACGAGTCGGCGGGTACACCAGGTTCCCTCATCCTAACCGGTCCTTGAACGGTAGTGGTTAAATTCAAAGTGACATGGTTGTGCGACTTAACGATTCGACCCCCACTGCTTTTGCCATCCCTGGCGCCTGGATTCCGGAGGCAATCCCTGCCGGAATGACGGGGTAGGGGTCAGCAGACTTCATCACTTAAAATTTAGCCACTACCCCTTGAACATGCAAAATATGCCGAAACGGCGTACTAGGGGGCGTTCTCAATTAAGCCGGGTCATCGCAAAAACCAAGAACGTAGCGCAGGTGTCTCGCCTGCACCCGACGGCGAAACGTCCGCCCACCTGTGTGCTCTGCGGTGTCCGGGGACAGGGTGAGTTGGATTCGTGCGCCTCCTGCCTGGCGGATCTCCCGAAAAACCGGCACTGCTGCGATCGGTGCGCGTTGCCCCTGGCCGCCGAATTACCACCGGGTACCCTGTGCGGTGAGTGTCAACACCGTCTTCCGCCCTACGCGGTTTGCCATGCCGCCTTCCGTTACGAGGGAGCCGTGACCGCCTTGGTAGGTGTGGTCAAGTTCCGGGCCCGTCTGAATCTGGCCAGGTTGCTCGGGCAATGCCTGACGAACGCCCTGCGCGAGTGCGCCGCCGAGGTGCCGGAGCTGATTCTGCCGGTACCCCTGCACCCGAAGCGACTGCGCGAGCGCGGCTATAACCAGGTCCTCGATATTGCCCGCACCATCGGCCGCGAGCTCTCAATCCCCGTAGATGCCCATAGCTGTGCGCGCGTCTTGGCCACACCGCCGCAGGCCGGATTGACGCAGAACGAACGCCGACGTAACCTGTGTGGGGCATTTCGGGTCCTGCGGCCACTGGGCACCGAACAGGTGGCGATCCTCGATGATGTAGTGACCACCGGCAGCATCGTCTCGGAGCTGACCGGGGTGTTGCTGAAGACCGGGGTCGAGCGCGTGGATGTCTGGGCGGTGGCGCGTACGCCCTGATCTCCGCCGGATAGGTTCCATTGAGGGCGATCACAAGGATCACCCCTACATCCCATACTTCCCGCGGAGTAGGGGCGAACCTTGTGTTCGCCCGGATGGGTTTGCCCTGACTTCTCAGCAGCGCGATGTTTCCGCGGGCTGTCGCGTACTCATAGGGTAGCAAGCCCCCGTGCCAGGTCGGCTTTAATGTCCTCGACCGCTTCCAGACCGACTGCGATTCGGAGCAGACCTTGGCTGATCCCTGCTGCCTCCCGTTCTTCATCGGTAAGCCGGCCATGGGTAGTGGTGGCGGGGTGGGTGATGGTGGTCTTGGTGTCGCCCAGGTTCGCGGTGATCGAGAGCAGTCGCGTCGTGTCGATGACCCGCCATGCCGCCTCTCTGCCGCCGCGGACCTCGAAGGCGACGATGCCACCGCCGGTGCGCTGCTGGGTTCCGACCAGGTGGTGCTGGGGGTGGGAGTCGAGCCCCGGATAGAAGACCTGGGTCACGCCGGGTTGTTCCTCAAGCCAGCTGGCGAGCATCTGGGCATTGCGCGCGTGGGCCAGCATCCGCAGCTCCAGGGTCTCCAGGCCCTTGAGGAAGACCCAGGCATTGAAGGGGCTCATGCTGGGACCGGCGGTGCGCAGTACACCGAAGACTTCCTCGCCCACCAGCTTACGGTCGCCGATTACGGCGCCGCCGATACACCGCCCCTGCCCATCCAGGTATTTGGTGGCGGAGTGCATCACTAGGTCTGCCCCCAGGCTCAGGGGACGCTGCAGGGCCGGGGTGCAAAAACAGTTGTCCACCACCAACAGGCAGTCGTGGGCGTCGGCAAGATCGGCTAGGGCCCGGATATCTACCATCTCAGTAAGGGGGTTCGAGGGGGTCTCCAGAAACAGCATCCGGGTAGCAGGGCTGATCGCCTTTTCCCAGGCCTCCGCCTCCGCTAAGGGGACATAGCTGGTCTCGATCCCGAAGCGGGTCAGGTAGTTGTTGAACAGGATGGTGATGGAGCCGAAGATGCTGCGGGAAGAGACGATCCGGTCTCCCGCCTTCAACAGCCCCAGGCACAAGCTCAGGATCGCGGACATGCCCGAGGCAGTCGCGACGCAGCACTCGCCCCCCTCCATGGCCCTCAGTCGTTCCTCGAAGGCGGATACGGTGGGGTTGGTGAACCGGGAGTAGATGTTTCCGGGCTCGTCGCCGCTGAAGCGGGCCGCCGCTTCGCGGGCGTTGGCGAAGACGAAGCTGGAGGTGGTGAAGATGGGTTCGCTATGCTCGCCCTCCGGCGTCCGGTGGTGCCCGGTGCGAATGGCGAGGGTGGCCAGTCCAAGTTCGTCCGCGGTGCTCATCGATAGCTCTCTATGGTTTGAGACGCTGTTTGGTCAAAACGGATCTCGGTCCGAAGATGCGATTCACTATGGGATGCTTGTCTGCGTTCAGCACCTTGATAGGCGGCGCGTCTCATGTGTTATGCTCTATTTCTGCCTGTCGAATTTTGCATTATGTATGACTTTGCGACAGACCCTTCACAGATAGATAGGCGAAAAACAGTCGGATGGATAGAGATAGCCCTCACCCTCCTCATCTATCACGCGGATTTCGTGGTGCTTCTCTGCCTCTTCGTCTAGCAATGATTGATAAACCTTCCACTGTTCAAGAGACGCCTCATTTCTCCAACACTCGCGCCACATACGCGAAACCGCCAAAGCCGATCTTCAGCGCCTCGACCGCAGCGTGGCGGCGTCCCTGCTCTTCCGGCAGCGAACGCAAGTAGACATGAAGTCTTCGTGCGATTGATCGTAGCCTTGAAACCCGTTCATCAGATTACCGGTATCTTGTACTTCAGGTAGGCTCATTCTACTATGAGAACCTCGTATGTTCAACTCGCTACCGACATTTTTAACGAATTTACTAATACTAAACATGTCTAACTTGTTAGTGAATCGTTCCTACGTGATTCAAGAAGGTGGACTGTTTCCTCATCTCACAGCACGAAAAAACGTGTAACACTAATGGCGGACTACTTCGGCTGGAATAAAAGCAGGACGCACGCACGAATCGATGAACTTCTCGACCTAACGCATATAAGGTAGAGATTCAGTCTCATGCGCACCCTAATGCTCGATCCCAAGGTGCTCTTGCTAGATGAACCACTTGGGGCCCTCGACCCGATCACGCGCAGTGAATTGCAAAGAGACTTGAAAGAAATCTTTACCGAGCTCAGAAAAACCATCGTGCTCGTAACGCACGACATCAATGAAGCCGCCCATTTTGGTGATCATGTCGTCTTGATGAGGGAAGGACACATCGTACAACAAGGATCGATGGATCGGCTTGTCAATCAGCCAATTGATCGCTTTGTCTCGAGGTTCATCAATGCGCAAACCGATCATGTTGCATTTCACCAGCGGTCCCCTCAATGAAAAAGTTTTGCTTCTTTCTGCTCATCCTATATTTTGCGGCAGGCTCTCGATCATTGGCCGAGACGAAACAGGTTGTCGTCGGGTCAAAGTCTTTTACCGAAAACGTTATCCTGGGGGAGTTGGCGACCAATCTAATCCGGAGTGCCGGGGTTGATGTTCAGCACCAAAGAGGGCTCGGCAGTACGAGAATCCTGTGGAGCGCGCTTCTTGCGGGAAATATCGACATCTATGCCGACTATACGGGAACAATCCGACATGAGATCCCTGCCAGACTTAATCTTTCGACCGATCATGAGATGGTCTCTGCTCTGGCAGAGAAAGGTATTTCGATCACGAAGCCTTTCGGCTTTAACAATACCTATGCCATTGGTGTCAAGGAAAACCTTGCACGAACGAATAGCATCCAAGCCATTTCGGAGCTCGCCAAGTTTCCAGACTTCGCCTTTGGCTTCAGCAATGAATTCATGGATCGAAAAGATGGTTAGCCAAGTCTGCAGGAGACCTACAAGCTACCGCAAAAGAATGTCATCGGCATGCAGAATGATCTCGCATACCGAGGAATACAGTCGGGATCCTTGCAAGTAGCGGACCTTTATGCCACAGATGCCGACATCGAGTATTACAAAATGCCCGCCCTCATCGATGATAAGGGGTATTTTCCCGAGTACAAGGCCCTATTTGTCTATCGTTCGGACCTTCTAACACGATTCCCGGATTTACGAGAAGCCCTGCATGCCCTCGAAAGTCGCATCAGTGCCGAAGATATGATCGCTATGAACGGCCGGGCCAAGTTGCACGATGTCCCTGAGGAGGAAGTGGTTGTAGACTTTATAGGTCGGACTCTTGGCAAGCAAATGGCTTTGGTTCGAGAAAACCATATGGATAAATTGGTAAGGGTCTGGATAACTTTAGCATCTTGAGAGTATGCCAAGGTTATGTTATGCAAGGAAAAAACAGGTATTTCAGGCGTTCACACCTTTCGGAAGCTAAATTCAGAGCACTTATACGCTATTTCGCGCACGATTTGCGGGCCTGGAAAATCGCCGAGCTGAGTGGTGTAAGCCGCCCGACGATTAATCAGCTATTCATGAAGTTACGAATCAGAATCGTCCAGGTTTGTAATGCTTCATCCCCTCTATCCGGTGAGGTTGAAGTCGATGAATCTTATTTTGGCGCACGCCGTGTTCGTGGAAAAAAGGGGTGCGGAGCAGACAGAGGCTTGCAAAGTTCAATGCTGTTCCCCGACAAACGTTCCTTTTACACATCAAGGAATGTGAATTCAGATTTCATCACCGAGAGGAAGATCTCTCTGATAGAATACTTACTCTACTGAAAGAAAACCCACTC
>Ga0209790_1000033_pt1 | contig 23387 bp, 20 predicted proteins | sample WorMetG1aBELIZE2_FD_187420 | JGI IMG/M metagenome (GOLD analysis project Ga0209790, IMG submission 187420) | Marine gutless worms symbiont microbial communities from Max Planck institute for Marine Microbiology, Germany - Inanidrilus... ... | reverse complement strand
CGAGCAACGCGCCCAAAATGCGCGGACGCACCCGCTCGAACTGGTCCCATAATTCCGTTTCGAGACGCCGGTCGGCTTCCGCGATTGGCTCCAAAGTGAGTCCCACGGCGCGGTCGGCCAGGTCGGTACGCACCGCGACGTTTGCAATGCCATTGAGCATGACGGGACGGCTGGCGTGCAGCAGAAATTCTTCTTGGTTGGTATAGAGTTGGCGAGTGCCGAAACCGCCGCCGGTCGCTAACTGGCAAAGCAGGTCCGAGGCGGCGGGCGATAACACGGAAAGATTGTCGAACGCTAACAGGTGGTTATGGTGCGCCACCAAAAAGAGGTCGGCATCGGTCGCCGGAAACACCCGCGTTGGAATATGACTGGGATCGACCAGCGCGCGCAGGATTTTGACCGTGGTCGATTTCGCCGCGCCCGGCTCCCCGGAGAGCACGAGTACGGGATACGGCCCATGGCCGCGCAGCGCGGCCAGCAACCAAGCCGCCAGCAACACGAACTCATCCTCGGACGCGCTATTCACGAATGGGCGCAATTCCGCGATGCCGCCACCGCGCAGCGGCTCCGGCAGGGAATCCATCGCCGGATAACGGCGGAAACGAATCGGACTCTCGATGCTTTCAATGATCCGCCAGCCCTCCCGTGCGATCTCGACGCAACGCCAATCCTCATCGCACAGATCAAGGTACAGTTTGCCTTCGGCGGCGCCGCTGCGGAGGCACACTGGCCGTTGGCGGCGTGCCGATCTCGCTTTTGAATCAATGAGATTTTCGACCGCGCGCAGCGTCAGCAACCCCGGTGTTTCACCAGCGCGCTCGAAGCATTGCGTGGTCAACCAAGACTTGAAATCATTGCTATTGACCGGCCAAGTCTCGCGGCGGCCATCGAGGTTTAAATCAGCGAAGGCCAAGCGATCCTCACGCGCGAGGTAGACATCCTCTCAGTCGTGGAGTGCCTCGCCCGCAATGGCGGCCAGCCGGTCAGCCAGCCGCGAATCGCCGCCAGCATCGCTGGCATCGCCAGCGTTGCCCGGCCCCTGCTCATTGAGGGTCCGGTCCAACTGGGTTAAGCGGCATTGCGTCTGCCGTTTCAACTCGGCCCGCAGGGCCTCGAACCGCGCCGGGTCGTCCGTGCGTAAAATTCTGAGATCATCCGTCACCTTGGATTGAAACGGATAACCGGGATTTTCTATCGTCATTGCTACCAGGCTGTCGAGTGTGGGAAAGGCACTGGCCGCCTGTTGAATGGAATCCCGAACCGCTTGCGGTCCCTGGGACAACGCCAGATCGTTGAAATCCGTCGCGCCTTCGGGCCGGTCCGCGCCAAAGCCGGGGACGGCGATGCGACCACCGACCGCCCGCGCCGCTTCCCGCGCGGCGGCCAGACCTGGGTTGCCGGTGGTTCCGGTATCGTCATCGGCGCACAGCACCAGCGGACGCTCCGGCCACTGTTGACGCAAGGCTTGGGCGGCGGGTTTTAGGTTGCCCGCATTGAACGCCACGGCAGCCTGACCGCCCATCGCCTCATGAATGGTTGCGGCGGTAGCGAACCCTTCCGCGATGTAACAGGGAGCCGCTGGCTGCGCTTCCCCAATGAGAAACCAATGGCCGGTGATTTTGGAACCGGGAAGAAACCTTTTTTCGCCGTCGCCGGCGATAGATTGCAGGCCGTGGAGAGTGCCTGCCGCATCGAACAGCGGCAAGATCAACCGTCCGCCAGCGGCCCGCGCGCCGTGCGCGCCAATGTGCTTCCTGACAAGGTAGGGATGGTCGCCTGGGGCTGCTGGAGAGTGCGCCCAAAGTTCCCAGGCCGAACGGTCAGCCGGTTGATTGGGCGGTGTCTTGGAAGCCGCAGTGGTTGACGGACGGCTGGCTTGGTTGGGACTGGGCAACGGCTGGCGGGGCCACAGTCCCCGCTGTCTCAGCGCCTCGAGGATGGCATCCTGGGCGCAACCGGAAAAGCAGTGAACGAGCACCTGACCACCGTCCGCTTCCTGGATGGAAAGGCTCGGTTTGCGGTCTTCGTGGACCGGACAGTGCGCCATCCAGCCGCCGCCGGATTTACGCCCGCCAAGCGCGGCGGCGATGGTTTCCGCATTCGGGGAAGAAACGGTGGTAACATGACGGTTCGCAGTGGACATAGCCTGTCTCCAATGGACAGGCATCCGAACCCATTGCAAACGCCGGGAAGCAACTCTACAATATGATTATGCCATGCGTGATACATGGTGCCGTGATCCTGTCTCATTTAGGGGTGAGAGGGTGATTTACGGTTAGGCGGCTTTCAACTGTCAATTGAAAGCCGCCCTTAGTCTAAACGAAAAACCAGCCTCACGGCTGGTTTTTTTGCGCGTTCGTTGCTTGCGGGTTTTTATTCTTCTTATTTCAAGATAGCTTTTTAATCCGATTTCAAGCCGTCAAAAATCTATGCGCAGCCCGCCAAATACATTAAATGTCGGTTGTGGGTAGCTTACTTGGCTTTCCTAATTGGATGAACTCTGAAATATATCTATTGATCCATAATTGGAATATACTTCGCTGAAGATATTATTTAATTTTCATAAAATCGGTATATTTTCACCAAGTGTGTATTCGCTTTAATATTAAATATGGTTTACGAAGAAGCGTCGCATCAAGTCGGTTGCACTTTCCTTTTTGAATCCTTGATACGTCCGCGTTCCGGTTATTAATTATAGCGGTTCTATCCAAACACACCGAGTCGAGGATGACCCATCCATGAACAAGAAGACTTTCAGCGATCTACTTAGTGAATTGACTGCGGCCACGCGCACCAGCCACGATAAAGGCGCCCAATTCGAGCACCTGATGCAACGCTATTTCACGGTAGACCCGCAATATCGAAACCGTCTCGCCGAGATATGGTTGTGGTCGGAATGGCCAGATCGTTGGGGGCCAGACGTCGGTATCGACTTGGTGGCACGGGAGCATGGCCGTGGTGATTATTGGGCCATTCAATGCAAGTTCTATGATCCGGCGCAGACGCTCCAAAAGGCCAATATCGATTCCTTTTTCACGGCCTCCGGCAAGCGCTTTCAGACCGCGGGAGGACGGTGAACGTGGCTTCAGTCAACGCCTCATCGTTGCCACCACCGATCAATGGAGCAAACACGCTGAACAGGCGCTGGAGAATCAGACCATCCCGGTCACGCGATTGTGGTTCAAGGATTTGGCCGATAGCCCGGTCGATTGGAGCCAGTTCAGCCTGGCCAACATCGAGGGCATGCGGCTCACAGGCAAGAAAGCGCTGCGCCCGCATCAGGCGGAGGCCGTCGCCAATGCCATCGCAGGCTTCAAGGCCAGCGACCGGGGCAAACTCATCATGGCCTGCGGTACCGGCAAGACCTTGGCGGCGCTCCGGCTCACGGAACGGCTCACCGGGACAAACGGGCGGGTACTGTTCCTCACCCCCTCGATTGCATTGATTGCGCAGGCGCTGCGGGAATGGACAACCCAAGCCACACAGCCGATCCAAGCCTTTGCTGTCTGTTCGGATACCAAGGTCGGCAGAAACGAGGAAGACATCCGCACCCATGATCTGGCCTATCCCGCGACCACGGACGCCAAGAAGCTCGCCACCGTAGCAAGTGCCTTGGCCGAGGATCGCCGCACCCTGGTCTTTGCTACCTATCAGTCGAGTCAAGTGGTGGCGGAGGCGCAACAGCAGGGTTTCGGGGCCTTCGATCTCATCATCTGCGACGAAGCGCACCGCACCACCGGCCTGACCTTGAATAAAGAAGACCCTTCGGCGTTCGTCAAGGTCCATCACAATCACATCATCGCGGGCCACAAACGCCTCTACATGACGGCAACCCCACGCATCTATGGTGATGCGTCGAAAACCAAGGCCGACAAGAAGGAAGCCGTCTTATTCTCCATGGACGACGAAGAAACCTTCGGCCACGAGTTTTACCGCCTGGGGTTCGGCCAGGCCGTGGAACAGGATTTGCTCTCCGAATACAAGGTCCTGATCGTGGCCGTAAAGGAGGGCGAGATGGACAAGCTCGCCAATAACTTCAACAACGCTTACAAGATCGACGAAAAGAAGGCCATTGATACCCGGTTTGCAACCAAGATCGTGGGTTGTTGGAAAGGGCTTTCCAAGCGCGGGCTGGTATTAGTGGGGGAGGACGGCCAAGAAGAAGCCTTGTCCGAGGATACCTCACCCATGCGCCGTGCTTTGGCCTTCTCCAAATCCATCAGGAATTCCGTGCAGACAACCAAGGGCTTCGGCAAGCTGGTTGATCTGTACGAAGGTAGGCCGGACGGCATGGTGGATTGTGGCCTCGACCATGTTGACGGCACCATGAATGCACTGAAGCGCAAAAAAGCCTTGGATTGGCTCAAGGACGATCTGGACGCGGGCAAATGCCGCATTCTCTCGAATGCCCGTTGCCTCTCCGAAGGCATTGACGTGCCAACACTGGACGCCGTGATATTTTTCGACACCCGCGAATCCGTCGTGGACATCGTGCAGTCCGTCGGGCGCGTCATGCGCAAAGCTAAAGGCAAGCAATACGGCTACATCATCCTGCCAGTCTGTATCCCTTCCGAGAAGGTCACGGATTACAACCGCTACATCGACAACGACCCGCAGTTCAAAGGCATTTGGAAGGTCATCAAGGCCCTGCGTGCCCACGATGAAAACCTGGTCGATACAGCCGAGTTCCGCCGTAAAATCAAGGTCATCGGCGACAAGGACAAAGACAAGAACGGCAATGGGGGCGAACAGAAAGCATTACCGCTCGATCTCCCCATGCTGAACCTGGGTGCCATCGACGAAGCCGTCTATGCTGCTATCCCCAAGAAACTCGGCGACCGTGAATACTGGCGCGAATGGGCTAAGAGTATCGCCCAGGTTGCCGAACGCCTAACCATCCGGATCGAGGCGCTGATCGACAGCAGCCCGCCGCTGGCCGAAGACTTCACCCGTTTTCTGAAAGGCTTGCAAGACACGCTCAACCCCGCCGTCAGCCGCGACGATGTGGTGGAAATGCTTGCGCAGCACATCCTCACCCTGCCCGTCTTCCAGGCCCTCTTTGCCGATACCGGCTTTCTGGAAAAAAACGCCGTCGGTAAGGCGCTGCAAGGCATCGTAGACAGGCTTGACGCGGTAGCGGTGGACAGAGAAACCGAGGGGCTGGAAAAGTTCTATGAAAACGTCTGCGAGCGCATCCGCCTCGCCAAGAGCGACAAATCCAAACAGGACATCATCCGCAACCTCTACGATACCTTCTTTCAAAACGCCTTCCCGCGCATGGCCGAGCGCCTGGGGATCGTCTATACCCCAGTCCCAGTAGTCGATTTCATCCTCAACAGCGCCGATGCCGCGTTGCGCAAGCATTTCGGCCAGCATCTCGCCAGCCACGGCGTGCGGATACTCGACCCATTCGCGGGCACTGGCACCTTCCTGGTTCGGCTGATCCAGTCCGGCCTCATCGAGGCCAACGCTTTGCGCCATAAATTCGGTCACGAACTGTACGCCAACGAGCTGGTCTTGCTGGCTTACTACATTGCCAGCGTCAATATCGAGACCGCCTACCACACCGCCACCGGGGAATACCAACCCTTCAGCGGCATGGTCCTGACCGATACCTTCCAGATGACCGAGAAAGGCGACCTGGTGGACAAGGCTGTCCTGCCGGAAAACAACGCCCGCGCCGAGCGGCAACTGAAACAGCCCATACAGGTCATCATCGGGAATCCGCCCTATTCGGCACAGCAGGGTAGTCAGAACGACAATAATCAGAACCTTGCCTACCCCACCTTGGATGGGCGCATCCGCAAGACCTATGCCGCACAATCAGGTGCGAAGTTAGTCAAAAATCTCTACGACTCCTACATCCGCGCCATTCGCTGGGCCTCGGACCGCATTAAAGACCGGGGCATCATCGCCTTCGTCACCAATGGATCATTTATCGACGCTAACAACATGGACGGTCTGCGCAAGTGCCTGGTCGAGGAATTCAGTTATCTGTATATCTTCAACTTGCGCGGTAACCAACGTACCTCCGGTGAGGAATCGCGGCGGGAAGGCGGCAAGATTTTCGGCTCCGGTTCCCGCACGCCGGTAGCCATTTCGATCCTGGTCAAAGACCCAGCCCATACCGGACCCTGTGAACTGCGCTATTACGACATCGGCGACGGCCGCAGCCGCGAGGATAAGCTCAACCGAATCGAAACCTTGGGCTGCATCGACGGCATCGACTGGCAGACCATCATGCCCGATACCGAGGGGGATTGGATCAATCAGCGCGATCCAACATTCGCTACCTTCATCCCGCTCGGTGACAAAGGAGAAGGCCGCCAGGAGGTGTTCTCTATTTACTCTTTAGGTGTAGTGACCGCACGCGACGCCTGGGCCTATAACATGAGCAGGGATGTGCTGGCAGCGAACATGAGGCGCATGATTGATGTTTTTAACGAAAATAGCAGGCGCTACGCGGTGTTGTGCGCCGAGAAAAATAAAGCATCCTGTCCGCAGCTAGAGGATGTGATCGCTTCCGATCCGAAGCGGATCAGCTGGACTCGTGCATTGAAGGCCGATGCCAAGCGTGGTCAGCGATTCGTATTTGATGAGACATCGCTGACCACCAGTATGTATCGACCATACACCAAACAATGGCTCTATTTTAATCGCCGATTTAACGAAGCGGTTTGCCAACAACCCAAACTATTCCCGACGCCCAGGCATCGGAATGTGGTGATTTCAGTTACGGGTATCGGGGCAAATAAATCGTTCTCAGCATTTGTTTCTCAGTTGTTGCCCGATTTAGAAATGATTTCAAAGGGCCAATGTTTTCCGCTCTACTGGTACGAGAAACTAGAGGAAAAATCCAAGCCACAAGATGAAATGTTTTCTGCTGAAGGAACGCCTGATGCCGACGGCTACATCCGACATGACGCCATCACGGATTGGGCGCTAGATGCATTTTGCAAGCATTACGGAGACAATAGCATCCTCAAGGAAGACATCTTCTGGTACGTCTATGGTATCCTGCATGCACCGGAATACAAGAATCGCTTTTCCGCTAACCTAAAAAAGATGCGGCCACGTATCCCTTACGCCCAGGACTTTCGCACCTTCCGAAATGCGGGCCGCGAGCTGGGGGACTGGCATCTGAATTATGAAACCGTGGAGCCCTATCCCCTGACTGAGGATAACAACCGCTTGGTTATGGAAGACGATGACTACCGCGTGGTCAAAATGCGTTTCGGCAAAAAAGATAACCAGCCCGATAAAACCGTGATCGCCTATAACAAGCATCTGAGCTTGCGTGACATTCCGCTGGAAGCTTACGACTACATTGTGAATGGTAAGCCAGCGATTGAATGGATCATGGATCGCTACCAGGTGACCACCGAGAAAAATAGCAGTATCGAAAATGACCCCAACGCCTGGTCGGAAGATCCACGCTACGTTGTCGATCTGGTCAAGCGCATCGTGACAGTGAGCATGGAAAGTGTGCGGATCATTAATAGCTTACCGCCATTGAACGCAGCGGTTGCTTGACTGCACCGACCACACCGGAGTTTTCCTCGAATTCGCATTCCACACACTCAACATGCGCTTACCCAATTGCTAGCCCAGAGCCGTTCTCTCCTGACCTGTGAAGCATTTTCATTGAGAGAAGGACACTAAATAGTGCCTTCAGCCGCCGTCGAAACAGAGGTATCCAAAATGGTAGAAAAATACAAGATTGGCCGTGATGCAAGAACTGGGAAGTTTATATCAGTATCGCAGGCAGAGAATCGCAAAAAAACGGTAGTTGTGGAGACCATGAGTCGCTCCCATGCACGGAAAAAGAAAAGGCTCTTTATGGATTCCGAACTGCTCACGATCATGGGAGGGTACGACCGGACGTTTTGGTGTGCGGCGGCGGGCCTTACCCCGAGACCGACAAGCATCCACAGAACCGACTGTAACCGCCGGGCTCCCGAATGATAAACCCATGGCAAGCAAGCAGTTGTCTACTCGGCCTCAGACCCGGGGCAACCATCGGCCGGCCCCCCTTTGGCGTGCGGCGGCAGAACATGACCCCCTGTGCTTCCGGTCATCTCCGGTGCCGGGTCGGCAGCCCCTGTCCGGCGACTGGCACGGACCCGACGCCGCTTTGGATTCGAGTGGCTTGATGACCGCGCCGTGCCAACCCCGAGTCCAGGCGCCGCCGGCAGGAATAAAGCGCCGTCGCCGCGGCGCGGATGGCGCAAACGCTCGGCTCCCGAGCGAACATCGACTTGAGCCAGCGCCGATCGGGTTCGACCAAATCGCACCGCTCTGTCGGCGCACTCCTCGAGAAAGTTGGTTTCAAGATTTATTTTGAGAATATCGGAGCACAAAAAAGGCCCCATAAGGAGCCTTCCCGGAGATGGCCGGAGTGCACTATAAAAAGTGCCCCATTTGGGGCCTTGTCTCAGCTTCTCAGTGCGTACCCGGACGAACCACCACCTCGTCTTCTTCAATCGTAGGCCATTCCAGGCCGCCACAAGATCAGGGTCACAAGCTACCACGATGCAATGAAGGTACGATCCGATCCGGTTGTGCTTGGATTCGTTCTACCGCCAAGGCAGTTTGTCGTCTTGGGGTCTTAGTGAAGAAATCGGAAGTGCGACCAGTGACGGGTGTTGTGCCCAACGGTAGCACCCCCAAAACTCGACCTTTTAGCTTGGTGTTGTCCCCTTGCGTGTCCCACATATCCAAGAATTGCCACCGGCTGTAGGTTCGGTTCCCCAGTGAGGGGTCGGCCAGCCAGACGGTCGCTTCATCGATTCCCCGGAGCACGGAAAAATGCTCAGTCTTGCGATGTTTCAAGTACACGATTACAGGTATTTTGAGTTTAGCGAGTTGCTCGTAACTGGCGGCAAATCCAGCGGCAAGAAACCCGAATTGTGCCAACGCACGCCGCATATCCTCAAAAGAGGCCGTGAAGTCGCCAGTATCCATGGCGGCTAACAATTGCCCCTCGGTAACGGTCTGTCCGTAGTACTCGTTGAGCACGGTTGCAAGCGATGCGGCACCGCAAGAATAGTCCAGGTCTTGTTTCACTATTCGCTCGTCGCGTAGCGTTTTCCAGCTTTTGACCTTGACCGCACCGGATAGCGAGTGCGTGTTCAGATAGGCGCGCCCATCCTCCGCCTGTGCACCGATTGCGGCGGACAATAAATAGCCAACCGCGAACCCGGCAAAGAGGGTTTGGCGTTTGCCGCTACCGTTGCCCATACGGAATGACCCATGTCATATAACACTTCATTTGGTATTAAATGATATCGATTAGGCTTTTCGGCGCGTCCTTGCCGTAGGAGATAACCTCTAGGATTCCAGTTTCGGATTCTTCATTGTCGGTGTCTACTCCGTAAATAAAATACCGACTATCTTCCTTTATTGAGGAAGTCATATGAGGGGAAAACCCGACATCATCCCATATTTCCGATAAAAACCGGCTCTCGACCACTTTGTTAAAGACAGCAATATCCAGCAATATATAATCGAAAAGCCGGTCAAAAACTTCCCGGATACACGCCGGGGAAAAAACTTTTATAACAAACAGTCTTGGCATGGGCCCTGGTATAAGCCAAAACCACCATCTTTGGTTTCGGAACCTTCCTATTCTGACCACTTTCACTGGAAAATCCTTTTCGAGGTCATCGATAACGGACTTCTCTTTAAATGTAGACCCCACGGCATAAACAACACTCTCTTGTTCAAAAGGTAATGCGTGGCCTAACGAATCTAATATCCTGACCGCCCGGTCCAGCCTAACCCCTGAAAACCTTTCTTTAGCGGTGTTTTTATGCCGCTGGTAGGGTATTTTATTCCTCGTCGGAAAAATTAGTTGCCCCATATCCGCCACCTTTCCATTTTAGGGTCTTCGCCTTTCTTACTTCAAATACAAGCGTTTTTGTTGTGTCTCGAAGGCCGCAATCAGCACTGGGATTTCAATCGGCCCCAGTCAACCTTGAGGGCCGCCATCGGATAACCAAAAAAAAGCCCCGGTTGGGGCTTTTTTTGTGCCTGCGGGTTTTTCGAAAAGTGGCGTCGCAGCGCAATATAGTTTGATTTTTGCGAAATTCCACGGAGAGACAGCTATATACTTTGTTCTCCTCCTAGAGATCAAAGTATTCGTAAAAAACTTCGTTTATGTAGTTACTTTCCGGAGTTCACCAGCGATCCCGTAGCTGGCTATCGATCCCGTAGCGGCCTGAAATAGCCTGGAGCGCACTGTCGATCCCGTGGCTGACCTGAGATGGCGCGCTTCAGGTCATCTCAGGAGAGCTTCTACCTCCTGTAGCCGTTACCCACATTATACTTGAATTGACATACAGAAAGATACCACTATAATGGTGGTATTATTATATCTTAACTGAGGTGACTTATGCCAAACGTAAAGAGAACATTCACACTCCCCGGTGAGGTAAGTGCTCATCTTGATGAAGCTATTCCAAATAAGGAACGCTCAAGGTTTATTTCTACTTCTCTTAGAGAGGCACTGCATGAGCGGAAAAAAATGAGCTACTAGGTTTGCTGTCAAGTATGCCAAGAAAGGCAAATCCAGAAGGGATTAAATCTGAGGACATATTGAGAAAAATTCGTTCTAACAGAGCGCAAGAGATAATAGATAATTCATAATATGGAAGAAAAAACAATCATTCTTGACGCTAGTGTTGCGGTCAAAATCTTACATGAAGAACAAGACACAGGAATAGCTCAGGACTTTTTAGAGGCGTGCACAACTAACGACACTCGCGTCCTTGTGCCTGAGCATTTTTTGTACGAGCTTATCAATGTATGTCAAAAACTAGGCATTGAAGTTTCAAACGCCCTAAAGTTCTTTGGAGCTATGAAAGGTAGCATATTGACGATTGTAACACCTGATAATGATATGTGGTTTCTAGCTGAAAAAATAGCTAGTGAGGGCATCAAAAAAGTGGTTTCCCGTCTATTTATGACAGTATTTACCATGCTCTTGCTATTGAGAGTAAAGGGGTTTTTGTAACTGCGGATAGAAGGCACTTTGCAAAGACTGAAAGGTTTTCTCATATAAGCCTTTTGAGTGATTTGGAGAGCCTTTTTCATGCCAACTAGTAAAGAGGGTTGCAATGAAATTTCATTTTCTGTAACGCATTCATTGGCACTCCCTCCGCGATCAATTCCGCGGCGTGCGTGTGGCGCAGGCCACGGAATTAATTGCCGAAGGGCTTCCTCTGAACGCGCTGCAAAAGCAATTAGGGCATTCCAGCCTCGCCACTACCTCGCTCTATGTGGATCATTTGGGCGCGGGGGAAGTCGTGGAAATCGGGCTTCATCGTGCCGTGTGGTGAGGAAGGCAGGCCAGCCACGGGATCGATGGCGCGCTCCGGGCCATTATCTGGCTACCATGCCGGAAAGGGTTTTTCTCTTTTCCCTCGTGGGAAAAGCAACTTCAAAGAAGGCAGCCCGCGCCAAGGTCATAGGCCGTTCAAAACGGTCGTCACCGGACGACAGGTGGTAGGTTCCGAATAGGTGCCCCAATACCTTCCCATTGCGTGAAACCTCCCAAAGCAGCGCCTTCTCAATGGGCTGCGCCGCTTGCAGTGAAGGAATCGAACGGAAAGCCTCGCGGTCAATCAGGGAACACCTGAAAATGTCCACTCCAGCCCCGTCAAACTCGGCGGCAAGTGCTCTGCTCGTTTTGGTAATAAGCGCCGCGCTCAGGCGCGTGAACAGCACCGAAAAATGAATGTCGCGTCTTGCGACGCGCGCGCCGTATTTAAAACAAAGGAAGACCAGTACAAATAGAGCTATAGCGATATTCTTGGCCGTAACATAGCGCCTTTCGAGGCTGGATTGATCGTCCTCAGTACGCTTCGGATTTGTCTGCTCGTTCATGTTGAATATAACTCCTATTGATGTTTAACGATTGCTGATGCTTAACGGTTTCTACCCGATCTCTCCGGGGGCCTCCAAGTCCCCCTCCCCGATTCACCCGCATCCGGTTCATTCGGAATTTCATATGCCTTCGCTTGAGACGTATTCACCAGGTTCTCAAAACTTCCCCGGAACAGATCGGCTGCACGCCCGTAGATTTGGTCAGCCGCCTTTGAATCCGACGGCGGCAATGTGCCATGCTGGTTTTGGTATTCGGTCTTAGCTTGCTCCATAGATTCAGCGCCGAGCTTTTGCACAAGCAGAAGATTCTTATTCGCTTGGACAGAATCGGTATTGCTTGAGCCTTCCAAGTCATCCCAAGATCTTTTAAGGCCACCTTCTATACGACCCGAAATAACCGAAACACCACCACCAGCACCAAGAGAGCCTCCCCCAAACCTCGATGTAGTGGTGTGTTGCCGGGACTCATCCGCATGCTGGCTGCTAAGCGTGAAGCCACGGTCGCTGAGTGCGTCTCCGTATGCCTTTCCGAACGCAGCAAACGAGGACGGGTTCACCGATCCATCTATGTTGAATGCACGCGCCATAAGCCTCTCAACGTGACCTTCCCCAAGCAGCCGGTTGCCACCACCAAAGTTCTCGGAAGCATTGTAGATTTTCTCCTGTGACACGCCGTCCCGGAACTGAGTAAAATGGCCGGACGAGAAATCGACCCCCGCTTTAACCGAACTTGCTGTCCACCGCCCTTCCGAGTTCAGACTGAAATTCTGAACAAATCCAGCATCGGGATTCTCCAGCATGAAACGCCGCTGGTCAGGAGACAGGTCCACATCTGGATTAGCAGCAACCCGACTCGCCATGTCCGGGGAAAGTGCGAGTTGAACCTGCGAGTTCGACATTTGCTGGTACTGCATGTTGTCTCGGATCTCATCGGGATTCAGACCGAGCGTCTGCGCAACCGTCCGGTCACGCCACAGATCAGCAGCTCCAATTGATCCCTGCCGAGCCCCAACCTGCTGTCCAAAGCCGAACGGATCACCACCGGACGCATAGTTAGCCACTCGCCCCTGCCCGATATCCTGTCCGCGCTTGAACGCCTCAGAATCCTCTATCGCGTCTGCTCCAGCCGTGATCGTCGCCTTCGTCTGGCCTGCCTCGAAGAACGCGCGGGCTTGGCCCGCGTTGGAACCACTCACCCCCCGGTCGGCCATTGTCTGTGTAAAGCTGTTATCCGACTGCGCAGTGAAGCGTTCCGCCGCAATCGCCTCCGGACTCGTAAACTCGCCAGCCCTGGCGATATCTCGGGCTCCAGAAATCCGGGACGTCTCTCGGATCGCCGTGTTGTCATCCACGCCACGAGCCACCCTGTAGGCACTCACGGCATCGTCCGCCGCCGCCGTCCGGCCCACTCCAAACTTTGCCTCCCGCTCCGCTGGCGTAAGCGGGTCGCCATAAAACTCAGCTCCCACATCCTGCCGAGCCAACGCACTCACATGGCCCTCGGCGGTGGACTGGGAGATGGCCCCGATCGCCGAATCCGCGTAGCTGCTGCCTGCACGCACCGCCGCCGCCTCGTAGCCACGGTCCGTGCCCACCGTGTTCACCGCCGTACTCCGTGCCTGCAAGGCGTTGTACTGCCCGCCGTTCATGCTCAACTCGTTCGAGATGTACGACGAGAGCTTTCCCTGCTGCATATCCCCCATCGCCTGCCCACCGGCCATATGGTCGAAGCCCACTTGGCCCATCGTGCCCTGGAAGGCCGCCGCGCCGACCAGAGAACGCTGGAGTTGCGCTTGCTCCTCCGGGAGCATCGTCTGGCGGCCAGCGTGCTCACCGGCTTGCTCCAGATGGCCTTGCCACTGCTCGCCCAACCTGGCGAACGCATAGCCGCCAAACTTGAACAGCGCACCGGAGAGAACCGTCGCGAGCGTGATTGCAACCATCCGGGCCTTTCCGAAGACGCCCAATGCCTGAACCGCCGCCTCGGGACTCTGCAAGATCGCATCGACCCCAAGCTGCTGCCGCTGGATCTGATTGAATGCATCCAGCGCCGCGTCCTGGCCCATCTGCACCGCCATCGCGTCGCAAATGCCCCACATCGCCAGCCATGAGAACAGGCCCAGGAGCAGGACCATGGCCGCTTGGTACGCCGGAGTCACTAAGAAGAGAACAACGATCGGAACACAACCCAAAGCCACAACTGTGAGGAAAACGCGCACCTTCGGAATCCACTGGTCCATTGCCTGCGAAGTCCCGAATCCTTCCGCAATTACTTGGCGGTTCACCAATGTGCGTTGCGCCTGGGAGAAGTCGGCACTGTTGAGCGCGCTCGAAACAGACTTCGCCATAATCATGGCGCGGAGAAGGGGGACCTCCGAACCCGGCGCAGTCACTCCGAATAAACCAGTCGCTCGCGCCAATGCGGTCTTACACTGCGTGAGCTGCGCAGTAACTCCAACGTTGAAGCCAGCCGACTCGCAAACCGAGGAAGTATAATCAGCGAAGGTGCCCGCATCGTTTAATCGCGTCTGCAAGCCATTATCTCCGCTCCAAGCATCCGTGCAGCTACGAAGTTCACCCGCATCACTACCCGCTGGGTGATACGTTGTAAACAGCGCGACGTTCTGCCACTCTCCGAATTCGGTCATCATATTATTGGTATTGTGCAACAATCGCTGCCGACGACCGGTGACTCCTTGACCAAGTGCTGGAATCCCGCAATCCAAGTAATAGTTCACCAAGGATTGCTCTAGGTAATAATCATTCAGATCGCTACCGTTGGCCGCTCGAATGAGCGAATAGCTCAGTGAACTCGACATGTCCACGTAGGGATTAGCCCCAGCCGTTTCGATAATGGACACCACACCACGTTCGATAGCATTTAATCCACCGGCCAGAAGGACAATCAAATCGGGAATTTCTGGAACCGTAGCATTACTGTTACGAACAGGATCGTAGATAACAATGTTTCCAGTAGGAAATACCAAACCTTTCACAACAGCAGCACCGATAATAATTGGAATTAGGCCAGCAGCCGGGTTGGAACCCGTCCCGGAAAGGGCACCCGAGAGCGATGTGCTAAGGATGGTGACGAGAACCCCAATGAGTGCAAAGATCGTGAAGTACGTTCTGAAGTTAGCGTCGGAGAAGATAAGTCCGAGCCGGGTAAACATCGCAACAGTCTTTCAGGCAAACGGCATGAGAGAAAAAAATATTGCCACATTGGAAGCTGCCCTTATTAATGCAGCTGCATCAATAAATCCCGAAAACAAAGCGCCGCGGCCACCAGGAAAGTGGCGGTAGAGCATCGCCGGATCGACCTTCAGCCGTTGCGCGATCCCGGTCACGGGAATACGGGTTGTTGCCCGTTCGGAAGCAGCTCAATATCCAGACAATTCGATTTCAACGTTTTCACTCTTTTTTCCTCAAGCTCAGTAGTCTCGGAACTGCCGCATGCCTCCACCAGGCACGGATTCATACATGGCTGGAAATCATGAGTGAACTCAAAAAGTTGCCAGGTGGTCTCGCGTCACCGTGAGTTCGCGCCGGTTGGCGTTTAGATAATTTAGGACAGTACGCTCCGTCGCCTTAGAATTGCCGCAATGGCGCCTTCGTAGGGTTAGAAAGCCGCACAGAGACGACCACGACGGCCTTTAGTCCGAAACCTTGGACATGCGCCGCCGCCTCCCGGCCGTGAGATCTAGAGGCTGGGCGCGGATCGCCGCACCGGAAACCAGTGACAACCTCGTGGAGAACCAGTGATGAGCACCGCCGCTTACCGAGATTTGGAAAATTTACCTGCGCGCGCCATCGGCGAGCTTTTCGACGGACAGCTTTATGCTCAGTCTCGCCCAGCAGCCCCACACGTCTTCTCGCATTCTCTGGTGGTTGGAAAGCTATCCAATCCATTTCACAGTGGTATCGGCGGTCCTGGCGGGTGGGTGATACTTTCCGAGCCGGAGGTACACTTCGCGCTCGATGTCGATGTGACCGTACCGGACCTTGCGGGGTGGCGGCGGGAGCGCAAGCTGAAGTTCCCAACTGGCCATAAAATCGAGATCGTGCCGGATTGGATCTGCGAGATCCTATCGCCGTCCACCCGGAGCATCGACCGGGAAATCAAAATGCCGCTGTACGCGCGGTATGGCGTAGCGCATCTCTGGTTGGTCGAGCCCATCGAGCATGTCGTGGAAGCGTACCGTCTCCAGGATGGTGGTTGGGTGGAGATTGGCTACTACGTGGGCACGAGCCACGCTTCCATACCGCCCTTCGACGCGGTGCCGCTCGACTTGGGCAGTCTATGGATGCCCACGTAACGGAACCAGCGGCCCGGAACCCGCCGGTAGGCGGATTGGCCGTCTGGTTTCTGCTCACCGCAACGGGAATCGGGCTCCTGGCTAGCGCCGAAATTAGGATTAACTGGTGGTCTGCCCCGACCTGACCGTTTCGGCAATGCAACTGGCGATTGAACGGGGCTATCTAAGCCCAGGATAGGGCTGCGACGGGGGTTTCAGGGATCAGGCTGGACAAAGCTGGTTAAGCTAAAAAGTTAGAAAACGCTGCGTGACGAGCGCGTGGTGAAGCAAGACTTGGATTATTCCTGCGGCGCGGCATCGCTCACAACCTTGCTGAACGAGCACTACGGTCAAAGCCTCACCGAGCAAGACCTGTTGCGGCCGCAGAAGGTAACGAGTTCATTTTGAGAAGTTGAGAAAAGGCCACCTTGCGGGGCCTTTTTTGTGCGCCGGGAAGGCCAGGTTGGAAACCGAAACGCAAGCCTCCGGACGACCTAGAATACCACTACCGACTCAACATCAAGCTAGCGGAACTCAGGTGGTGGCGTCCGCTGCTTGAGCATTCCGCAAAGATGCAATGGCGAAGCGATAGGATTGAGTTTCGTCCCAAAAAGTATACTTTCTGGGAAGTGCGCTGCCCGTGTTCTAAAACATGTCCTATAATCTCTTTTCCTCATCATCCAAGAATATATGGGACAAAAACGATGGCCATCGTTGGCTATGCGCGCGTGAGTTCGATCGGCCAGAGCCTGGAAGTCCAACTGGACCGTTTGGCCCATTGCGACAAGGTCTATCAGGATCGATGCAGTGGAACCACGGCGGCTAGGCCAGCTTTCCAGGCTTGTCTCGACTTCGTGCGCGAGGGCGATCTTTATGGGAAAAAAATAAAACCATGGTAACAACATGGTGTATTTCATGGAGGGTAAGAAAGGTAGGAATTTGTCGTCATGTCGTTACTTTTCACCCTGAAACCCAGCAACGAAGCGGGTTTATATGGTGACGACAGAATTTTTCTGTCGTCACTCTGTCGTCACCGAGCGAAATACAAATTCGCCGTCCCCAGCCCACCCGCTGAAATAAAATCTCTATACCAACCCGCCGCAACGCGGGCGCAACCCGTCTCACATACTTTGACAGCACATTGGCATTCCCCGGCCACCGCTTGCTCTTAGCGATCCGCTCCCCAACGACTGCCTCCAACGCCAATAATAACTCCGCTGCCGAACCGTCCCACGATTGGGAGGCACTGACCAGCAGCCGAATGCTCTCGGCCACCGGATCGCTCTCGATCACGTCCATCAAGGCATCCTGGCGATTCCCGGAATAGGCGTGGAGAAAAGTGCCTGGCGGCCAGCAGGCGGTCTCACAGGCGGCGGCCCAGCCCGCAAAATCGGCCATGCGCGGTGTCTCCGGCAACCGGATATCCGGCAGCCAATTCAGTCCCACCGTAGCGGGAAAAACTCGCGTTGGAATGTGGTTGGGATCGACCAGTGATCGCAAAATCTTTACCACCGTCGATTTCGCCGAGCCCGGTTCCCCGGAGAGCACGAGCACGGGATAGGGGCCGTGACTTCGCAGCGCGGCGAGTAACCAGGCCACCATACGGCGGGATCAATCGCGCGGTAAGCCGTGAACCCCACCATCCACGACTTGAAGGAAGAATCGGCGCTGCGCGGATCGATCAGGACAAAATCAATGCAACGAGTTTTTTACGCACTGCGCAGTGGTGCAATTTGATGTTGAAAAATAATCCGACTTTTTAGGTCCGCTCTCAGGCCTGAGAGGATTTTACTAGGCGCTATCGCGTTCCAGCAATGCTTGTTGAAAAAAGTCCAATACAACATGTCCTTCTTCGTAGAATTGTTTTGCCTCGCGAAATGTCGCTTGGCTACCTTCTGAATGAGCTACCCAGTGTCGGTTTGTCACAATGTTATTGTAAAACGTTTCCGCCCTCTGATGGTCGTGCGTCTTCTGTTGAAACGCCCCCTTATGGGAAGGGCCAAACCGATTGAGTAAGCCCGCCATCTCCGTGGACTTTATGCTGCGAAACATTGCGTTTACACACGAACCAAAGAATTCCTTGATGGAGCTGTCTTCGATGGAAGAACACTTTTTCTGAACAAGTCCTTTTATCTTTTTCTCAAACTCTGAATACATAATCACAAGAATCGCTTGCGTTAAAAGACTCTCTATTTCTGTTCCATAAGCGGACAATGAAGACAAATGCTCCTCGCACATTTCCATAATTTGCTCTATCCGATCAATCCGCATTTCAGATTTCCTACTGAAAAAGAACTGCTTCCGCTTTTCCAAGTCGCCCCTTTACGGTGTCCACGTCTGTAGTTGCGGTCTTTGTATCCCTTTCGAATTCTTCATCTCGTATTAGCCTCTGGTATCGATCTTTAACGTTCTCAGGTATAGCATCCAAGTTGTTAGAAAATGCGGTCATGACCGCGTCGAACACCGCCGCATTCAGCCCTGCACGAATATGAAATGGCTTTTCCCCTAGGGCCTCTACAATCCGCTCGCAAGTCTTTGAAAAAAGATCGCGGCTGGCATCTAAAGTATCCTTAGGTGCGTCTCGATTTTTTTTCATAAATTTCGACAGCCAATCTTTCATGGGCTTTTTATAAGCAGAAACGTCTCGCAAAGCAAAGAAGCGCACAATAAGCTCTATGTCTTTTCTTCGCGTGTCTGGGACGTCTTTTCCTAGAAGTCTTCTCCAGAAAGTGTTTATATTAATCTCACTTAGCAGCGTTATGAAACTACCGTGATAAACACAGTTCCTTATCTCTTGGTTTGTCAGCAATGTTCCTCCAGTATTAAGGCGTTCGAAAATATGGTACATACTCGTATCATCAGAAGGATCAAGTTGCTGAACAACAAAGGCACGCAAGACAGAGTTTTTCAAACGCCGCTTGTCTTCGTCCCGAAGGTCTTCATAAGTTTTGTTGCTGAAGACGCTGTCTGGGCTAAGGCCGGTGAGCCGAAATACTTTCCGTGTGCCTTGGGTTTCCGGTCCGAAATATCCTTCAAAGAAATAGAAAATACTTTTTAGGCGTTGTTGTCCGTCAATAACGAAAAACTTCTGGCTCTTTCTCTCGCTATACAGGAATACTGCCGGGACTGGCAAACCTACCAGAAACGACTCCATCAGCTTGCTTGCTTGTACCTGCTTCCACACGAAACGCCGCTGAAAATCAGGAATGAGGATGTCCTCCGCTTTCCATTTCTGATGTAACACTTCTAAAGTAAAATCGGCCGGATAAGTGGATATTTGATAATCCGGTGGTGCACTTTCGTAGTCTTCGTCTTCTGATGTGATAGGCTCGAACTCCAAATCGGTGGAAGCGCAGTTCTCCCTCTCGAATGCTATGCGAGCATCAGAATCTTCAATTGTGGGCATGTGTCGTTCTCTTTGCTTTAGCGCTTAACAGTCGAAAGAGGCTAAATTGCGGTTTACAATTTATTTTCTGCCTTCAGTGTCATGAGATCGGCTTCAAACTGACCGCTCATGCTCGTTGTGTAAATACGCGCCACCTCGCCGTTGTTCTGCCGCTCTATGAGCTTTTTTAGGTCGCTTTGACGCTGTTTCCACGTCAGACCATCGGTGAAGAACAGAAACGCCGTGTCGTGTCGCTTGGCCTCGACGATGGCATCAATATCGCCGATAACGTCGCTCATTTTGGAGCCGGTGGCCCCGTAGCCTTTGGCCTCGACGAAAATCCGGGGGGCATCCTTGCTCGGAATCGCAAAATCGCACTTGGCTTCCGCGTTTCGTTTTCCCACAAACTGGCAGCGCGCCTCGTAGACATCGCCAAAAACCTTGCGGATGATGCCCTCGGCATAGTCCTCAAGTCCCCTGCCCCGGCGTTGACCACTGATCGCGTTGCCGCGCCCGCTCCGCAAGCGCTCAACAAGAACATCGCTCCATTGAGGCTGCCGGTTCGTCTGCTCCTGCATTGCATCCAGCAGCCCAAGATCGACCAGAGCGCCGATATACACATCAGGCTCTTTCTTGTATCGGGTTACGCCCTGCCCGCCTTCACCAAGCGCATCATGGAGCAGAGCGGTCATAGCATCCTTGGATAACCCGAGAAACAAGCGGCATATGAGCCAGCCATCATTGAAATGATCGGCAAGGAGCGCGTGGATATCCGCTTCGGTGTAGGTTTCTTTTATCGGAAAGTGTTCGATGCGCTCGATAACCCGAACGGAAATATCGTCCTTCCACTCCACCTGAAGCGGGCTCAGGGATTCAAGAATGTCATCAAGAGATTGCTGGAAGAACTCCATCAGACCCCCACAAGAAGATATTCACGGACCAGAAGACGTTTTCGGCGAGGTATTCTTCCGGGTCCTCCAGGTCCGCATATGCATGCTCTCGCAGTGCCGCACGTTGGGCCTCGAAAGCATCGGAGATGTATTTGAGGAAAATGAGGCCCAGGACAACGTGCTTGTACTCGGAAGGCTCCAGGTTGCCGCGCAGCTTGTCGGCCGCGAGAAACATCTGGGTCTTGAAACCGAGGGTTGCGCCGTTGTTGCCCGGCTTCTTCTTTGTTCGCACCATGGCCTCTCCCGGAGAAATCTTTCAAATCATCACGTTATACACGGTTACTTGTTTATGAAGGGGTAGTGGGTGAGCCCTGTGTGATGTTCAGCGTTTTTTCTCACACAAAGCCACAGAGACACGAAGAGTTTTCCCCCCGGCCGTCGCCGATCCTCATAATTAGTAAACATTGTTTCACCCCCGAATGGAAACTTCCAAGCCATAGCTCCTGCGGCTCCCGCCTAAGCCGAAGACGGACCCCCCGTAGAGACCCGCCCTTTCTTTCTACAGGAATCCATTCCAGATCGCGTCTACGGGCTTCCTAAGGGCCCGCAATGGCCGCCAATGCCCTCAGCGATGGCGGCCCTAACCCAAGTGTCGGGGAAAATTTAAGCCGCTTTGTAGCTAGTGCTGTTGATGCTTCGGAGCCTTAGTGAATGGGCGCGCGTGCAATGGCCGCGAAAGCCAGTAGCCGTGGCCAGGGGATTTGCCCCATAGCGATTGGAACGCCCCGCTATTGGGCTTGAATCGTGGCTCCGAGGGAAGACCTTACGGCACAACCGATGGGTACCGGCGATCTCACGGCGGCATTCGACCGCCTGGGAAGAGCTCGGACGGTCATCCCCCCAGCTAGCCGGATTAGGCGCGGGCCAGCGTTTGTGGTAGCTTAGGTAAGCTACGAAAACCCCGAAGGCTTTCGGGTTCGAGAACAACACAAAGAGGCCTATAAAGAGAAAACCCGTGTTCAGTTTGCTGACTGAACACGGGCTGATTAACCGTAACAGCTTTGCGAGACGCCACGGTCGATGAAAATCCTAACCGTAGACATCCCCTATTGCAAGCTTTTTCACCACGGGGATTTGGAGCGTGACAACGGCCCGCTCCCCGCTCGTCGAGCCAGGGGGTTCTCGTGGGCCGGGCCTACGTACCGCGCGCAAACCTAGGGGGTAACTTCTGCGGGCACAACCCGCGCAACCCCAGGTTCACGCTGACCCGGCCCGCCAAAACCGGAAAGGGCGGGATCCCCCTTGTGCTTACGGAGTGCGCGGAACGGCTCAAGAGCTACTACACTCATCCGCGCCAGCTCATCCCCTCCTTGGATCTGGCCAACGGCAGCGCACGCCAGCAACGCAGCGAACGCCGGGAGGCCTGCATACTCCTACTGATGGTCTTGCTGAAACACACCGACCTGGCCAGCCTGCGGGTCGGCATCCCCACCCCGGACGGTTTCTTGAGCCTCACCGTGGACTACCTCACCCGGCAAACCGGCATGACGCGCAAGCGTGCCGAACGCGCCCTGGCCGATCTGAAAACCGCCGGCCTGGTGACCATCGCTCAGCCCCGCAAGCAGCGGCCGGACGGCTCCTGGAAGGGCCTGGCTGCCGTCAAGGCCATCTCCCGCCACCTGTTCGCCCTGTTCGGCTTGGGAAAAATGCTGAAACGGGAACGCACCAAGGCCAGTCAACGACTCAAACAGAAGGCCCAGCAGTGGGCGCTGAAGGCCAACAAGGCCACGCACACCGGGCCGGCCCGGTTGGCCTTGACGTTGAAAGCGTTTCTGGGAAAACCCGTTGGGAAACCGAAACGCAAACACAAGCTGCCGGATGACCCGGAAGACCGCCGACGACTCAACCTCGAGCTGGCGGAACTCAAAACCCAGCACTGGGACTGGAGTCGGGAACAACTCCTCGAGGAGGCCGAACGGAGGCTCTTTGGCCGCGCTCCGCACCACGCCTGAAATCCCGCTTCCCTACCGCCGAAAGCCCCCCCCACCGCCGGAAAACACCGCGCCGGGACCCTCAACTCCCCGGAAATCACCTGTCGTCCGCACTGAATCCAGCGCGAAACGCATGCGCCGCCGGTCAGATAAGCTCAGCGCGAAGGTTAAGTGTCGGTAGGAACCACTGTTAAGTGTCCGCCACTAATCAATCTCCCAAAATCACCACATGGGTAGAGAATATTTATCGCCAGTATCAATATTCCGACACAGCCTTCTTCTTCAAACAGTGGGATGGATAGGGTGCCAACGGTAAGCGCCGCGCTAAGAAAGCCAACGGCCGGACCTTCAATGGCCGCACCTGGGATCAAATGCCGTCATCACTCTTTGAGTGACTCAACACCTAGAAGAAAATAGGACTCATGTCGTAGCCACGTCCACGCAGCAGGCTAACCAACCCTTGTTGACCCGGTAGATGAAGAGCACCAACAGCGACGAACAGGTTGCCGTGAGCATAATCGGTGCGCAGGCGGTTAACCATGCGGCGGTTGCGCGCAAAGATACCCTGTTTAACAAAACGGTCGTTGAGAGCACACTCGGCAGCAGTGGAAGCATCAAGGCTCATTTTCAGGAGACCCTCAAGGTCACCATCGAGGTAGGCGTGAATAATCCGTCACTTGACGATGGCTACTCTTCCTGGTTCCTGCAAAGCGATCTTGGCGAACAAGACCTGTTGATGGAGGGGAATGTCGTCGAACAGGCCCAATTGTTCCCTAGGCCGTTCGAGGCCAATAATAGTAACGTTGGCTTCTCTGGCCCAATTCTGTAGCACCTGGTCCATCATTGGGCCTTCCTGCGCCTCTGGAAAAGCAAGGATTGTTCCGACTGCCCATGGCTTGAGAAAACGAGCAGCAGAACACGGGATGCCACGGGACTCAAG
>Ga0209790_1000030_pt1 | contig 24522 bp, 25 predicted proteins | sample WorMetG1aBELIZE2_FD_187420 | JGI IMG/M metagenome (GOLD analysis project Ga0209790, IMG submission 187420) | Marine gutless worms symbiont microbial communities from Max Planck institute for Marine Microbiology, Germany - Inanidrilus... ... | reverse complement strand
GAACGCGCTCGAGTCGGCCGTCAATGGCGCCCACCCGTTCCTCGCCAACCTGCCGGCGGACGCGCATACCTACTTCGTCCATTCCTATGGATTCGCCTGTGCAGACCCGGCGCACGTGCTGGCGACGGTGGACTATGGCGGCCCGGTGACCGCGGTCATCGGGCGCGACAACATGGTCGGCACCCAGTTCCACCCGGAGAAGAGCCAGGCGGTGGGCCTTCGGCTGATCACCAACTTCCTCGGATGGCAGCCGTGAATTTCTATCCCGCCATCGATCTCAAGGGCGGACACTGCGTGCGCCTCCTGCACGGCGTCATGGAGACGGCGACGGTGTTCTCCGACGATCCCGCCGGCCAGGCCCAAGCCTTCGAGTCGGCCGGATGCACCCGCCTGCATGTCGTCGACCTGGAGGGTGCGTTCGCCGGAAGTCCGGTGAACGCCGCCGCCGTCGAGGCCATCGTCGGTGCCGTTGGCATGGCGGTGCAGTTGGGCGGCGGCATTCGCAACCGCGCCACCATCGAAACCTGGCTCGGCCTCGGCGTCGCACGGGTGATCCTCGGGACCGTCGCTGTCCGTGACCCGGCGCTGGTTCGCGAAGCCTGCCGCGCCCATCCCGGCCGCGTCGCCGTCGGCATCGACGCCCGCGACGGCCGGGTCGCCGTCGAGGGCTGGGCCGAGGAGTCCGAGATCACCGCGCTCGAGCTTGCCCGCCGTTTCGAGGACGCCGGCGCGGCCGCAATCGTGTTCACCGACATCGGCCGCGACGGCGCCATGGCCGGACCGAACGTCGACGCGACGGTAACCTTGGCGAACGCCATTTCGACCCCGGTGATCGCCTCGGGCGGCGTCTCGTCGATGGCCGACCTGGAGGCGCTGAAGGCGTCTGGCGAGGGCATCCTCGATGGCGTCATCTGTGGCCGGGCGCTCTATGACGGCCGGGTCGATGCCGCCGAGGCGGTGGCGTTGCTGTCGGGCGCCGAAAAGGCTGCGGCATCATGCTGAAGGCCCGCATCATTCCGTGTCTCGACGTCGAGGGCGGGCGCGTCGTCAAGGGCGTGCGGTTCGTCGATCTGGTCGATGCCGGCGATCCTGTCGAGCAGGCCCGGGTCTACGACCGGGCCGGTGCCGACGAACTCTGTTTCCTCGACATCACCGCCAGCCACGAGGACCGCGAAACCATCTACGACGTCGTCGTCCGCACGGCCGAGCAGTGCTTCATGCCGCTGACCGTTGGCGGCGGCGTGCGCACCATCGAGGACATCCGCCGGCTACTGCTCGCCGGTGCCGACAAGGTGTCGATCAACACGGCGGCGGTGAAGCGCCCCGAGTTCGTTCGGGAAGCAGCCGAGAAGTTCGGCAGCCAATGCATCGTCGTCTCGGTCGATGCCAAGTCCGTCGGGCCGGATCAGTTCGAGATCTTTACCCACGGCGGCCGCACGCCGACGGGCATCGACGCCGTCCAATGGTCGCGGCGCATGGTCGACTACGGTTCGGGCGAGATCCTGCTGACGTCCATGGACCGCGACGGCACCAAGCAGGGATTCAACCTGCCGCTGACCCGCGCCATCGCCGACGCGGTGCCGGTGCCGGTCATCGCCTCGGGCGGCGTCGGCACTCTCGATCACCTGGTCGAGGGCATCACCGAAGGTCACGCGTCTGCGGTGCTGGCGGCCTCGATCTTTCACTTCGGTACCTACACCATCGCCGAGGCCAAGGCGCACATGGCGGCGGCGGGAATCCCCGTGCGGCTCGACGGGGGAGGCTGACCGATGGCCGAGGACCGTACCCGACCCGACGTGCTTGAGCGTCTGTACGAGGTCATCGCCGGCCGGCGGGGCGCCGACCCCGACAGTTCCTATACGGCGCGGCTGTTCGCCGACGGGCGGAGTAAAATCGCCCGGAAGACCGGCGAGGAAGCGATCGAGACCATCATCGCCGCGCTCGGCGAGGACCGGGCCGCCGTCTCGAAAGAAAGCGCCGATCTTCTCTACCATCTCCTCGTGCTGTGGGCGGAAACGGGCGTCGAGCCGGCAGACGTTTGGGCAGAACTGGCCCGGCGCGAAGGCACCTCGGGGCTGGCCGAAAAGGCCGCGCGCACCAAGACCTGACGGAACCGGAGAACCAGACCATGGCCTACGATCCCGGCAACATCTTCGCTTGCATCCTGCGGGGCGAGATCCCTTGCAACAAGGTCTACGAGGACGACCACGCGCTGGCCTTCCACGACATCAGTCCGCAGGCACCGGTTCACGTCCTGGTGATCCCGAAGGGCGAGTACGTGTCCCTCGACGATTTCGCCGCCGATGCGCCGGCGGAGCTGGCCCACGGCTTCTGGCGCGCGGTCGGCGAGACGGCGCGGGTGCTCGGCGTCGTCGACAGCGGCTACCGGCTTCTCTCCAACACGGGCCGCGACGCGCATCAGGAGGTGCTGCACTTCCACGTCCACATCGTTGCCGGCCGCGACCTCGGCCGCATGCTCAAGAAGTTCGCCGAATGACCACCGATCGATCCCCGGTGCACACCGGTGGCTGCCAGTGCGGCGCCGTCCGCTACGCCCTCTACGCCGAGCCCATCGAAGCGTCCCTCTGCCACTGCCGCATGTGCCAGAAGGCCATGGGCAACGCCTTCGCGCCGCTGGCCAAGGTCCCGCTCGCCGACTTCGCCTGGACCCGCGGTACGCCGTCTGTGTTCCGGTCTTCTCCGGTCACCGAACGCGGCTTCTGCGCCGCCTGCGGCAGCCCGCTCTCGTTTGCCTACACCGACGCGGGCGCCGATTGGATCGAGGTCACCATGGGCAGCCTCGACAATCCTGACCGGGTAAAGCCGACGGGCCACTTCGGCGTCGAATCCAAAGTCGCCTGGTTGCATCTGGCCGACGGGCTTCCGGGGGTCCGAACGGAGGACAACACGCTCCCCGATCGCCTCGCCCGCATCGTCAACTATCAGCATCCCGATCACGACACGCCCGCCGACTGGAAACCGACCCGGTGACTCCTTGAGGGAGATCACCAGACTGGACATCCCCCGTCCCGACCGTAGGCTGTCTGCAGTGTTGGCAGCAGGGGATGAGCGGGCCATGCCTTCCGACATTTTCGATCGCGAACGGGCGCCGGTCGAGCGCTCCAAAGCGTTCATCGACGGCGGCCGGATGTCCGGCGACGAGCAGCGCACCGCCTTCTCCGAGCTACTGCGCGGATACGAAAAGCTGGTCAAGGAAACGAGCCGGCTGGTCAAGTTCAGCGACCGCAACGAGGAACGGCTGAAAACGGCCAACGTGGTCATCGAGAAGCAGCGCGCCGAACTCTCCGAGTACGCCGAGAACCTCGAAGGAAAGGTCGCCGAGCGCACCGCCGAGCTGGCGGTCGAGCGGACGAAACTCGAACGTCTGGTGCGCCTCGGCACGGTGCTCGGTGCCGAGCACGATTCTTCGAAACTGATGGAGATGATCCTCGAAGGCGCCCGGGACATTTCCAATGCCGACGGCGGCAGCCTCTACATCCAGGTCGAGGACAAGGAGCTCGCCTTTCAGATCGTCCAGAACGATTCACTGAACATCCGCGTCGGCGGAACCTCCGGGAACCAGCCGACCTTCCCGGCCGTGCCGCTATTCGATGCCGAAACCGGCGAGGCCAACCATCGCAACGTCGTCAGCCACACCGTCCATGAGCGCCACGCCGTCAACATCGCCGACGCCTACGAATCCGAGGACTTCGACTTCTCCGGCACCCGGCGGTTCGACGAACAGACCGGTTACCGCTCAACATCGTTCCTGACCGTCCCGCTGATGCCGCGCAGCGGTGAAGTCATCGGCGCGCTGCAGCTGATCAATGCCACTGATCCCGAGACCAGTGCCGTGGTCCCGTTCTCGCCCGAAGTCCAGGGATTCGTCGAAGCGCTGGCCGGTCAGGCGGCCGTGGCTCTCGACAACCAGAATCTGCTGGCCGCACAAAAGGCGCTGCTGGACTCGCTGATCGAGCTTCTGGCCGGCGCCATCGACTCGAAATCGCCGTATACCGGCGGCCACTGCGCGCGAGTCCCGGCACTGGCGAAAATGCTGGCCGAAGCGGCGTGCGACGCGACTCACGGACCGTTCCGCGACTTCAGCTTCAACGAGGACGACTGGTACGAACTGCATATCGCCAGCTGGCTGCACGACTGCGGCAAGGTCACCACCTCGGAATACGTGGTCGACAAGGCGACCAAGCTGGAGACCATCTACAACCGCATCCACGAAATCCGCACCCGCTTCGAGGTGGCCTGGCGGGATGCCGAGATCGCTTACCTCGAGGGACGCCTCGCCGGCGAACGGGACGCCGACGAGCTTACGGCCGAACGTGATGCCGAACACGCCCGCTTGGTCGATGATTTCGACTTCGTCGCAGAGTGCAATATCGGCGGCGAGTTCATGGGCGACGACCGCATCGAGCGGTTGAAGGAGATCGCCGCGCGCACGTGGGTGCGCCAATTCGACGACCGCCTCGGCATCTCGGACGACGAGGCGCGCCGGATGAGCGCCGTCCCGGAGGCGCCATTGCCGGTCACCGAGACCCTGCTGATGGATACTCCCGGCCACATCGTTCCCTGGCATGACGGCAAGGTCCCGTACCAGGACAACGCCTACGGCATCCGCATGGACGTCCCCGAAAACGCCTTCAACCTCGGCGAGGTTTACAACCTTTCGATCCGCCGCGGCACGCTGACCGATGAAGAGCGCTTCGCCGTCAACGACCACATCGTGCAGACCATCATCATGTTGAACCAGCTCCCGTGGCCGAGGACGCTCCGCCGTGTGCCCGAGTACGCCGGCGGTCACCACGAAAAGATGGACGGCACCGGCTACCCGCGTCGCCTCACCGGCGAGGAACTGTCGCTGCCGGCCCGGATTATGGCCATCGCCGACGTGTTCGAACCGCTGACCGCGTCGGACCGCCCCTACAAGAAGGCGAAGAAGCTCTCGGAGGCGGTCAAGATCATGTCATTCATGAACAAGGATGCTCATGTCGACCCGGACCTGTTCGACCTGTTCCTGAAGTCTGGCGTGCATGTCCGCTACGCCGAACAGTTCCTTGCTCCCGAGCAGGTCGACGCGGTCGATATCAATCAGTACCTGGAGTGAGCAGGGTCCGCCGGGGCCTGTCAACGGATACGCGTCTTCATCGACTCCGTGGCGCGAACCAGGGCCGCGCGGATGCCTGCCTCCATCGCCGAGTGGCCGGCATCGGCGACGATGACGTACTCGGCCTCGGGCCACGCGCGAGAAATCGCGTCGGCTGTGACAATCGGGCACACCATGTCGTAGCGGCCCTGGATGATCACCGTCGGCTTGTCGCGCAGCTTTTCGATCTCGGTCATCAACGTGCCGTCGGCGAGAAACGCGTCGTTCACGAAGTAGTGTGCCTCGATCCGAGCCAGCGCCAACGATGCGGCGTCGTCGGCGCGCGGGAGAGTTCCGGGCTCGCCCGTCTTGGGAATGAGGTTCGAGCACGCCGCTTCGTAGCGGCTCCACGCCGCCGCCGCCGGACGGTGCACTGACGGGTCCGGATCGATCAGCCACCGGTAGTATGCGCCCAAAAGGTCGGCGCGTTCGCCCTCCGGAACAAACCCGGTGAACGCACGCCATGCCTCGGGAAACACGATTCGCATCCCGGTGAGGAACCAGTCCACCTCCCGCCGGGTGCCAAGAAACACGCCGCGCAGCACGAATCCAGAGCATCGGTCCGGCCAACGGGCACCGTAGGCCAGGGCAAGCGTCGCCCCCCACGAACCGCCGAAGACCATCCAGCGCTCGATGTCGAGCTTGCGGCGCAGCGTCTCCAGGTCGGCGACCAAATGGCTGGTGGTGTTGTCGGTGATGTCAGCGTAGGGGCGTGAACGGCCGCAGCCCCGTTGATCCAAGACGACGATGCGGTAGTGGCGGGGATCGAAGAAGCGCCGGTGCGCCGCCGCGGCTCCGGCACCGGGACCGCCGTGAAGGAACACGACCGGTTCGCCGGCCGGATTGCCCGATTGCTCCCAGTAAAGCGTGTGACGGCGGTCCACCGACAGCATGCCCGTTTCGTAGGGCTCGATCTCGGGGAACAGGTCGGAGCGGAGGTAACGGGTGTCCATGCGCGCGTCGTCGTGTCTGGGATCGGCGACCACTATACGGATTCGCAAGATCGCGCGGAATTCCCCTCGCACGTCTCGATGGCATCGGCCATGCTCGGTGGCGATGAAATTCGCTGCCGTGGCCGCACTGATACCGGCGTTCCTGGTTCCCTATGCGGCGACCGGCGAGGAAGCCGCTTCCGGTGCGACCGCCACCGTCACCGAGATCGTTGATGGCGACACGGTGGTCCTCGATCGCACGATCTCGGGAGCACGCCAGGTCCGCCTTGTCGGTCTCCAGGCGCCAAAGCTGCCGCTCGGTCGAGCCGGCTTCGAGGCCTGGCCCCTGGCCGATGAAGCGAAAACCGCGCTTTCCAGATTGGTTCTGGGAAAACAGGTGACGCTCGACTTCACCGGCGAGCCATTGGACCGCCATGGACGACTGCTCGCACACGTGAAAACGGAGAACGGAACTTGGATTCAGGGCACTCTGCTCGCCGCCGGCATGGCGAGGGTCTACAGCTTCGCCGACAACCGCGCTCGGGTCGACGAGATGCTGACCGAGGAACGTGCCGCCCGCGGCGCCAACCGCGGAATCTGGGGCCACCCCTTCTACGCCGTACGGACACCCAACGAAGCCTGGAATCACCTCAGCACGTTCCAACTCGTCGAGGGACGCATCGTCGACGCCGCCCGCGTCAAGGGCACCATCTACCTGAACTTCGGTGAGGACTGGTGCACTGATTTCACCATCCGCATCCGGCCGCAAGCGCGGCGCGTGTTCGACCGGGCTGGCATCGACCCGACCGCATGGAAAGGTCGATGGGTCCGGGTGCGGGGCTGGCTGCGCAAGTACAACGGCCCGATGATCGACGCCAGTCATCCCGAGCAGATCGAGGTGTTGACGGAGCGCGACTCCTAGGGCTTCGCCCTACTCGCCCTGCTGCAGCAGCAACCCGCGCTGGCGGGCGACACGGAAGGTGTGGAGGAAGTAGGCGGCCGCGCCGCCGACGAACAGCACGTTGAAGCCGACCGCGCCGGCGAACAGGTCGAGCCGGAAGGCACCGTCGAACAGCACCGCCCGCATGCCCTCGAACACGTAGGCCGATGGCAGTGACCACGACAGCGGCTGCAACCATCCGGGCAGGGTGTCGATCGGGTAGTATACGCCGCTGACCGGGGCCACCGCGAAGATCGCCACCCAGGCAAGGCTCTCAGCGCCGAGCCCGAAGCGCAGCACAAGCGCCGAGACAATCAACCCGATCGCCCACCCGAACACCAGCAGATTGGCGAAGAACGCTACCAGCGGCGGCCCGAGCGAGAATACCCAGACGTCGTAGAACGGCAGTGCCAGCACCGCCGCCGGGGTAACGCTGATCACCGTGCGGATCAGGCTCATGATCATCAGCGCGGTGACCATTTCATAGGGGCGCAGCGGGCTGACGAAAAGCTGGCCCAGGTTACGTGCCCACATCTCCTCCATGAACGTCAGCGATACGCCCAGGTTGGAGCGGAACAACACGTCCCACAGCAACACGGCGCTGATCAGCACGCCCGCGGCTTCCGCCACCCACGAGCTGTGGCCGAGGAAGAAGGTGGTGACGAACCCCCAGGTGATCATCTGCACCGTCGGCCAGTACGCCAGTTCGAGGATGCGGGGTCATGACCGTCGCAGGACGTAGAGGTGGCGAAGGATGATCGCACCCACCCGACGCCAAGAGATCGGAGCGGTGCGGATTTCGATATCCGAGGGAGCCGTCATTGGGCGGCCTCCGTCGAGGCGCCGCCTCGGTTGCGGGCGATATCCAGGAACACCTCTTCCATCGTCCGCCGGCCATACCGCTCGATCAGGTCCGCCGGCGCGCCGCGATCGACAATCTTGCCGGTCCGCATCATCAACACGTGGTCGGCGAGACGCTCTACTTCGGCCATGTTGTGCGACGCGAGCAGGATGGTTGCTCCGGCCCGGGCACGAAACGCCTCCAGATAGGCACGGACCCAGTCGCCGGTGTCCGGATCCAGCGAAGCGGTGGGCTCGTCGAGCAGCAGCAGGTCGGGCTCGTTGAGCAGCGCCTTGGCGAGGGCGACCCGGGTCTGCTGGCCGGCCGACAGGTCGCCGAACGGGCGGTTGAGGAACTCGTTGATTTCGAGCTCTCGGGCAAGCGTGCGAATCCGGCCGGCCGGGTCGTTCAGGCCATAGAGATGGGCATAAACGGTCAGGTTCTCGCGGACGCTGAGGCGGCGCGGCAGGTCGACATAGGGAGACGAGAAGTTCATCCGGCCGAGCACGCGATGACGGTCGCGGACCATGTCCTCGCCGAACACCCGGACCGTCCCGGCGCTGGGAATCAAAAGGCCGAGCAGCACGGCCAAGGTCGTCGTCTTGCCGGCACCGTTGCCGCCGAGCAACGCCGTCATCGAACCGGCATCGACCGTGAAGTCGATGGAATCGACGGCGGTGACGCGGTCGAAGCGCTTGGTCAGTCCCTCGACACGAATGACCGGGACCGGATTTTCGGGGTCGGACATCGCCGCTCTACGTGCTGCGTTCGATGCGCCGTTTCAAGCGCAGCAATTCCCGCCGCCGGTTGTCCTCGGCGATCAGGTTCTCGACGTAGCGCCCCTGGAACAGGTTGACCCCGACCATCTGGCCGAAGTCCACGGCCTCGCGGTTGTCGACCCGGCACAGAACGATCCGGGATTCGCCGGAGCTGTCGACAAGGTGGCGGATGCGCCCGTGCATGGCCTCGCCGGCATCGACGATCTCCGGGTGCCAGAAGATCTTGATCATGTCGACGCCCAGGCGGTCGCGGTCGATCAGCTCAATGGTCTCGTGGGTGACGCCGTCGAGACAGATGCGATAGCCCTTCTCCTGCACGAACTCCCGGGCAAACTGATAGGCACCGAGGTCTGCGAAGATGTCGACGAGCTGCAGTTCGATGACCATGGCGCCGCGTCGGCTGGCGGTGATGTTGTCGTCGAAGGTCAGGAACTCGTTGGACAGAAGCGTGCCGACGTTGAGGTTGACGCTGATGTCGCCGGAAATGGTGATGCGGTCGGTCTTGGCCAGCATCGACAGCATCCGCCGGTCCAAGGTCTCGGTCAGGTGCTGAAACAGCCAGCGGTTGGACAGCAGGTTGACGCCCGGCAGCAAGGTTTCGCGCAGATCGGCGATTGAGATGAACAGCTCGCTGAACTGGGGCTCCGGAACCAGTTTGCGGGTCAGCGTGCAGATGAACTGCCGGCGCACCAGGTTCGAGAGGTCGGCTCGGGTCAGCGCCTGCTCGACACGGGCGAGCACTTCGGGGGTGCGCGCTTCGCCGCGTTCCTGCCGAGCCTTCAGCGCCGCCCGGGTGTCCATCCGGCCCGAGGCTTCCGGTGCCGGGCGGTCGTCGAGGTCGACCATCCCCTGGACGAGATGGAGGATGTGGTTGAAGTCCTGCTCGACGTCGTACCAGGTGGCGAATCGGGCCCGTCCGCCATGCTCGTCCATCATCGGGTCGTCGCTGAACAGAAACCGGATCTTCTGCACCTCCGTTTCGACATGCGGCTGCGATTCGGCCTTGAAGATGAAGAACAGGTCGGAATTGCCGAGCACGAAGAGCTGTCCCTGCAACGCCTGGATCAGCGGCTCGAAACCGTTTGCGGCGGCGCGGATGTGCTGTTCGCGGCGATTGAACGCGCGCAAGCCTGAGAGGTGGAGATGCACGGCCCGGCGCCCGCCCTTGTGTTTTTCCAGGCGGCGGATGTAATCGAGCAGTAGGTTTTCCTGGCTCGGAAGTCGGCGCGTGGATTCGCTGGCCAGTGCCATACGTCGCGCCTCGCCTCAGACCTTGCCGCCAGCGCGCATCGAGCTGGCCAGCCGATCGATGTAGCGGCCTTGGAAACGGCGGATTCCCAAGCCGAGCGCCCATTTCAGCGCCTCCTCGGACTCAGCACGAGCGAGGATCACGCGTTCGGAACCAGCCTGCTCGACGAGGTCGCGCATCTCCTGAATCCGGTCCTGGGCAAACTTGCTGACGAACTCCCGGTTCCAGCCGATTTTGACGTAGTCGGCGCCGAACCGACCGACGTCGATGTACTGCAATGTCAATGGCCCGAGACCGTCGATCAGCACGCTGTAGCCCTGTTCCTGCAGAGCGTCGCGCGCGGTCCGAAAGGCCCCGACGTCGGCAAGAACATCGATGAGCTGAATTTCAATGACCATGCCCGAGGCGTCGACGCCAACGGTGCGATGGAACTGCTGGAACTCGCGCGACATCACCGTCGAGATATTGAGATTGAGGCTGATGGGTTCCTTGTCCGTCGCCAGTCCGAGGCGGGCAACGACCGCCAGCATGCGCTTGTCGAGTGCTTCTGTCAGGTATTGGAAAAGCCAAGTGCTGCCGAAGAGATTGACGTTCGGAGCAATTCGCTTTTGCAGCTCGGCCATCGACACGAACGTCTCGCGGAACAGGGCTTCACCGGCACCAGCGGGGCCCACCGTGATCGCCAACTGCTGGTCGATCATGTCGGCGATGCGCGTGTCCTGCAGCCGGCGTTTGATCTCGGAGACGTTGCTGGGTTCGAGAGGCGGCCCAGGCATGGCGGCCGTCGCCTGAGCGGCGGCGCGTTGGCGCCGATCCGCGGCCTCTGTGGCAAGGTTGCCGGCGACGGCCAGAAACGCCGAATAGTCGGCCGCTTTGGCAAGGTCGTACCAGGTGGTGAACCGGTCATTGAGGCCGCCATCCGCACCCCAGGTCAGGGGATCCTCGTGGAACAGTGCCCGAACCTTGTAGATGGCGCCATCGACCTCGTCGACCGGCACGTCGCGGCAAATCACCACCAGATCGTCGTTGGACAGCTTGAACAGCGTCGCATCGTTCTGGCTGGCGAGGGATTCGAAGGCTCGCGCCGCGATGCGGATGAAATTGGGTTGGCGGTTGGATGGACGCAGCAACGAAAGATGAACGTGGACGCCGTAGACGCTGCCACGGTTCTCGCCCAGCCGACGCAAGTGGTCGGCGAGAAGGCTTTCCTCGGTCGGACGCTCGACCGCCGGGTTGGCCATCGCGCCAAGAGGTTCCGCCATGGTTGCTCCGTGTTGACGCCGGGCAGTCCTGCCCACTCAACTGTCGGTCCGAGACGGTTAACAACCGGTCAAGATCGGCAACCGACGGCGCCGCACAGGCACCTTGCCCTGACCGTCGGTGATGGTCATCTTATGGCCTGCCATGGGATGGACTCAACTCATCGGCTTGGGGCGCCGAGCCAAAGCAGAACGGACCCACCGTGTACCCGACGATCGGCGCATCTACGTCATCGGCGACATCCATGGCCGCGCCGATCTTCTGGCGCGGTTGCACGCGGACATCGCCGCCGATGCGGCGAAGGCGGCGGGCGGAAGAACGAAGGTCGTCGTCTACCTCGGCGACTACGTCGATCGGGGTCTTCAGTCGTTCGAGGTCCTGGAAACGCTGATTCACGAACCCCTCCAGGGATTCGAAAGTGTTCATTTGCGCGGCAACCACGAGGACCTGATGCTCAAGTTCCTCGATGCGCCGCGGGATGCGACATGGATCTACAACGGCGGCGACGCGACGCTCGCCAGCTACGGCGTGCTGATCTCGTCAATGATGATGTTGCCCGCCGATCTTGCCGAGCTGTCGGCCCAGCTCGCCGAAGCGCTTCCCGCCGAACATCGCGCATTCCTCAATGGGCTGGACTATGTCCATGTTGAGGGGGACTATCTGTTCGTGCATGCCGGCCTGCGCCCGGGGGTTCCCCTGGCCGCGCAGCGGCACACCGACATGATGTGGATTCGCGACCGCTTCCTGAGCTCGGATGCCGATTTCGGCCGCCGGGTGGCCCACGGCCACAGCATCAGATCCGACCCCGATGTTCGGTCCAACCGAATCGGCATTGATACGGGTGCCTACGCTACCGGCCGACTGACCTGTCTGGTTCTCGACGGCAGCGAACAGTGGTTCATTCAAACCTGAGGGTACGGCGCAAGGGGGGGCGGGAAAAATGATCTCGAGACAGCGGGTACTGGGGACCGGCGCCGCCGGTTTCCTCGGGTCGCACCTCTGCGAGCGGCTGCTATCCGACGGCGCCGATGTTCTTTGCGTCGACAGTTTTTTCACCGGCACGAAGGACAACATCGTCCACCTGCTCGGCAATCCGCACTTCGAGCTGATGCGCCACGACATCACCTTTCCGCTCTACGTCGAGGTCGACCAGATCTACAACCTCGCCTGTCCGGCATCGCCGGTGCACTACCAGTTCGATCCCGTGCAGACGACCAAGACGTCGGTGCACGGGGCGATCAACATGCTGGGTCTCGCCAAGCGCACCAAGGCGCGGATCCTCCAGGCCTCGACCAGCGAGGTGTACGGCGACCCGGAGATCCATCCGCAGACCGAGGACTACAGGGGCAACGTCAATCCGACCGGTCCCCGCGCCTGCTACGACGAAGGAACGCGCTGCGCCGAAACGCTGTTCTACGACTACAACCGCCAATTCGGCCTCGACATCCGTGTCGCCCGTATCTTCAACACCTACGGTCCGCGGATGCACCCCAACGACGGCCGGGTCGTCTCCAACTTCATCGTTCAGGCGCTGTCCGGAGAACCGATCACGCTATTCGGCGACGGCGGCCAGACGCGGTCCTTCTGCTATGTCGAAGACATGGTTACCGGCCTAATCGGTCTGATGAACGCTAAGGGCGACGTCCACGGTCCCATCAATCTCGGCAATCCCGACGAGGTCTCCATCCGTGGACTGGCCGAGCGGATCATTGCCATGGTTGGATCGGACTCGGCGATCAAATTCCGCCCGCTGCCGACCGACGATCCGATGCAGCGGTGCCCCGACATCTCACGCGCCGGTGCGCTTATCGGCTGGGGACCGAAGATCCCGTTGGCCGACGGCCTGGACCGGACGATCGGGTACTTCCGCGAAACCCTGTAGAACCTGGCACCGGCAGAGAGTCCTACTCGCTGCGCGGTGATCAGGCGAACGCCGCGTAAACGCGTCTTGCCCAGCCGCGAAGTCCCCGTTCGCCGTCGCCACCACCACCGAGCCAATCACGGATGGGGACGTCGAACCCGGTCTTTCCGCGACTGAGAATTTCTTCGGGCAACGGATGGCTCGGTGTCGCCGCCATTGCCAACTTGTCCGGCGCGCCGGGCCGGCCCATCGCCGGCGCCAGGGCGCGGAACAGCACCGCGTCGACGAAAGGCTCGCGAATCTCCAGCGAGTGCGCCATCCCTGCCCAATCCGCGTCGCGCAGCAACTGGTTCTTCAAGTACCAACTGGCTTCGAGCGCGGCGACCTTGCGCGCCCCTCCGGCGACCGGCGCGTGACAGCCTTCGAGCCGCACCAATGGATCCAGCGCCTGCCAGCCAGCCCGGGCCATCTCGGCGCCGAGCAATTCCGGCAGCTCCCACGGCATGAACAATCCTCGGCGCAGCAGATAGGCATCTCCATATCGGGTGCCGAATTCCAAGATTCCCGCCGTCTTCGGCGGCGCGAATCGGCTCATGAACGGTGCGGAAACGGTGCGCAGGCCGGTGCCGATCGTCTTCAGTCCAGGCAACCAGCCCAGCGCGTGGACCAGCGCCGGGACCTGGCGAAACGTGTCGTAACCGCCAAACATTTCGTCGCCGCCGAGACCGGAAAGCGCCACCTTGAGGCCAAGCGCCGAGGCCTCGCGGGCGACAAAGTAGGTGTTGACGCCGTCGATGGTCGGCTGGTCCATCGTCGCAAACAGGTCATCGAGTTCGGCGCGGAACTCGACGCCACGCACCCGGCGGGTAACGTGGCGGGTGGAGAGGTCCGCCGCCAAGCGTTCGGCGAGCGGCGCCTCGTCGCGGGGCGTACCGGCAAACTCCTCGAACGCCAACGTCATTGTGTCGAGGTCGCCGCCGCGCGTCTCCGCGGCAAGCCCGACGATGGTCGCTGAATCGAGGCCCGCCGAGAGGAACACGCCCACCGGCACGTCGGCGACGAGGTGATGGGCGACGCTGTCGGTCAGCAGGGTCCGCAGGTCGGTGTCGGAGCCGCCGCCGGCGTCGCTATCGGCGAGATTCGCCGACGGATCGAAGTAGCACTCAACCGGGCCCGGCCCGTCGGAATCGAACCATTGCGTCGATCCGGCCGGCAGCGCGCGGACACCGGCTAAGAGGGTGTGCGGCTCGGGTACGCTTCCGAACAGGAGGAATCCGGCGTGCCCGGCCGGGTCGGGTGCGGGCCCGACTTGGCCACTAGCCTGCAGCGCCTTGACCTGCGAAGCGACGCGCACCGTCTCGCCGTCGTCGGCAATGTAGAGCGGCTTGATGCCGAAGGGATCGCGGGCGAGCAGCAGGCCGCGGCGCCGGTCGTCCCAGAGGGCGAAGGCGTACATCCCGCGCAGCCGCGTGATCATGCCGACGCCGTCACGCTCGTAGAGATGCAGCAGAACCTCGGTGTCTGACTGCGAACGGAAGACCCGCCCTTCGCCTTCCAACTCTGCACGCAAGGCGCGGAAGTTGTAGATCTCGCCGTTATAGGTGATGGTGATTCGACCGTCAGCCGAGGCCATCGGCTGCGCGCTATCCTCGGAGAGGTCGATGATCGCCAGGCGCCGGTGGGCGAGACCGACACGCCTATCGTCGGCGACCCACGCGCCGTCTCCGTCGGGGCCGCGCGAGCGCATGGACTCGGCGATGCACGACAATTCGGCAGCGTCGATGGCCGGCGCCCCGTCCCGGTAGGCGAAGATTGCGGCGATCCCGCACATGGCGCCCTCTTACCCGCCCGCCGGCGTGCGCGCAACGCGGAGCGGTGCGGCGGCGGTCACAGGGTTTCGGCGGTGCCGCGGTCGTGGAGGAAGGATTTGAACTCCAGGTCGCCGCCGATGAGGTCCGTCATCACCACGGCCGCCAGCGCATCAAGCTGGCCGGCCAACGCCCAGGGTTCGAGTTCGCCGGAGCAGACATCGCGGATTTCGGCGACCCGGGCAAACAGCTCGGCGTGGCGTTCGGCGTGACTGTCGGCACCCGGGTAACCCGTGTCCCGCAGCAGCGCTTCTTCCCACTCGAGGTGGGATTCGGCCTTGGAGACGAAGTCGGCGACGAGAGACCGACACACGCCGTAGTCACGGTCGGCAAACGCATCCTTGATCGCCGTCAGCGACTTCAGCAGCGCCTTGTGGTCGTCGTCGATCTCAGGGACGCCAATCTCGTAGCTCGCCAGCCATTCGATGTTGAACACGGTCCCTCCCACGATCTTTGCTTTTTTGTTTAGCGTATCAGCCGATCCCCTGGGCGAACACCCCTTTCCCAAGGTCCATCTGACCGTTTTGCGCTGCCCAGCCATTCGCTATACAAGATTGCCAATGAAGCAAGTGATTCAAAGCGCTCGCACCGGCAAGCTGGCTCTGCGCGAGGTTCCCGAACCGAAGGTGCGCGCCGGGCATCTCCTGGTTCGCCCCCGGGCGTCGCTCATCTCGGCCGGCACCGAGCGCATGGTCGTCGACTTTGCCCGCAAGAGCCTCGCGGGGAAGGCCCGGGCGCGGCCCGACCTGGTCAAGAAGGTGATCGGCAAGGCGCGGCGCGATGGTCTTGCGGCGACCGCGCAGGCGGTGATGGCACGCCTCGACGAGCCGCTGCCGCTCGGTTACTCGGCCGCCGGCGAAGTTGTTGCGGTGGGTGCCGGCCTTGAAGGCGCGTTCCACGTCGGCGAGCGGGTCGCCGTCGCCGGTGCCGGCCTTGCCAACCACGCCGAACTCAACGTTGTGCCCCGGGCGCTCGCCGCCTCGGTGCCCCCTGGCATCGGCGACGAGGAAGCCGCGTTCGGCACCCTTGCTGCCATTGCCCTTCATGCCGTGCGCAATCTCGGCGTCGGCCTCGGCGACGTTGTCGCCGTCCTGGGCGCGGGACTGGTCGGGCAACTCGCGGTGCAGCTCCTCGGCCTTGCCGGCGCGCGGGTCCTGGCGTTGGACTACGACACTGACCGGCTCGACCTCGCCGGCCGGTTGGGGGCCGAGGCGACAGCCGACCTCGCGGCGGGCGGAACCGAGTCTCGAGTAACGGCGATGACGGCCGGACGCGGCTGTGACGCCGTGTTGATCGCCGCCGCCAGCCAGTCGAGCGAGCCCTTCGAGACGGCCGCGGCGGTCGCGCGGGATCGGGCGCGGGTCTGCCTCGTGGGCATGACCGGCACGGCGTTTCCTTACGCCGAGTTCATGAAGAAGGAATTGGAGATCGTCGTCTCGCGATCCTACGGACCCGGTCGGTACGATCCGGATTTCGAGTCCCGCGGCACTAAATATCCCGAAGGATGGGTGCGCTGGACCGAATCAGAGAACCTCGCCGAATGCCTGCGGCTGATGGCGCCGGCACGGGGCCGCCGCCTCGAAGTCGCTCCACTGATCACGCATCGGTATGCGCTGGACAAGGCCGAAGCTGCCTACGCCATGATCACCGGTCAGGGCGAGCGGCATCTGGGCGTCGTGCTGTCGTATCCCGACGCGGAGGATGAACAGCCCCGTCCGGCCTTCGCCGAACCCTGCCCAGCGGATACGCGGGGCTGCGTCCTCGGTGTCGTCGGCGCGGGCACCTTCGCCAAATCGGTCTTGTTGCCGGAGCTCAAGAAGGTCTCGGGCGTGCGCTTGAAGACCCTGGCGACGCAGCGCGGTGCCAGTGCCGCCCATGGCCGCGAGACCTTCGGTTTCGAAACTGCGGCGGCGGACGAGGACGCGGTGTTCGCCGATCCTGAGATCACGGCTGTCCTCGTCGCCACCCGCCACGATACCCACGCCGAGTTCACCGCCCGCGCGCTGGAGGCCGGCAAGGCCGGTTTGGTGGAAAAACCGCTGGCGCTGGACCGCGAACAACTCAACCGAGTGATCGAAGCGCGCAACACCTCGAAGGCGTTTTTCCAGATCGGCTTCAATCGCCGCTTCGCACCGCTGGCGGTACAGATGCGCGACCGGCTCGCCGACGCCGGGGCACCGCGTTTCGTTGTTCTGCGGATCAACGCCGGGCCCATTCCGGCCGAGAGCTGGATTCAAGCCGCCGACGAGGGCGGTGGCCGAATCCTCGGAGAAGTCTGCCATTTCGTCGATCTCGCGCGGTTTCTGATCGGATCGCCCATCGCCTCGGTGTTGGCGGAGGGAGCCGCTGCCACGGCCGGACCCTGCGACGACGTCTCGGCGACGATACGGTTCGCCGACGGAAGCCTGGCGACCGTCGCCTACACAGCGCTCGGTGATACCATCGTCGGCAAGGAACGGATCGAGGCTTACGGCGGCGGCGCCGTCATCACCATCGACAACTTCCGCGCCATGACCATCGCCGAGGGCGGCAAGCTGCACGCCGGCGGGCGGCGGGGTCAGGACAAGGGATTCGCCCAGTCTCTTGGTGCTTTCGTCCGTGCGGTCACCGATGGTGGGCGGCTGGCCATCGATGAGGCAGAGTTGATCGAGACAAGCCTTGCCACACTCGCGGTGATGGACTCCTTGCGGACCGGCGAGCGGATCGAACTTTGATGCCCGACCGTCGGGTCGAAATGGAAGAACGAACCGGATGGACTTGAACGCCTTCTTCGATGCCGAGCTGGATGAGCACGCCACCGTCCTCGCGGCGACCCGCGATACCCTGCGCGAACCCTTCGCGCGTCTCGTTACGGCGTGCGTCGATGCGGTGTGGGGCGGCGGCAAGATCGTGTTCTTCGGTAACGGGGGCAGCGCCGCCGATGCCCAGCACCTGGCCACCGAACTGACCGTCCGCTACGTGTCGGACCGAGCCCCCATCGCAGCCGTGGCATTGACTACGGACACCTCGGCGCTCACAGCCATCGGCAACGACTTCGGTTTCGACCGCCTGTTCGCTCGCCAGGTCGAGGCCCTTTGCGCCCCGAGCGACGTCTGCATCGGCATCTCCACCTCGGGAAATAGCGAGAACGTCATCCAAGGGCTGATCGCCGCCCGCGAACGCGGCTGCGTCGCCGCCGGCTTCGGCGGACGCGACGGCGGCCGCATGACTCCACACGCCGATCCGTTCCTCGTCGTCCCCTCGGCAACCACGTCGCGGATCCAGGAGATGCACATCACCCTCGGCCAGATGCTCTGCGGTGCGTTGGAGCAGGAACTGGAACTGGTATGACCGAGCGCTCGGCCCTTGTTCCCGTTGTCTCGGCGCTCGCTGGTTCGCGAGTCCTGGTCGTCGGCGACGTCATGCTCGACCGCTTCGTCACCGGCGCCGTCGAGCGGATCTCGCCCGAGGCGCCGATCCCGGTCCTGAAGGTCGACGACGAAACGGCGATGCTCGGCGGCGCCGGCAACGTGGTCCGCAATCTCGCCGCCCTGGGCGCTCAAGCCGCGTTTGTCGGGGTTGTCGGGTCCGACGACGCCGCCGCCGATGTCCGTCGTCTCGTCGACGCTCTCGATGGCATCGACGCTTTCCTCGTCACTGCGGAGGGTCGGCGGACATCGATCAAGACCCGGTTCCTCGCCGGCACCCAACAGATGTTGCGTGCCGATCGCGAGACGGTGGCGCCCCTGGCGCCGGAGCACCGCCATGCGGTGATCGAAGTCGCGACCAATTTGATGGACGACTGCGCCGTTGTCGTTCTGTCCGACTACGGCAAGGGCGTGCTCGATGACGGTGTCGCCGAGGGGTTGATCGCCGTCGCCACCGCTGCCGACAAGACTGTCATCGTCGATCCCAAAGGCCGCGACTATGCCCGCTACCGCGGGGCCAGCGTTGTCACGCCGAACCGCACCGAGCTTGCCGAAGCGTCGGGATGCCCGGTCGTCGACGCGATGGCAGCGGAGACGGCGGCGCGGCCGCTGATCGATGCGTTCGGATTCGGTGCTGTGCTTGCCACACTCGGCGCCGATGGCATGACGCTCGTTCCGGCATACGACGCACCGACGGTGCTCGACGTCGAGGCGCGCGAGGTGTTCGACGTGTCCGGCGCGGGCGACACCGTCGTCGCGACTTTCGCCGCGGCGCTGGCCGCCGGTGCCGACTACGGCATAGCCGCCCAACTCGCCAATGTCGCCGCCGGAATCGTCGTCGGCAAGGTCGGCACCGCGGTCGCTTATGCCGACGACGTCGTCCACGCTCTGCATCACCAGGACCTGAGTTCGCCCGAAGCCAAGGTCCTCGGCCTGGCACCGGCGCTGGACCGGGTCGACACGTGGCGCCGGCGCGGGCTGAAGGTCGGCTTCACCAACGGCTGTTTCGACCTCCTGCATCCCGGTCACGTATCGCTCCTCGCCCAGGCGCGCGATGCCTGTGACCGGCTCATCGTCGGACTCAACAGCGATGCCTCGGTGGCCCGGATGAAAGGGGCCGGGCGGCCGATCCAGACCGACGCGGCTCGCGCGGCCGTCCTCGCCTCCCTGGCCACCGTCGACATGGTGGTCATCTTCGCTGAGTACACGCCGCTGGCCCTGATCGAATCCCTACGGCCGGATGTCCTGGTGAAAGGTGCCGACTACACCGTCGAAGAAGTAGTCGGCGGGGCCGAGGTCCAGGGCTGGGGTGGATGTGTGGTGCTTGTGGAGTTGGAGCCCGGCCACAGCACGACGGCGACCATTTCGCGCATCGCCGAGTAAACCGCGCCCGAACGACCGAGTTGAGCGCAACCACTGCCCATCTAATCTACGCGCTGGCGTGGCTGAGCTTCGGCCTCGGCCATTCGCTGCTTGCCCGCGAGGGCGCGAAAGTGCGTCTTCGGCCGGTATTCGGTGCCGGATACCGGCTTGCCTACAACCTGTTCGCAACCCTGCATATCGCTGCGGTCTATGCCGTCGGTGCCTGGGCGTTTCGCGGCCAAAGCGACTTCGTTGTCGTCGAACCATGGGGCTGGGTGTTCACCACGGTTCATGTGGTCGGCTGGATCGGATTGCTGATCGCCCTTCGCGGCTACGACCTTGGTCGCCTCGCCGGCACCCGTCAGATTCGCAACGCGCGCCTCGGCATCTCCGAACCCGAGGACGAACCGCTACGCCGGGACGGCTTGCACCGCTTCGTCCGCCATCCCCTCTATTCAGCCGCTTTCCTGATCCTCTGGGGATCGGTCTACCTCGTCGTCGGCAGCCACTTCGAGGAGAGGTTCCTCGAGCGCCTTTATGGCGATGCCTACGCAGACTATCGCCGCCGCGTGCCGGCCTTCGTGCCGTGGAAGGGCCGAGCGATCTAGGCACGATTGGGTCCGATCAAAGGGCCGGCGGCCCAGCGGTATGCCCGTGTCCGATGCCATGGTCATGGCCGTGTTCGTGGCCATGGGCGCAGCAGATGTCGGCGTGTAGGCCGGGCTGGCCGACGCAGCCGCCGGACCAGAAACCCGACTCGTCGTGGCAGAACTTGGGATCGCCGCCGACCATCTGCGCGAACATGTGGTGCCAGTTGCGGCAGATGTTCAGTTCCGTGTGCACCCACGCAAGCGGGTCGTTGGCATAGTGCTGCCAGTAGTCGCCGGCGACGTTGAGGCCGGGGACGGCGGGGATCCAGCTCTCCTCCAACCAAAGGTCCGGATCGCCGTACTTGGACGCCAGCTTGCGGATCTCTGGATCATCAAGGGCCAGCAGGCGGCCATCCTCGATCACCGGCTCGTTGTCGCCTTCGCGTTCGGTCTCGTAGGTCGGGAAGTAGAGGTGCAGGTGCCAGTGCCCGACCTTGAGGCCCTGGCGGGCGGCACGGCGCTCGTCCATGGACGAGATGATGGTGCCGAAACCGATATGGATTACACCCGAGCGCACCCGCTCATAGAGACAGTTGACCAGCCCCGATGGGAAATCCTTGCGAGGCCGGTGGATGTGCGGGTTGGTGCCGATGGAGGACTCCCACCAGTGCATGATGCCCTTGCCGGGGAAGCCGGGATACTGCAGGTCGGCGGTCTCGGCCATCAAGGCGCGCAGTTTGTCGCCGAACAGGCCGCCTTCGTTGATCGCCGTGATCCGGCTGTCCTCGATCACGAGCTGGGTCCAGTCTACCGGCGCGATGTGGTTGGCCGTGCCGCCGCCGACGCCGTTGCCGTCCTCCTTGCCTGGGAGGAAGATCCAGGGACGGCCGGTCACATGGCCCGGTAAGTAGGTCTGGGCGAAACCTTCGTTGCCGGTCCAGGTCTGGTGGATGAGGTCCGGGTTATAGATCTCCCGCTTCGAATCGTAGTACGCCGCGTGATTGGTGAACGAGAGGTCGGTGCCTTCGGGATCGGTGATGCGGACACGCTTGGCCGTCCGCACCCGCTTCCATGTCCACAGGTCGATGGCTTCCAAGAGTTCATAGGGCATGGTGTGGGCGGGTGAGGCCAGGATCTCGGGGGAGATGAACGGCATGCGCTGGATCTTGACGTCGGCGTCGGCGAGGATCGGCCCGCCGTATCCCCACAGCAGCTTGTCGTACCTCTGCTCCTTGGCGATCCGGTCCCATTCGTCCATCCACTCGGCCAGTTCCTTGGTGCGGTAGAGGTAGTATTCGACCTCGTCGGCGCCGACCCATTGCGGGATCGGTCCGCGATCCGCGTAGGCCACTTCGTACTTGCAGCCGTACTTCTCGAGGATGCGCTTGCAGGCCTCGATGACCAGCGGGCTGTGCCAGTTGTCGACCCGCAGCAGCACCCGCTCGCCGGGCTTCAGGTCCCAGGCGGCGTGGAGCCCCTGGTTGTAGGGGCGCTTGGCGACGGCATCGAGGTAGGGCAGCAGGTGGTCGACGTCCGTGACCTCGATGTAGGGCGGACACCGCGGGCGGCGCTTCTCGATCAGCGGCGGGTGGTCGAACTGCGGCTTGCGAGCGGTCATCGGACGGCCCTTTCGGTCAGAACATGGTGTCGGGGAGGAACAGCGACAGGATCGGGAAGGCGAGCAACAGACCCAGCACGATGGCGTCGGAGACGAGGAAACGGGCGATGCCCCGGAAGATCGCCTCCAGCGGCACCTCGCCGACGACGACGCTCTTGATGACGAAGACGTTGAGGCCGATCGGCGGTGTGATCAGGCCGATCTCCAACAGCTTGATGACGATGACGGCGAACCAGATCAGATCGAAGCCGAGGCCCTCGACGATGGGCACGGTGAACGGCAGGGTCAGCAGCAGGATGCCGATGGAATCGAGGAACATGCCGAGCACCAGATAGGTGACGACGATGAGGGCCATGACCAGCCACGCGGGAAACGCCTGCTCCGTGGCGAAGCCGAGCGCGGCGGTGGCGATCCCGGTCAACGAGACGAACGAGACGAAAAGTTTGGCGCCGATGGCGATGGCGAACACCACCGCCGTCTGATAGGCCGTGTCGCGGAGCGCGACGTGGATCTGCTCCCAGCCGAGCCGCCTCAACGCCAGGCCGATGACCAGTGCAGCGCTGGCGCTGACCGCCGCAGCCTCGGTCGGGGTGAAGATGCCGAAGTAGATGCCGCCGCCGACGATGCCGAACAGCACCAATGCCGGCCACGCCTTCATCAGCGCGGTCCAGTGATCCGTGTCGCTGAAGGCGGTCTCGGGGGCGGGAGCGATGGTCGGATTCCGCCGCACCCACAGGTAGATGACCGCGAGGAAACCGACCAGCGACAGCAGTCCGGGCACGACTCCGGCGAGAAACAGCTTGCTCACCGACTGTTCGGTGAAGATGCCGTAGAGCACGAACAGCAGGCTTGGTGGGATCAGCGATCCCAGTGTGCCTCCGGCGGCGACCGAGGTCGTGGCGAGACCCTTGCTGTAGTTGTAGCGCAACATCTCTGGGACGGCGATCCGGCCCATTGCCGAGGCGCAGGCGACGCTGGAGCCGGTGATCGCCGAGAAGCCACCGCAGCCGATCACCGACGCCATCGCCAGACCCCCCGGCAGGCGGGCGAGCCAGACGCGGATGGCGTAGTAGATATCGGTGGTGATCCCGGCCTGGTAGGCGATATGACCGAGGGCAATGAACAACGGGATCATGCTCAGGGGATAGCTGTGCACGAACCCGAACGGCCCCGTCGCCAACAGCGAAAACACGGGCCGGAAGGCGCGGCCCGGCTCGAACGCGCCGCCCTCGGGCCAGGCGAAGAACACGAACAGGCCGACGCTGGCGACGGCACCGAGGGCGAAGGCGATGGGCACCCGCAGGACCAGCAGCAAGAGCACCGCGACAAGGCCGGTGACGGCGAGCGCGGTCGGGTCCATCAGCGCCGCTCGTCTTTGGTCGCGATGGCGACGACGTCGGCGACCAGAAGCGCGGCGAGTCGCAAGGCGAACACCGCGAGCCCGGCGAAGTAGACCAGCTTGCCCGGCCACTCGGGCAGAAAGAACTCGCCGTCGTAGTAGCTGCCTTCTGTGACGGCGTAGGCGAGGCCGTCCCAGCCGGCGAAGGCGAGAAAGCCGAACAGCACGAGGCCGATGGCGCTGCCAAGGACATCGAGGGCCATACGGCCGCGCCGCGGCAGCCTATCGGTGAAGATCGTGACTTCGATGTGTCCGCGGTCGGCAGCGACGTAGGCGAGGGGCAGAATGATGACCGCGACCATCAGCTCCTGAATGATGACCACGTCGTCGGGGATCGACATGCCGAACAGAGCCCGCCCGACAACGGTCGAGGCAACGAGGACTCCGAGGGCCGCAATGCCGGCCATGGAGAGCCCCAGGAACAGGCGCTCCACACGGCCGAGCATCGCGGGACCATTCACCTCGCTACGCAGGTCCCTGGATTACGCTAGCGGTTCCAGGGATAACCCTTGGTATCCCGTTCCTTCGCGTACTTGGCGATCAGGCGGCGGTAGTCGTCCATGATCGCCGGTCCGGGTGCTCCGCCCTTGCTTGCCGTTTCGACCCAGCCGCTGACGTATTTGCTGCCGGCGTCGAGCAACGCCTTCTTCTGGTCGGCGGGGAAGGTCACCAGCGTGGTCTTCTTGCCGTCGATCCCGGCGGCCATGGCCTTCTTGTCACGGGCATTGGCGTCGACGATGCCCTTGGCATAGTGGTCGACGAACGCTGAGCCGGCATCGCGGACCGCCTTCTGTTCCGCGGCGCTCAGCCGCTGGAAGGCGTCCTTGCCCATGACGATGCCGAAGCCCATGTTCTGGCCCCAGTCCAGTTCCATCACGTAGGGCGCGACCTCGTACTGGCGGTAGGCCTTGATGGAATAGAAGTAGTTCTGGTTGCAGTCCAAGAGGCCGCTGTCCAGCGCCTGATAGACTTCGGGCTGCGGCAGGCGCTGCACCGACGCTCCGAGGTCGGCGAAGGTCTTGGCGTAGGGTCCGGTACGGTCAAGTCCGGGCGGTGCTGGGTAATCTATTCTGGGGTGCGGGCGCTGAGGTCTTCGCATGGAGACCGTTTTGGGCCTCGTATTCGCGGTCGAGCTCCTCTCTGACAGCGCGCATCTGACGGCGCTCGAGTTCGCTGACCCTGATGGCGCGCCAGCGCTCGGCGGCGCGGATCATGGCGCCGAACATGAGCTTGAGGACGGGCTTTTCGCCGAAGGCGTTGG
>Ga0209790_1000028_pt1 | contig 25007 bp, 23 predicted proteins | sample WorMetG1aBELIZE2_FD_187420 | JGI IMG/M metagenome (GOLD analysis project Ga0209790, IMG submission 187420) | Marine gutless worms symbiont microbial communities from Max Planck institute for Marine Microbiology, Germany - Inanidrilus... ... | reverse complement strand
TTCAACCTCGCCCGAGAAGGGCGATGAAGCGTCACAAACCTGGGCGACTCTAATTCGTAACTTCAAGAGTAGCTTGTTAATCGTAGGGCGGCTTACATCACTCAACTCAGCGATTTTCGAGGCCGGTAAATCAAGCGCAAAAGAGCGTATACTCACTCTGAATTTGGCTTCGGAAAGGCATGAACGTCTAAAATACCTGTTTTTTCCTTGCATAACATAGCCTTAGCATGCAGGTGCGGATGCTAAAGTTATCTAGACCCTATGCATTTGTGGGGGGCTCTTTTACGGCAGGTTTCCACGGTGGGAAGCCATGGGTTCCGGCGTTACGTAAAGACATGCAAGCCGATAATACTGAGATCTATAATTTGGGCGCAAGCGGAACAGGTGTGGAGCATCTTTACAGACTACTCAAAAGTGTGGAAAAGGAGCTTAAGATAACCCATATCCTGATATTGGCAATCTCAGATGATTTTCGCCAGAAGATTCTGGTACCCACTTACGGACGATTCGGAAATTCGTTTTTGCCGCGAGGGAGTACGGAGTACGGAATGCGGTAGGCGATCTCCCATAGCCAGAATTATTTCTCCCGAGGCTTCGAATGAAGAGATATTGAAGATAGTAGATGGTATTGCGGGAAGAAAGAGTACACCAGTCAGAGGCATAAAAGGCCTATTGAAAAGGTACCGACCTATTGGTAATCGCAAGATGCGTTTCGAGCTATCTTCTCGCCCATAAACCGGGAAGCGGTGCCCTCACAACTACACCTGCCGAATAAGGATAGATCGTGCATTTCTCACTTTCCGCAAAAACGCGAAGTGAGTCACGATCTTACAGCACGCGATTACGTGTCATTGGCACGTGATATCAAGGACTGGGGGCGCGAGCTCGGCTTCCAGCAGGTGGGCATCGCTGACACCGATCTTGGACTCGCGGAGCAGCGTCATGCGGCTTGGCTGCGCCAAGGTCGGCACGGCGGAATGGACTACATGGCGCGCCACGGCACCAGGCGTACCAGACCCGCGGAGCTGGTCCCCGGTACCTTACGGGTCATCTCGGCGCGGATGGATTACCTACCCGAGGCCGGGAAATGCACATGGGCAGTGATCGGGGACCCGACCGCCGCTTTCGTCTCCCGCTATGCCCTGGGACGGGACTATCACAAGGTGCTCCGCTACCGCCTGCGGCGCTTGGCCGAGCGTATCCGCGGCACGGTCAGTGATTGCGGCTGCCGGGTGTTCGTGGATTCCGCGCCCGTGTTGGAGAAGCCTCTGGCCGAGAAGGCGGGACTGGGCTGGATCGGCAAGCACACCAACCTGGTCAACGCCAAGGCCGGCTCCTGGTTTTTCCTGGGCGAGATTTACGCCGATTTGCCGCTGCCCCCGGACCCACCGATCCCGGAGCATTGCGGGACTTGCCGGGCCTGTATGGACGCTTGCCCGACCCGGGCCATCGTCGCTCCCTATGTGCTGGATGCACGACGGTGCATCTCCTACCTTACCATCGAGCACAGGGGTAGTATCCCCCTGGCACTGCGCCCGCTGCTGGGAAACCGTATCTACGGTTGTGACGACTGCCAGCTGGTCTGTCCCTGGAACCACTTCGCCCAGCCCTGCGCGGAGCCCGATTTCATGCCCCGTCGGGGGCTCGACCGCGCCACCCTGCTGGAGCTTTTCTCCTGGAGCGAATCCGAGTTTCTAGAACGCACCGAGGGCTCGGCCATCCGCCGGATCGGGCATTGGACCTGGCTGCGCAACTTGGCGGTGGCACTCGGCAACGGCCCCTGCTCCGCGCCCGTCGTGTCTGCGCTGCGGGCCCGCCTCGATCATCCCCATCCCTTGGTGCGCGAGCACGTTGCCTGGGCCCTCCGACGTCAAACCCGCAGCAAGTGTTCCCGGTAGTGGCGCAGCTCTGCGATGGATTCTTTGATATCCTCCAGGGCCAGGTGAGTACCTGCCTTGGGGAAAGATTCCACCACCTGGGGCGCCCAGCGCTGGGCCAGGATCTTGAGACTGCTGACGTCCAGATTGCGATAATGGAAGTAGGCCTCCAGGCGTGGCATACAGCGTGCGAGGAAGCGGCGATCCTGGCAGATGCTGTTGCCGCACAGCGGCGATTTCGTGGCCGGGACGTGCCGTTCCAGGAAGGCCAGGGTCTCGGTCTCCGCCCGTTGCTCGTCGTAGGCGCTGGTCCGTACCCGCGCGAGCAGGCCTGAGCTGCCGTGATGCCCTCGGTTCCAGGCATCCATTCCGGCCAGCACATGCTCGGGTTGGTGGATGGCGAGCACCGGACCCTTGGCCATGATCTCCAACCGATCGTCAGTGATGATGGTGGCAATCTCAATAATCTGATCGCGGAACGGATCCAGGCCCGTCATTTCCAGATCCATCCACACCAGGTTGCTTTCGCTCGGGGGCATCGCCGGTAACCAAAAGCCAGTGGTGCGGCGAGTTTACCCCGAACCGCCGTCGCAAGTCGCCTGCGTGACCGCTCGACTGGGCGCGCGGCGTTCTTTTGCCTACAATTGAGCCACCGTATCTGTGGAGAAGCCCTTATGAATATGCGCGTCCTTACCGTCCTCGCCTACGACCTGCTCGCCGCCACCGGTGCAACCCGGAGCCTTGCAGCGGACGACAGCAGGGCCCGGACCCTTCACGATAAACACTGCTTCGCCTGCCACGGCACCGAGATGTACACCGGAAAGAAGCGTAAGGTCGAATCCTTTCCCGCCCTTGAGAGCCAGGTCCGACGTTGTGAGACGGTAGTCAAGGGGCGTTGGTCCAATGAAGAAATTTCCGCAGTAACCCGGTATCTAAACAACCGTTTTTACCACTTCAGACGCTGACCATGCTGCGGCGGCGACTCTCCGGGCACCAAGTCGAGCGCATCCGAAAGCGCCAGGAACGCCGCCGCCAACGCCTCGCCGAGCATGCTTGGCACTTGGTTTCCGACGCCGACGAGACGCCGACTCGGGAAGGTCTGGTGGTAGTCCGCCACGGTGCCAGGCTTGCCGTGGAGGATGCTGACAACCGAATCTACCAGTGCCTGGTCAGGAAAAACATCGGCCACCCGGTGTGCGGGGACCGCGTCATCTGGCAGCCCACGGGGGCGGACCAGGGTGTGGTATCCGCACTCCTGGACCGGCATACTGTCCTGAGCCGCCCGGATTACAGTGGTCGGGATAAGCCTCTGGCCGCCAACCTGACCCAGCTGGTGATCCTGCTGGCGCCGTACCCGAGCCCAAGCGAGTATCTGCTCGACCAGTATCTGGTGGCTGCGGAGCTGATGGGGGTTAGGTCCGTGATCCTGTTTAACAAGGTGGATCTGCTCGACACCGAGGCCTTGGTGGAGTTCCAGGCGCGGTTCGTACACTACCGGGACCTCGGTTACCCGTCGGCCTGGATCAGTCTCAAGGACGATCGCGATCTTGCCCCGTTGGCACGCCGATTCTCCGGCGAAACCAGTATCTTGGTAGGCCAGTCGGGTGCCGGCAAATCGTCCCTGACCAAGCTCCTGCTACCGGACCGACAGGTGCAGATCGGGTGCCTGTCCGAGGCCACGGGTCTGGGCCGGCACACCACATCCACGGCGACCTGCTACCGCTTGCCCCAGGGTGGTCGTCTCGTCGACTCGCCGGGGGTGCGCAGCTTTCGCCTCGGGGCCATCGGACGGTCGCAGCTGCAGCTGGGATTTCGAGAATTGGCACCCCTCCTCGGGCAATGCCGGTTCAACGACTGTCGCCACGCCCAGGAGCCGGGATGTGCAGTGAAACAGGCCCTGCTGGAGGGAAGGGTGCACCCGGAGCGCCTGAAGAACTTTCAACACCTCGCGGCGAACCTGACATCCGAGTCGCGGAGGCGCTGAGGACGCGGAAGAGGTGGTCACGGAAAGCTCTCTGTGGTTGTGGAAGGAATGCTTTTTTAGCCGCAAATGAACGCGAATAAACGCAAATTGGAACCGATTCGATTTGCATCCATTTGCGTTTATTCGCGGCAAAAAAGAATTCCGGTTTTTCCTTGTTTTAAAGAGGGAAGGCGGATTTTCCTATACACCCTCCAGAAATGCGGAGAAGGTGATCAGGGGTGCGTATGGCCGCGGATCTTGGCGAAATAACTCAATTTCATCGCCGTCTCGAACGCCCGGTTAGAAGAATATTCAAAACCGAACACCGGATGCCACAGGCGCGGGTTCTCCATGCACAGATAGAAGAACACCCGGTCATGCCAGGCAGCCAAGCCGCGGTAGGCATGGGAGAATAACCGGAGCTTGATCGCGTCGGGATAGGACAGCTTACCGTCTCTCTCGGTCAGGGGCATGCGCAGGATTCGGGTCTTAAATCCGCCGGTGCGGATGCGGCGGATGACGGATTTAGTGAAGGTCAGGGTGCCGAACGAGACCAGCGCCACCTCGGATGGATCGAACCCCTGCTCGACCTGGGACAAGAGCTCCGAGTACTCCGCCATCCAATCGGCGTAATAGATCATGGGGTGAAAATGAAAGCCGACCAGGATCCCCCGGTCGGCCACGCGCCGGGCGGAGTTCAGACGCTCATCGAGGCGGGCAGTCCGCGGCTCTTCATGCTCGATGATGCACTGCGAATTGAGCGACCAGGTGCAGATGAGATTCCGGGGAATCGGATTCCGCAACAGATAAGCGACGTGCTTGGATTTGGTCTTCAGCTCCAGGATGACATTCGGGTGGCGCTGGGCAAATTCCGTCAGGGCATCGAGCACCCCGAAGCGGTTGCCCCACATCAGCGAATCGGACGACTGTCCCGTCCCGATGTGATAGGTCTGGTCGGGATCGAGCTGCAGAGCTTCCAACCGCCCGGCGAACCGGCTGTCGAAGTGAATTTCGTCATCGTGATAAAAGGGCCGGACGCTGCAATAGCTGCAGCCGAATCCGCAGTTTTCCACCGCATCGAGCGTCAGCAGATTGCAGCAACGGGTCCGCTCCGAGGCCACGGGGCAGCGACCCAATCCGAGGTGCCTGCGCTCCCGGTCGCGCACCCGGATCCGGTATCCTCCCGGCCTGAGGGTTGCAACGGGCGTGTCGTATTGCCTCGGGGTCAGACGCAGGCGTTCCAGGTGCCGACGCAGAGCACCGACAACCAATGCGCGTCGCTCCTTCGGTGCCAGATCTGCCTTGGGTGCTGCGGGCCAGACCGCTGAGAGCGAAGGCCCGTCCCACATCTCCAGATCGACGCCGATCTCGCTGATCTGACGCAGCTCCTGTTGTGAGAAGCGGTAATCTAAGGCTTGTCGGCGTAGAAAATCGCGCTGCTCAGGCGGCAGGTGACCGAACAGCGTCTGCTCGGCGATACGGGAGAATTTCCGTTCGTAGGCTTCGTAGCTTACTCTGGTACCCCGTTTCACCTTATTTTTCACTCTCAGAGCCCTCGCAAACGCGCCCCGGCAAGGCACCGCGCGCCGGGAATGCCCTCACTCGAATTGCCCAGCGCGGTAACGCTCGGGCGCGTTTGGGGGGCTCCCTGCGGGTGCGGCGAGGAAGGAATAGCAGGCCTATTGTGACGAGCCGCGACCTAGTCAGCGCGGAAAAGGGCTACAATCGGACCGTGAACGATGGATGTCAACAGCCTCTAGTATCCTTCATTCAGAATCCCAGTATTTTATCCGCAGATCCGGTTATAATTCTCTATCCGCTGCGGTTATCGCCGCAACTAGGGGACGTTCTCAATTAAGCCGGTTCATCGCAAAAACCAGGAACGTAGCGCAGGCGTCTCGCCTGCACCCGTAGGCGGAATACTCGCGTTCCGGTAGGCGGGGTACCTGCGATACGTGGATTTGGCTTAGTTGAGAACGCCCCCTAGTAGACCATTTCATCGAATTTTGCTGGTTGTCATTTCGAGCGTAGCGAGAAATCCTTGTCCCGACGAAGGAGGGATCTTGGGTGCTGAGGGCTTTTGCCAAGCCGAAGATCCCTCGTTACGCTCGGGATGACAGGGATGGTTTTAACAGCAAGTTTTGATGAAACGGGGTACTAGGGACTGTTAACCTTTAGAAGGTCCGCGTAGCGGTCCCTTGGCTGACCATTTGATTTTCAGATTATCGTGCGGCTTGCCATCTCGACCGAAGGAAGAGATCTTCGCCATTCTGGTTCAACAGCCGGTATACGAAGTGAACGGTATTGTCTGGGTACAGGATTTTTCGCTGTGCTCGAAATAACACTAAATGTCAACAGTCCCTGGGGACGCAGTGACTCGGAGGGGTGCCGGAGCGGTTGAACGGGCTTGACTCGAAATCAAGTGAAGGCGTCAGTCTTCCGTGGGTTCGAATCCCACCCTCTCCGCCAATTAAAGATTAAAATTTCATAATAATCAAACAGTTAAAATAGAAATCAAAAAATAAGTCCCCCGATTAGCCCCCTTTTTTGCCTGCTTGTTGCGGCCACTCATTTCCTTCAAATCCAATCGTCCAACAATTCCCCCGGCAGGTTCAGCCGCGCCGCCACCCTGGCTAGTGAAATTTGCACGAAGGCATCATGTTGGGCGATCAGCCGCTCGAAGGTCTTCCAATGCATCCCCTTGGGCTTGCAGCCGTTGCCGTTGAGGATACCGGGCTCCCATCCCAGCTTTGCGCGAATTCTGTCAGCCCGCCGTGCCGCCCTGTCGTCGTAGGGTTCTCGCTGGCTGGGATAGGCCAACCGGTAGCAGTGGCGACAGGCGAAAACACTGCCACCATAGAGGATCGCCACCCGGCGGCCACAACCACGGGCAGGGCAAAGAAACCAGGGCCGTTGCCCACCAAGGCCGCAGGCGGTCCAGTCGAGATAAACGGGATAGCTTTTGTCGTTCCAGTCTTCGCCGCCGCTTCGGTGGCAGCAGGTCAGGATCACCCGGCCCGGCTCGGTTCGCACGCGGATGGATGCCATCACCTCGCCGTGGCGTGACCACTGCCAGCCGAACGCTTGATGCGGCGCGAGCAAGTCATCCCGTTGCCAGCGCCGCACGTCGATGGAGCGGTAATCGTCTGTAGTGTCTTTCGCACCCCCGTGCCAGTGTCGCCCACTACCCATGCCGCCCATGTTCGGCTCCAAATGCTTCCAAGCGCACCTGAAAACGACGCGACAGGGCCGGTACGCAATCCTCCCATTCAAACCCACTCAGGCCGCATCTGCTGCGGGGCTTTCTTCATCCAAAGGCATGGCTTCAATTGACTTTATTCGCCACGCTTGCGTGTCCCTGAGCGCTTTGACGGCCTTGTAGAGTTGGTTATCGAGGGTGGTCTGGTATTTAGCCAGCACATCGAGTTTCTGCCAGGGTACACGCAACATCTCCTGTGCAGTGATGGCTAGGGCTGCCAGGGCGGGGTAGCGTGCTTGCTGCTTCTCCAACTTGGCGATTTCCTGGTGACACCAGTGGACCAGATCGACGGCGTAGTCTTCCAGGGTAGTGTCCGACAGGTACTCGGGAACTGTCTTGTTGTCGGCCTTCGCGTCCGTGACCAGTTGAGCGTGGATCATCGGAGCTTTTTTACCCAGATCATCCGGGCCGAGCACATCGGATTGGTAGTACTCGGCGATCAAGGCCTGGCACCACTTTAATTGCTCGGCCTGTTTCCGATCCGAGGGCTGGAGATCTTCCGGGCCGATCGTTTCATCGCCATAACCGGAGAAGCCCATGCCGGACTCGACTTCGCTGGCAATTCGTCTGGGGTTGGTTGCCAATTCGATGGCGGCCGTCTCGGCGTGGACCAGGCGGCGCTGTCGCCACAGAGTGAGTGCGATCTTCTCTACCAGACTTAGTTCCAGGAGACCCACGGGGCGAAGTTGTTGCTGCAGATCGTCCAGCAGGACCTGGTAGTCTTCCTGGGCTTCGCCCGCCAGTAACAGCTTGTTGGACAGAATGCCGTGGGTGATCCGGTTGCCGCTGACCTTGAGCTTGCCTGCGATGCTGGTCGGCCCCGTGGATTTCCGGGCGTTTTGTTGGTTTGCACGGACCTGCTTTTCTGTCGCCATGATTTACCGAAATCATTTGGAAAATCTCGACTTCATTATAGCAAGTATCGGCCTGTTATCTATGTAAGTGCCTGTAATAAGGAGGAACTAACAGGCTTCAGGAATTGCGTTGTCGCAGGCTCGTAGACCTGGGTTCAAGGTTGGTGGAGGAGCACTTGAACGGTGGTCCCTCGGAGCGAGGCAGGGCTAATGCCCGTTCGCCCTTCTCGGTAAGTCGAATACGCGTCTTGTGGCCAGGGAGGATTTCCCGCTTGATGTACCCCGCCTTTTCCAGTACCTGAGTCGCGCGTTGTAATTGCCTGCTCGGTAAATTGATTGCCGCAATAAATACAGGATGAAGCTTAAATCCCTGTTTCCTGTGTTCCGGCTTACTGATCCAGTAACTACCGATAATTGCCCTGAACGCCAGCGCAGCCTGGCCGCCACAGCTGGCCAGTATCTCGGCGCTGGATGACAGGGTATCCAGGGAATAGACTTTCTCCGGCGCTACCGCCCGACGCTTTCGTTGGGCGAGTATTCGTTTCTTGGTCTCGGTCAGGACAATGACTTCGTTGGCCATAGCTTCCGTCTATCCGTATCTTTTGGCTATCTGCCATATAAGAAGTAAGAACAATAGTAATAACCAAGGAATAATAGGGACGGGGCGACGTGGATGTCGGGGTTGGGCGACACACGTGTCGGGGTATGTGGCATGTGTGTCGGGGTAGATCAACCGCACTGCGCTTTTCCGGCATCCTGCTGGTCGAGCAAGTCATTGACCATGCGCCACATAGCCACCCCGCGCGCGTCCATATAGCGATCCGGGCAGCGGACAACCTCAGCATCGGTGTGCACTGGAAAGCTATCCAACACGATGCGCCCGGCTTCGGTCATGATCTCCCGCAGCCGGGCGACATCGCGTTCCAGGGTTTCGAGCGGTGCCTCCATGAGGATGGCGTCGTGCACCGGCGCGCATATCGCTAGGCCCGCTTCGTAGGCTATTGAGCAGACCAGGCGCAGCATCTCGGCACCGTTGGCCTGGCACAGGAAATTCTGAATGGTGGTTGGCCGGGTATCGCCATCGAGCTGAAAATGCCAGCCAAATACAGTGTCCAAGTAACCGTTCAAGGCGGCGAAATTGCTCACGCCCTCAATCCAGTTCCAGTACTGCGGGTAGGTCTCCTGGTGCGCCCTGAGGAGCTGCCTGCCACGGAATTGGGGTACGCCGATACGGTTGGCCAGGGTCTTTTCCCGCATGCCGTACTGGACCCCGAGCACCACCGCCTTGCACTGGTCGCGCACCGTGCCATGGGTGGCCTTGGTCGCGCCGGCCGGTGCCATGCCGGCACGGATGGCGAAGTCGAGATATGGATCGCCACTGGAACAGCCTGCCATCATGCCCTTGTCGCCCGACAGTTTGGCGGCGATAGCCACCTCCTGGCTGCCGAAGTCTATGTAGGCCAGCCCCATGCCGGATTCAGGCTTGACCAGGCTGCGTAGCCAGGCAGAGAGACCGAAGATGAACTTGGCATTGCTGGGCTGGTTACGGCCAGTCTTGGAACCAAACACGCCCAGCAAGGTACGGTTTCTGCCGTCCGGTCCGACAGTCAGCGATGACAGACGCAGTTTGCTCAGGTTGTCCCGAACTTCCCGGATCGGGGCCAACCAGGGATAGGCGCGGACTTGCTCCCGAAAAGTATCCTCATCCAGCGCGAGTCTGCCTGTGTCGGTCCTAGGCCAGGCCACCTCCCTTTTGGCCAGCAGCTCCTCGAAGCGGTCCCGCTTGAAGGTGGTGCCCTCGAAAACCGGGAACTCCTGTGAAACGTGGGCGATTAGCATCGTCTTGAGTGGCTCCCAAGCCTCGACCAAGCGGTCATAGGTTGCCGTATCGATGGGGATGCCGCGATACTCCATGGCTGCCACGGCACACATATAACGGCCACGCAGCAGCGCATGCGCCAGCCAGTGGGGACGGTTGGAAAGCGCGTGCACCAGACGGGGCAGGAGTTTATCCAGCGCGTCTACATCCGTCTGGCAGTAGTCGAGGATACCGAGTTGTTCCTCGGACGACCACGGGCCACCGGACAGGATGAGCTCGCGCCACGCGGACTTTTCCCCGACCGCCATGCCGTCGAGACCGAACCAGGTCAAGGCACCGAGTAATCCGCGGCCTCTCGGTAACGTCAAACCATTGGTCAAGGTCCGGAACTCGGCGAAGCAGTCGATCACGTTGTTCGGCAGGGGCCACCCGAGCGCCAGGTGGCAATGCAGCTCTGCCGAGGCCAAGTAGGCCACGTAGAGCATGTGCGGCCCGATATCGAAGGGTGGCCAGCGCCTAGCCCGGAGTGCGTTCTTCCCGTAACGCAAGACTTGCCCGGAGCGCAGTTCCCTGGCCACCATGCAGACTGGGACCTGTTTCCCACCTGGGTTACCGTCCGGGTGGAACTCGAAATCCACAGCCCAGATGGTCTTGTACGGCAGATTGCTCAGCATCAGCCGATGCCCAGCAGTTCTTTGACCAGAGGATGTTCCTCGTTACCCACGTACCGTTCCAAAAAGGCCTTGTTGACTAACTCGCTCATGGTCTTCTCGGGCCACTTGGGTTCGACGATCATCCCCTCGGCCACGATGACGTCGTAACAGCCCATGGCGCGGTTGGCGACCAGTCTGATCCAGCGACTCGTGGCTATCTCCGCAGCTTCGGCCGCACTGTGGTGCCAGGGATTGGTTTTTCCGTCGTCTGCTGGCAACTTCACAGGCCAGAGTCCAATGGCGTTGGTGCGCGTTACGTACAAATGCAGGCGGACCGGTCGTGCGAGGCCTGGGAACAGGCCTGCCACGGCCGGGTGCAACAGATAGGTCTCATCGCCGTCGAGGTCGATGATCATCGCCTCCAGGCGGTACTCCGGGTCCGGATGGACCTGGAAAAACTGGTGCTTGGGTGGCCTTTTCACCGGAACATGGATCAGTAGCTTGGCGGTTTTGGTCATGCTGCCGTAGTCCTGCGATAGTCGGACCGCGCTGAGATCAATGCCGCTTGCGGCTTGAGTCGGGTTTTCTGTCTTTGCGGTCATGGGCATATCCCCTTCCGATTTCGTGGGTTGTTGCATTACCGCCTCCTCTTTGCCTTGACTTGGGTATTGCGGCTACCCTCGATCTGCTGGTTCAGCCAATCATTCACCTCCGCCTCGATCCAGCCGACGGCACGGCCGCCGAGGGATACGGGCTTCGGAAAACTGCCGTCCGATATACGCAGGTAGATGGTGGAACGGGAAAGCCCGGTGCGGGCCTTGACGGCGGGAAGTCTCAGGATTGCGGTAGCCATGTTTGCGCCTCCATAGGCGTTGTTGAACATGGCTCCGATTGTTATGTCACGACAGGGCGCTGCGAATGCCCAGTACATAGCAGCGGTTAGCCGGTGCGGGGCAGCGGCTAGGTGGAGGGTGTCGGGTCGGGTGTATTTCTCAAGGCCTTGCGGGCGGTGGAGTAGGACATATCCAGTGCCGCGCATTCTTCCTCGGCGCAGCGGTCGCGGGAGGTATATTTACCAGTGGCCCAAATGTCGCGTATCTGCTGTTGTTTGTCGCGGCTGCCGCCGGGTTGATCGTGCCGGGCATTTGCCGCATTACGGGCGGTTTGGCTCCGCCATTCCGCTGAACCAATCTCCAGCCCTTCGATGTTTACCGTTGTCTTTTGGTCAATGCGTCCCCGGTCGATGGCCAGCCTATCGTGCTCGAAGAACAATACTTCTTCCAAAGGCAACCGATGGTCATTGATCTCCAGTGTCAAGGGTGACTTGTTCAATGAAAGCCAGCGCCTCCCTTCCTTGCCCTTGATCATGCCGATGCGGATATTGGTTTGGCCGTGTCGATCCTCGACTTTGCTCTCGATGGCAAGTAGGACAGCTACGACTTTGGCGAGTTGAAGCGCTGTCGCCTTCCATTGCTGCAACCGTTCGGATGGGATTGGTATGAGCCCCATCTGGTCCTGCATTTCCGGATCACCGCAAACAACGAAGGCGCGGACTGGTCGTTTACCTTCAACAGGTAGATGACGAACCTCCATGAAGCAGTGATTCTCGCACCCTCGGCACTCAACCGTCTGTGCGGGAGTGGTCACTGCAAGAATGCCTGTTTCCAGCATCCTATCCAGAGCGCCAACCGGCCACCGCTGTACGGTATCCCAACTTACAAGGTGGGCCTCGTCGGCCGCCCCTAATTGCTCCAGCAACGACAACAGGACATCGTTCAATGTCATGCGCTGATGTCATCCTTCGGCGCATGGGGCTCAATGCCGGAGGCTATCAGCATTTGCCGGATGATGTTATCCCGCCCCTCATGGGTGAGATTGCAGAAGTTGGGGTAGGTGACGTTGAAGGTTTTGCTTCCGGCGCGTTTCCTCGGTTCGGAGTCAAATACCACCTTTATGCTGACCTGAGTGACGTAATAGGGCGGTGGATCAAGAGCTTTGAGTAGGTCGTAAACCGCCATGGCATTGTGCTTGGTATCTGCCTCCAGCACGATTCGTCGCTTGGAGGCGTGCTTCAGGGTTAGCCGAATCTTGGTGACGGTGGCAGCGTTGATCCCGGAGCCCTGTGAAAACTGAAATTCAAAATCGGGGTTGGCCAGCGGATCGAGGTCATAGACCCGTTTGTCGATAGTGCCATCGAGCAGGGTATCCAGTTTCAAGATGGTCTTGGCAAAGATCTTTTGCAGTTCCGGCACCGCCTTAGTGTTTTTCGGCGCGTAGATGTCGAGCGAGCCTTCCGCCTCGCAATAGACGAAGATGATCTCGAAGGCCGGATGCCGCGAACGGGTGGTGAGGCTGTTATGCTCCCACTCGACACCGGACTGGCCGTAGTCCTCGGGGTAGGCGAAGAAATATTCCTTCCCGGTCTCCACCTTGCGGTAGGGCTCTACCGTGCAGTTGCGCCCCCGGCCTTTGGTCTTGTTGAAGTAGTGGCTGATGGCGTTGGCCAGTTGGCCGATGTCTTCTTCGTCTAACTGGGGCGGCACCTTCGGCAGGTCGGTACACTTCTTCCAGAAGCGGTCCGCAATTGTATCGGCATGGAGTAGGGCGGATGCGCCCTTCCAGTATTTCGGTGCGTGGAGAAAGGCCCACATCGCTTTGGCGTGGTAGCCGTCGCTGGCCGAGATCGCTTTCGGGAAGGTCTGGTCTTCGTAGAATGCCGCCTCATTGCGTAGCGCCTCGATGCCCCCGTCAGTAGCCAAGGCGTTGATATCCTGAAAATCCACCTCCATGTCCGCCTGCTGTTCTTCTGGCAGGGCGGTGAACGCCTCGAAGATAGGCCCCACCTCTGCCTCTTTCAGTTTCCCGAAATCCACGCCCAGGTCGGTATTCCTGGACTCGAAGTATTGGGCTAACAGGGTGTTTGGCACCCGGCGGAAGAACTGGCGGTGTTGGTATTGGCTGGCCATGTTTACGTTCCCTGTTCCGGGCAATCCTGTTAGTATATTCAAAGTACATTCGAAAGCCACGTTGGGGCTGAGGTTATCTAATGGCAGAGACCAAATCGACGACCCTGACCGTTCGCATCCGCCCGGAGGTAAAGGGGGGGCTACGGGCCGTTGCTGAAAAGGAACGGCGCAGCCTGGCCAACATGATCGAGGTGATGATCCGCGACTATTGCCGCCGCGCCGGTGTCACCCTGGAAGAGGAAACCGCCACTCGCTAACCGGCAAGGAATACAGAACCTATGGCACGAACCGCCAACAAGCCCAAAGTGCAAGAACCCCTGGAAAAAACCCTGTGGAAAAGCGCCGACAAGCTGCGCAAAAACATGGATGCCGCCGAGTACAAGCACATCGTGCTCGGACTGATCTTCCTCAAATACATCTCCGACGCATTCGAAGCGCTGCACGTCAAGCTGGTCGCCGGGGAGGGCGAATACGCAGGGGCCGATCCGGAGGATGCCGACGAGTACCGGGCGGAAAACGTCTTCTTTGTCCCTGCCAACGCCCGCTGGAGCCACCTCCAGGCCCGCGCCAAGCTGCCGGAGATCGGCAAAGATATAGACGCGGCGATGGCGGCGACAGAGAAAGAGAACCTCACCCTTAAAGGGGTGCTGCCCAAGCAGTACGCGCGTCAGAATCTGGACAAGGCGAGCCTGGGTGCGCTGATCGACCTGATCGCCACCATCGGTCTGGGTGACGCCAAGGCGCAGGCGCAGGACGTGCTGGGCCGGGTCTATGAATACTTCCTCGGCGAGTTCGCCACCGCCGAAGGCAAGAAGGGCGGCCAGTTCTACACCCCCGGCAGTATCGTCAAGCTGCTGGTCAACCTGTTGGAGCCCTACAAGGGGCGGGTCTACGATCCCTGCTGCGGCTCCGGCGGCATGTTCGTGCAGGCCGAGAAGCTGGTCGAAGCCCACCAGGGGCGCATCGACGACATCTCCATCTATGGTCAGGAATCCAACCAGACCACTTATCGCCTGTGCCGCATGAACTTGGCGATTCGCGGTATCGACGGTTCCAATGTGCGCTGGAATGGCGAGGGCAGCTTCCTGAACGACGCACACAAGGACATGAAAGCCGAGTTCATCATCGCCAATCCACCCTTCAATGACTCTGACTGGTCCGGTGAGCTGCTGCGCGACGACCCGCGCTGGCAATACGGCGTGCCCCCGGTGGGCAACGCCAACTTCGCCTGGATGCAGCACATGATCTACCACCTCGCTCCCAACGGCATTCTGGGGTTGGTGTTAGCCAATGGCTCGCTCTCCTCAAACTCCAGCGGCGAGGGCCAGATCCGCAAGGCAATCGTCGAAGCCAAGCTGGTGGATTGCATCGTTGCTTTGCCGGATAAGCTCTTCTACAACACCGCTATCCCTGCTTGCCTCTGGTTCATCTCCCGCGACCGGCGCAACCACAACTTCCGCCATCGTGAAGACGAAATCCTCTTTATCGATGCTCGAAACCAGGGCGAGATGATTACTCGCCGTAACCGAGAATTCGCCAAGACCGACATCGAGCGTATCGCCGATACCTACCACGCATGGCGAAACAAGGACGGTGGTTATGAGGACGAAAAAGGCTTCTGTAAAGCCGCCAGTATGGATGAGGTGCGCAAGCACAACCATGTCCTGACTCCCGGTCGTTATGTCGGGGCAGAAGCCATTTTGGATGACGGGATTCTCTTTGAAGAAAAAATGGCTAAACTTTCCGACACCCTTTATGAGCAGATGCGTGAATCCATCAAGCTGGACGCGGTGATTCGAAAGAATCTGGAGGTGATAGGCTATGGAGAATAAACCCTTCATCTTTGGCAACTGCGCTACTGAAGTGCGTGATAAAGTTCAGCCTGGAGGTGCCAATGGTGCGAAGTACATTGGACTTGAGCATATTGAGCAAGGCACCTTGCACCTAAATGGTTTTGGTTCAGCTAATGACGCTTCCAGCACCAAATCAAAATTCTCAAAGGGAGATATTCTCTTTGGAAAGCTGCGTCCGTATTTCAGGAAAGTCGTCTGGGCACCCTTCGATGGCGTATGTTCAACCGACATTTGGGTTGTACGTTCAGTAAATGGAATAGACCAAGGTTTTTTGTATTACTGGATGGCTTCGCAGGAATTTGTTGATTTTTCCATGCAGGGTTCTGAAGGGACCAAGATGCCTCGGGCAAAATGGAATCATGTCAGTAGGCATCAGGTTCAATTTTTCACTGAGGACGAACAAAAAGCCATCGCCCATATTCTCGGCTCCTTGGTGGTCGTATTGAGTTCTTCAGTTAGAGACTGAAAGCCAACGCCGCGCGCGCCGATGGCTTCCACGGTCTCAATCAGCTGCTTGAGGGACCGGGCTAACCGGTTGAGCTTCCAAACGACCAGGACGTCACCTGCGCGCATATACCCAAGCGTGGCGGCAAGCTCAGGGCGGTCATGTTGGGCGCCAGCAGCCCTTTCCTAGAAGATGTGCTCGCAACCGGCGGCCCGCAACGCGTCGAGTTGAACCGCGCAGGTTTCTACTCACGATCAGACTCTTTTTCTTACGGAATTCCTAGTTTAGAGTCTTGATTTATTTCTGGTTTGTGAGCCACAATTTTAACTGATTGGATATAAAGGCATTTATTTCCTTAGAGGCCGTGAATCCGAGCACCCGAGCCCCATCTTCCGTCCGCGCCAAGCCGCGCCGTATAAAACTAGGGAATTCCGTTTTCTTAAACGGAATTTCCTACTTTCGCGATTCCGTATTCCAGCAGCAGGCGCAGGTCGCCCTATCGGAAACCAGCGATAGCCTTTTCCAGGAGAACCAGCAATGAGCACCGCCGCGTACCGAGATTTGGAAAACTTACCTGCGCGCGCCATTGGCGAGCTTTTTGACGGACGGCTTCACGCGCAGTCCCGTCCCGCCGCACCGCATGTACATGCGCACTCAACGGTTGGCGGAAAACTCTTCAACCCGTTTCACGACGGGATTGGCGGCCCTGGTGGGTGGGTGATCTATAGTGAACCAGAGGTTCACTTCAAACTGGATATCGATGTTGCCGTGCCTGACTTGGCGGGATGGCGGCGGGAGCGCAAGCTGAAGTTCCCAACCGGCCATAAAATCGAACTGGTGCCGGATTGGATCTGCGAAATCCTGTCACCGTCTACCCGGAGCATCGATCGGGAAATCAAGATGCCGCTGTATGCGCGGTATGGCGTGTCATATGCATGGTTGGTCGAGCCCATCGAGCAGGTCGTGGAAGCCTACCGGCTCCAGGACGGTGAATGGGTGGCGGTTGGCTGTTACACCGGTACGACCCAAGCCGCCATCCCACCGTTCGACGCAGTGCCGCTCGACTTGGGCAGTCTGTGGATGCCCACATAACCGGGCCGACGGCTCGGAACACGCTTGGCGACGTACTCGACACTGCATGGGCGTAGGAAGGCGAGCGACTGCAGAACTTTACACAGCAGGGCGGGAGCGGTGGCGGTGATTACTATCGCCTGACACTCACCCGCGTGAGCCGTCGGTTTGCCCAAGCGATTGTCGTCAGCACGCTTGAAGGTCAGACGCTCTATCGAGACGCCTTTCGGATGCTTGGCGTCTCCAAACCCGAGACCTTCAGCAATATTGGGCGCAAAGTCGGGGCGATAGGATGACCGCCTATCTCCTCGACGCAAACGTCTTTATTCAGGCCAAGAATCTGCACTACGGCTTCGAGTTCTGCCCGGCCTTCTGGGATTGGCTTGTCGCGCAGAACCAAACCGGGAAGGTGGTGAGCATCGAGAAAGTCGCCGACGAGCTGGACGCGGGTAAAGATGAACTCGCGGCTTGGGCCAAGGATCGGAACGACGCCTTCCTTCTGAAGCCGGACAACGCTGTTGTATCCGTGCTCGGCACCGTCAGCGATTGGGCGAGTGGAATGAATACCAGCCTGCTGCCATCAATACCTTTCTAAAAGGTGCCGATTATTTGCTTGTCGCTCACGCGTTTGCTCACAACTGCACCGTCGTTACTCACGAAGTCACCGCCAATACCAAGCGGAAGATCAAGATTCCAAATGCCTGCATTGGCCTCGGTCTCGATTGTGTGAGCCCCTACGAAATGCTCCGCCGTGAGCGGGCGCGGTTCGTCTTGGGGTTAGGCAGGGAGGTGGCGTGATGGCAACCTTCACTGGAGGCTAGGTGAAGTGCTGTATCGAGGCGTAAACCTTTGTGGCGCTCAGCTTAGCGGACAGCCGCTTCACTTAACCGCATGAGGTCGGATAACTTGGCCATAGGAGAACGACCACCAGCGAGCGATGTTTTGGGGGCGGTATGGTGCCCCGCCTCGCATCGGGCAGCACTGGGGCGGAAAGTGAAGGCGCTTCGAAAGCAGTATGGGTTGCCTACCGGGTTCGAGATTAAGTGGACCAAGGTGTCACCGGGATTGGTGGATTTTTACCTGGCCTTGGTCGATGATCTGTTCTTCGACGAACCGTTGCTCCATTTCCGGTCTGTTGTGGTGCCGAATAAGGAAACGTTGGAGCATGGCGCATTCAGCCAGACACACGACGAGTTCTATTACAAGATGTGGTATCTGCTGTTGGCGCATCTGGTGGATGATAAATATCGGTTCAGGGTGTTTTTAGATATTAAGGACACTCAAGGTGATGCAAAGGTCGATAAGCTGCATGAGGTTTTGTGTAACAAGCATTACGACTTCAACAGGGATGTGATTACTAATGTGGAGTTTGTGCACTCTGAGCATGTGCCGCTGTTGCAGTTGGCGGATCTATTGATAGGGGTGCTTTCACATCTTCACCGGGGATTGCATGGTTCGGCGGCTAAACAGACGATGATAGAACGAATCAGGGCTCGTAGTGGACATAATCTGCTGCGTTCAACCCCTCTGTGAGTCGATAAGTTCAATCTCTACGAGGCGTTTCTCGATTCGTTCGTGCGACCGGGCGTCGAGTTTCAAGGCTGGAGGGTCAGCGCACAATACCGGCCAGAAACGCGGGGCAAAGGTTTCAGTTTCTAGCATACGATTTCAGAAGCGCCCGACCGGAATAACCGGAATGAGGATGATCGTATCCCCGACCTTCGACGATGTGAACGGATTCAATGGATCAGTTGGGTGATCGATAACGCGGGCAAGGATGGATTTCCGTGGTGGGAGAATCAACGAAGGGGCAACACGCATGTGGTCATTTGGGCGCAAGCACATGACTTTGCCGTGGTGATGGCGAAGCGGCGCGATTACTACGTGTTGAAAACCGCCTATGCGGAGATCAAGCCGCACCGGCGGGCGTCTTTTGAGAAAGAGATGAGTGCGTTTTGGGCGGCCCAGAAAGGCTGAAGCCCCGTAACATTGCTGCTACAGGGCTCCGGATGCTCCTTCCACACATGGTGGATGAGACTGTTGACAATTATCGTCCAATGGCGTCTTTTCTGCAATATTTTTCACTGTGTGAGTTAGTGTGTAGCAGAAAGAACATTAATAACAAGGGGTTACGGTGTCGGATAAATTAGCGGAATCAGCCATCGAGGACTGGGCTATCGAGCTGCTGGTCAAGCAGGGATACCGCTACACCCATGGTGCCTGGTTGGCCCCGGATGCAGCGCACCCTGAACGCGCTTCCTTCAGTGAGGTGTTTCTGGAAGGCCGGTTGCGTGCTGCGGTGGCGCGGCTTAACCCCTCGATCCCGATGGATGCCCAGGAGCAGGCAATCAAGGAGGTACTTCGGGTTTCGCCCCTTGAACTGTTGGCGGCCAATGAGAGCTTCCACACGCTGCTGACGAATGGCGTGGAGGTGGAGTACCGGCACGAGGGGCAGACCAAAGGCGATAAGGTCTGGTTGGTGGATTTTGATCGCCCGGATGCCAACGATTGTCTGGCTGTGAATCAGTTCACCATTGTCGAGAACCACGTCAACAAGCGGCCTGACCTGATCCTGTTTATCAACGGTTTTCCACTAGTAGTGATCGAGTTGAAGAACGCCGCCAGTGAGCATGCCACGGTGCGGTCCGCTTATGAGCAGCTTCAGACCTACAAGAGCACCCTCCCGAGGCTGTTTGTCGCCAATGGCCTGTTAGTGGCTTCGGATGGGCTGGAGGCGCGGATGGGGTCGCTCTCCGCCGAATATACGCGCTTCATGGCCTGGAAGACGGTGGATGGGGAGAAAGAAGCTTCCCATCTGGTCAGCCAGTTGGAAACCCTGATTCGGGGCGTGTTGTCGCCTGCCACGCTGTTGGAGTTGATTCGCCATTTCACGGTATTCGAGAAGACCCGCCGGCAAGACCCGAAAACCGGGCTGACGACGGTTGAGACGGTGAAGAAGATCGCCGCCTACCACCAGTTCTACGCGGTGAAGAAAGCGGTGAAATCGACGCTGTACGCCACCGGTGCAGAGGGCAGCCGCAAGGGAGGCGTAATGTGGCACACCCAGGGAAGCGGCAAGTCCCTGTCCATGGTGTTTTACGCGGGCCAGCTGGTGCTGACTCTGGATAACCCCACCCTCGTGGTGCTGACTGACCGCAATGACCTGGATGACCAGCTTTTCGACACTTTTTCCGCTAGTCGTCAGTTATTGCGGCAGGAGCCGGTGCAGGCGGAAAACCGGGACGATTTGCGCGAAAAGCTGAAGGTGGCTTCCGGCGGGGTTATTTTCACCACGATGCAGAAATTCTCGCCCAGGGATGGCGAGGCGATCTATCCGCTGCTTTCCGACCGTCGAAATATCGTCGTGATTGCCGACGAGGCCCATCGCAGTCAGTACGGTTTCAAGGCCAAGGCGGTAGACATCAAGGACGAGGAGGGCAATATCGTTGGCAAGAAGACCGCCTACGGTTTCGCCAAGTATCTGCGCGACGCCTTGCCCAATGCCAGCTTCATCGGTTTTACCGGCACGCCGGTGGAACTGGACGACAGGAACACGCCGGCGGTGTTCGGTGATTATGTGGATGTCTATGACATCGCCCAGGCGGTGGAAGATGGCGCGACGGTGCGTATCTACTACGCGAGCCGTTTGGTCAAGATGCGCTTGAAGGAGGAGGAGAAGGAGACTCTGGACCGGCGTTTCGACAAGGTGATGGCAGCCGCTGCCGATTATGGGACGGGTTTCGGAGACGAAGACGAACTGAGCGAGCAGGACAAAGCGAAGTGGACGCGGCTGGAGGCCATCGTGGGAAACCGACAGCGGGTTGAGAATGTGGCCCGCGACTTGGTGGCCCATTTCGAGGAACGGCAGAAGATTTGCGACGGCAAGGGACTGATCGTGGCCATGAGTCGGCGTATTTGCGTCGAACTTTATGACGCCATTGTCACCTTGCATCCTGAATGGCATGACGAGGATGACGCCAGGGGCGCAATCAAGGTGATTATGACTGGCTCCAGTGCTGACCCCCCGGCGATGCAACCGCATATTCGCAGCAAGGAGGCGTGCAGAACGATTGGTGCGCGACTGAAAGATCCGGACGACCCTTTGAAGCTGGTCATCGTTCGCGATATGTGGCTGACCGGATTCGATGCGCCCTGTCTGCATACCCTCTATGTGGACAAACCGATGAAGGGGCATAACCTGATGCAGGCTATCGCTCGCGTGAACCGGGTCTATAAGGATAAGCCCGGTGGGCTGATAGTGGACTATTTCGGTATCGCCTCCGATCTGAAAAGAGCATTGGCTACCTATGCCGAGAGCGGGGGCAAGGGGGAACCTACCCTGGACATCGAACAGGCTGTCCATGCCATGCGCGAGAAGTTCGAGGTGGTCGATCAAATGCTCTCCGGCTTCGATTATCGTCGCTATTTCGATGCCGATACCTCAGGCAAGCTGACAGTTATTCTGGAGGCCGAGGAATTTGTGCTGGGCCTGGAGGATGGAAAGACGCGCTTTACCAAGGAAGTCGCTCTATTGGCGAAGGCGTTTGCGCTGTGCGTGCCCGATGAGCGTGCAATGGCCATCAAGGACGCGCTGGCCTTCTTCCAGGCGGTGAAGGCGAGGCTAGCCAAATTTGAGCGTGGAGAAGGCAAGAGCAAGGAGGAGATGGACTCCGCCATCCAGCAGTTGATGGACGAAGCGGTTGTTTCCGACCAGGTGGTGGATATTTTCGATGCGGCGGGGATCAAAAAGCCGGATATATCGATTCTGTCCGACGAGTTCATGGAAGAAATCAAAGGAATGCGGCACCGGAATTTGGCCTTGGAGCTGTTAAAAAAGATCCTCCACGATGAAATACGCACCCGCTCCCGGAAGAATCTGGTGCAAAGTCGGGCGTTCTCTGAGATGCTGGAGAGTGCCATCAAGCGCTATCAGAACAACCTGTTGTCAACCGCTGGGATTATTGAGGCGCTGATAGAGCTGGCCAAGGTAGTCAAGGCAGCGGATCAACGTGGCGAGCACTTGGGTCTAACAGAGGACGAATTGGCTTTCTACGATGCTCTGGAAGTGAACGATAGTGCTGTGCAAGTGCTCGGTGATGAGCAACTGCGGGAGATTGCCAGGGAATTGGTGGAAAAGGTAAAGAAGAAGGCTACCATCGACTGGACCGTGAAGGAGAGTGTCCGCTCCGGGCTGAAAGTTGCCGTGAAGCGGATTCTGAGGAAGTACGGTTACCCGCCAGACAAACAAGTTTCCGCTACCGAAACGATACTAAAGCAGGTAGAGTTGCTGGCCGATAGCTGGGCTGCGTGATCCTGTTGGAGTGCTGTGCGAGGATTCGGGGCTGCCAGATTGCCTCCGCAAGCTCCGGCAGACTGGCTCCGTGGTATCGGTCAGTGCTTGCACCCTCCGTTCCCGCCCGCCCTCCGCCATTGCGCCCTTCGCCACCGCTGGATGCTCCGTAAACTCCGCAATCGGCTCTGTGCCTCTTGATTGCCTCCGCTTGTTGACGTGCTTGCTGAGCGGTATCGCCTCGGCTTGCAGTTGTTCACATAAGTCCGCCCACTCCTGCATCATCTTGCGCCGCTTGGCGAACAGATCGCCGCGCCGGTAGGCGGCCTCCACCTTGTTTTCGATAACATGAGCCAGGGCCATTTCTGCCACGTCCCGCGGGAAGCTGGAGACCTCGCCGGACCAGTCGCGGAAGCTGGAGCGGAAGCCGTGGGGCACGTAGTCGCCCCGGTTGCCGGCCACTCCGTAGCCCATGCCGCGCATCAGTTGCAGCAGCGCCATGTTGGACAGAGGGCATCCGTGACGAGCGCCGGGGAAGAGGTAGGGGTTGCCCTCAATGCGGGGCAGAGCCTCCAGGATGGCCATGGCCGCATCGGAGAGTGGCACTCGGTGTTCCCGTCGGGCCTTCATCCTCGCGGCGGGTACGGTCCAAACGGCGGCATCCGGATCAATCTCGTTCCATTGCGATTGCAACACCTCGCTGGTGCGGGTGGCGGTAAGGATCAGAAACCGCAGCGCCAGTGCCGAGACGCTGTCGTTGACCGCCAGCTCTGCCATGAAGGTGGGCACCTCGGTGTGGGGCATGGCGGGGTGGTGGCTGACCTTCTTCACCCGCGTGGGCTTTGGCAGCAGCTTGTCCAAGTGGCCGCGCCAGCGGGCGGGGTTAAGCGAATCGCGGTACTTGTGGGCGGCGGCATAGTCGAGGATGTTTTCGATCCGACCCTGCACCCGCTTGGCGGTCTCGGTCTTACTGGTCCAGATGGGGGAGAGAATTTTTAGAATGTCCTCGGTGGCGACGGCGTCCACCTTCTTCGAGCCGATCTCCGGTCGGGCGTAAGTCTTAAGGGTGCTCACCCACTGCCGGGCGTGCTTGGCGTTCTTCCAGCCGCGCCGATGCGCCCGGATATAACGAGCGGCGCAGGTGGTGAAGGTGGGGGTTTTCTCTGGCTCTGCCTGCCGTGCCTCGATGGGATCGACGCCGTCCTTTGCCAGCTTCCGGCACTTGGTAGCTTTGTCCCGCGCCTCGGCCAGTCCCACGTCCGGGAAACTGCCCAACCCCATCTCCCGGCGCTTGCCGTCGATGGTGAAGCGCAGCACCCACTTCTTCGCACCGGTGTTGGAAACCACCAGCCGGAGACCACCGCCGTCTTCGTACTTGCCAGGGCCAGCGGTTGCCGCCTTACGCGGGGTGAGTTTGTGAATCGCCACGCTATTATCCTCCCTTTGCGGGTGGGGGATTGCGGAGGCAAGTCCCCCAACCAGTCCCCCGATTCGCTTGGATTATAACGGATGACGATGGACTGTAAAGGAATATAACTGGCTGTATTAAAAGTAGTTATGGATCATGTTGGATGAAGTGAAACCATGTATCGGCGGACACCCTCTCCGCCAATTGAGTTTTTAAGTGATTGATTTCACTAGCGTCCGGGGAAACTGGTTCTTCCATCTTGTAACCACTTGTTAAGATAAAAAACAGGGTCTAGATAACTTTGTGGATTTTCTTTCAGTAGAGTAAGTATTCTATCAGAGAGATCTTCCTCCCGGTGATGAAATCTGAATTCACATTCCTTGAGCTGTAAAAGGAACGTTTGTCAGGGAACAGCATTGGACTTTGCAAGCCTCCGTTTGGCATATGACCAGAATGACTCAATGCCATTGATATGGCGATTACTGCGGGCAAACTCATGCTCACCATGATGCACCCGGAAATGCTTTTTGTAGCCCATATCCACCAGCCCATTGTAGCCTCTCCAGCCGTCCGAGTGGATGATGCTGTCCAGGGCTGCCTGACCCCGGATCGCGCTCTGTGGCTGCTTCCTGGAGGCGTCAGGGACGATTTCCGACACTTTCCCGTGGCGTTCCAGGATTCCGAAGACGATCGGTTTGCCGCCTGCTCCGCGCCCCTTTTTTCCGCGAACACGGCGTGCGCCAAAATTAAGATTCATCGACTTGGTAGTGGTGATTTTTGAAGTGATATCTAGCCAACAATCGGCAATAATTCGGTATTACATCAGTGTATGAAGAGTTTTAAAAACATCTCATGCATTTTAATACATTTGGAAAAAGAAAACGTTTCACGTAGGAAGCGTGCCAACTGTTGCCGTAAGGTATTATTCCAACGCTCAATATGAGCCGTTTCCCCCGTTTCTTTACCCACAGGGCGCTGTTACTCGCTCGGAATGACAGCTCGATACGCGCTCCAATAATCACTGAAAACGATGGCTTCTTTGTAAGCAGACGGTACGCGATCCCAGAGTATCCGACAGGTATTTTCGGTGCGATCACCGCAGGCAGAGGCGACGATTTCTCGGGTCTCTCTATTCATGGCAATCCAGACCCACACTTTGTTTTTTCTACGAAAGACAAAGGACCACAACTCATCCACATCCAGCGCAGGAATCTTCTTGCACTCAACAGGTTGTAGCGTCTCTTCAAGGGGTGGGAGGTCATTCGCCTGTTCTTTTAACCAGGCACTCAATGTTCGTGCGCGAGACCCCAAACATCCATTCAATCCCGCGCATACTGGATCTTTCTTGATAAACGTTTATAAATACCCTTTTCTGTGCTTTTCTCCAAATCCTCCATTTTAGTATCGACCAATTCAATATTCGGTAGTGGTGATTTTTGAAGTGATAGGGTAGATGGATTCATCGGTAATCATTCCGATTTCCACCCTTTTTCTCGTTACCTGATTCTAGATTTTAGCCCTCTCTTCCGGAAGAATACGCTTGGTCTGA
>Ga0209790_1000027_pt1 | contig 25310 bp, 25 predicted proteins | sample WorMetG1aBELIZE2_FD_187420 | JGI IMG/M metagenome (GOLD analysis project Ga0209790, IMG submission 187420) | Marine gutless worms symbiont microbial communities from Max Planck institute for Marine Microbiology, Germany - Inanidrilus... ... | reverse complement strand
GTTATCTGGGTCTTGCGCGCAACTATGCCCGGGCACAGCTGATTGCCATGGCGCATAATATCAAATGCGGGATGAATATTTTGAAACAGATGCGGCAAATACAGGTGAGTTGCGCCTGAAATATGCAAAAAGCAGCAAAATTAGCGCTAAAACATCCTGATTTTAGGATGAATGGGTGTTAATATTGAAAATATGTCAATTATTGAACAGATTTTTGTGGATTTTGCCAAAAAAATTGAAGGCTCCGTTTGGCCGGCAAATTTTTTAGGTGTTATGCAAAAGTCTCTTAATATAACAATTTTTAATGCTGTTGCCTTAAGTAGCGGAATAGCATCGGCTGCGACTGACACCAGAAATTATTGTGGTACAACATGTTTATCCCATAGTGAGGTCGTGCATTTTCATACTGCTAGAAATACGACTTTCGAAATGAACCAGCAAAAGAAAGTGGCTTTAATAAATATGGAAAATAAAATTAAAAAGCTTGGCAAAAATAGAGGGTTGGTTGCGTGTGTGGCAGGTCATACAGATTCAGATGCTAGTGATGAATATAATTATGATCTTTCAATAAGAAGAGCGCGTAATATTAGACATACAATGAGAGGCTTTGGATTGGCTACCGGAATTCCAATTAACTTAAAGGGTTATGGTGAGTCGCTTCCAATAGCGCCCAATACAACCGAACAAGGTAAGGCCCAGAATCGTAGAGTAGTTGTGCAGTATGGTTATAACGTAAGGCCAGGTGAAAAGTGTATTAAATCTGGTATTGGGGATACCCTAACTAAAGGAACCATAGGTACAGGTGGTGCAGCCATAGCCTTTGGGCTTTTAGCGGCAGGTGCTGCTACAGCTGCCAGTGGTGGCGGAACTACAGGAACAACCCCGTAAATATTACAAATATTATTGATTTTAGAAAAGCCCTCATTGAGGGCTTTTTTAGTTTTAGCAGCCGCAAATAGTAAGTGCGCTTTTGGCAAGTTCGTATAAAATACCGGCCATGCCTGCAAAACTTATAGAAGATATCCTGAAAGCCAGGGTGTATGATGTTGCCCTGGAAACCCCGTTGGAAAAAGCTTACAAGTTATCTGCCCGGCTTGGCAATGACGTATTGTTAAAACGCGAAGACTTGCAGCCGGTTTTCTCTTTTAAGCTGCGCGGAGCTTACAACAAGATCCGCCAACTTGCACCCAGACAGAGGGCTAACGGCATAATTGCAGCTTCGGCCGGTAATCACGCCCAGGGAGTGGCCTTATCCTGTAAAAAACTTGGGATAAAATCCAATATTTTCATGCCAAAGACTACCCCTAAAATCAAGGTGGATTCGGTACGAGCACTGGGCGCTAAGGTTACTTTGGTAGGTGATAGTTATGATGAGGCAAACCTTAACGCAAAAGAATATGCCAGAAAAAACCAAATGGCTTTTATTCCACCATATGATGATAAACAGGTGATAGCAGGCCAGGGTACTATTGCCATGGAAATCCTGCGCCAGGCCGATGGTATGCCGGATGCCATATTCGTGCCGGTAGGCGGCGGTGGTCTTATTGCCGGAGTAGCGGCTTATGTTAAATATCTTAATCCGAAAACCAAAATCATCGGGGTAGAACCGACCGACGCCCCGTCCTTGCATCATGCGCTTAAGGCCGGAAAACGAGTTACCTTAAAACAGGTTGGGATATTTACCGATGGCGCGGCAGTAAGACAGATTGGCAAAGAGCCTTTTGTTATTGCGCGTAAATATGTGGATGAAGTGGTTTTGGTCAGCATTGATGAAATTTGTGCTGCAATCAAGGATATTTTTGATGATACCAGGGCCATAACAGAACCTGCCGGGGCTCTGGCGGTGGCCGGACTTAAAAAATATATAAGCAGGACCAAAATCAAGCATAAAAATATGGTGGCGATTCAAAGTGGAGCTAATATAAATTTTGACCGTTTACGGCATGTGGCGGAAAGAGCTGAAATCGGCGAGAAAAAGGAAATTGTATTTGCCGCTACCATAGACGAGCGTCCTGGCAGTTTTAAAAGATTCTGTGGAATTTTAGGTAAGAGACAAATTACCGAATTTAATTATCGTTACTTTGACGCCAGGCGCGCGCATATATTCGTCGGGGTGGAATTAGGTGAGCACGACAATCATGTGAAGATTTTTGAACCTTTGCGTAAGGCTAAAATTAAGGTAATAAATCTTACCGATAATGAAATGGCCAAGCAGCATGTAAGATACATGGTCGGCGGTCATCCGCCACCGATAACCGATGAAATTTTATATCGGTTTGAGTTTCCGGAACGGCCGGGAGCGCTTTTAGACTTTCTTGCCGGTATTGGCAGCAAGTGGAATATCAGTTTGTTTCATTACCGTAATCACGGTGCGGCTTACGGCCGGGCTCTGGTCGGAGTGCAGGTTCCTCCCAATGAGCGGGCGGCTTTTGAAAAGTATCTGGATGAACTTGCCTTTACTTACCAGCGTGAGACAGATAACCCGGCCTACAATTTGTTTCTGGCATGAGCAAGGTTTTTGATTACATAGTAATCGGTGGTGGTATCAGCGGTTTAAGCGCAGCCTGGAAATTAAAAGAAAATGGTTTAAGTGGTCTGGTGCTGGAAAAATCTGCTAAAGCCGGCGGCTGTGTAGAATCAAGCTGCATTGCCGGATTTTGTCAGGAACTGGGAGCGCATAGCGTTTTTAACAGTTACCAGGGGATAATTGAGATTATTAAGTCTTTAGAATTAACCCGTGAAATAATTGAAAAAAAATCTTTGCCGTTTTTATTGTGGGATAAAAATCAGGTAACTTCAGTAATAAAAAGTCTTAACTTGATATCAATGGCATTTTCTTTGCCTAAAATTTTATGGCTAAACAAAAAAGGGAAAAAAGTTAATGAGTATTATGCAGACTTGGGCGGCAGAGACAATTACGAGAATCTGATAAGACATGCGCTAAATGCTGTAGCCTGTCAGGATATGAGTAAAGCACCGGCTGATTTCCTATTTCAGAAGCGCAAACGTGATAAAAGCCTGGTAAAAAAATTTAGTTTCAAACAGGGCCTGGGGCAATTTATAAATAGCCTGGCCGATAGCCTAAATATCGAAAATACAGCTTGGGTAAGCTCCATTAAACTGGCAGGCAATAATTATTTTGTAACTACTAAAGAGCGGCAATATATCGCTAAAAAATTAGTTCTGGCGGTGCCGGCAAAAAGCGCATCCGGCCTACTGAAAGGTATTGATGATTCGATAAGCTCTAAGTTAGATGAATTTAGACAAAGCACATTCTATTCTGTGGCGCTGGCGGTTGATAAAACTAAAGTCCGGGTTGATAAGTGTGCCGGCTGGATTGGTAAAAATGCAGACTTTTATTCCATGGTTTCGGCCGATCCGGTTAATGAAAACAGCACACTACGTGGTTTCACTTTTCACTTTAAAGAGGATTTGGGCAGCATAGAGGAATTGCAGTCAAAAGCGCTTAAGCTACTTAATCTTAAGGAACGGGATGTTGAATATATTAAAACCAAGGAAAACTTGCTGCCGGCTATTGGCAACCAACATTACAGTATGGTCGCTAAAATCGATGAGCTTTTAAATTCTAAAAGCTTTGGTATAACCGGTAATTATTTTAACGGTATGTCGCTGGAAGACTGTGTGCAGCGCTCCTTTGGTGAGGCAGCGCGGTTAATCAGTCTAAAGTCTTAACCCCGTCTGGAGTTCCCAGCAATAACACATCAGCCCGGCGGTTGGCAAACAGGCCGTTGGTAACCACGCCGGCAATCTGATTAAGTTCGGTTTCAAGTTTTGTCGGTTCTATAATTTTAAGTCCGTGAATATCCAGGATAATATTACCATTATCAGTAGTGAAACCTTCTCTTAGTACCGGCTGGGCAGAAGTTAATTTTACAATTTCTCTGGCCACATAGCTTCTAGCCATCGGAATTACTTCTACCGGCAATGGAAATTCACCTAAAATGCCCACCAGCTTGCTTTCATCGGCAATACAGATGAATTTATCCGCGGCCGCAGCCACGATTTTCTCCCGGGTTAAAGCCCCGCCGCCGCCTTTGATTAAATGTAAGTGTTTGTCGGATTCATCCGCGCCATCCACATAGATCGACATGCCCTGAACTGCATTTAGATCAAATACTTCAATCCCATGGCCCTTCAGCCTCTCGGCGGTAGCTTCGGAACTTGCTACCGTGCCTTTAATTTTTTGTTTGACTCCAGCCAGGGCGTCAATAAAAAAATTAGCGGTTGAACCGGTGCCGACGCCGATGATTTCCCCAGGTTTTACATAGTCTATAGCAGCGGCGGCCACTGCCTGTTTCATTTGATCTTGATTCATGTTTTTACCTTAAGCTTTATGTTCAGGACATTATACCGGATTTACTGTTAAAGCCGGGGTTGGGAGTTATTTACCTTAAGTGGAATTTATGCGGGGCGGCGGTAAGCTTGCGGCGGGTGGTCTTTAGTTATTACAAACTGCCAAAGCTGCAAATCCCGGGCACTGAAAGCTCCGGCACACGACAGTAGATAATATTTCCAGATCCGGTAGAACTCATCGGAATAATTATTTTTAAGCTCATACCAAGCTGCATGAAAATTATCAAACCAGGCCAACAGGGTTTTTTCATAATCAGGTCCAAAGTTGTGCAGATCCTCGATTAAAAGCGCAGTCGGCTCCATACTTTCAGTAATTTGCTTTAATGAGGGAATTTCGCCATTAGGGAAAATATATTTGGCAATCCAGGCATTGACCCCAGGCACAGACTCATTTTTGCCGATAGTTTGCAATAAAAACTTACCGTGTGCTTTAAGGCATTTTTCCACTACTTGCATATAAACCAAATGATTTTTATGGCCTACATGCTCAAACATACCTATTGAAGCAATAGCATCGAATTTCCCGCTGATTTCCCGGTAATCCTGTAGCTTAAATTCTACCGGCAGGCCTTGGCATTTTTCCCTGGCCAGGCGCATTTGTTCTTTGGATACGGTTATTCCAAGCACTTCTACCGCATAATTTTTCGCCGCGTATTTGGCAAAGCTGCCCCAGCCGCAACCTATATCCAGGACGCGCATCCCGGGTTTTAAATCAAGTTTTCTGCAAACAAGTTCTAGTTTGTCTTCTTGCGCCTTATCCAAATTATCGGCGTCCTCCCAGTAAGCACAGGTGTAAACCATGCGCATATCCAACATTTTTTCATAAAGATCATTGCCGATATCATAATGATGTTTACCTACATTAAACGCGCGGGATTTTTTCTGTAAATTTACATATTTGGCCTGTAATTGGCTGATCACATCAGAAATAAATTTATTTTTTCGGGTAATTGCTGAGCTTAAAATTCTGGCAATAGTCTGGTTAGGATGTTTAGCATCCCACCAGCCCTTAATATAAGATTCGCCCAGCCCTAACGAGCCTTTTAATAAAACCTCACGGTAAAACTTTTGGTTGGCAACCTGTATATCCCAGGGCTTAGGCCCATTAATTGTAATACCGGCTTCAGCCAGAATTTTTTTAAGTCTGGACTCAAAGAACCTGGGCTTTTTATATATGTCCTGTTGGTTTAATTTTGTCCCCATGCTTTAGCGGCAACTTGTTTAGGCCTTAATTTTATAATGAATCCAGTTAATTGTAAAAAATAAGCTTGGTAGCCAGACACCTTTAAACTTAATTAACTTGCTGCTGTAATTTTTAGGATAATTACTTTTAGAGCCCAAATTTTATTTTTAGTTAATTCCATAGCAGTTTGTTATATTTTAGATGGCACATAAGTTTCTCTGGATTTGACCTTAAATATTCGCTAAAGTAGCGGGTAAACTATGCAAATTGGATTGGAGGATAAATATGAATGAAACTAAAGGCATGACATTTCACTATCTTGACAAAGCTTTAAGCCAGGTGCGCGACCTTGGATTACTGCCGGAAAAATCTGATGAATCACCGGTGGTGGCTCTATTAGAAAAGTTAAGCGATCTTGACCAGGCAAAAACCGTAGCAATCGCCCGTACCCTGTCACAAGCTTCAAATTTTCACGAAATCGTGCGTGAACAGGTTTCCAATATGAAAATCGGTGAGCGTTATGAGGAAATTACAGAGGCTTTTAATTCCATTCGTGATGATGCCAAATCAATGGTCGAACAGCTGGATGACGGCAAGGTTTCCACTTTTGAACGCATGGGCAATATCTGGATGAAAGTTACCCGTGGCGATATTGCCAGTCGCTTTGATAAAATCAAGCATACTTATCTGGAGGTGGCGGACGACTCGCGTGAACAAATTGCACGTGAACATATAATTTTAAATGCTTATCAGGATTTTCGTGGCGCGATCAAGCAGTCGGAAATTTATGCTTTGGATATCTTAAAAGAGACTGAAGCTTTGTGGAACGAGTCTAAAGGTGCACTAAATCAGGCTAATACTACCGTGGCTGATTTTAAAGGCGAGGATCTGGCAGAACGCGCCAAGCTGGAACTTGCGCGGGATGAGCGTATGCGTGATTTGCAGTATGCTGAGGAACGTTATCAGCTGGCCAAGGATTTATCGGACAATTTGACGGTAAGCTATAACTCATCCGAGGTAATTATGGCAAGATTGATGCAAACCAATAGCACTAAAGAACGGGTTTACAAACAGGCAATTACCTTCTTCTCCACCAATGAGTCGGTTTTGACTGCGCTTAGTGCCTCATTTACCGGCTTGTTCAGATTACATGAAAGTACCAAGACTCTGGAAGCCATGAAAGAAGGCGTTTCCAAGAGCTTAGAAGATTTGGCCGATATTGGCGGCAAGGTACAAGAAGCGGCGATGGAAGCCGGATATGGCCCAACGGTTCGTGCGGATGCGGTTAAAAAATTAGTTGAGTCAGTGGTTAATTTTCAAGAGCGGTCGCGCGAGATTATTGAACAGATGCGTAAGCTGTCAACTAAGAATGCCGAGGAGATAAGGGACTCGGTAGAACAAGGAAAGCAGCGCATGGCAAAGATTATTGAACGCGGCGGGTCTTTGCCTTTGCCGCATGAATTTTAAGTCATAATCTGAGCTGATACATGGTGGCTGCGGCAAACGCTAAGGCAGATAAGACACCGCTTGAGAATTTAATGGCGGCGATGGATGTAGTAGATACCATCCGCCATCAAACCAGGCTGGCCACCCGCGAGCTGGATGATGCAGGCCGACGTAAGCGCCTTAAAACCAGATTAAAGGAGCTATATGCGGCGCAGGGCATAGAGGTGCCGGAACATGTGCTGGATGAGGGAATCCGGGCCATGGAGGATGAGCGCTTTAAATATCAGCCAGTAACAGCAAGCTTTGCCAGCAAACTGGCGCACATTTATGTCAGGCGCAAAAAGTGGAGTAAGCCGGTTGTGGTTATTGCAGTTTTTGCCTCTATAGTATTTTCGGTACATTTTTTCAATGAAATATTGCCGGAGAGAAATATGCGTAAAAACCTGCCGGCGCAAATTATCTCAATTTTGAATGAGATAAAGACCATAGCAAAAAATCCGAAAATACTGGAGCAAGCAGACGCTCAGGCCAACTCGGCCCAGGCGGCAATTAAAAATGAAAAATTTCACCAGGCCCAGGCAATTCAAAATAATATGCAAGAAATTGCGCAGCAACTACGCACCAGTTACCGGATTAGGGTTGTATCCCGGCCAAATGAATCTTCCGGGGTATGGCGGATTCCTGATGTAAATATGGATCAGAGAAACTATTATTTAATTGTTGAGGCTGTGGCCGATGATAATAAAATTATTGAACTGGCAATCTTGAATGAAGAAACTGGTAAAACCAAAACAGTAAGAAAATGGGGCTTACGGGTAAATGAAAACACATTTTTTAAGGTGGTTGCCGATAAGAACGACGATGGGATTATCCAAAATAATATTTTAGGACGAAAACCGCCTGGGTTTTTAAAACCAGAATTTAGTGTTCCAACCGCCGGCGGAACCATAACCGAGTGGTAAAATATGTGGAGCGGCACTTCAACTCTTAATAATATAGACAAGGCCCTGCAAAGTATCCGCAACGAAATTATCCGCCTTGATTCTGAATTATCCAGCCTTACTTCCAAACAGGCTGCCAGTGAGCGTCAGCAGCTCAAGATAATTAACGACATTGCCAAAGTGCGTCTTTTAGAAATTGATAAAGGTAACTTACAGGCAGAATTGACGGCTGCCGATCTGGAAGCGGCTGATATCCTTAATGCCAGAGAGGAGGCATTTGCCAAAGTAAGCTCAGATATAGACATAACCAATAAAACCCTGGAGCAGGCTGAGCAGCAGCGTGAGGCATTGCTTACAGATGCAAATAAGTTATCAGAGAAGATTTCTATAGTAGAGGCAGAGGTACAGGCGGGGCTTAAAAAAGATACACAATATATGCAACAGCTGGCACAAGCGCAAAAAACAAGTCTGACAGCCGAGCAGGCCTGGAACAAGGCCAAACAGGCAGAAGCTGACCTGGCGCAAAAGGCCAGACCTTATCAACAAGATAAGTTATTTATGTATTTATGGGAGCGTGGGTTCGGCACAGCGCAATTCAAAGGTAACTTTTTAACTAAATGGCTTGACGGCTGGGTGGCAGGTCTTATCAATTATGCACCAGCCAGAGTTAACTTCTGGAACCTGAATGAAATACCGAAGCGCCTAACAGAACATGCAACAAGACTAAGTCATAAAGCTGATGCGGAGAAAATATCCTTGCAAAAAATTGAACTTGCAGCCATAAGTAAATCTCAAGTCCCCGGGTTAGAAAAGGAGCTTGAAATTTTGCAGAATAAACTGGATCAACACGATGATAAAATCGAGCAACATGAAAACGAGCTTAACCGTCAGTTGGAACAACGGGCAGCCTTTATTGCCGGTGAGGATGATTATATTAAACGTTGTCTTAGCCGCCTGACTCAAGACTTGCAGCATCAGGATTTGCAAAGCATTCATCGTTATGTGCGTGAAACTTTATCGCCTGCGGATGATAAGCTGGTAATGGAATTGCAGAATATCCAAAATGCCAACCGGGATATAACAAGCGATCTTAAAGATGCGCGCGATTTACATGATAAAAAAATCACCCGCCTAAAAGAACTGGAAAAAGTAAGGCGTGATTTTAAAAGTTACCGGTTTGATGATGTGCGCTCCGGTTTTGGCAATGAGAGTTTGTTAGCTAATATGCTGCAGGAGTTTTTAGGTGGTCTTATAAATGGCGGACAGTTGTGGGATGTTCTGCGCCGCAGCCAGCGCTATCGTGACATAGGTTCATTACCGGATTTTGGCAGTGGCAGTTTGGGAGATATATTCAGAGGCGGTACATTAGGTCAGGGAGGCTCAAGCTGGCACTGGCCAAAACCAAGGCATGGCGGCGGTTTTAGAATCCCGCGCGGTGGCGGTGGCTTTAGAACCGGCGGTAGTTTTTAACCTGGATTAAGCAATAACATCCTAAATTATAAATCACCGATGAGCTTATTATGAGTTTTGCAAGTAAGCTGAGCCTTGCTGGCGGTTTTTAAATTGTCTTTCAAGCCAGGCAGAATTCGGAGTTTTTAACAAACCTTGTATTTGAACCCAGGTGAAAGCGGCCATAGCTCCGGCTGCTAAACCTGCCGGATGCTTTGTGCCGGCAAATACCCTAAGGCCGATTCCGGCAGCATACAAATATTTAGCACTTTGCGCCTGCGGACTTTTATGCTGGCCGTAAAGACACCAGTTTACAAAATGCTCGCAGTTATTGTAGAGCATATTGTACTGCCTCTCACCCATACGGGATAATGCTCTGGCTATAGCATCAGCTTCTGACCAGGGTAAATTATGATGCTCAATAACGCTTAATTGACGTCTGCCGGTAAAAGTTTCAAGCTCGACAATTTCCACCTCTCCTTTACTTGCCGCATGGCGGCCAAGGCCGGAATAATGAATAACTTTCCCCGAGCCAAGCCCCAAACCGTGATGGGTATAGGCGCCGGCGGCCCTCTTTATACACAGATGTTTGCCGAAAATAGTATCATTCATAATTAATAAGGTTGTTAACTGTTACATGGACTAATTAGAACACTTTTTTAAAAATTTTATCAATAGAATAAAAGTATTGGTTGACTTTTATTTTAAAAAAGTCCAGCATACCAGCTTTATGATAAAAGTAAGATGTTTGCCTAAAAAGAGGGCATAATCGAAGCAAATAGACGCATGATACTGTTAATAAATGGTCCGAATTTAAATCTGTTAGGCACAAGGGAGCCGGACAAGTATGGCCCTGCATCTTTAGATGAGATTGTAATAAAGCTAAAAGAAAAAGCTGACAAGGAAGGTTTGGAGATTGAAAATTTTCAATCCAATGCCGAACATGAGCTAGTGGAAAAAGTGCAAACAGCTGCCCAGGAAAAAGTTAAGTTTATTCTTTTAAATCCGGCAGCATTCACGCATAGCAGCATAGCGCTTAGAGATGCGCTGCTGGCAGTTGGAATTCCTTTTATTGAGGTGCATTTGTCAAACATTTATGCCAGGGAAGATTTTCGGCATAAATCCTATTTTTCCGATATTGCCGCTGGAGTGGTTGCAGGTTTTGGGCCCCAAAGCTATGAGCTTGCTTTGCAGGCGGCAATTACAAAACTTAAAGGTTAATTATGGATATAAGAAAGGTTAAAAAATTAATTGAACTGCTGGAAACATCCGGTATTGCCGAAATTGAAATTAAAGAGGGAGAAGAAGGTGTACGGATCAGCCGCTACAGTCAGACGGCACCCCCGGTAACCGCAGCGCCACCACCAGCAGCAGAACCGGCAGCGGCAAGTTCGTCACCGGTGGTGGTTAATGTATCAAGTGGCGAGGATAAGCATACCGGTTATAAAGTACAGTCGCCGATGGTCGGGACTTTTTACAATGCCCCGTCCCCAGATGCTGAAGCATTTGTAACGGTTGGTTCGGAAGTTAAAGCTGGCGATACTCTGTGTATCATCGAGGCCATGAAAATCATGAATCAGATTAAGGCAGATGCCAGTGGTACGGTCAAAGCGGTTTTGGTGGAAAATGGCGATGCGGTTGAATTTGAGCAAGCCTTGTTCATAATCGAATAGCATGTTGGAAAAGGTACTTATTGCCAATCGGGGCGAGATAGCCCTGCGTATTTTGCGTGCTTGCCGTGAGCTTGGAATTAGAACCGTAGCTGCACACTCCACTGCTGATAGCGATTTAAAACATGTACTATTAGCAGATGAAACTGTATGTATTGGTCCCGCGCCTTCTATTGACAGTTATCTTAATATTCCGGCAGTGATAAGTGCTGCCGAAATAAGTGGCGCACAGGCAATTCATCCAGGTTATGGATTTTTATCGGAAAATGCTGATTTTGCCGAAAGAGTGGAGCAAAGCGGATTTATTTTTATCGGTCCCAAGGCGGAAACCATTCGCACCATGGGAGACAAAGTGGCGGCGATCAAAGCCATGCGTGACAGTGGGGTGCCTACGGTGCCGGGTTCAGACGGGCCTTTAGGTAATGATGACAAAATAAATCTGGAGTTAGCAGAAAAAATAGGTTATCCGGTAATTATCAAAGCTGCTGGTGGTGGCGGTGGCCGCGGTATGCGAGTGGTACATGCCAAGGAGGACTTAATTCAAGCTATTTCTATGACCATTGCCGAGGCAGGAGCGGCATTTAATAATGAAGTGGTCTATATGGAAAAATTCCTGCAAAATCCAAGACATGTAGAAGTGCAGGTATTGGCCGACGAACATGGCAATGCGATTTATTTGGCCGAAAGAGACTGCTCCTTGCAGCGTAGGCATCAAAAAGTGGTGGAAGAAGCCCCGGCCCCCGGCATAAGCCAGAAAATACGGGATCAGATAGGTTCGGTTTGTGTGGCGGCTTGTAAAAACATAGGCTATCGTGGTGCCGGTACTTTTGAGTTTCTATATGAAAACGATGAATTCTATTTCATTGAGATGAATACCAGAGTACAGGTGGAGCACCCGGTTACCGAGCGGATTACCGGGGTTGATATAGTGGCCGAACAACTTAGGATTGCCGATAATCAGCCTTTATTGTTTAAACAGGACGAAATCCAGTTATTCGGACATGCGATAGAGTGCAGGATTAACGCCGAGGATCCTAAAACTTTCATGCCGTCACCAGGTAAAATAACCCATTTTCACGCTCCGGGCGGTGCCGGTATCAGAGTGGATTCACATATATATAATGGCTATACCGTACCGCCGTATTACGATTCGATGATTGCCAAGATTATTTCCTACGGCCGGAGCCGGGAGACGGCGATTGCCAGAATGCGTACCGCGCTTGATGAGCTTACTATTGAGGGCATAAAAACCAATATTGAATTACATAAGGAAATTATGCAGGATCCGGAATTTGTAAAAGGCGGGATTAATATTCATCACCTGGAAAACAAGTTAAAACAGGCTGATGAGCACAGCTGAAATAGTACGCGGCGTCGCAGAAATTTTGCCGCTGGATGAATTAAAACAAAAGCTTGAAAGCGGCAGGAAACTTAAGATAAAAGCCGGGTTTGATCCGACTGCGCCCGATTTGCATCTGGGGCACACTGTGCTTATCAACAAACTTAAGGCATTTCAGGATCTAGGGCATGAAATTCAGTTTTTAATCGGAGATTTTACTGCGGCTATCGGCGATCCTACCGGCAAGAATCAAACCCGCAAGCCATTAAGCCCGGAGGAGATACAGCAAAACTCCAAAACTTATCAGGAACAGATTTTTAAAATTCTTGATCCGGATAAAACCCAAATTTTGTTTAACTCAAGCTGGATGAATAAAATGAGTGCGGCCGACATAATAAAGCTTGCATCCAGGCAGACGGTAGCCAGAATGCTGGAGCGTGACGATTTTGCCAAGCGTTATAAATCCGGCCAGCCGATTGCGATTCACGAGTTTTTATATCCGCTTATCCAGGGTTGGGATTCGGTCGAAATGCAAGCGGATGTCGAACTTGGCGGCACCGATCAAAAATTTAATCTCCTTATGGGGCGTGAACTGCAAAAGCAGGAAGGCAAAGAACAGCAGGTAGTATTGATGATGCCGATTCTTGAGGGCCTTGATGGGGTGCAAAAGATGTCCAAGTCTCTTAATAACTATATCGGAATCAGTGAAGCGGCCGATGAAGTGTTTGGCAAAATCATGTCGATATCTGATGATTTAATGTGGCGCTATTTTGAACTTTTAAGTTTTAAGTCGCTGACTGCGATTGAAGATTATAAAAAGGAAGTAAGCGAGGGCAAAAATCCGCGGGATATTAAATTCCTGCTGGCAGGAGAGATAACTGCAAGATTTCACGACGAAAACGCCGCCGCCAAAGCTCGGAAAAACTTTGTCGCCCGTTTTCAGAAGAACGCGATGCCGGATGATATGCCGGAGCTTAAGATCAGCATAGACCAGGCAAATATCCGCATCGCCAACCTTCTAAAACTGGCTAATCTGGTAAACAGCACTTCAGACGGTATGCGCATGGTAAAACAGGGTGCGGTAAAAATTGACGGGGAAAAAGTTGAAGATCCGAGATTGGAATTGTCTGCCGGCAGTAATGCGGTATATCAGGTGGGAAAACGCAAATTCGCCAAAATAAATATACACGCAGAACAGTAAAAGCCTGACGAATCTTGAGTATTTACATTAAAAGCCAAAGCTAAACTTCAACAGCGGTCTTAAAAAGGAGCTCTTGTTGGCCCGGATATTTCTCTTTTATTGGCCTTAAGAGGTTTACACAAGAAAAGACTATTACTAACCGATATTTTCTGGTATTTATATTATCCGTGAATAAATTACTTCTTAACCGGAAAATCTATACTGAAGTAGTACAGGGGATTATTCCCGCTGCCACACGCTACGTATGGATTGTGACTGCCGATATAAAAAATATGCATGTCGAAAGCCACGGCAGCTTTGTGCCTTTTCTGCAAATACTGGATGAACTTGTGCAAAATAAGGTTAGGATTAGATTAGTTCATGCCAAAGAACCCGGCCCCAGATTTCGGCAGGATTTTGACCGTTTTGCCAATCTGGTTCACAACGAACTGTTTGAGCGCATTTTGTGTCCGCGGGTGCACACCAAGGCAGTATCGGTAGATGGGCGGTATGGTTTTGTTGGCTCGGCAAATCTTACTGGTGCTGGTCTTGGCAGCAAGCATGAAGATAAACGTAACTTTGAGGCGGGTTTTTTATTTGATGAGACAGAAGCATTAAACCGGCTTAACGGCTGGATTGATGATTTGTGTTTTGGCCGCTATTGTGAGACCTGTAAACGCCAGGAATATTGCCCCGACCCGATCATTGATAATTTTTAACTTTGTGGTTCTTGCTGAATTCAGCTGGATTTGCAGTGCCAAATAATATCAGTGGTTAGGCATCTGCTTATTACATTGAAACGCGTAATAAGCCTGGAAATTAATGAAGGAGTATTATCTGGTGGCTACGGGTGCCCTCGATATCCACACATAAAATCTTGAATAATAAAGATATTTGTTTTCATGGATTTATTGATACCCCACTTATGTACCCCTTGTTGCTTAAAATAACCTAAATATTTCAGGCAGCGCTTAGGTTTTGAAAACTCATACTGTCAAGTTCCGTATGTTTGCTGGCATGTTGAATGTCAATTCCTACAGGCGCCCCTGATTTATCATAGTCAACTATAACATCTGCAGCCACCTCTTCGCTTTCAGTGCTTGGTTTATCGCTTAAGTGAATATACAAAGAGTCGGTCGCTTTATCGTATTCAATTTTCATGGCTTAAATCTTCGGTCAAAAAACGCATTATGTAAAGCATTATTTTCAACCACAACCCTTAACCATTTTCCTTGATATTTCCCCCAATATCTGATTCGGCCATCATTCTGGAGCACTTTTTTAGTATGATTGGAGATAACTGCCTCACAGGCCTCGACAGTCACATAAGGGCGTTTTATTAACACAACATCGTCAAAGTAAGGTGTTGTTTTCATTTATTTTTGATATTCAATCTTCGTTTTTTAGCTTTTTCCCAAACGTCGTCAATTGATTTATTACTTAACCCAGACTCAATCCCTTCAGTTATCAGGGACTGAATTTGCTCGATACCAATTTCTCGGTCTTTGTCCTTTCTTATCAAGTCCCTGACATAATCAGATGCATTGGTATAACGACCAGATTTTACATTTTCTTCTACCCAGGAGCGCATTTGCTCTGGTAAAGATACATTCATTGTTGCCTTTTTTTGAGCCTTAAGTTTTAAAACCCAACACTATGGCAAGGTTTGCCAAAAGTAAAGGGTATTGTGTTAGCCAACAATGCCAACAGGTTATAGCTGCCTAAAAGCTCAAAATAATCATTTATACTTTATCCTTGTAATCTTGGATGTTTATTCCACATTTACAAGGAATAAATTTTGAGGGGCTGACACCTAACATTTAACATGTTAGGGTTGGCAAATGTATGTAAGGCATTGTAAGTTAAGTAAAAATAAGCAGTTAGAACTGATGAAATACTTCGTTGCAGGTGTGACAGCAAGAACTGCAGCAAATTTAGCAGGTGTTCATCGCAATACTGCGATAAGATTTTTCCACAAATTGCGAGAGAAGATTGCTCATATACAGCAAAATCGTAGCGAGCAATTTAGTGGTAGAATCGAATTGGATGAAAGTTATTTTGGTGGGTTTAAAAAAGTCTATAAACTTCTAACATAGCACAAGGTTGATTAATTCTTACCTGTTCTCATCGAGCCAGTCATAACAACCATTATCAAATGAGAAGCCACCTTGTGCGCAATCATCTTCAGTTTCAGGTCGATTTTGTTCTGCCCATGTATAACCATTATCATGCTCGGTAGCATCTAGGCCAGAGTTGGTTGATTCTTTCATTATGCGCTCTTCTTGTGTTGAGTGCTGTTTTTCTTGCGCGTCATCATTAAGTATTTTTTGTAGCCAGCCTTTGCTAAATGCTATAGGGGTGAACAATACAGAAACAACAAGAAACTTAATGATTGAATTTTTAATCACTGATTAAGCCAGTTAAAAATCTACGCGCCTCAAATGTAGCACAAGTATTAAGCTCATAGCGCAATTTCTTAAGGATTTTCAAAAACCAGTTCTTTAGTTAAGCATCTCATTTGGGCGCGATAGAAGTGTATGCATTTCACGCACAGGCCATATACAATCTTTAATTCCTTTAGCGGAGCATGGCCTGTCAGCCAACCAGGAGCTAGTACGATAGACTGATAAGTCCATAAGCTGAATACCGTCATACCGCAGCATATAATCAACATCCTGTTTCATTTGGTTTAGTGTGCCCTGCACCGAACGATTGCGCTCATTATCACAGACTAAAGGCGCAAGCGCGCTCTGGGCGCAATCCATCATCGCGCTATTTGCTCCAGTAGTAAGCAAGGTATTCATAAAAGTATCAATAAACCAGTAATCTAGTTCAGCAAAGTCATTCTTTTTCAAAGCCGGCACGAACAAGGGAAAGCGTGTCAAATCATGGACAAACAATACACACTGACGCCGTTGGAGCAGAATCAAATTAGCATGCCAGCCGGATAGTAAGCTAGGTTTATTATCGTTAACAATGGCTTCTGGATTTTTAGAGCGCAAACGACCATCCTCATGCAAAGGCAGTTTAGCGAGTAATTTTTGAGTGCAATGAAGCTTAATCACTGTCGTAAATCCATATCTGGTGACACATCACTTTTGGCATTGACCAAGAAATTAAATGAAGATGGGCTAACTGCAAGATTTTTTACTATCGGCGCCGAGCTTAACTGATAAGGCTCCATATAAACCCGTTTAATAAATTCGCCTAGATGCAGGGGTTCATGTTGTTTAATATCCATTAGTGATAATCCTCATAATTAACGATGTAGGCATGTGAGTCTTCAAACCTGAACATAATACGCCAGTTTTTACTAACAGTTACTTACCATAAATCCTGTTTATTACCGGTAAGTTTATGTAATTTCCAACCTGGTATATCCATATCCTCAATAGTAATTGCGGTATGTAAAGCCTGTAACTGCAACTCTAATCTACTGGAAATGTTGATGGATTATTCAATATTCCAAAGTTTTTGTAATCGCTCAATTGTATGCTCCCATTTTGGGGCCCGTGGACGCGCAACGGAATTTTGATTACCAAATAGCCCTACCTCACTAATAGCCTGTTTTTCGGCAACTGTTTTAATCCAGCACACTGGCACAAAGTAATCAGCCTTATCTTCCCCAAAATCAACTACCGAACGGTAAGTACCATTTAAGCGCATATCATCCTGCAAAAAGTCATCAAACGGCATTGCATTTGCCGTAACTTCAGCAACTCCCACATAACCGGTTTTGGGAATATTCACCCAGATTCTATCTCCAGGATTCAGCATAAACAAAGTCTTGCTGTACCAACGACCGCCACCGGCGCATATAAATCCGTATTTTTGTGCATCCTCCCAATGATATGCCTCTGATGTAGCGCCAAATGAACCATAATATTCACCATTCCATTCACCTTTAGCCCCTACATTAATCGCGCGCTCTTCAGTTTCACCTGGGTCAATCATCCAGGCTCGACTCAAATACTTATTACCTTGATCTTCAAAAACCGAGAAAAACACGGCGTTCATCGCGACATTCGCCTTGTCATTTAGATAGTTGTTAATTCGCTCAGTGCTGGCATCTAATTCTGCCGCAACTACAACCATCTGGTGCGAGCTGTTAATTTCTTCATCGCTAGGCAATACACCAAACTTAGCTTTAAACGCTTGATACAGACTGGCCTCAGCCAAGTTGTATTTAGTCGCAAAGTATTGGTAAATCTGCGCGATGCGATCGGTGGAAAGTGCCTCAACCCAAGAAGCGTAGTCAATGGTCTGAGCCACCACATCACGCGGGGTTTTGTGCTTTTTAAGCTCGATAACAATAACAGAACCCGTAGCATCAATGGCCAGCAAGTCCAATGGCTTGCCAAAATCAGTATAGACCTGCCGGCCAATCAGCAACCAATTGCTATTCAAGATCGAAATATCTTTGAAGATTTGCTCTTCAAGCAAATCTTCTGATGCTAACTGTGCGATTCCTAATGCTTCAGGCTGATCGCCAATTTTCCAGATTCCATGTTGGATTGCCATTTTATCTATACTAAGTTTTATCTTTACTCAAAAGCTAAACATTTTACTTCCTACCTGTTTTTTCATCCGTTTTTTAAAGGTCCAACAACACCCCATTTAATTTCAGCCACCGCTTTCTTTCTCGATAGTCAGGCATCACCTTATCCACTTCGTTCCAAAATGACTGGGTGTGGTTACGGTGACGAAAGTGGCAAAGCTCGTGTACGACGATATAGTCGATGATATTCAGTGGCGCCATCATGCATTTCCAATGAAAGTTCAGCATACCGTTTTTGCCGCAGCTGGCCCAACGGTAGCCCATATCCTTCACTTTCAAATTATTCACTATCACATCAACCCTGGGGGCGAAATAGCTAACTCGATCAGTAAAGCGTTGAATGCCTTTTTCAGTATAATACTGCTCAAAGGTTGTCCGAGCAGCGCAAGCTCCGCCCTTATCAATCACCGCGCGTCGCAATCGAAAACGACCTTCTTTTAGTTGCAAGTCCGGTCCTTTCTCGGACACCAAAGTCAGGCGATAGGCCCGGCCTAGGTATAAGAAAGTCTCCCCGCTTACCCATTCTCGTACTACCGCTGTGGCGTTCATGTCTCGCCATTGCGCAAGGTTGCGATAGATCCACATGCGCTTAGCATCAACTACCGTATCAACCTGCTCTGGAGAATAGTCTGCCGGTGGACGGACAGTAATCTGGCCGTTGCGCTCGATCACAATATCCGTGGTTTTCCGCTCACTGCCTGGTAGCAGCTCGTATTCAATATCCCGGACACGACGAGCAGCCATTATTGGCCACCTCCATCCAGGCCTTTCAGCAATTCATCATGACGATTCTTAGCCAGTTTCATAATTTCGACGGCGATACGTTCGCGCTTGGCCTTTAGTTCGTTGATGCCAGTCAGAGTGAGCGCCTTCTTGATTTCGCTGCGGGTCTTTTTCTGTTTATCGCTGTTGTTCCAGTAGTCAATGCTGCCGATGCTCTCCTGCAGCGTTTCTACTACAGCTTCCATCAGCGCCTTCATCTTGGGCTTGGCACCTGACGGCACCTTGCCATTCTCAAAGGCCTCGTTGGCGATGTGCTGGTAGAAGGTGGTCGCCTCCTTGCTCATCCCCTCCTCGCCCTTCCTGCGGCCTTCTATGGCCTCTCTGCGCAGTTTCTCCAGCTCCTCAGCCAGACGATCCCATTGCCCCTGGTACTCATCGATCAGGTGCTCAACCTTGTCCGACAGGCTCCTGTAGAAGGCAGGGTCTTCATCATGATGCACGGTGCAGTGTTTTCGGATGGCGTGTTCCATCTCGCTGGCCTTGGCCTCGTCATTACCTGCAGCATGGTGGTTGAGTTTCTCGACGAAATCGTCTGCCAATAGCTCAACCGGCAGCACCTTGGGATTGATCCCCAGGCTGATCAGGTGTTCGTTAATCAGATCACGCACTTTCTGGCCGGCATCACCCAGGTTGAGGGTTTCGTCCTTGTAGCGCTCACGGGCCACTCGCTGGATATAATCCAGGCGCTTGGCTGGCACCCGGTAAGCGTGTGCTGCCTGATTGGGCAGAATGATGTCCATGCTGGTGAGGAATTTCTTCAGGTAAACATCGAAATCGGCGCGGATTTTTTCATCCGCCAGCAGCTTGACCGCCTCGTGGACGACGGTCGCATCCTCCTCCACCGAGGCCAGCTTGCCTTCGACAAACTCGCGCAGACCTTGCACCTTGTGCTCGGCAAACAACTGCAGCAGACGCTGGTAGCGTTCCTCCAGCACCGGCACCTCTGAGCTGATGCCTTTCAGCCCCTCGGCCAGCTCCTGCTGTTCATCGGTGGCCGCATACAGGGTCAGGGCCTCGGTCAGGTTCTCGGTCAGGCCGATATAGTCCACCACATAGCCCCGATTCTTGCCTTTCTTGACCCGATTGGTGCGGGCGATGGCCTGCAGCAGGGTGTGCTCGCGGATGCGCTTGTCCAGATACATCACCTGCTCGATGGGGGCATCGAAGCCGGTCAACAACATGTCGCACACCACCAGGAAGGCGATGCCGCTGTAGGGCTGATCCGGGTCATCAAAGGCGAACGGCTTGCAGAAATTGTCCACAGCATTCCAGGCCCTCGCCTGCTTGCGCGACTCGGTAACATAGGCGGCCTCATTGGTGCCGTCACCTGAGATCACCACCGCCGCCTTGAGAAACTTCAGCTGGTCGATATAGGCGGTATCCGGCGATGCCTTGCCCTCTTCCTCTGCTATCACCTCCGCCAGTGCGTTGTGAATCGCTCGCTGGTAACGCACCGCTGCCAGTTTGGAGTGGCATACCACCTGCGCCTTGAAGCCGTTGGGGAAGATATTGGACAGGTAGTGCCGCACCAGGTCGCGGGCGATGGCAGCGATGCGTGCCTCCGCCTCCAGTAGGTCACCGGTGGCCCCGTACTTTTTCTTGATTGCCAGCAGCTCTTCCTCACTGCGATCCTTGAACAGGTTTTCAAAGCAGGTTTCGAAGCCGTGTTTGTCGTACAGGGCAGCATCGGCCGTGCGGCCCTCATACAGAATCTGCAAGGTGGTGCCGTCCTCGACCGCATCCATCAAGCGGTACTTGTCGATGTACTCGCCGAAGCGTTTGACGGTCTTTTTCTCGCCGTGGCGTTCGGTGATCAGCGGCGTGCCGGTAAAGGCGATGCGCGCGGCATTGGGGAAGGCCTCGAAGATGTTGTCGCCGAGATCCGAGCCCTGGGTGCGGTGCGCCTCGTCGATCATCAGCACGATACGCTCGGAAGCGTTGACCACACCGAATGTCTCGGCCGTGGGAATGGCCTGGTAGGTGCCCAGTGCCTCGGCCACCTTAAGCGGAAGGCTCGGGTCACGCTGCTGGAACTTGTGCACCATCACCATGTTCACATCAGAGGTGTCGGTCGCCAGTTTCTCGCGCAAGGCCTTGCGGCTCTCAATCAAGTTAACGCGCCCACCAATCAGGGTGGCTGTTTTGCCCAACTGTTGTTCCAGGTCGGTGCGATCATTGATCAATATGATCTTGTAGTCATTCAGGTCACCCGACGTGCGCAGCATGCGCGCCACGAACACCATGGTCAGGCTCTTGCCCGAGCCCTGGGTATGCCAGACCACCCCGCTGCGCGCCTTGGCAGAACCGCCATTGCGCAGGCGCTCGATGATCTTGTTGGCGGCGCGGAACTGCTGGTAGCGGCACACCACCTTGATGCGCGGCCCGCTGTCGGTATCCATGAACACCGACGAGGTGCGCAGGATACTCAGCAGATTGGCCTTGTTGAGCATGCCGCTGATCAGCTGCTGTTGCTGACTCAGCCCCTCAGCACTTTCCTCCGGGGCAGGCCATTGCGTTTTCCATGGATAGAAATGCTCATCACCCGAGGTGATGGTTCCGTAGTCCGCCTCCACCCCACTGGTGCGGATCAGCAGCAGGTTGCAATGGAACAGGCGCGGCTCGCCCTCCTTCAGCCCTTGCTGCGCGGTGGCCTTACGCTGGTTCATATAACGCTGCAGCTGCTCAAAGGCTTCGACCATTGGATTAGCACAGGTTGCCCCGCCCTTCTTGCACTCCACCACAATCAGCGGGATGCCATTCACGAACAGCACGATATCAGGGATGATGAACTGTTTTACACAGCCCGGTGTATCGATGCGGAATTGATTGATGGCGAGAAAGTGATTGTTCCCGGGATTGGCGAAGTCGATCAGCCTGATCACCGGGTCCTGCTCGCCGGTGACTTCGTTCACATCCACCTGGACCTTGAACAGCAGCTTCTGGATCGCCTCGTTGGCCTCCAGCAGGGTACGATTGGGCTGGCGCAGGATCTGGTCCTGCAGGTCTTGTGGTTGTTTGTCCGTCAGCCAGGGCTGGCCTTTGGCCGTGGTATTGAGCGCAGCGACGGATTTGGCGAACACCTCCGGCAGAATCCATTGGCGGAAATTCAGGCGCAGGCTCTTGGGCGGGTCTGATGGGATGTCCGGTCCCTGGTCGATGATCTCCCAGCCTAGTTCCTGTAACTGGTGCAAAAAGGGCTGTTCAACTTCCGTGTATTCAGACATGGGTGGCCTCGGGTGGATTGGGGTTAACTTGGACCTTGCCGGTTAGGAGGTCGTGCATGAGGCCGGCTTTTACTTCCACCAACTTCTCAAGTTCGGCTTTGCTTCGACGAAGCTTCTCGAATACACCGTTCATCCGTTCCGAGATAGCAAGGATCTCATCTGCGTTTTCTGGAAGAGGTATCTCAAGGTTATTGCACATCTCCAAAGTAAGGTTGACTTGGCCTGAAGTTTGTTTTGCCCTCGTAAAAAACCATCTTCCCGAGAATTCTGAAAGCAGGTAGAACAAAAGATAGTTTCTGTATTCCACTTGCCGTGTTCGAAAAATAGCTATCGCCTGGTTGGTATTCCATTCCAAGTAGGTAGCCGGAACCATTGACACCTTACCCAGTGGTGGGCCAACAATGTTCATCAATATATCGCCGGGATAAACTTTGGAGCGTGATAAATCTGTTTCGTGGGTTTTTTGATTTACGAACAGCTGATCTCCTTCAAAACCAAGAGACCCATCAAAACTCAGGTTTTCAACCCTCAAATAGGGAATAGTGTTTACTGATTCAGCCGGCTCGAAAGCGTGAGGAGTCGTTCCCTTGGTAACGGGATGGCAAATACTGATAGCGCTGACTATTTTCCACTCCATCGGAATCCACCCAATCGGGGTTTCCTGATAAAGCTCCGGGGCTTTTTCACGGGGTGGGCGGAGTTTGCCGTCGGGGCCGATACCGCGGGTAAAGAGGTCGTGCATCAGCCCCGCTTTGATCTGCTGGTATTTTTCAATCAGCGCTTCGGTTTTTTCGATGGCTTGATCCGTACACTCAAGAATATCTGCTAGTTTTTTCTGAACTAACTTATTATGCGGAACTTCAAATGGCACCTTGCCGAGAATTGATGTTCTAATCTCCGCAAACGTACTACCTTGAGCCCAAGCATTTAACTTTTGTTTCTTAGAGAGAAGCTTGTAGTAGAGAAACCGGCTTGTGATTCGGTCGTTGGGAACCAATCCAGTTATACCTTGCTTCGTGGCAAGCGGCACTTTTGCAATACCGACTTTACCAATTGTTGCCCCTGTCGAAAGAATCACAGATTCCTTTGGCCATAATTTAGCCGTGCATCTAGATAATCCAATATCGGTTAGATGCTCAGCTGTATCTTCAATTTGCCGTTGAAAATCGGTAATCACTACCCATGGAATGGTTCCACCAAAGTTTTCCTCCGCTGCTCTACTTGGAGTCCCACCATCGCCCATTTCTTTCACAAAGCACGAAAGAGGCTCATAAAACCAACCCTGGGAAATTTCATTCATACCCCAACTCCACCAAAAACCCCTGCAACTGCTCAGAAGCCGCATCCCTCTCGGCCTCAATCTCTTTCGCGGTCACCGCATACTTGCCCCACAGGTTCTCTATAGCCTTGATACAGGCCCGCTGATCGGCACGCAGATACACCTGATAGGTCTCCATCAGCAGATTGCGCAGACGCTCGATGATGACCTGACGCGCCTCGTCGGTACTGATCTTGGCGCGGGCGCTCTGCACCAGTTCATCGCGCTTGCTCTCGACGCCCTTGATGGCGGCCTTGAGGGTCTTCACCTCATCTTCCAGGGCCTTGTGGCGTTCCAGGCTGGTGGAGATGGCGGCGGCTCGGTCATAGGCCTGCCGCCCCTCGGCCATGGCCTGTTGAAGCGGCTCGATGTAATCGCTGGCATGGCCCTGCTGTTGGGCAAGTTCAATGATGCGCTGGCCGTTTTCGAACTGGGCGTCTTTCTGTCCAAGGCCTTCGGTGCAGTAATAGCCTTTCTTGGCACCTTTCGGTAGCAACTCAGCGGCTTTGATCTCAGTAAACAGGTCGGTCACCAGGGCCTTTACCTGTTTCAGCTGTGCTTTCCATTCAGCGGTATTGGCCTTGAATTCCTCCTTCTTGTTTTTCACCTCGTCGCCCGGCAGTACGCCGGTATCGTCGGCGTCTTCAAAGTCTTCTGCACTGGCGGCGGCAAACAGGGCCTGCAGTTCGGCGAGGCGGGTCTGGGCCTGTTCCTGCTCTTCGAGGATCTCGGGGAACTGGCTTTGCAGGATGTCTTGGTCCGGGATCAGTTCCGGCCCCCAGCCACTGGCGGCGATGGATTTGAAGTCAGCCTTGAGCACGTCCACGTAGTTGGCGAACGCGCCACGCACCTGGAAGGGGGTGAGCAGGTTCTGATCCGCCAGGGCCGCTTCGATGCTTGCGAGCAGGCTACTGCGCATCACGTAGACATTGCGCGGCCGGTCCTCCTGGGGGTCTTCTACATTTGGGGCATCCGGTGACAGACCCTCGACGATGGCGAGGTTATCCTGCCACCAGTCTTGCAGCGTCTGCATGAATTGCTCGTGGCGGGTGGTTACACCCTGGTGGGTCGCCACAAAGTCAGCGATGTCACGTTTGTTTTCGAGCACCGGGGCAAAGTCCAGGTAGTACTCGTCGCGGTCGATAAAGGCGTCTTCACGCAGTTGCGGGTAGTTGACCCAATAATGATCAAGACTTTCGACCTCTACACGCGGCACACCACCGTGGAGATGAGCACGCACATCCTGCGGTTCGGGCGGCGGGGCATTGTCCACGTAACGGCGAATGTTGCAGTTGTAGTCCTCGGCGACGATCTCTGTACAGGGCACCCGACGCGCATAGGCCGGAATGTCTTCGCCGTGACGGTAGGCGTAGATGATCTTGTCGATGTCCTCGGGGCGCAGGTGATTCTGTGCCTTGCCCTCGCGGTATTCGCGGTCGGCATTGATGAACAGCACGGCATCACGCTCTGCAGCACCATCTTTGTTCAGCACCAGGATGCAGGCGGGAATACCGGTGCCATAGAACAGGTTGGATGGCAGGCCGATAATGGCCTCAAGCAGACCATGATCGATGAAGTGCTTGCGCGCCTCGCGTGTAATCCCCCCGAAAAATAAGTCTGTTTAAAAGTAGAAAATTCCACTAATATTTGAAAAGGAGTTTTTTATGAAGAAATCAAGATTTAGCGACAGTCAAATCCTGTCAATATTGAAACAAAGTGAAGCTGGGGTACCAGTTACAGAGCTATGCAGAGAGCATAACATCGGCAATTCCACCTTTTATAAATGGCGTGCCAAATATGGAGGCATGGACGCATCATTGATGAAGCGCATGAAAGAACTGGAGG
>Ga0209790_1000026_pt1 | contig 25968 bp, 27 predicted proteins | sample WorMetG1aBELIZE2_FD_187420 | JGI IMG/M metagenome (GOLD analysis project Ga0209790, IMG submission 187420) | Marine gutless worms symbiont microbial communities from Max Planck institute for Marine Microbiology, Germany - Inanidrilus... ... | reverse complement strand
TAACAGGGCATCAGCTAAGCTATATTGGGATTGATTCTTCCAGGACATATTGTTCCTACACTTTGGTTAACTTGCGGGTAATTTTAACATTTGTCCATATTTGGAGGGGGAGTTATGCAAAGGTCTCAGCTAATTTTTAAAAACGACTTTGAGGATATTAATGCAAGATTATTTGTCCAACTGCTCAAAGAGTTTTATCTATTATGCTGAATCTCAAATATCAACTTTAACCAGTGTGCAATTTAGGAAATAATTTGAATAAAAAGCCATGGAAAAAACCGCTATTGATAGATATCTTAACCGGTGAAGAAGAGGGTAAGGTAACAACCGGGGTTGAGCGTTTAGATTGCGCATATCATAAAGCACCTTTTCACCGAAATAATACTATGCAGGCAATGGGCTCAAAAGTGCGGACCAATTATTCGGTTTCAAGCCCGTGTAATGCTACTTTTCTTAATATGATGGGGCGCAAGTTTCATCTTACCGCTTCTGCTATCGCTACATATACTTACGGCCTTTCATAACAAATAAGCAGTTTAAATATTTGCAATTTGTGAAGATAAAATATTTTGGGCTTTGTTCCCGACGTTATCGTTGACAACAAAGTATGCAATTTAAGGCCAATGTGTATATAGCTGCGAAAGGTAAATACTATTATCAAAGTTGAGAGCCGCTAGCAGGATGCTAAGGGTGAACTAATTGTCAAATTGAGTTAGAATGAAAAGCATAGTACATAATATGTTCATATGAGGCGAGCTTGGGGAGCAAATTAAAGAAAAAGTCCTGGCAAAAGCCAAAGCTTGTTTTATTAGAGGGAATAAATATCGATGGTAAACAAACAACAGCAAATGAAATGTTTACCTGTAGATATCATATAACCCGGTTTTTCTGGCAGCCGTTAAATTCCAGGATGCTTACAAGGTATGGCATTTCAAATTCATGTAATACGATGCTAGGTAATTTTCTTGATTTAGAATCCTACACCTCTACTCCAATATCAGGACCATCTTGAATTTATAAAAGTTTTCGGCAAATGAAAACTTATAGTGAACTATCTATAGTATTTCTTTTAACGCGCCAAGAAAAATCGTATTTTCCTCTTCAGTACCGACAGTCACCCTAAGGCAGTCCTTTAATTTCTTGTTGTAAGAGCCGTTCAGGTTTTTAATTAATATGCCTTTATTTATAAGTTCGGTGTGGATTCTGTCAGCCTGGCCTTGCGGGACTTTGAATAAAATAAAATTTGCCTCGGAACAATATGCGGTAATTGCCTCTAGTGCATCTAGCTGGCTAAAAAGGCTTTGCCGCTCATTTATAATCTGTTGTGACTGAGATTCAAAAACAGCATAATGTTTTAAAAAGAACGCGGCGCTGATCTGGGTCAGTACATTTATGTTATACGGCAGGCGCACTTTGTTAAATTCTTGTATCCAGTCGGGGTGTCCGGCTAAAAGACCCAAACGCAGGCCGGCTAATCCCAGCTTGGAGACGGTGCGCATGATAAGAAGCTTATCCGGGTATTTTTCCAGGTCCTGCATAAAGCTTTCATCAGTAAAACTAAAATAGGCCTCATCAATTATCACCAGCCCCGGGGCTTCTTGTAAAACTCTTTCTAATACTTCACGGTTGAATAAATTGCCGCTAGGGTTGTTCGGGTTGGCAATAAAAATTATTTCCGGCTTATGTTTGCCAACAGCCTGCAATAAAATATTTTCATTAATTGTAAGGTCACTATCAAGCTCGACTTTTATATATTGCAGGCCGCAAAACCTGGCGATCATTTCATACATCACAAAAGTCGGCTCCAGGCTTAACACTTTGGCTCCTGGTTTAGCCAGGGCCAGCAGCATAATTTGGATCAATTCATCCGAACCGTTTCCCAGCAGAAGCTCAAATCCATTCGGTACTTGCATGGTACTCTTAAGCTTTAAGTTAAGCTCTTTGGCGGCAGGGTCCGGATACAGATTAAGCCTGGCAGTGCGTAAAACTTCCAGCCATTTTTCTACCAGTCCGGCCGGTAACGAATAGGGGTTTTCCATGGCATCGAGCTTAATTTGACCCTTGTTATCCTGTACGTGATATGCCGATAGCCCAAGAATTTCCGCGCGGATCAGAGTGTTTATCAAATCTTGCATAAGCTGGCTCATTTGTAAAATATTAAGCAGATTTTAACCGGCCAAAGTCAAGGAGTTTAATTTTCTGGCCAGCTTACCCGCTGCTACCGGCATAGTTTCTGCTATATCCACCGGGAATCTGGCACATACTTTATCCAGGTATTCCTGCTGCTCTTTAGCATAAAACACCACAGTTTTAATGTCGGTATTTTGTAACTGGGCTAACAGGGATTCAAGATTACTCAGCCGGTCGCGAAATGCCGGTTCATGGTAAAACTCGGCCATTACTACATCCGGCGGATTTTTCTTTATTTTGCGCATAGCACTGCGCATAAGATGTTCCACCTCTACCTTAAAGCCCTGGGCACTTAAGCCTTTTACCAAATCCGGATAAATTCCAAATTCAATAATAAGAAGCAGGTTTTTATCCGCCACCTTTTAACCGGTATTCTGCCGAACGGGCATGCGCTGTCAAGCCCTCGCCTCGAGCCAGTACCGAGGCAGTTGCAGCCAATTTATTTGCGCCGGCTGCCGAGCAATAAATAATGCTGGAACGTTTTTGAAAATCATACACCCCTAAAGGTGAAGAAAAACGCGCAGTGCGTGAGGTTGGCAGCACATGGTTAGGCCCGGCGCAATAATCACCCAAAGCCTCCGCGGTATAAGACCCCATAAATATAGCCCCGGCATGTTTAATGTTTCCTAATAATTCTTCTGGATTTGCCACTGACAGTTCCAGATGTTCAGGGGCAATGTAATTAGCAACTTTGGCTGCCTCGGTTAAATCAGCAACTTCAACAATGGCGCCCCGCGCCTTGAGAGCTGCGCGGATTATTTCCTGGCGTTCCATCTGCGGTAAAAGTTTTTCTATACTTTGTTCGACCTTGGCAGTGTATTCAGGGTTAATACTTACTAAAATCGACTGTGCATCTTCATCGTGTTCGGCCTGGGAAAAAAGATCCATAGCAATCCAGTCAGGATCAGTTACACCATCAGCAATAATTAAAATCTCTGAAGGGCCGGCTATCATATCAATACCAACCGAACCAAAAACCTTAGCTTTGGCGGTTGCCACATAGATATTACCGGGGCCTACTATTTTATCTACCCTGGGTACGGTAGCCGTGCCAAAGGCCAGAGCAGCCACGGCCTGCGCACCACCCAGGGCAAACACTTTATCCACTCCACAGATGGTTGCTGCTGCCAGCACCAGGTCATTTACTTCGCCGCCCGGGGTGGGAACTACCATAATAAGCTCGCCGACTCCAGCCACTTTGGCCGGTATTGCATTCATAATGACGGATGAGGGATAGGCAGCCTTGCCGCCTGGCACATATAAACCCACCTTATCCAGAGGAGTTACCTGTTGCCCCAGAACTGTGCCGTCATCTTCTGTATAGCGCCAGGACTCCAGTTTTTGTTTTTTAAGATAAGCCTCTACTCTGCGCGTCGATTCTTTAAGAGCTTCTTTCTCTTTTGGATTTATGCTGTTTAAAGCCCGCTCTAGTCTGACTGGAGAAATTTCAAGCTTATTGGCCGAGTTTATCTCCAGGTTATCAAACTTATTCGTATATTCTACTAAGGCCGCATCGCCCTCGGTTTTAACTCTATCTATTATCTCCTGTACGGTTTTATCTACCTCCTGGTTAGATACCGATTCCCAGGCCAGAATTCCATCTAATTCCTGCCAGAAGTTTTTTTGCTTAATATTTAATTTCTTCATCATTTGACTGCTTCCTGGATTTGGGCGATAAGCTTTTTAATGGTTGCGGATTTAATTTTCATTGAGGCTTTATTGACGATAAGCCTTGAGCTTATTTCGGCGATGGTGTCCACCGGTTCCAGATTATTGGCTTTTAAAGTGCCCCCGGTTTCAACCAGATCTACAATGCAGTCGGCAAGTCCCACCAGCGGCGCTAATTCCATGGCTCCATATAGTTTGATAATCTCCGCCTGCTGGCCGCGGGCAGCAAAAAATTCTTTGGCTATATTAGTATATTTAGTCGCAACTTTAATCCGCCCGTCTGGCAGGGTACTGCCGGAGACCCTGGCGGTCATCATTTTGCATTTAGCTATTTTTAAATCCAGCGGCTCATATAGGTCATCAAGCCTTTGCTCCATCAATACATCTTTGCCGGCAACTCCGATATCTGCCGCGCCATATTGCACATAGGCCGGCACGTCAGTAGCGCGAATAACCAATAACTTGACGGCCGGAAAGTTGGTGTCAATAAATAACTTGCGGCAGGTAGCAGGATCATCTTGCGGTTCAATCCCAGCCGCCTTTAACAGCGGCAGGGTGTCCTTAAAAATTCGACCCTTGGATAAGGCAATAGTGATTTTAGTATCTAAAATCATTGGACTCTATTAACCCGGGCACCCAGGGTGTTAAGTTTTTCAGCGATATTGTCATAACCACGATCTATATGGTAAATTCTGTCTATTATAGACTCACCCTCGGCGCTAAGGGCAGCTAAAACCAATCCGGCAGAAGCACGTAAGTCGGTGGCCATGACCCTGGCGCCGGTCAGACTTTTTACCCCGGTTATAATTGCTGTGCTGCCTTGAAGTTTAATATTTGCTCCCATTCTTTGCAGTTCCGGCACATGCATAAAGCGGTTCTCAAAAATGGTTTCATGTATAGTTGCAACTCCCCGGGCTACTGTATTAAGTGCCATAAGTTGAGATTGCATATCGGTTGGAAACCCGGGATGGGGCAGGGTGGTGAAATCAACCGCCTGTAAATTATTGTGTCGGGCATCAAGTTCTATCCAGTCATCACCGGAGGTAATTTTAGCTCCGGCTTCTTCGAGTTTTAATAAAACCGCTTCTAAAAGTTCCGGGTTGGTATTGGTGGTTTTTACTTTACCGTTGGTTATGGCGCCTGCCACTAGAAAAGTTCCGGTCTCGATTCTGTCAGCGATTACCTTATGCTCTACAGCATTTAGGGCTGATACACCGCTGATGTGGATAGTGCTGCTGCCGGCGCCTTTTATTTTTGCGCCCATTTTATTGAGCATATCGGCAAGATCCTTGACTTCCGGCTCTCTGGCGGCATTTTCCAGAATAGTTTCGCCCTCTGCCAAACTGGCAGCCATTAAAAGATTCTGGGTACCAGTTACGGTTACCGTATCAAATAAAATATGCGCGCCTTTAAGTTTTTTCGCTCTGGCCTCAATGTAGCCATCATCCAGGTTAATTTCAGCACCCATGGCTTCCAGGCCCGCGATATGTAAATTTACCGGCCGGGCGCCGATAGCACAGCCGCCTGGCAGTGAAACATGTGCCCGGCCAAAGCGCGCCAGCAGCGGCCCTAAAACCAGGATCGAGGCGCGCATGGTCTTTACCAGTTCATAATCGGCGCTGAAGTTTTTTATATTTTTAGCATCGATTTTGATTTTGGCATTAGTATCAATTTTTGCGCCCATTTTCTTAAGGAGTTCCAACATGGTTTTAACATCTTTGAGCTTAGGGGCATTTTCTATTATGGAAATGCCATCAGCTAACAGCGTAGCCGCCAGAATAGGCAGCACTGCATTTTTAGCACCGCTGATTTTCACTTCACCTTTAAGCGGAGCTCCGCCGGTAATTTTGAATTTATCCATTCAGGGAGTAGTTAGTTACGAATTTTGTAGCCGGATTTTAACATGGCAAGGCATACAGCAGAACTAAGGCCAAGAAAAATAAAACTTATTATAAGACTTTGGATAACCGGCACATCGGACACACCCAAGAAGCCAAAACGGAAGCCGTCAATCATATAAAACATCGGGTTAAAATGTGAAAGTGTCTGCCAAAACTCTGACAGGGCACCGATAGAATAAAAAGACCCACTTAAAAAAGTGAGCGGCATAATAATAAAGTTCTGAAAGGCTGCGATGTGATCGTACTTATCAGAGATTATGCCGGCGATAATTCCTATGATGCCAAGCACAGCCGAACCTAAAATCGCAAAGACCATAATTAATAAAAGATTGTGTACTGCAACCGTGGTCAATAGCAGTCCACATAACAGCACGGCAATTCCTACAATCAGCCCGCGTAGAATGGCAGCCGCCACATAAGCGATAAAAATATTGGAGCTGGACAAAGGCGCCAGCAGCATAAAGATTATATTGCCGTTCATTTTGGACTGAATCAAGCTGGAGGAGCTGTTGGCAAAGGCGTTTTGCATCATAGTCATCATCATCAGCCCCGGCACCAGAAATTCATTATAGGATACCGCATCATAAACGCTTACTGCCTCATCCAGCACATTGCCGAAAACCAGAAAGTAGAGAAATGTTACTACCACCGGTGCCAAAATAGTTTGAACTGCAACTTTTAAGAATCTTAAGGATTCCTTACGAAATAACCACCAGGTGCCTTTAAGATTCATGCCGGCTTTTACTCACGATATCAATAAATGCATCTTCAAGTGAAGGCTGGCTGATTTGCAAACTGTCAATACTGGCGTCGGATCTGGATAACAGCCTGGTCAATTTGGCAATAGAATTATCATCATTCTCCCTTACCTTAACCTGTACGGTATTACCGTTAATACTGGCTTCCCAGCCTGCCAGCCATTTGGGTAGTTTTTTGTCTTTAACTCTAAAGCTTACATTTTGCCAGTCAGTGCAGGCCAGGATATTGTCGCGGCTGTCAAGTGCTACCAGCTTGCCCTTATCCAGTACCGCAATTCTTTCACATAATCTTTCAGCTTCTTCCAGATAATGGGTGGTCAGGATTATCGTATGGCCGTCGTTATTAAGCTTGCGGGCAAAGTGCCAAAGGCTGCGACGTAGGTCCACATCCACCCCGGCAGTAGGTTCATCCAGAATCAGTACCGGCGGTTTATGCACCAAAGCCTGGGCAATCAGAACCCGGCGTTTCATGCCGCCGGAAAGGGACTGGATATTTTCATCCGCCTTATCTGTGAGCTTTAGTTCATCTAGTATTTCATCTAGCCAGCTTGAGTTGTTATCGCAAGCAAAGTAACCGGACTGCAGCCTTAGCATTTCCCGTACGGTAAAAAAAGGATCATAAACTAGCTCCTGCGGCACTATCCCAAGCGCCATCCGCGATTGCATATAATCTTTTCTGACATCAAATCCGCAAACTTTGGCCGTTCCGTTATCGGCATAGCTAAGGCCGCCGATGATGTTAATCAGGGTGGATTTACCGGCACCGTTGGCGCCTAACAGACCAAAAAATTCACCTTTTTCAACCTTAAAACTTATGTTGTCCAAGGCCTTAAGATCACCAAATGATTTGGATACAGCCTCAGCCTCAACTGCCGTTTTCATTTAGTATTATGTTGTCCAGCTCACTAAGTTTGGCAATTCTAATAAGTCCTTTGGGCAAATTCAGAAGCTTAAGCCTGATGTTATGTTTTCTAGCCTTGCGCAGCCAATGTAGAATTAAAGCCAGGGCCACAGAGTCAGCATACTCAACTTTAGCAAAATCTATATTTAATTGATTGCCCTTAAAGTAGTCTTTAGTTTTTTTTAATAGTTGTTTGGCGTTTTTGGCGTCCAGCGTTCCGCTTAATACCAAGGTATCAGGTGTCAGTGTCTGCCCGGGCACTTTAACTTTTGGACTTTAGAACTTTATTAAGGCCGCCTAAATCTGATTTTTTAACTATAGGCTGGTATTGGCCTTTAAAGTTGGAAATCAGGTTAAAACCGCCGACCGTAACATCATAAACTCGCCAGCCTTTGCTTTTATGTTTATACAGGCTGTAGGTGATATTTACCGGACTGCCGCCACTTTGGATAAACCTGGATTTAACCTTGACCTGTTTTTTACTGGGCTTATGTCTATAGGGCAGCATTTCAATCTTCTGATCGGCATATTTTAAAAGAGCCTTGGAATAAGTTCTTATTAACAGGTTTTCAAATTCACGCATAAAAGTCTTTTTATCAGACTTGCTTGCACTGCGCCAGGGCTTGCCGATTATATAGGCCGAGGTTCTGACTATATCCCAATGGGGCTTAACCTGCCGCGCAAGTTTTCTGGCAAAACTGTTAACCTGGGATGGGTTTTTGTCAAGCCTTGGCTTTTCTTTTTTTAACTGCTTGACTATCTTGTCAGTCAGGCTGCTTACCAGTTTATCCGGGCGTGATGTATCAACTGCTAAAATCTGCTGACTGGTAAAAATCAGCAGCATCAGCAAAAACAGCTTATTCAAGTTTGAATTTATCGTCATCATCTTTTTTCTCTTCATCTTCACTAGCCTTGCTAAATAAAAATTGTCCAATAATCTGCTCCAGAGCTATAGCCGACTGGGTTATTTTTATCTCACCACCCACCGGCAGTAAAGTCGGGGCGCCGCCGCCGACATTAAGCCCGATATACTGTTCTCCTAAAAGCCCGGCGGTCAAAATACTGGCCGAGGCATCTTCAAACAGGGGCGTAACACAATTTTCTGCAGGCATTTTACAATTTACCGGGTTGCCGTCATCCTTATATTGCGGTTCACCTCCGGCATCGACCATTTGCATCGGCATAAGTTCCGGCTCCAATGCCAGAACGACCTCGGCCTGATAATCAAGATTATCAAGCTTTATTGATTTTACCCGGCCAACTCTGACCCCGGCTACGGTAACCGGAGCTTTTTCCTTAAGGCCGCCTATTGCATCAAATAAGGCGCTTACCTCATAGCCTTCCACATCCTTAAAGGTATCTATGTTGCTTACTTTCATTGCCAGCATCACCAGGGCGCCGATGCCAAGTGCGACAAAAATCCCAACCAGAAGTTCTACTAATCTGTTATGCATTTAAATTCCTAAAACATAAGCGCAGTTAAGACAAAATCCAGGCCTAATACCACCAGTGAGGTATGCACTACCGACCTGGTGGTAGCCCGGCTCACCCCGGAAGAGGTCGGGATGGCGTCATAACCTTCAAATACGGCAATCCAGCCTGCCATAAAGCCAAAAACCATGCTTTTTATTATCCCGCTTAATATATCATCCTGCCAGTTTACCGCATCCTGCATTTGTGACCAAAAAGAACCGGCATCCACCATTAACATTTCCACCGCGACAAAATGCCCGCCTAGAACTCCCATGGCGCTGAAGATTGCCGCCAATAACGGCATGCTAATAATGCAGGATAAAAACCTCGGGGTGATAATGCGGTTTATCGGGTTTACCGCCATCATCTCCATTCCGGTTAATTGCTCGGTGGCTTTCATAAGGCCAATTTCCGCAGTTAAAGCCGAACCGGCACGCCCAGCGAATAAAAGCGCAGTTATAACCGGACCCAGTTCCCTTACTAAGGATAGAGCCACTACTACTCCCAAGGATTTTTCCGCGCCAAATTTAACCAAAGTATTGTAACCTTGCAGGCCCAAAACCATACCGACAAAAAAACCGGATACTATGATAATCAAAAGAGACAACACGCCACTTGCATATACCTGGCGGATAATCAGATTAAAGCGCCATAAGGCACTTGGGATTCCGAGTAAAATCTTGCCAAGGAATATATGGCCCCGGCCGAGGCGCGAGACAAAATTTATGCTCTTACGTCCCAGTAAACTTATCATAAACCGAAAATTTCCTTCTTGTAGTCAGCAGCCGGGTAATGAAATGGCACCGGTCCGTCCGGCAATCCCTGCATAAACTGGTTTAACCATTTGGAATTGGATTTATCCACCTCATCCGGCGTACCTTCTCCCACCACTTTGCCGTTGGAAATAACATAAATATAATCGGCAATGCCGGCGGCCTCGTTTATATCGTGCGATACTACCACGCTGGTAAGCCCCAGAGCCTTATTAAGCTCTTTTACCAGTTTTACCAAAATTCCCATGGAAATTGGATCCTGCCCGGTAAACGGTTCATCATACATAATAAAATCCGGCTCCAGTGCGATAGCCCGGGCCATTGCCACCCGCCGTGCCATGCCGCCAGATAACTCGGCTGGCATAAGAAAAGCCGCGCCACGCAATCCTACCGCATTTAATTTCATCATTACCAGATCACGGATCATGCTCCTGGGCAAATTGGTATGTTCACGCAAAGGAAAAGCCACATTGTCAAATACATTAAGGTCGGTTAGCAAAGCGCCGGTCTGAAACAGCATGCCCATTTTTTTTCTAATTTTATAAAGCCCCTTGGTACTAAGTTTATGCACATTCTGCCCTTCGAAAATAACCTCACCGTTATCCGGTTTTAGCTGACCGCCAATTATTTTTAAAAGTGTGGTTTTGCCGGTGCCGCTTGGACCCATAATAGCTACAATCTGCCCTTGCCTTATTTTTATATTGAGGCCGGTAAAAATAGGTTTTTCTCCCCTGGTAAACTCAAGGTTTTTGATATCAACCAGAATTTGGTTTTTCACATTCATGCTTCAGGTTTTTTAACCAGTTTTAATTTGGTTTTTTTAGAATTGCTTGCAGATTCCGGCTCTTTAGCCGCTGCCGGTTCAAACATCATGCCCTTGCCGGTATCGCGGGCGAATATTCCGAGAACCGCTTTCGGTGGGAAAGAAATGTCTTCGGTTACGCCATTGAACCTTGCTGAAAAACTGATTAATTCATTGCCTAGCATCAGATTATGCGCGGCCGCATAGCTTATATTTAGCACTATTTGTCCGTCTTTGGCAAAACCCTCCGGCACCAGAGTATTAGCATTATCCACATCAACTATGACATACGGAACTTCGTTATTATCCGTAAGCCATTCATGCATGGCGCGAATAAGATATGGACGGTTGGAGTTCATTAACTACAATTAATTTGCATAACGGTTAACAAGTATACTTTATGCAGTGGGTTTGCGGGATGTAAATAAAGCACTAATGTATTGATAGTAAGCCGGTTTAAACCTCAGATTAAGTGCTTATAAATAATAACAGCAGCAAGTAAGTCCAGGAAGAGTTTATACAGGATTATCCAGTTCGATATAGGCATGTCTTATGCCAAATTTCTGTGCTAGGTGTTTTCCAAGTGCCTGTACTCCGTACCTTTCACTGGCATGGTGGCCAATAGCAAAATAGTCCACTTTAAGCTCCCGGGCTTTATGTACCGTATGCTCGGATATCTCGCCGCTTATATAGGCGTCTACCCCAAGCCTGGCCGCCTGGTCGATCAGGTTTTGCGCAGCGCCGGAGCACCAGGCGACGGTGCTTATTCTATCCTCGGTTGATGCCGCTATTACCATTGGTTCACGTTGGAAGGTTCTTTGAATTTTCTGGTGCAGCTCCATACTGGTCATGGGACTTGGCAGTTTTCCATAAAAAGCATAGGGCACAGAACCTATATCAGTAAAATTGCCGCTTACAGTAATTCCAAGCAAGCGCGCCAGTTCGGCATTGTTGCCAAACTTGGGGTGGGCGTCTAGCGGCAAATGATAGGCGATAAGATTAATATTATTTTCCAGCAGGGCCTTTAGCCTTTTGGCCTTTATCCCGCAGATTCTTTGATCCTCGCCTTTCCATACCAGACCATGATGCACTAAGATAGCATCGGCCTTAAGCTCGACTGCTTTATTAATCAAGGTCTGACTGGCGCTAACTGCGCTTACTAGGCTTTTGATATTCTCCGTACCCTCTACCTGCAGACCGTTTGGGCAATAGTCGTCAAACTGCTCAGGCTGTAAGATGTCATCCAGCTTAGCAATAATCTTATCGCGCTGCATTGTGATTTATAATGCTCAGGTTTTCTAAAAGCTTTATTTTACTCATGTTACAAAAAATAATCATTGTAATTGCCATACTTATAATAGGTTTTAGCGTCGGCAAGTGGCTTACGGAACAGAAAAACCAGCAACCGACAATAACAATTAATAAGGCGCAGCCTTCAGATAATAAGGGAATTTTAGGTGATAAGAGTCTGGACGTTAGCGGGCCATTTTCTTATGCCGCTGCGGTAAAAAAAGTCGCGCCGTCAGTGGTGAATATTCATACAAAAACCCTGATCAAGCAAAAGCGTTCTTTTTTTAATGACCCGATCTTCGATCTATTATTCGGCGGGCGTTTTAACCCTATGCCGCGTGAAAGGCTACAAACCAGTCTTGGTTCCGGGGTAATAGTGAGTAAAGACGGGTATATACTGACCAACAATCACGTAATTAAAAATGCCGACACAATTTTAATCGGCCTTAATGATGGACGTAATACTACCGCCAGATTTATCGGTGCTGATATTGATACTGATCTGGCAATCCTGAAAATTGAGATTCCTGATTTAAACCCGATTGAATTTGCCGATTCAGATAAAGTTGAGGTTGGAGATGTTACCCTGGCAATCGGCAACCCGTTCGGGGTTGGGCAGACAGTAACTTCAGGCATAGTCAGCGCTACCGGACGTTCGGAGCTTGGAATTACCAATCTGGAGAATTTTATCCAAACCGATGCGGCGATTAACCCCGGCAACTCCGGTGGCGCACTTGCCAATGCCAGGGGTGAATTAATTGGCGTCAACATAGCGATTTATTCAAAATCCGGCGCATCACATGGTATCGGATTTGCCGTGCCGGCTAATGTTGCGCAAAAAGTTATTGAGAAAATCGCCGAAAACGGACAGGTACGATATGGCTGGCTTGGAGTTGAAACTCAGGATTTTACCAAAGAACTCGCCCATTCATTCGGGGTGGATATGGATTCCGGGGTGATTGTGTCCGGAGTCTATGCCAATGGTCCAGCCAAATTAACCGGAATTAAGCCCGGGGATATACTTACCCACTTAAACGGCAACCATATATCATCTTCCAAAAGCTGGAAACAGATGGCCTTGAATCTAAACCCAGGTGATAAGGCACAGATTGATTTGTTACGCCAGGGACAAAAGCACAGGGTAACTCTTGAGGTTAGTATAAGACCTTCCGGCCTTAAATAAAAAAGCCCGCTTGCGCGGGCTTGTAAACCTAAAGATGAATTTATTTAAATAAACAGCGACATGGTGGATGAAGCATCGTTTGCCTCATCAAAGTAGGTGGTAGCACCTACAAACTCACAGCCATCAATAAAATCACTTTGTTTATAGCCGAACAGGTCCACTGTCATCTGGCAGGCCAGGAACTTTACTTCCGCTTCCTGACATATTTCGCGCAACTCTTCAATCGAAGCCACCCCATGTTTGGCAGTGGTTTTTTTCATCATACTGGTGGCGAAGTCGTCCATAAACGGAATATTGTTCAAAAGGATATTAGGCACATATTTGCCGAAATTAATATCCTGGAACCAATCTGGACCCATAGGCATTTTCATTGGCATGGCAGGATTGCCGGCCGGAGTAACTTTCAAGTCTTTCAAGTCCTTTAATAACAGATTTAGTCCGTAAAAAGTGAAAAATAAAGAGCATTCCTTGCCTAAGGCTGCAGCAGTGCTGGCCAAAATAAAAGGCGGATAAGCCCAATCAAAAGTTCCTTTAGTAACAATCATTGTTACTTTTTCTGTTCCAGCCATACTATCTCTCCTTAAAAATACGTACTTTTAATAATACGCTTTGGTTTAAGCTTTTTTGATTGAAAACACAAACTTTCCATCTTCCTCGCCGGAAGATAGTAATTCATTACCAGTCTGGTTGCAAAATGCTTCAAAATCCTTAACTGAACCGGGGTCGGTTGCGATTATTCTTAGAACCTGTCCAGCCTCCATTGCAGTTATGGTTTTCTTGGCGCGTAAAATAGGCAGCGGGCAATTCAAACCTGATGCATCCAACTCTTGATCAAAATCAGCCATGTAGTAATACTCCTAAAATTAAAATGATGAACCTAATCCAAAACCGGTATTCTAAACATACAATGGCAGGATTAAAAGCACATGTTTACTCTAAAACACGGCGTACTTATATTCCAAATTGCTTGAATAATCAAGTTATTATTAAATTATTATTTACTTAAAATGAATTATTTCACCAAATATCAAACAGTTAAATTGCTGTTGCTTTTTCTTGCTGCTATATCTTATGTAAATTATGCCAAGGCGTTAAACCTTACCATAGATCCGCACAAACTAGGTTTGGTTTCACCCAACCTTGAGCGTTCTAGTGCCAGCACCTTATTAACTCCCTATGCCGAGTCTTCCCTTGCCACCGAATTTGTCCGCCAGTTGCGGGCTCGTAATAAAATTGTAGAGATTCCAGAAGTAGAAGCCTACATCAACCAGCTGGGCCGTAAATTAAGCTTACATAGCGGCAGAAATTTAAGCCGTTTTAAATTTTTTGTGGTGGACAGCCCGGAAGTAAATGCTTTTGCCGCGCTAGGCGGCGCTATCGGGATTTACAAGGGTTTAGTATTAAAAGTGAACTCGGAAAGCGAATTAGCAAGTGTCCTGGCCCATGAAATTGCCCACGTCAGCCAGCACCATATAGAACGCACTATCGAAGCGGCCAAAGACCCGGGGCACTTATTAACCCAGGCGCTTTTGATTGCAATTGCCGTGGCATCCGGGTCTTCCCAGGTAGGCCAGGCAGCAGTTGCTACCGCACAAGGTGTCGGCGTGCAGCGTATGATTAACTATACCCGACACCATGAAAAAGAAGCGGATAACATCGGCCTTAAGATTCTGACCGCGGCTGGTTTTGACCCTAACGGCATGCTGAATTTTATGCAAAATTTATTAAAAATGAAAAGATTTACGAGCAGCTCTCTGCCATCGTATTTATTGACTCACCCCTTAACTGCCGAGCGGGTAGCCAATCTGGAGCAGCGGATAAGGAAAATATCAACTAGCGGCAAAACTAAAAATACTCCGGCATTTAACGTGATAAAACAAGCTCTAAGTCTTAATCAGGGTGCAAGACAGGACACCAAAGGAGTTAAATCATCTTCTGATAATATTTATGCCAAACTTCTGACCGGTAAATACTATGAAACGCGCGGTGATTTAACTTCGGCCCAGCAAAAGTACCAAAGCGCCTATCGCCAAAGCCCTGGTAATACTGCAACAATTAGAAGGTATGCACAAATCCTTATAAGACTAAAAAACTATAAAACTGCAGATACGGTTCTGAATAAGGCCCTTACAACTAATGCGTCCAATCCACACATAAACCGACTTATGGCAAAACTCAAGGCGGCCCAGGGTAAACTTGCTGAATCATATTTTTGGCAGGCAAATTACGAATTTTTATCCGGCAGAACCAAGCTGGCGATACGACAGCTTAATACCGCGCGCACTCAGGTCCGAAAGGATTTTTATCTTGCCTCGAAAATAGATGCCAGATTAAAAGAATTTAAAAGGGTGGTAGAACTGGAAAAGAAATAAAAGTTTTACTCTAAGACTATCTGATAATTTTTACCCAGCATTTCCAAATAATTGGTACGCTCAAATACCCAGGGATCAGGTGAGCGCTGCTGGCTAAAGCTGCCTTTTAATTGTTCAACCGCGCTGTATTTATTTTGTTCCATCCACTCAATTAACTCTTTTTTAACCTTAATTAAATGCTCCGGGCCGTTAATTAAAAGACTGCTTGCCATCTGCGTTATATCAGCGCCAACCAGCAGCAGTTTTATTACCTCCTGGGCATCGTGTAGTCCGCCGGTAGCGGCCAGCGATAGATCCACCTTATCTTTTATTAACGCAATCCAGTGCATCCGTAACAGCGCCTCATAACTTTGAGATAAATTAAGCTGATGATTTAACTGTAAATTATTAAGATTAAGGTCTGGCTGATAAAACCGATTAAATAAAACCGCGCCGTCAGCACCAGCCTTTTTAAGTTTGTGCACAAAATTAAGTGGAGCAGTAAATTGGAATGATAGCTTGACTGTAAGCGGGATACTAACCGCAGCAGACAGTTGCTTAACAATTTTTAGATAAAAATCCTCAGTTTCTTTTGCGGTTTGTTCTATGGTTGCTGGGATATGGTAAATATTAAGCTCTAAAGCATCGGCACCGGCCATTTCAATTTCTTTGGCATGTGCCGCCCAGCCGCTGTCAGTAATACAGTTAAGGCTGCCAATTATCGGAATCTCAAGAGATTGTTTAAGGTTTTGGATATGCTCAAGATAATTTTCAAGTTTGGTAAGCTGTTCAAAATGATCTGGGATGAAGCTTGCAGCCTCGCCGTGACCAATGTCCTGAAATTCCATAAGCCTGGCAATTTCCTCTTCTTCTTTAAGAATTTCCTCTTCAAATAAAGAATATATAACCAAGCCTGATGCCTCGGCATCTTCCAGGCGTTTGGCATTGTCTAACTCACGGCTTAATGGTGAACTTGAAGGCAACAGCGGGTTTTTAAGTTTAAGGCCAAGGTATTCGGTTGTAAGATCCATATCAGGCATTCTCCTCTTCTAGGCTTAATTCCGAAAGCTGTTTTAAGTGATGGTAGCGTTTTAATACTGCTTCCTGTTCGGCATTTACAAACTCTTCTGCTGCAGCAGGGTGCGTACGCCACAACATGCTAAAGCGGGTTTCGGACAGGTAATAGTCTTTAAGCGCGATATCCGGCTGTTTGGAATCAAGCTGCAGTGGGTTAAGATTTTTATCGACCCGTCTTGGGTCATATCTGTATAAAGGCCAATGGCCACTGCGTACTGCCATTGTCTGCTGCTGTAAGTTGTTTTTAAGATCGACGCCGTGGGCAATGCAAGGGCTGTAGGCTATTATCAAGGACGGTCCGGGAAAAGATTCTGCTTCCATGAAAGTTTTTAAAGTGTGTACATCTTTAGCGCCGAAAGCCACATTTGCCACATATACGTTCTCATAGGCCATTGCTATCATACCCAGGTCCTTTTTCGGTACAGTCTTACCACCGGCCGAGAACTTGGCTACTGCGCCTTTGGGGGTTGCTTTTGAAGTTTGGCCGCCGGTATTGGAATAAACTTCCGTATCCAGAACCAAAATATTTACATCCCGCCCTGCGGCCAGCACATGATCCAGACCACCGAATCCTATATCATAAGCCCAACCGTCACCACCGATAGACCACACGCTTTTCTTTGCCAGATAATCAATAACGGTTTCCAGCTGTCGTGCATTTTCATCTTTTATATCTTTTAGTTTGCTTTTTATGCTTGCAATACGTTGGCGCTGCTCAAAAATCTCCGGCTCTGACTCCTGTTTAGAGTTAATAAGTTCTGTTACTAGGTTTTTATCCAACTGGCTGGATAATTGCTGTAAAAGCTGTAATGCAAGCTCACGATGCTGGTCAAGTGCCAGACGGAACCCCAAAGCAAATTCAGCATTATCTTCGAACAAGGAATTATTCCAGGTTGGCCCACGGCCCTCTGAATTGGTAGTGTAAGGGGTGGTGGGTAAATTACCGCCGTAAATAGAAGAGCAACCGGTAGAGTTAGCGATTAACATTCTGTCGCCAAACATCTGGGTCGCAAGTCTGATATACGGGGTTTCACCGCAGCCGGAGCAAGCGCCGGAGAATTCAAACAACGGCTCAGCCAGCATCGCCTCTTTCATCGTCGGCCAGCGAATATTTGCTCTTGTGTGTTCCGGCAAGGTAAGAAAATACTCCCAGTTCTCACTCTCAGTTTGCCTGAGTGGCGGCTGTGGTGCCATGTCCAGGGATTTGTGTGCGGCATTGGTTTTATCCCGTGCCGGACAGACTTCAACACATATTGCACAGCCTGTACAGTCTTCAGGCGCAACCTGATAACTTACATGCAGGCCTTCCAGGCCCTTGCCTTTGATTGCTATATGTTTGAATGTATCTGGAACATTCCTGGCATCTTCCGGGGCAAACACCTTGCTTCTGATAGCAGTATGCGGACATACAAACACACACTTGCCGCAAAAAATACATAAGTCTTCGTCCCATACCGGTATTTCCAGGGCGATATTACGTTTTTCCCAGGCCGCTGTGCCAACCGGCCAGGTGCCGTCGGGAGTGAAACTGCTAACTGGAAGCTCATCACCTTGATTGGCGATTATTTTTGCGGTAACTTTTCTTACAAATTCCGGCGCTGCATTTGATACCGGTTCCTTAATTTCAAGCTTGCTGCTAACTCTAGCAGGATATGCAACCTCATATAAATTGTTTAGCGTAGCATCTATCGCGGCAAAATTGCGCTCGATAATTTTACGTCCCTTGCGCCCATAGGTTTTTTCCACTGCCTGCTTGATTTTGTTTATGGCCTCTTTTTGCTCTAATACTCCGGAAATTGCAAAAAAACAGGTCTGCATGATGGTATTAATCCGCCGGCCCATGCCGCTGTTGGCTGCCACTTTGTACCCATCTATAACAAACAGTCGAATATTTTTATCGATTATCTGCTGCTGCATATTTCTTGGCAGGGTGTGCCAAACCTGGTCTTTTGCACTTGGGGTATTTAACAGGAACACCGCATTATCTGCGGCCTTATCTAACATGGGGTAACGTTCTAAAAAGACACTTTGATGACAACCGATGAAATCTGCCTGTCCGTCTTCAATCAGATAAGTCGAACGGATCGGGCGCGGGCTGAAGCGCAAATGCGAAATAGTGACCGCGCCGGCCTTTTTCGAGTCATAAACAAAATAACCTTGGGTATATTGTTCAGTTTCCTCACCCAGGATTTTAATAGTATTCTTATTGGCGCTTACCGTGCCGTCGGAACCGAGGCCATAAAAAACACACTGTTTGCTGTCTATAAGATCATCGTTTGGCCCAAGCTCACTTTCCCAATCCAGGCTTAGTTTGCTAACATCATCTTCAATGCCGATAGTAAAGTTGTTTTTAGGTTTATCCTTTTTAAGCTCGGTATAAATTGTACGCACCATTGCCGGATTAAATTCTTTGGAGGACAAACCGTAACGCCCGCCGATAATTTTGGGTATTACGGCAAAATGCGGTTTATCGGTCATAGTATCTTGCATGAAGGCACTTAAAATATCCTTGTACAGAGGCTCGCCATCAGCGCCTGGTTCCTTGGTACGGTCCAGGACCGCAATAGCTTTGGTGCTTAGCGGTAAGGCAGCAATTAAATGCGAAGTTGAAAACGGCCGGTATAAACGCACCTTTAGCATACCGACCTTTTTTCCGCGTGCCAGCAGATGATCTACGGTTTCCTCCACAGTCTCGGCCCCGGAACCCATTAATATAATTACCCTGTCTGCCTCGGGATGCCCGTAATAATCAAATAATTTATATGAACGACCGGTAAGTTCTGCGAATTTATCCATAGTTTCCTGCACTACTTCCACCAGGGAGGTGTAATACGGATTTATGCTCTCACGGGCCTGAAAATACACATCAGGGTTCTGTGAGGTGCCACGGATTACCGGCTTATCCGGGGTCATGGCCCGATTACGGTGCTCTGCCACCAATTTATCGCTTATCATGGACTTGATGGTTTTGTCATCTATCAAGGAGATTTTATTCATCTCATGTGAAATTCTAAAACCATCGAAAAAATGTACGAAAGGCACCCGGCCTTTAAGAGTTGTAGCTTGGGAAATCAACGCCAGATCCATTGCTTCTTGCACCGAATTTGAACAAAGCATGGCAAAACCGGTGGCACGAGTTGCCATAACATCGCTATGATCACCAAAAATTGATAAGGCATGAGTTGCCAGTGAGCGGGCGGATACGTGAATAACCGCCGGGGTCAGTTCACCGGCAATCTTGTACATATTCGGAATCATTAATAAAAGACCCTGGGAGGCGGTGAAAGTAGTGGTTAAGGAACCTGCCTGCACAGCACCATGCACTGTACCGGCAGCCCCGGCCTCACTTTGCATTTCAATAATTTCCGGCACTACACCCCAGATATTCTTTTGGTCACGTGCTGACCACTCATCAGCCAGTTCCCCCATAGGCGAAGCTGGAGTTATTGGGTAAATTGCAATTACCTCATTAGTTTTGTGCGCTATATAAGCTGCGGCCTCATTACCGTCAATGGTGATTTGTTTGGTTTTGGACATTTAACTATTTAAACTAGTTGTTGTTGGTATTTTATAGCTAAATTACTATAAATTGGCATAATTAAAAGTCCGGAACTTTTACTTCTGGCTGGCCCGAATATTTTAAAATACTTTACAAAAATATCCGTGTCAGTTCTTTCTCGAATTGATAAGGTAGAATAACAAAAACTTCTTTTTATCAGGCAAAATGTCAGGGCATCTAAAGCACTTATTAGACGAAATCAGCAATTGTGAAATATGCAAAGAGCAATTACCGCATAGTCCAAGGCCGGTGATGGCCGCAGGTTCAAACAGCAAAATCATAATTATCGGACAGGCACCCGGACGCAAAGTACATACAAGCGGAATACCCTGGAATGATCCAAGTGGTGATTTGCTGCGTAAATGAAATGGATGGGAGTAGAACGGGATATGTTTTACGATACGGAAAAAATTGCGCTTATTCCTATGGGCTTTTGTTATCCGGGCAAGGGTAAATCCGGTGATCTGCCGCCTAGACCTGAGTGCGCACCTTTTTGGCACCATAAATTACATGATAAGTTAAGGTATGTAAAACTGACTGTATTAGTTGGTCAATATTCGCAAAAATATTATTTACAAAGTAAATCCACCTTGGCGGATAATGTAAAAAATTATAAAGAATACTTACCACAATATTTCCCCCTGCCGCATCCTTCACCCAGAAACCGGCTTTGGCTTAAAAATAATCCGTGGTTTGCAGCAGAAGTTTTGCCTGAATTTTATAATCTGATCCAAAAAAATATAAATTGAACTAGTTTTACGAAACAGTACCTATAGGTTGTACTTGCACAAACCACAAAAAAAGCAGGCACAATGGCCTTCTTTAAATCTTTTAATAAATTTAGTCTATTGTAATAACCACTCGACGGTTCTGTTGGCGGCCTTGTTCGGTAGCATTAGATGCTACCGGCTGTCTGAAACCCATACCGTTAGTGTACATCTTGCTGCCGTTTAGACCTTTACTTATCAAATAAGCCCCGGCAGATGCTGCTCTGCGTTGTGATAATTTCATGTTATAGGCATCAGAACCAACATTATCCGTATGACCGGTAATACTTATTCTGTTATAAGAACTGCCGGCGGTTCTGGCTGCTATGTTATCCAGGGCTTGGGCTAAGTCTGGACGGATAGTGGCTTTGCCGGTATCAAACAAGCCGCTGCCACTTATGGTGATTACTTTTTTTTCACCACAACTTGTTAAGCCTGACATAACATTCCAGCACTCTTTAGCTGTGTTATTAACTTCGGTGCCGGATGAGTCCTGTAGATATTCTGCGCTGAATGCCGCAGAGGAAAAGGTCATGCCTGCGCTTAAGGCAGCCGCAACCAGCCAGTTTGATTTAAAATATTTGATTATCATAGTTTCTCCAGTTTTTTACTTAAATTAGCTTTGTGCTAACGCATTTACTTAGTGTGAGGACTTTTTTAAAAGTTCAGAAGCTTTAATAAAAAAACCAATGACTATAAGGTAGTATCCTAAATATATTATTAGTGAAACAGATATGCAAGCTATATATTTTCTAAAGAGTCGAGATTAATGGGACAGGAAATAGATAACACCAATTTCACCCGGGCCGATTTTTCCGAATTTCAAAAGCGGCTTGAGGCAGAAACTGCGCTTTTAGAACAAATGCTAAAAGCCGGGAAATTTGAACGCACAGAACCGGTTGCAGGCTACGAGCTTGAGGCCTGGCTGATTGATGAGAATGGTAATCCGAGTCCGGCCAATGAAAAATTCTTAGGTAAACTTGCCGATCCGGAAGTGGTGGCAGAGCTTGCCTTGTTTAATGTTGAGCTAAACGGCATGCCGCAGACTCTAACCGGCATGGCTTTATCAAGGATGCAAAGCCAGCTTGAAGCACGTTGGAATAAGTGTCAGCAAACAGCCAACAAAATGCAGCTTGACATGCTGGCAATCGGCACTTTACCCACTATTAGAGAGCATGATTTATGTCTTGCTAATATGTCGCACCTTAAACGTTATCAAGCCTTAAATCAGCAGGTTTTACGTTTGCGTGACGGCCGGCCGATAAACTTGAATATTTCCGGTACCGAAAGTCTAAAACTAAAGCATGACGATGTTATGCTGGAAGCGGCAGCCACTTCATTTCAGATTCATATGCAGATGAATGCCGAAAAGGCCGGACGCTATTATAATATTGCTAAAATTATTTCAGCGCCAATGGTGGCAGTAGGCGCAAATTCTCCTTATTTGTTCGAAAAGGAACTATGGCAGGAGTCAAGAATACCTTTGTTTGAACAGGCGGTGTCGGTAGGCGGTTCAGATTATAGCCGCCGGGTTACTTTCGGGGTGCGATATGTGGAGCATAGTATTTATGAGGTATTTGAGTCTAACTGTAAACGTTATCCGGTTTTACTGGCGATGCTGATGGATAGTCCGCCAGAAAAGTTAAGCCACCTGCAATTGCAAAACGGTACCATCTGGCGCTGGAACCGACCTTTGGTTGGATTTAACGCGAATGGGGTTCCGCATATCAGACTTGAGCATCGAGTGGTGCCGGCCGGTCCGACTCATCTCGATCAGATGGCAAATGCTGCATTTTTCTTTGGGTTAATTACCGCTTTGGTTCAGGATGAAAAGCTAGAACAGCGCCTAAGCCATGAGAGTGTTAAAGATAATTTTTATGCTGCGGCTAAATATGGAATGCACACCGAAATAAAATGGCTGGATAGTGAGAATATCAGTTTACGCAAACTGTGTCTGGATAAACTTGTGCCATTGGCCGCCCAGGGACTTAAACAGCTTAAAATTGCCGAGCAGGAAATCAGCAAATATTTAGAGGTAATTAGCGCCAGACTTGAAACAATGCAAACCGGTGCTAACTGGCAGTTAAAGTGGGTGAGAAAATATGGCAAGAACTGGCAACAGCTGGTGCTTGAATATAAAACCAGGCAAAATACCGGGGTGCCGGTACATAGCTGGGATATCTAAATGTTGAGTGAATTAAATAAATTGCCTTCCGGCTTATTAGAGCTTGCTGCGCCCGAGCTTATAAAAAAGCTTAAAGGCCCAACCTTGATTCATTTGCCGGGGCGTGAGCAAACAACGGTTTTTTTATCAGTATTACTGCATGGCAATGAGCCAACCGGTTGGGAAGCGGTACGCAGGTTACTTGGAGAGTACGTTCCGGGCGGCGGCAATAAAGAACTGCCGAAAAACCTATCCATATTTATCGGCAACATCAAGGCAGCTAACAAAGGGTTACGCCGACTGGATGGGCAGGCGGATTTTAACCGGGTTTGGCCCGGCGGTAACATGGAGTCACCGGAAACTGTCATGATGCAGCAGGTAGTGGATATTATGCAAAAACGTAACTTGTTTGCCAGCATTGATATTCACAACAACACTGGTATCAACCCCCACTATGGTTGTATTAATGTTATAGATAACCGTTTTTTGCGTCTGGCGCTGTTATTCAGCCGTACGGTTATTTACTTTACCCGACCGCTTGGCGTGCAATCGCTGGCATTTGCCAAACACTGCCCGGCGGTAACTATTGAAGCCGGTAAAGTAGGTGATGAAAGTGGTATTACTCACGCTCGTAACTTTATTGACGATTGCCTGCATTTACATGAACTGTCCGCAGGACCCTTGCATCATGAGGCAGTGGATTTATACCATACGGTGGCTACGGTTAAAATTCCGCCTGAAGTAAGTTTTGGCTTTGATAATGAAGAGCGCATCATACAATTCGATGTTGGGCTTGAGAAATTTAATTTCAGCGAATTAGCGGCCGGTACCGTATGGGGTGAATTATTTGGCAACCAGGTGCCGCTGCTGGTGAAAAGTGAAAATGGTAACCTGGTTACCGATAAATACTTTGCTAACATTGATGGTAAGCTTACTAATAAGGTGCCGATTATGCCCTCAATGCTGACTATCGATAAACGGGTAATAGAGCAAGACTGTCTTTGTTATCTAATGGAAAGATATTCCCCAAGCAAATGTTAAAAATAAATCGCGACAAATACATATTGGTTTTATGCAGTATTTTCTTACTCTGGTCGATTTTGCTGGCTATAGAGCCGCACAATCGGGCCGACTGGGCCCTGGAGAATGTGCTGGTTTTATTATTTGTTTTAGGATTGGGACTAACCTATAAAAAATACCCTCTGTCAAAGCTTTCCTATACCCTGATTTTTATTTTTCTTATGCTGCATGAGATAGGCTCGCACTATACATACTCTCAAGTGCCATATGACGAATGGAGCACAAAATTATTCGGTCAAAGTATAAATTCCATGTTGGGCCTTGAAAGAAACCACTATGATCGTTTGATTCATTTTGCTTATGGACTTTTGCTGTCTTATCCTATTCGGGAAATTTTCATACTAAAATCACAGGTTACAGGGTTTTGGAGCTATTTCTTTCCTTTGGATTTAACTATGTCAACATCCTTGTTGTATGAGCTTATTGAATGGGGCGCGGCCACAATTTTCGCCGGGGAGTTGGGCATGGCTTATCTTGGTACTCAAGGTGATATCTGGGATGCACATAAAGATATGGCCTTGGCAAGTCTAGGCGCTCTAATAACTATGCTATTACTAGCCTTGAAAGTTAATCTTAGGGTGAAACAGGCTTAAGAGTGCCGGAACATGTTGTTATAGTCGGCGCCGGCATTATTGGCGCAACCAGTGCCCTGGCCCTGGCCGAACAAGGTTATAAGATAAGCATAGTTGATGCGGCGCAGGAAATTGCTGGGGGTACCTCAGCCAAAAACGGAGCCCAACTAAGCTATAGTTACACGGAGCCGTTGGCTGCTCCTGCTACCTTAAAAGCCTTGCCCAAACTTATGGCAGGTTTAGATTCTGCATTTAAATTATCTTATGAATTATCTCAAGATTTTTTTAATTGGGGGAAATTGTTTTTACAAAATTGTACTAATGACCGTCTTGGCTCCAATACCAAAGCCATAACTATGATCGCCTTAAAATCGTTTGGTCAAATGCAAAATTGGCTGGAAAAATATGATTTTGATTTTGCTTATAGAAAGGTCGGCAAGCTATATCTGTATGAAAATGTTAAAGGTTTAAAAGCGGCTAAACATAAGATAAAGCTTAAAAACTCATTAGGTATTAAACAGAAAATATTAAATAAAGATGAAACTCTTGCCATTGAACCAGCACTTGCAATGTTCAATCCTGGACTTGCCGGCGCAGTATATGCACCAGAAGATGCAGTTGGGGATGCGGCCAAATTTGCGAAACATGCAATAGCTAAAGCAGGTGATTTATCCGAGCTTAAGCTTTATCTTAATACCAAAGTTACAAGTTTCGTTAAAGACTCGACAAACCACTTTAAGCTTAACACCAATAAGGGCATGCTGGATGCTGATAAAATTGTAATTGCTGCTGGCTTCTCAAGCTTGTCTCTTGCAAGAGAGTTAGGTGTTCAGCTGCCAATAATGCCAGTGGCAGGTTACAGCCTTACTTACCCGGCAGGTGTTTCTATGTTGAATGTCAGCATAACTGACACTACAAAAAAAACTGTCCTGTGTCGGATGCAGGATAAAATCCGCATTGCTGGAATGGCAGATATGGGACTGGTGGTAGATGAACCGCCGAAAAAAAGAATTGCAAAATTAATTACAACTGTAAAACAAAGATTTCCTGAAGTGGCGGATTTTACTCAAGACGGTGAGCCATGGGTTGGCATAAGACCGATGACCCCAGACAGCCGGCCGATAATCAGCAACTTAAAGGCATCAAATGTATATGTGAATTGTGGTCACGGCATGTTGGGTTGGACCCTGGCTGCTGGCTCAGCACTTATTTTGCAGGAGAAACTTAATTCCTAAGGCTTGTCAGCTTTTAATAAGAGTGTTCACATAAAAAAATAGGCCATTAAATGGCCTATTAAGATAAGTTAAAAATAAACCTGGGGTAGTGTTCATAATTCTGTGTCAAAACTTAAAATATGATAATTTAAGGAGACAGACATGGAAGCAAAATTTGATATAGACAAGGCCTTAGCTGATTTAAAATCAGGTAAAGGTCTGACAGGTAAAGATGGAGTTCTAAC
>Ga0209790_1000025_pt1 | contig 26029 bp, 20 predicted proteins | sample WorMetG1aBELIZE2_FD_187420 | JGI IMG/M metagenome (GOLD analysis project Ga0209790, IMG submission 187420) | Marine gutless worms symbiont microbial communities from Max Planck institute for Marine Microbiology, Germany - Inanidrilus... ... | reverse complement strand
TCTGCAGACGACAGCCGGCCTTCGATCAGGTCAGAAAGGGGTTCGCGTGTGCGCACAGACGCCGGTACTCTCTTCGCCATGGGGTGCCTCCTCGTTGGCGCCGGTGGCAACCGGCACCGGTTGATGAATCCTCAGCGAGGAGGCACCCCTACCAGAATTTCCAGCAACTCTAAGACTTCACCGTCGAAACTGCGGCCGGCGACGCCTTCGAGGTCGGCAGTCCGTGCGCGCAAGGCGTCGGCCAGCGCCTGCACTTCTCCGCGGGCGTGTTCGGCGGCCGCTCCCGCCTCCGCCGACTGACGGCCGAGGGCGTCGGTAACTAGGTTGATCAGCTTCGCCGCCTTGTCGACGGCGCCCGCAACCTCACCGGCCCGCGCATCCAAGCCCTCGCCTACCGTGCCGAGGCGGGCCGCGGCATCATCGGCGGCCGCGGTGAACGCTGCGGCCTCCTGGTGAAGCGTTTCGGCGAAGGCCCGCATATGGCCGGTCGAGCGGGCGTGCGCGTCACCCAGGTCTTCGGTGCGCTGGCGCAACACCTCGCCAATCTCGGCCAGCCGCCCGGCGGAGCGCTCGAGGGCCGAGTCCAAATCGCCAGCATGACGGCGCAGGGTATCTCCGACCCGTTCAAGCCGATGCGCGGCATCGTCCGTTGCTGCCGTCGCGCCGGTCGCCTCGCGCCGCAGAACCTCGCCGGCCAAGGCAATCCGCGCCGCCTGAGCGTCGGCGGCTTCGTTGACGTCGCGAACGCCGTCGCGGAGCGCGGCGATGGTCGCCTCCACCCGGTCGGCCGCCGCGTCGGATGCCTGGCCGAGCTCGACCGTCCGCGCACGGACGGTGTCACCGAGTTCCTGGGCCCGCTCCCGAAGTGCTTCGGAAACTTCGCGGGCGTGGGCGTCGAGGGCATCGGCAAGCTCGCGCGACTTCGCTCGCAGCTCGTCGGAAAGGCTGTCGGCGTTGCCGCGCAGCAGTGCGCCGGCATCGGCCAGACGGTTTGCGGTCTCGTCGGCCAGATTGCCGAGCGCCCGGGCACGGCGTTCCATGATTTGCCCGGCGCCGTCGAGACGGTCCGCCGCCTCGCCGGTCGCCGTGCTCAACGCCTCGGCTTGGCGCTGCATGGCCGCCGACACCAGCGTCATCAGCTTGGCCGCCCGCTCCGAGGATTGGGCAACCTGGCGGGCCCGGCCGTCGAGGACCTGCCCGGCACGGCCGACGGCATCGGTGGCCGCCTCGCCGGCCTCTCCCAGATCGTCGGCATGCTGGCGGAAGCCGTCGACGGCGGCCCGCAATCGCTCCGCGGCCTGATCCGACGCCGCGACCGTTCCCTCGGCGGCCACGCGGAGCGCGTCGCCGATTCCGCCGAGGCGGGCCTGGGTCCGCTCGGCAATGGCGTCGAGACGGGCGCCCTTTGCCTCCAGCGCGGCATCAGCGCCAGCGAGGATTTTTGCCGCCTGGTCCGAGACCCGTGACAGCTCGCCGGCCTCGATGCGCAGCGCCCGGCCGAGGCCCTCGATGCGCACGCCGGCGCTGTCGCTCGCCTCTGCCACCTCGCGGCCACGATCGTGGATGACTTCGGTCAGGTCCTGGATACGCGCCGCGGCGGAATTTGCCGTCTCGGCGGCATCGCGGACGTGGCGGCCGAAAGTGTCAACGGCGTCTTCGCTGCGGGCCGCAATGACGGCGATGTCGTCGGCGCCCGAACGCATGGCCCGGACCACCTGCGCAACACCCGCGGCACCCGACGTGCACGCGGCCGTCGCGTCCCGAGCCACCTGCGCCAGCGCCTCCGACAGGACGTCGACGCCCGCATTGCCGCGCTCGATGGCCGCGGACAACGCCTCGCCGCGCCGCCGCAGGGCATCGTCGACAGCCCCAAGACTGCGGAGGCCCTGGCTCGATGCCCGCGCCAGATCATCTGCCCGTCCCTGCAAGGCCTGCGAGGCCGTTCCGAGCCGGTCCATGGCCTCGTCGGAAAGCGCGGTGACTTCGGTCGCCCGCCTGCGCAGCAGTTCGCCCAGCCGTCCCGTCTTGTCGAGAACCGCGTCCGAAGCGGTGGAGAGGTCGTGGGACGATTGGCGAAGGAGTTCGCCAACGGACCGCGCCTTGCCTTCGGCGCGATCGGCGGCGTCGGTCATTTCGCGGGCTTGGTCGCGGAAGGCGTCGCCACCGGCTTGAACCCGCCGCACCACCTTTTCGGCGGTCTCGACCAGTTCACGGCCCCGCCCAGCCAGCACCTCGCCGACAGTGGCGACCTTGTCGGTACCGTGGTCCAGCGTCTTCGACAGCACCCGCGTCTGCTGATCGAGCCGGGTCTCGATTTCCGCCGCACGCATGGCGACCAGCTTGCCGGTCGCGCTCAGATCCTCGCCCTGCCGGCGCAGCGTCTCGCGCACACCTTCGGCCTGGTGGGCCAGGCGGTCCGACCGCCGCGATAGGTCTTCGGCGTGGTTCTGCACCAGTTCGGCGGTCGTGCGGATGCGGCCATCGGCCTCACCAAACGCCTTGGTCAATGCGCCAAGACCCGACGTCATCGTCTCGCTGGCTTCGTCGGCGGCGGATCGCATTTCCGCCGACGCCCGATCCAGGGCGCTGGTGCGCTCGCCGATCACCTCCGCCGAGGCCATGGTGCGCTCGTTCGCCTCGTCGGTCACCCGGGCCAGGTCCTCGCCCCGCCGGCGCAACACGTCGCTCAAGTCATCGGCCCGCGCCGATGACCGGTCGGCGACCGCCGCCATTTCGCGGGACCGCTTGTGCAACAGGTCGCCCGCCTCGCGTGCCCGTGCCTGCGCGGCGTCGGCCGAGGTGCGGAGGTCCTCGGTCTGCCGTCGCAAGACCTCGGCGACGGCCTGGGCGCGAAGATCGGCGTCCTCCGACGCCCGCGACAGCTCGGCGATCCGCTGGCGTACGGTTGTGGTCACGACATCGGCCCGGGACGCAGCTTCCTCGGAAGCGCGCGTCAACTCACGGGCCTGGCGGCGCAGCGACTCGGTGATCTCACGAACTCGGGTTTCGGCGCGGTCGGACGGATAGGCGAGCCGGCGGAGCTGCCAGCGCAGGGCCTCGCTTTCGTGGCGTAGCGACCGCCCCCGTTCCAGGTACGCGACCACCATCCACAACAGCGCCAAGGGCGTCAGCGCGCCGGCCGCCATGCCGCCGAGCTCGTGGGGCAACAGCGCGAACAGGTCATCGCCGTTGACATGTTGCAGGATGAAACCGGCGGCGAGCGCAATCCAGGCGACGCTCAGGACCACGCCGGCGATGGTCGGCAGGCGGTAGCGGAGGTGGAAAGGCGGCGTTCACGGATCGGCGACGAACTCATCGCCGGGGCCGACCAGCGCTCCATCCGAGGCTTCACGTCCGGCCGGCGCGGGGGTTTCAGATGCCAGGGCGTCTTCGCCGGGCTTCCCGGTTTGATATGCGATCTCGACGGGCGGCCGCCCGGCATCGTCCGCATCACCGCAGCGCTTTACCATCTCCGCCTCCCATGTTGCCGCCAAGTCTTGCGCCCGCACGCGGGCGAAGCCCGCATCATACACGCTCCATATATTGATGGTAAACGGAGAACCGTTACCAGATGTAGGGCCACGATGGCTTCGGCTCAGGAGTCCCGCATCTGCCCGGACTTGACCTGTCTTTTCAGTGCAGCGGAGACACTCGGTGCGGGTCCCGGACAACGGAAAGGGTGCCATGGCTCACGACGTGAGCGCGAACCGTTCCGAAGACTCATCTGTGCAGGGCATCGTCTACCTGGTCCTGGGCCTCAGCGTATTTTCCCTCCAGGACGTGATCATGAAAGCCTTCAGCGACGAGATCGCGTTGCAGGAGGTCATCTTCCTGCGCGGCTTCGTGGTCCTGCTGACGATCAGCTCCCTGATGGTTCTCAACGGGGGCCGGAAGGCCTTCGTCACCCGCCAGCCCGTGCTGTGTGTCCTGCGCGGGTTCGCGGGATTCACCTGCTTCACGACCTTTTCGATGGCGCTCGCCGTGTTGCCGCTCGCCGACGCCATGCCCCTCTACTACACCAGTCCGCTGTTCGTTATCGCGCTCTCCATTCCCATCCTCGGCGAAACCGTCGGTATCCGGAGCTGGCTGGCGATCCTGGTCGGATTCGTCGGGGTTGTCCTGATCGCGCAGCCGACCGCCGACGGGATCGACCCGGCCATGATCCTCGCCATCGTCTCGGCGTTGGCCTACAGCGCGCAAAGCCTGCTGGCCCGGAAGCTGGGATCGACGGAAAGCGCCTTGGGCATGACCTTCTATTCCATGCTCACCTTCGTTTTCCTCAGCGGGTTGTCGGGGCTCGTTTTCGGAAGCGGATGGCTGGACCAGTTCGGGCACCCCAGCGCCCGCTACCTGTTTCGCCCCTGGTCGGTCCCGACATTCGAGCAATCTGGCCTGATCATCGTCGTCGGTTTTGTCGCAACGGCCGGCTTTTTCTGCATCAGCCAGGCCTACCGACTGGGCCGCGCTGGGATCGTGGCGCCGTTCGAATACAGTTCCCTGCCCTTCGCCGCCCTCTGGGGCTGGGTGTTCTGGAGTTCGATCCCTACGGCAACCACACTTGTCGGCAGCGCCCTTATCGTCGGCAGCGGCATCTATGCCATCCGCCGCGAGTTGGCGACGGGACGCAATCTGATCCGCCGCCGCGGTCTGCGGCGCCAAGTCTAGGGCGTTTTCCGCCCTTTGCACGTATGTGCGGCGATCGCGCTAAAACAGGTGCTGGCCGCCGGTGACCCAGAGCTCCGTGCCGGTGACGTAGCCGGCGTCCTCCGAGCACAGATAGAAGATGGCGTTGGCCACTTCCATGGGCGAGCCCATCCGCTCCATGGGAATGCGGGGGATCAGCACCTCGTACTCCGGCTGGATCATGTCGGTTTCGATCTCGCCCGGAGCGACGGCGTTGACGCGGACGCCGAGGGCGGCGAACTCGCTGGCCATCTCGCGGGTCAGCGCCGACAACGCCGCCTTGGAGACCGAGTACGCTGAACCGGCGAAGGGGTGCAACGCGTGGCCGGCGATCGAGGTCACGTTGACGATGGTGCCTTTCCCCTTGTGCAGGGGCGCGGCAAATCCCCGGCCCAGCTTGAGCGCGGCGAAGAAGTTGATCTCGAAGACCTCGCGCCAGGCTTCGATGTCGCCGTTGAGGCAGCCAAGCCGTTCCTTGTAGGGAGTCTTGGGCGACAATCCCGCGTTGTTGACCAGCGCATGCAGCGGCTTGCCATCGAGGACTATGTTCGCCTCTTCGACGAAGGCCGAGAGGCTCTCCGCGCTCGCGAGGTCGGTGGGGATGTGGCTCGTCCAGTTCGGGTCCCGCTTGCACTCCTCCGGAACCTGGTCGCGCGAACAGGTGATGATCTTCCAGCCCCGATCGAGAAACAGACGCGCGGTGGTGTGGCCGATGCCACGGCTGGCGCCGGTGACGATGACGGTCTTGCGGGATTCGGTCTCCGGTTCTGTCATGCCGCGTCCTCAATGCGCCATGAGCACCGGCAGCGTCGCCTCCTGCAGCACGTGTCGGGTCACGCCGCCGAGGATCAGCTGACGCAGGCGGCTGTGGGTGTAGGCGCCCATGACCAGGAGGTCGGCATCGTCTGCCACACAGGTCTCCAGCAGCGCCTTGGCCACCGGTCCATCGCTTTCGGTCAATGAACGCTGTCCGGCCGAGATGCCGTGTCCGGCAAGATAGCCGCTCAGTTCGCCGGCGGCTGTCTCCGGTGTCTTCTCGGTTTCGGTCGTGAAGATGGTCACCGCCTCGGCCGATGCGATCAACGGTAGCGCCCCATGGACAGCACGGGCAGCCTCGGCACTGCCGTTCCAGGCGATCGCCACCCGGCGCCCGAAATCGGTCGGCGGCACCGGCGGCGCAACAAGCACCGGCCGCCCGCTCTCGAAGACGGCGGCGTTCACCGTCAAGATGGATGGTGCTTCGGAGTCCGCCGCCGGCCGGCCGACGACGATGAGATCGGCGAGCCGCCCGCGCCACGCCGCCAGTTCGTCTTCCCGGCCGGTGGTTTCGCGCCACCCCGCCGTCGGTCCGGTGCTGCCGGGTCCGTCCGTTATGGTGACACCGTTTTCCGCGCACAGCGTATCGAACATCGAGCGGGCGCGCTCGCACCGTGCCTCGGCTTCCTTCTCGGTCAGGTCGATCAGTTCCTCGATCATCGCGCCGGACATTCCCTCGCCGAGTAGCGGGACCGCGTCCTTGGGGTCGGCGCGAACATGCAGGGCCTCCAGATGGGCGCCGGTTCTTTTCGCCGTGACCAGCGCTAGCTCGAGCGCCGGCCGGGCGGCGTCGCTGCCGTCCAGGGGCACCATGATGATTCGAATGGTCATTGGCTTCCCCAGAGAGTTGAAAGACTTATCATGACAATCAGTGCAATGATTGGAAAGGGCCTACCGGGCGTTAGAGTCCTCGAGTCCCAGGCAGTCGAGGGCTCGGCCCACCGATATTTCACGCGGTCCCGAGGTGTCGACCCGGTGCCAGTCGATGGCCCCGAGGTCATATCCGAGTTGAATCCGCACGACCGCGGCGGTGGCATCCGAAACGTTGCGCCGTCGTCGCATGACCCGTTCCTGCATCGTCCCGGCCGGCGCGTCCAGCCACAGCCCGTCGAACGTCACACCCACCTCGGCGGCGATCCGCGCCATCGCCTCGCGCTCGCCCCGATCGGCAAATACCGCGTCGGCGATCACCGACTGGCCTGTTGCCAGCACCTCAGCGACCTCCTCGTACACCGCCTCGTATGTGCGTTGGGTCATCTCGGGGGTATAGCCGTCGGGACCCAGGCGGCTGCCGAGGGGAACTCCAGCGAGCCGCTTGCGGGTACTGTCCGTGCGGACGATCCGTGCTCCAGGCGCTGAGCCTATCCGCGGTGCAAGTTCCCGTGAGATCCGCGATTTGCCGCTCCCCGACAGGCCACCAATGGCAACCAGGTGCGGCTCCTGTGGCTCCAGGTACGCGCGGGCCGCATCGAGATACCGCCGAGCCTCGCCGCGCAGGTGATCTGCCACTTTGGAGTCTGACTGATTGGCAGTGGCGACGGCATCGATAAATGCCCGGATCGCCGCCCGCATCGACAGACACAGCGGCATCACCGCCAGCCCACCCGAGTCCGCGGTCACATCGAGATAGCGGTTGAGCAGGATGCTGGCGAGCCCACGCAGGTTCTGGTGATCGAGGTCCATGATCAGAAACGCCAGATCGTAGAGCACGTCGATATCGGCGAAGAAGTCACTGAACTCGATGGCGTCAAACAGCGTCGCCCGACCGGCGTAGAGGAAGATGTTGCGAAGATGCAGATCGCCGTGGCAATGGCGGACCCGCCCCTCGTCCCGGCGCGCGTCCAGGATCGGCGCCGACCGCGCCACCACCGCGCGTGCCGCTTCGTTGAGCGCCTCGACCGCGGTGCCGTCGAGGATCCCGGAAGGACACTCGTGGAAACTCGCCGCATTGTTCTCGACGATCGTGGCCATCCCGACCCCGCCGCCGGCCCCCGGGCGATGTTCGGCGGCAGCATGGAAACGGGTGATGGCATCGGCCAGGTCCTCCATGGCGAAACGGTCGAGCGCTCCTTTCTGGGCCAAACGGTCGAACCGGGTTTCTTCGTCGAACCGGTGCATGACGACCAGCCAGTCGACGGCCTCGCCGTCACCGCCGAGCTCCAGTTCGCCGCCGGGCGCGCGGGTCACGGCGAGCACACCCTCATAGAGGTCGGGCGCCGTCCGCCGGTTGACCGCCACTTCGGCCTCGCAGAACCGGTGCCGGCGGTCGACGGTGGAGTAGTCGAGGTAGGGAAACCGAACCGCGCGCTTCAGCTTGTAGGCGTTTTCTTCGGTCAAGAAGACGACGGACGCATGGGTGTCGACGCGGTTCGGTATCGCCCCGGCACCGAGCGTGTCTGGCGTCGACAGGAAGGAGATGACCTCCGACTGGTCTTCGACGATCATCGCTGCCGACCTCCCGACGCTCCGGCCCTCAGAGTAGAGCGTTGGCCGCCCGAAGCAAGGGCCGAGACTCAGTGATCAGGCCGCCGGCCGGCCGTCGTCTCGCAGCCAGACGTAGAGAGCAGGAATCACGAGCAACGTGAGGGCCGTCGACGAAGCCAGCCCGAACACGAGCGAGATCGCCAATCCTTGAAAAATGGGGTCGGCAAGGATGAAGGCCGCCCCGATCATCGCCGCAGCGGCGGTCAAAACGATCGGCTTGACCCTGATCGCCCCGGCCTCCAACAAAACATCCCGCAACCCGGTTTCCGCAGAACGTCGTTGGCGGATGAAATCGACCAGGAGAATCGAATTGCGGACGATGATCCCGGCGAGCGCGATGAAGCCGATCATTGACGTCGCCGTGAACGGCGCATCGAACAACCAATGTCCCAACACGATACCGATCAGCGTCAACGGAACCGGCGTAAGAATCACCAGCGGCAAGGTGAAGCTCCGGAACTGCCCCACCACGAGCAGGTAGATGGCCATCAGCGCGACGCCAAAAGCGGCGCCCATGTCGCGAAACGTGACCCAGGTGATTTCCCACTCGCCATCCCACAACAGCGTGACCTTGGACTCGTCATCGGGCTGTCCGTGAAGGCTGATCCGCGGTGCGCCTGCCGGTCCCCAGTCCCGGTCAGCCAAGGCCTTGCCCACGGCAAGCATCCCGTACACCGGTGCCTCGAACCGGCCGGCGAGTTCGCCGCTAACCATCTCTAAGAAACGGCCGTCGCGGCGATAGATGGAATGGCTCGCGCGTTCGCGAACGGCGCGAATGACATCGCCAAGTTCGACGTTGCCCCCCCGGTCGGCGGCCGGACCGGGAGCGGCCACGGGCGTCGCTAGCAGACGCTCGCCGGGCGCCAACGCCGATTTGGGCATCCGGATCGCGATCTCCGCCGGGTTCTTGCCGTCCCCCCGAAAGGAATAGCCGACCGGAACGCCGCCGATCAGCGCCGCCAGAGTGTCGTAGACGGCCTGTTCCTGAACGCCGTGGAATTCGAGGTTCTCTTGGTCGATCTCGAACCTCAGCCGCTCGGCCGGATTGCCAACCGTGTCATCGACATCGACGATGAAATCCACCTCCTCGAACGCCGCCCGAAGCCGCTGCGCAGCTGTGCGACGCGTCTCGGCGTCGGGGCCGTACACCTCGGCGAGGAGCGTCGCCAGGACCGGCGGACCCGGCGGCACCTCGACCACGGTGATCGCCGTACCCTCGGGCGCCGGCAGGCCAGCCAACCGTCGGCGCGCGTCAAGGGCGATCTGGTGGCTCGCCCGATCCCGTTCGCCCTTCGGCTGCAAGGTGACCTGAAGGTCTCCTTGTTGGGGCTGCTTCCTGAGGAAGGCGTGGCGCACCAGTCCGTTGAAGTTGAACGTGGCTGCGGTGCCGGCGTACGCCTGGACGCCGATGAGTTCGGGAAGATCGGCGAGACGTTTGGCCGCTTCCATTAGAACCCGTTCGGTGGCCTCCAGGCTCGAACTCTCCGGCAGGTCGACGACCACCTGAAACTCCGACTTGTTGTCGAAAGGCAGCAGTTTCACGGTCACGTGCTGCGTATAGAACAGACCACAGACGGCCACAGTCGCCACGGCGACGAGGACCAGGAACACCCGGGAACGCTGGCGCCCGGCCAGCAGCGGGCCGGCGATCCTACGGTAGCCCCGTCCAAGCAGACCCTCGCCGTGAACCTCACCGCTCTCCGGTGGCGCTTTTGGTCCCCGCAGACGCACCAGCAGCCACGGTGTGATCGTCACGGCAACGAAGAACGAAAAAAGCATCGCCGCCGAGGCGTTGGCGGGGATCGGGCTCATGTAGGGGCCCATCAGACCCGAGACGAACATCATCGGCAGCAAGGCAGCGACGATGGTCAGGGTAGCGATGATCGTCGGATTGCCGATCTCGGCGACACCGTCGATGGCGGCGGTGACGATGCCGCGACCATCGCCCATGCGCCAATGGCGGATGATGTTCTCGACGACCACGATGGCGTCGTCGACCAGGATGCCGATCGAGAAGATCAGCGCGAAAAGGCTGACCCGGTTGATGGTGTACCCCATCATCAGCGCAGCGAACAGGGTCAACAAAATGGTCGTCGGGATGACCACGAGGACGACAATTCCTTCGCGCCAACCGATGGCCATCGTGATCAGCGCGACAATCGAAAGGGTCGCCAGACCGAGATGGAACAACAGCTCGTCCGCCTTCTCGGTCGCCGTTGCGCCATAGTCTCTGGTCAGGTGAACGGCGACGCCCGGAGGCACCAACCTGCCGCGCAAGAGCTCAAGCCGGGCGAGGATGTCGGCGGCCACGTTGACGGCATTGGCCCCCTTGCGCTTGGCAAGGGCGAGCGTGACCGCCGGGCGTCGTTCGAATCCGCCGTTGCCGTCGGGCTCCAGGTGCCACACCCGGTGCTCTTCGGGGCGGGCGCCAACGACGATGTCGGCAACATCCTTGACATAGACCGGCCTGCCGTCGCGGCTGGTAATGAGCAGGTGGCCGATGTCCGGGACCCCGTTCAGCGACTGCCCGGCCACCACGGGCATATTCCGACCGGCGTCTCGCAGCCGGCCGATCTGCAGGGTCCTGTTGGCGTTGGCCACTTTGTCGACGAGCTGGTTGAGAGTGATGCCGTAACGGGAGAGCCGTTCCGGATCCGGTTCGACCCGTACCTCGTTGGACCGCCCGCCGACAATGAAACTGGCCCCAACATCCGAAACCTTGACGAGTTCGTGCTGCAGTTCCTCCGCAACTTCGTAGAGGGCGTTGTCGTTCCACCGGCCGGCGTCGGCGGCGGTCGGACTCAGTGTTAGGGTGACAATCGGTACGTCGTTGATTCCGCGCCCAACGATGAGCGGTTCGGGGATGCCCAACGGGATACGGTCGAAATTGGCACGGACCTCCTCGTGCACGCGAAGTATGGCCCGATCCTCGTCAGTCCCGACTTCGAACCTGGCGGTGACGATGACGGCGTCGTCGTCGGTTCGCGAATAGACATGCTCGACGTCCTGGATGCCCTTGACGATGTCCTCAAGCGGTTTGGTCACGAGCTCGACCGCGTCCGCAGCGGCGACACCGTTGGCGGACACTAGAATGTCGACCATCGGCACACTGATCTGCGGCTCCTCTCCGCGCGGCAGCACGACGAGTGCGATGACACCGACCGCAATCGCCGCCAACAGGATCAGCGGCGTCAGCGGCGAACCGATAAATGTCCGCGTCAGAACTCCCGACAGCCCCAGGTTCATCGGCCAGACCCGATAGGCTGCAATGCGTCGCCGGGCTGGAGGCCCGAGAGAATTTCGACACCGCTGCCCCTCGCCTCCCCTCGTTGCACGACGACTTCGCTACCGTCGGCGAGTTGGGCGAACGTCAGCCCGTAGCGTTCGAAGAGATAGCGGTCGGGCACGATGATCGTTTGGCGGCGACCGGTGCTGACCCAGACCGGGATCCGCTCACCGACAAAGAAGTCGCCGAGCCCCTCCACGTCGGCATCGGCGACGACGCGGCCCTGGTGCAGTTCCGGATACACTTGGCGGATGCGACCCTCGCGGATCGGCGCACTGCGTTCGCGGTTGCCAGACGTCATGCCGCGGCTGCCGACTTGGATGACGTCGCCTTCGCTGAGGAAGCGCGCGTGGCGTTCAGGCAAACGCAGGCGAAGGACGTAACCCCGCGCGGCTATCGTGGCGATCGGTTCGCCGGCCATGACTACCGCGCCTTCGGCCACCGCGACATTCAATACGCGTCCGTCGGCCGGTGCCAGGACCACACCTTCCGACTGCTTCTCCGAGATCACCTTGCGGTCGGCCGTCACCCCGGCCAGAGCCCGGTCGGCCACTTGCATCGCGGTCTCGGTCTCGTCGAGCCGGGTGCGGGGAATTGTGCCGGCAGCGAAAAGGCTACGGGCTCGCTCGACAGCCGTCTTGGCCAGGTTCCACTGCGACTGCGCCGCCTGAACCCGAGCCTCGAGCGCTGCGATCTGAAGCCCCAGCTTGGCGTCGGTCACGCGAGCCACGGGATGACCTTCAGGCACTTCGACGCCCTCGTCGACCTCAAGCGCGGTTATCGTGCCGGCGATGCGCGCCCGTGCGGTCGCAACGTCGGTCGTCTCGACCGTCCCGTACACCGCTTTGAGGTCATCGATCACGGTCGTGCCGACGATCAGCGTGTCTTCGGCGGCGCCGGTGTGCGACGGGATGGCAGCAAGCGCCGACACCGCGAAGGTCATGACGGCTACTAGCATTCGAGGGGTCACCAATCGTCCTCCTGGAAATATCACTTTTCTATTATATGCGAATTTACTAATTTAACAACCACCGTGTCAGGGAGCGGTTGCTACCCCCCTGCGCGCCACGGAGAACGGAGCGAGCAAAATGAGTATCGATCGGGTTGTTCTGGCTTTTGCCGGGCTGATGGTCTTGGTGAGTCTGGCGCTGTCCCAGGTCCACCACCTCTACTGGCTGTGGCTGGCGGCCTTCGTTGGCGCCAACATGTTCCAAGCCGCGTTCACCGGCTTTTGCCCTCTCGCCATCGTGCTGAAGAAGTTGGGTGTACGCCCTGGTCAGGCGTTCGTCTGATCCGGCCTCACTTGAACACGGCGCGCCTCTCGGCGACGCCGTATGGATCTTCGTGGATCAGGACCTCGGCCCCGGGGAAGGCGTCTTCGATTTCCGCCATCACCGATTCGGCGATGATATGGGCGTCGTGCAGGGTGATCTCGCCGTCCATCTCCAGGTGAAGCTGGATGAACGTGCTCGGCCCAGACGACCGGGTTCGCAGGTCATGCATGTCGATGACCCCAGGGTGTCCCACCGCGATTGTGCGGATCCGCTCGCGGTCCTTGTCGGGCAGTTCGCGGTCCATCAGCAGGTTGAGGCTCTCGCGGATGATGGTCAGTGCGCCCCGCAGGATGACGAAAGCGATGGCCAGGGCGATCAGTGGATCGGCGTAGACCCAACCAAGATGTACGGTCAGCACCAGGGCGACGATGACACTGACATTGACCAGCAGGTCGGCCGAGTAGTGCAGCGAGTCGGCGCCGATGGCCACCGAGCTGGTGCGCCGGACGACGTAGCGCTGGTAGAGGACCAGCCCGGCGGTCACGACGATCGAAAACGCCATCACCGCGAAGCCGACCGTCGAGTTCGTCACCGCCACCGGGTGGAGGAGGCGTTCGCCGGCTTCGAACACCAGGAACGCCGCCGAGCCGCAGACAAACGCCCCTTGGATCAACCCGGCCACCGGTTCGGCCTTGCCGTGACCGAAGCGGTGCTCGCGGTCGGCCGGAACCAGCGCCTGGCGGACGGCTACCAGGTTGACCGCCGATGCCGCGAGATCGAGCAGCGAATCGATCATCGTCGACAGCATGGTGATCGACCCGGTCACCAGCCACGCGACCAATTTGGCGGCGATCAGCACAAGCGCCACGGACACTGAGGCATAGGTCGCCGTCCGCTTGAGGCGCTTTGCTGTTTCCGGATCCACGTCCGTCGCACCCGGTTTGTCCGCCGCGCCGATCACGGATACAGTTCCTGCACCGACCAGCCCGATTCCGTTCGCCGATAGAGGACGCGCATGTGCAGGCGGAACGGCCGGTCCTCCCAGAACTCGATCGATTCCGCGATGAGTCGGAAACCGGACCAGAATTCGGGTCGGGGAACCGTGCCGACGGCGAACTTGGCGGTAAACCGGGCGACCCGCGATTCGAGCTCGAATCGCCCGTCGAGCGGCGCCGACTGCTTTGACGCCCAGGCGCCGATCTGGCTCAACCGCGGGCGCGTGGCGAAGTAGGCATCGGCCTCGGAATCGTCGACCGGCGCCACCGGCCCATCCACACGCACCTGCCGCCGGAGGGACTTCCAGTGGAAACACATCGAGGCATGGGGGTTTTCCACCAAATCCTGCGCCTTGCGGCTGCCGAGGTTGGTGTAGAACACGAACCCGTCGCCCTCGACGCCCTTCAACAGCACCATGCGCGCAGACGGACGGCCGTCCTTCGAGGCCGTCGCCAGGGTCATCGCGTTGGGATCATTGGGTTCGCTGCCCTCGGCCTCGGCCAACCAGGCGTTGAACTGCTCGATCGGATCTACGGACTGGGTGACAGTCATGGCGGGCCTGAGGGACGATCGGAGATCGGTTAAACCGTGCCGGCGATATCCAAACCAGCCCGCTTTACCCGGACGGCGTTATGCATATCTTAATTCTGCCTGAGTTATCCAGGAATGGTTACAATAAGGGGTACGGCTGCGGCTTCGTCACGTGACGGTGCCGTTGTCCCTCGAATGACCGGAGGTCCGAGACCCATGAACGTCAAGAAGCTCGTTCCCGTCGTCCTGGCGGCAGCCCTGGTTGCGGGTTGCGCCACCGGGTCGGGTCCCAAGCAGACCGGCGGTACTCTGCTGGGCGCCGGCCTCGGCGCGCTTGCCGGCTCGCAGATCGGCAGCGGCAAGGGCCAACTGGCGGCCGTCGCCATCGGCGCCCTCGCCGGTGCGTACCTGGGCGGCGAGGTCGGCAAGTCTCTCGATGCCGCCGACCGCCAGGCCATGCAGAGCAACGCCCAGAACAGCCTCGAGTACGGCCGCACCGGGCAGACCTCGTCGTGGCGCAATCCCGACAGTGGCCACAGCGGCACGTTCACGCCGACCCGCACCTACGTCAACACCGCCGGTTCCGACTGCCGCGACTATGAGAGCACGATCTACGTCGACGGACGCGAGGAAACGGTGGTCGGCCAGGCGTGCCGTCAACCCGACGGGACGTGGCGTATCTCGCAGTAAGCGGACACGTCCGAACGCCCCATGCGGGACCCATACGTCGTTCTCGGTGTTTCGAGGACCGCCGGGGCTGACGAGATCAAGACTGCCTACCGGCGGCTGGCGCGTGAGTGCCATCCGGATGCCGATCCGGGCAACCCCTGGGCTGAGCAAGAGTTCAAGGAACTGGCATAGGCCTACGCCCTGCTGTCCGATGCCACGGCCCGGGCCCGCTACGATCGAGGCGAGATCGATGCGAACGGGACGGGCCGCCGCGGCAGGCGGACCCGGCCGGGTGGGTCTTCAGGCGCTAAAACGGATGGACGTGGCCGGACCGTCAAGATCAAGGGTGCCAACGTCTCCTATGAAGTTGCCGTCGGTCTGCTCGACGCGGCCCACGGCGTGACGAAAACCCTCGACACCACCAGCGGCAAGACGTTGTCGGTGCGCATCCCGCCGGGAACCACGGATGGCCAGGTGCTGCGCCTCAAGGGTCAGGGCATGCCCGGGTTCGGCGGCGGCGGCGCCGGCGACGCGCTGGTCGAGGTCCATGTCGAGCCGCACCCCGACTTCGAATGCGACGGCGACGACGTCCGCATCGAGGTGCCGGTGACCCTGGCCGAGGCCGTGCTCGGCGGCCGCATCGAGGCACCAACCATCGACGGGCCGGTTTCGGTGACCGTGCCACCCGGCTCCAACACGGGTACCGTGCTACGGTTGCGCGGCAAGGGTCTGGCCCGGAACGACGGCGACGGAGATGGCGGAGGACGCGGCGATCAGTATGTCAGCCTGCGGGTCGTCCTGCCGCCCAAGCCCGACCCGGAACTCACCCGGTTCGTCGAGCAGTGGAGCACCGCCCACCCTTACACGGTGCGGCGCGCGCCGAAGTAGCGGGGGCACGGCATGCGTGATCCCTACGAGGTGCTCGGCGTCAACAAGGGTGCCGACGTCAAGGAGGTCAAGAAGGCCTACCGAAGGCTCGCTCGCGAGCTGCACCCGGACCTCCATCCGGGCGACGCCAAGGCCGAGGAGCGGTTCAAGGAAGTGGCGGCGGCCTACGACTTCCTCTCCGACGACGACAAGAAGGCCAAGTACGACCGTGGCGAGATCGACGCCTCCGGGGCGCCGCGCTACGAACGCGCCTTCTACCGCACCTACGCCGACGGCGAGCCGGGAACCCGCTATCACGACCCGCGCGAGTTCTTCCGAGGCTTCGAGGGCTTCAACGTGTTTTCCGACCTGTTCGGCGGCGCCGCCGGCGGCGGACGAGCGGGACCCATGCGCGGCGCCGATGCCCGCTACCGGCTCGACGTGGACTTCCTCGACGCGGTCAATGGCGACACCCGCCAGATCACCCTTCCCGGCGGCAAGCAGCTCAAGGTGGCGATCCCGCCCGGCTCCTCGGACGGCCAGGTGCTGCGGCTGAAGGGCCAGGGTGGCGCCGGCGCGGGCGGCGCGGCGAAGGGCGACGCGCTGATCGAGATCACCGTTCGTCCGCACGCCGTCTTCTCGCGCACAGGCAACGACATCACCGCCGACGTCCCGGTGACCCTGCCAGAAGCGGTGCTCGGCGCGAAGATCGAGGTCCCGACCGTGGACGGCCTGGTAACGTTGAGCGTTCCCCGGGGCTCTAATACCGGCACCCGACTGCGGCTGAAAGGCACGGGCGTGCCGAAGGCCGGCGGCGGCCGCGGCGACCACTACGTGACGCTGCGGGTCATGCTGCCGGAGAAGCCCGACGACGACCTCGCCAAACTGGTTGGTGAATGGGCGGCCAAGCACCCCTACACGGTGCGAAAGGGAAGCTGATGTCGAGCTTCGACGACATTGTTGCCCAACACGGCGTCCGCCGAGTCGAGCTGGAGGCCTGGATCGAGCGGCGCTGGGTGCGGCCCCGGCGCGACGGCCGGGCCTACGTGTTCGACGAGGTCGACTCGGCGCGGGTAGCGCTGATCGTCGAACTGCGCCGCGACCTCTCCATCGACGAGGACGCCTTGTCCCTGGTGCTGTCCCTGTTGGATCAGCTCTACGCCGCCCGTCAGGTGCTGCACTCGGTGGAGGGTGCACTGGACGCTCTGCCCGAATCCGTGCGCGAGCAGGTCCGTGAAGCGTTACGGGGACCGCCTGAGCGGTAGCGGCTCGGCGCCTTCCGTCTTGCCTTCGTCTTTTTCCTCGGCCAGCAGATCGCGGAGGGTCATCCCCATCAGCTCGGCCTCGGAGTCGACGGTTGCGTAGGCAACGGTGTCGAGCCGCCGACGCCACGCCGGCACGTCTTCTTCGGCCGCGGGTGCGCCAATGTCGAAGCCGAGACCCAAGGCCCGATAGAGGTCGTAGAGGGTTGCCGTGTCCGGATCGCGGGATGGCAGCCAGCGGCCCTCCGAGGTCACGTCGGCGTAGCCGGCGGTGCGCAGCTGGGCGAGCATGGCATCGACGCCGGCCTCGCTGGCGTTGATGCGCCCGATCAGCAGCCGCCGCTTGATCCCCCGCCCGGCACGGATGGCGCCGTAGAGGGCCGCCAGGATTTCCAGCGCCAGCACCAACCCGTCGCCGGCGGCCCGCGCGCTGCCCGCCGCCGCCAGCCCGCGCCGCCACGATGGCAGCGCCGCCGCGACCACCGCGCCGATCAGCACCACCACCCACGATACATACATCCATACCAGGAAGATCGGCACCGTCGCCAAGGCGCCGTAGAGGGTTTCGTAAGTGGGAAAATGGGTGATGTATTGGGCGAAGCCGTAGCGCAATCCGCTGAGCAGGACGCCCGCAACGACGCCACCCGCTAGCGCGTGGCGAATCTTCACCGGACGGTTGGGGATGATGGTGAAGAACACCGTGAACCCGGCGACGGCAAGCACCAGCGGCAGCAGCCGTGCCAGCCGCCCGAGCGGGCCCGTGAAGGCCTCGATCTCCGCCGACGCGGTCAGTGCGACCATGTAGGTCGACAGCGAGAAGCTGGCGCCGAGCAGCAGCGGCCCGAGGGTCAGCACCGCCCAGAAAACCAGCACCCGCGGCACCAGCGGGCGCGGCCGGGTGACCCGAAAGATGGCGTTCATCGCCGTGTCGATGGTCGACAGCAACAGCATCGCGGTCAACGCGAGACCGATGATGCCGGGCCCGGTCAGCTCCCGCGCCTTGCCGACGAACTGGTCGATGTAGGCCTGCGCCTCGTCCACCGCCGAGGGCAGGAAGTTCTCGAACACCAAGGCCTGGATGTCCTTCTGGACCGTCTCGAACACCGGGAACGCCGACAGCACGGCGAAACCGACGGCGACCAGCGGCACCAAGGCGAGAAGCGACGTATAGCTGAGCGACGCGGCCACCCGCAGGCAGCGGTCCTCGCCGAACCGGCGCCAGACGATTCGGCCGAAGGCTCGGAGATCGTCGATGCGTCGCGGCAGTTCGCCGGCGCTTCCCCTGGCCCCTGTTTTCGCCGACTCAGCCATGTCACGCCGCCCCCGAGATTGACGCGCCGCCGGTCATCATATATGGCCTCGCTCTGCGGGCAAAATCCGCCTTCGGTGCCACCAGGGGGGTCGGTTTTGCCATCGCGCGCCGATTGTGTAGGATGCGCCCCCCTTCCCTACCGGTTCCGTCCGGGGCCTTGGGGGTGAGTCAGCGGAGAGGACACGATGACCGAACCCGGACCTTTGATGGCCGGAAAGCGCGGACTGATCATGGGCGTCGCCAACGACCGCTCCATTGCCTGGGGCGTCGCCCGCGCCGCCGCCGCCCACGGCGCCACCGTGGCGCTGACCTACCAGGGCGATGCGCTGCTGAAACGGGTCACCAAGCTTGCCGACGGCATCGGCTGCGACGTGCTGCTGGAGTGCGACGTCACCGACGAGGCCAGCGTGGATCGCGTGTTCGATGACCTGGCGGGCCGCTGGGGCGGGCTCGACTTCGTCGTCCATGCCATCGCCTTCTCCGACAAGGAGCAGCTCAAGGGCCGCTACATCGACACCACGGCCGACAACTTCGCCGAAACGATGCTGGTGTCTTGCTATTCGTTCACCGCCGTCTGCCAGCGCGCCGAGAAGCTGATGACCGACGGCGGCAGCCTGCTGACCATGACCTATGCCGGCGCCGAGCGGGTGATGCCGCATTACAACGTCATGGGCGTTGCCAAGGCCGCTTTGGAGGCCAGCGTGCGCTACCTGGCCGAGGACCTCGGCAAGAAGGGCATCCGCGTCAACGCCATGTCGGCGGGACCGATGAAGACCCTCGCCGCCTCCGGCATCGGCGACTTCCGCTATATCCTCAAGTGGAACCAGCACAACGCGCCGATCCGCCGCAACATCGACCTCGACGACGTCGGCGGCGCCGCCGTCTACCTGCTGAGCAGCCTTTCGACCGGCGTGACGGGAGAAGTCCACCACGTCGATGGCGGCTACCATGTCGTCGGCATGCTGGCCGTCGACGCCGCGCCGGAGATCCGCGAGATGCTCACCAATTTCAACAGCCAGGACCACGGGTAGCGGATACTGGCAGTCGAGCCTGGGTCATTGACCTCGTGCTTCGAGACGCTACGCTCCTCAGCATGAGGTCAATGATTCAACAGCTTGCCTCATCCTGAGCAGGCCCAAGGGGCCGTGTCGAAGGACGGGGCAAGCCCCAGGCACCGCTTTTTCAGCAGCCTGCTGGCTCGGTATCGTTCCGGGCTGACCAAATTCGGCCGCGGAGGCCCCGATGTCCGGCAACACCTTCGGCACCCTGTTCCGCGTCACCAGCTTCGGCGAGAGCCACGGGCCGGCCATCGGCGGTATCGTCGACGGCGTGCCGCCTGGGATCGCGCTCGCGGAGGCCGATCTCCAGGTGTGGTTGGACAAGCGCCGGCCGGGGCAGTCCCGCCACGTCACCCAGCGCCGCGAGGCCGACGCGGTCGAGATCCTCTCGGGCGTGTTCGAGGGCCGCACCACCGGCGCGCCCATCGGGCTCTTGATCCGCAACCGTGACGCCCGCTCCAAGGACTACGAGGCGATCAAGGACCTGTACCGGCCGGGCCATGCGGACATGACCTATCAGGCCAAGTACGGGCTCCGCGATTACCGCGGTGGCGGGCGGTCCAGCGCCCGGGAGACGGCGATCCGCGTCGCCGCCGGAGCCATCGCGCGGAAGGTCCTCGGCGACGGCATCGGCGTGCGGGGCGCGCTGGTACAGATGGGCCCCGAGGCCATCGACCGGACGCTCTGGGACTGGGAGGAGACGGCGCGCAATCCCTTCTGGTGTCCCGATGCGGAGGCGGCGCTGCGCATGGAGGCGCACCTCGACGCCATACGCAAGGCCGGCTCATCGACGGGCGCGCTGATCGAGGTGGTCGCTTCGGGCGTGCCCGCCGGCCTCGGCGCGCCCACGTTCGACCGGCTGGATGCCGACATCGCCAAGGCGCTGATGTGCATCCCGGCGGCCAAGGGCGTCGAGATCGGCGCCGGCTTCGCCGCCGTCGAGATGACCGGCCCCGAGCACAACGACGAAATGCGCATGGCCGAGGGGCCGGACGGGCCTTATGTCTCGTTCGTCACCAACAACGCCGGCGGCACGCTCGGCGGCATCTCCACCGGCGCCGACATCGTCGCCCGCCTGGCCATCAAGCCGACCAGCTCCATCGCCACGGCGCAGCGGACGGTGACGGTGCGCGGCGAGGACACCCGCATCAAGACCAAGGGCCGACACGACCCCTGCGTCGGCATCCGCGGCGTCCCCGTCGCCGAAGCCATGGTCGCCATCGTGCTGGCCGACCACCTCCTGCGCCACAAGGCCCAGTGCCGGTAGGAAGTTTCTAGCCCTCCGCCCGGGGTTCCCGTTCGTCGTCGTTGGCGGCGTCGGTGCTGGGTTCGGTGTCGTCCTCACCGGAAGCGGCGCGGCGCTTGGCTTCAAGCTTGGCCGCCTTCTTCGCCGCCTTGAGGCGGTCCCGCTCGGCGCGCTCGAAACGATAGTTGGGCTTTCGGGGCATGGCGGGCTCCTCTCCGGGGGGCGGGACGGCCGAACGACCGGGCGAAGGCCCCTACCCTACACCAGATCGCCGCCGGCGCAATGTTCGGGGAGCGAACGGAGTTCGGGGAGCGAACGGATGGCGGCAACCTCCTTGGCGCAGGTTGGTGGCCACCAAAGACGAGATCATGAGGATGGATGACTTCGCGAACTTCCAAAGCGCTCGCATCTTGGGATTTTGTTTGAATGTCTTGGGGCTGAACCTAGTCGATCGGCATACAGGATACCAGAAGGAATTTTACCCATTGCAAGCCGCAGCGCTTAGTTGGGCCAGGGCGAACTACGGGCGGCTTCGACGCGACAACCCGAAGGTTGCGGAGGCATGCCTCCAAGGCTCAATCACCTATGACGCCGACACTCACCGTCTCGTGAAAACCTACGCACGAGACTGGGGAAAAGAACCCGATCGCGACTTCCTCGACCTAGATACTCCTTCCTCGCCTTAGCTCATCGCTAGCCCGTAGTCGCCCAGCCATTCCCCGCGGAATCATGGCGTCGATTGGTTGGCGGTTGCCCCTCCCCCTCACCCGGTTCAGGTCTTGCGCCCTTCCCGACCCTCTCCCCCTTCCACCCGAATGAGAGCGGGAGAGGGTCGACGGAGCATCGCGACCGAGGTTGAGGGGGTGGGACCGGCGATCGGGTCTTGAGATTCGGGACCGCCTCAATGTGCCCCCACATCCTCCGCCGTCACCCCCGCGACCCAGGCCTCGGCGGCGACTTCGCGGCAGACGTTGGAGTCGGCGCCGACCTCGACCGTCACCGTCACCGTGCGTCCGGCGAAGCGGGCGAGGTCGATGCCGGTGCGCTCGGTCCAGCCGTCCTCGGCGTGGTCCATGCCGGTGGCGATGACCTCGTCAACGACGATGCCATCGACCAGCACCCGGAACCGGGCCTTGGTCAGCATGTTGGCCGCGGCGGTGAGGTTGAGCTTGCGGGAATAGCGAAGTGCCGGGCGCTCGCCGAGCACCAGCGCGGTCGAGGCGGTGCTGGTGTGCAGACCGGTATCGCAGTCCACCCCCGAGGATGCCCGGCCGTGGACCACCGGCCCACCGTCCGGCGCGGCGGTGCCGGCGTCGACCGCCCAGCCGGCCTCGCCCCGCCAGCCGGCGCCGAGGTCGGACATCGGCACCGTCGGGTCGGCCGCGGGCGCCGGCTCGTCGTCGTCGGTATCTGCGCCGACGCCGGCGGCCAGCCCTGCCGTCTCGAAGGACTTGGTGAGGATGCCCTTGAGGTCGACGCCGGCGATGGTGCCGGGGCCCGAGGCGCTGCCCGAGCCGGCGGCGATGCCGGCAAGTTCGAAGGCGCTGTCGATGATGCCGCCGACGTCGATGCCGCCGGCACCGCCTCGGCGACCGCTGGCGCGGCGGTGGGTGCGCGGCTGTTCGCGCCGGCCGGACTCGCCACCGGCGCGCTTCTGTTCCTCGTCGCGGATGGTGGTGTTGACGATGATCGCGCCGGGCTGGTCGATCTCGACATCCGGTGTTTCGGGACCGGTTGTCTCGGATTCGCCCGTTTTCGGCTGGGGCGCCTCGGCGGTGGGTCGCACGGTGTCGGTGAGCCCCCAGGCGCGGGCGGCGTGAACCGTCGACGAGATGCCGGCGTCAATGATGAACGGCGCTTCCGTGCCGCAGCCCTCGGGGCCGTGGGGATCGATGGGAACACCGTGGCCCATGCCGGCGATGGTGTAGGACTCGACCAGCGGTTCGCCGTCGGCGCCGCACCACACCCGGTGGCGGTGGCCGTGGACGGTGGTCTCGTAGGTGTGTGTCGCAGCGAGGCCGTGGATGTCGGCCCACTGGCGGATCGACTGCTCGGCATTGGTCGGGTTGACCGCCGCATCCTCGGCGCCGTGCCAGATCGCGACGCGCGGCCAAGGACCGGTGTGCGACGACGCCTCGCGGACACGCCGGCCCCACGACGGGGCGTCGTCCTCGCGGCCCTGGAAGATGACCTCGAAGGCGTCCTGCAGGCCCTCGGCGGCGCCGTAGGGCACGCCGGCGATGATGGCGCCGCCGGCGAAGACGTCCGGGTACGTGGCCAGCATCACCGCGGTCATCGCGCCGCCGGCCGAGACGCCGGTGACGTATACGCGGGACGCATCGACGCCGTGGCTGGCGACCATGTGCGCGACCATCTGGCGGATGGAAGCGGGCTCTCCGGCGCGGCGCTGCATGTCGTCGGGACGGAACCAGTTGAAGCAGCGGAGCGGGTTGTTGGTGCGGCCCTGCTGGGGATAGAGGACGGCGAAGCCGTGACGGTCGGCGAGCGTCGACCAGCCGGTGCCGTGGTCGTATGAGCCAGCGGTCTGGGTGCAGCCGTGCAGGACGACCACCAGCGGCGCGCCGGGGCCGACGCCTTCGGGGACGTAGGCGAACATTTTCAGGTCGCCCGGATTGGCGCCGAATTCGGCGACCTCGGTCAGCCGGCTCGGGCGCTTGTCGATCTTCTCGGCCCAGGCGCGGGCGGCGCGGGCCTTGTCGAGGAAGGCGTCCCAGCGGCCGCTGTCGCGGCGCCCGCGGGCGAGGCTGGCGAGCTTGGCGATGTCGGCGAAGCGGTCGAGGTTGGGGATGTCGCGTCCGAGCATGGCTGTTGTCCTTTCTTCTTCGGGATCGGCGGCGGTGAGCCCGGCGATGTCGATGAGCTTGGCGCCGGGCAGAAAAACCGTGTGCAGGAGGCCGGGATCGGCGGCGCCGCCGGCCTCGGGGTCGAGCCAGATGGGCGGGCGGGCGCCGGGAGAAAGCCCAAACCGGCGGGTGACGATGCCCCGCCCCTCGCCGGCCGGTGACCACTGGGCGCGCTGGACGGCGGCAACGGGGAAGCCGCGGCCGACCCAGACGCCGAACAGTCGCCGCGCGATGGCCTCGCGGGTCTCGGCGGCGCGGGCGGCCTCGATCAGTGCGGTCAGCGCGGCGCCGAACGGCACCGCGGGCGGCAGCAGATCCGCTTCGGGCACGTCGTCGTCCACGCGCGCCGGGCCGACGACGACACCGGGTGCGCCCGTGGCGGCGTCCTCGGGTGTGAGCGCGGCGTAGCACCTGATGGCCTCGACGGTGTCCGACTGCTGGGGGGCGGCCATCACCCCGATCAGCAGATCGGCGGCATACCCGGGCGTCGCCGGCGGCGAGCCGGGGCCGCGGGGTCCGGGCGGGATCAGCCCACCGCTGACCAGCAGCGTTACCCGGTAGCGCAGGTCGCGCCGCGACGCGCCGAGAATGTTGGCGAGGCGTTCGGAGAATTGATAGCGGCGCAAGCCGGTGGCCATGGGGCGGTGCCCTCCCGGTGTCTGGCGTGGGGACAGTTATTAAGTAAGTGACGATTACTGAATTGCAAGCCCAAAAAGCTTCGATCGATCGTTTTCTGATTCTTATATTTTATTACAGTGTGTTATATGCGTTTTCTCACGCGCGACATGAGAATAGACGTCGTGCCGTTTCGGCCCTGAAACTCGAACTCAACCGGGAAAACAACGTACGGACTCCTTCGACTCGCGGTTCCGCCGCTGCTCAGGATGAGGAAAGCCGGCCCGTTCTGGTTCAACCACCTCATGCTGAGCAGGCGCGCAAGCGCCGTGTCGAAGCATGTCTGCGTTGGTCGGAACCGACGGTTTCCGGTTTCAGGCCCCGATAGGCCGCGTTTTCGCCAATTTGTCGAAGGCGACGAGGGTCTCGACGACGGCGCTCAGTTCGTTCATCGGGATCATGTTGGGGCCATCCGACGGCGCAGTGTCGGGGTCGGGATGGGTCTCGATGAACACCGCGGCGACGCCCACGGAAACGGCGGCGCGGGCGAGCACCGGGGCGAATTCCCGCTGGCCTCCCGACGCGGTGCCCTGCCCGCCCGGCTGCTGCACCGAGTGCGTCGCGTCGAACACCACCGGGCACCCTGTCTGAGCGAGCACCGGCAGGCCCCGAATGTCGGTGACCAGGGTGTTGTAGCCGAAGCTGGTGCCCCGCTCGGTGATGAGGACATTTTGGTTGCCCGTGCTCCGCACCTTGGCGACCACATTGGCCATGTCCCAGGGGGCGAGGAACTGGCCCTTCTTGACGTTGACGGCGCGGCCCGTCTCGCCGGCGGCGACCAGGAGGTCGGTTTGGCGGCAGAGGAACGCCGGCACCTGGAGGACGTCGACGGCCTCGGCGACGGCGGCGCACTGGCCCGGCTCGTGGACGTCGGTGAGGATAGGACACCCGACGGTCTCGCGGATCTCGGCGAACACCGGCAACGCCGCCGCCATGCCGACGCCGCGGGCGCCCGAGAGGCTGGTGCGGTTGGCCTTATCGAACGACGTCTTGTAGACCAAACCGACCCCCAGCCCTGCGGCCATATCGGCGAGCGCATGGGCCGTCTCCAGGGCATGCGCCCGGCTCTCCATCTGGCACGGCCCGGCAATCAGCACCAACGGCAGGTCGTTGCCGAAGGTGACGCCGGCAACGGAGACGTGGTGGGGTTCAGTCATCGGCAATCCAACCTAGCAATGGCGCGGCGACTGATCCCCGCTCCCTATCCCTCCCCCGCCAGGGGGGAGGGAACAATGGCAGACGGCTACCGGGATCCCCCTCCCCCTCGACGGGGGAGGGTTGGGGTGGGGGTGAACACCGCGTTCGCCCCACAAGCATTTCAAGGAGTCGGGTGAATGCGCTCAAAGCTGTGTCGCCCGGCAGGCGCCAAATTTCATGCCAGTAGATTGGTGACCGATCACCCGGACGCCCGCCGGTCTCGCTCGGCTACCGCACGACCGATCGCCTCGTCCATGTCCTCGATCGTCAGCCGCCTTGGCGGTTTGCCCAGCACATTTGACTGCCGTTCGGAACGAGCCCTTTTTCCGTGGGGAGGTCTTGATCTCGACGGATTCGAGAGTGGGGCGTCTGGATTGGCGGGATCTGAAACCATGAGCTATCCGCAACCGATTGTTCCGCAGACCCTACCACACATCTTGCTGAAGACGTGAACCCGGCCCCGCCCCCTACACCAACCGGCTCTGCTCGACCGCGGCGCGGATGAAGTCGGTGAATAGGAAATGTGGCCGCCTATTCGTCCACTTGAATCTGATATCGTGAAAGTTCCGTAGAGTAATCCAGTGCTACTTGTTCAGGTACTGCTAACGTTCTCATAAGAGACAAAAATATTGGTTGCAGGTTGGCGCCGTGCAAAAAACTGAAGGGTCATGCTTAGCTGAGTGGGTTTTTGCGAAGGTATCGTAGCAGGGCTTGGTATTTGTCGGTGTGTCGGTGGTTGTATCGCCATTCGGTTTCCTTGAGGTGCAGGTGGAAGGTGTGCTGAGGGAGGCCCTTGAACTTTGCCAGGC
>Ga0209790_1000024_pt1 | contig 26030 bp, 25 predicted proteins | sample WorMetG1aBELIZE2_FD_187420 | JGI IMG/M metagenome (GOLD analysis project Ga0209790, IMG submission 187420) | Marine gutless worms symbiont microbial communities from Max Planck institute for Marine Microbiology, Germany - Inanidrilus... ... | reverse complement strand
TTGACAAAAATTACGCGTAAGAAATCTGGTCGCCATGCAATGAATGGATTATTATGTTCGTGGCCTCAGAGCAAAAACAGGCTAAAACCTCTACTTTTTAGGGCAACTAAAAATGGGGGGATTACAATGGTGGATCAATCCGCCAAGGGTTTAAAAGAAATGCTAAAGCGCACCAACAACGCGCGCAGCGTGCCGCAAATATTCTTAGGCGATGAGCACCTGGGCGGCCTGGACGAACTTACCGAGGCTTATATGTATGGGGAGCTTGATCAATACAAGTCTTAAGGCATCCGGGGTTTAACATGCGGAAATTCTCCTAGAAATTGCCTTTTCCACCAATTGCCGCTGGTTTTGTATTCTTCAGTGTTAGTAAATTTGTAATCAAAAGCCAATACCCTTAAATATTTGGGCGGTTTATTTTCAAACGGGTTATGGGCAAACAAGGATAAAACCTGGGGCGAACCTTGATGTAATCTTCTTAACAGCTGCTTATACCAGTAACTGTCTCCCGGGTTTTGCGGCGGCAGAAACCACATCATCCAGTCCAGTCTCGGCTGATGTGGCACGTTAAACTCAGGCTTTTTACTAAGCGGCCCCGGTTTATATTTAAAACCATAGCTATGCCAATTCTGACCATCGTTGGAACCTTGAATTTCAAGCTCCTGTCTTTGGGTTTGCATGGTAGGAAAAATGTGATAAATATGCCCTATTCCATAATCCAGGGTCAAATTTGTAGTTTTGAGTAAAAAATCCGGAAGCTTTATTTTGGTTGCTACCTCCAAAATTGCACTTAGGTTTGCGTTAACAATTAAAACCGCCGCCGCTAACAAGATAATCGTGCCTGTCCTGGAAGGTTTAACCAGTTTGCTGTTTATTTTACGAATAAGTTTCGACGGCATAATCTTGCCAACTATTTTGTCATCCAGCAAAAATAAACATAATAAAATCACTAACAGATTTACAAAATTATGATTGCTACTGGCAATGATAATTAACTGCATACCTATGGTGATTATGGCCGCAGTAATCCGAAACTTTCTTGGCAGAAATATAAAAAACGGCACGATAAGCTCGCTGAAAAAAGTAAGTAATACACCGCCGGTAAGCAACCATTCGGGCAATTGATGAAAATACCAGGAGCCTAAATGCGGTAGAGGCTGGGTTTCAAAGTAATATTTAAGTGCGCTTAGCTTGGCCCAGGCAGAATCGCCACTTTCCAGTTTAAAAAATCCGGATAGAAATCTAAAGCGAAATAGTAAAAATTCATATAGAAAAATTACCAGCACACTGGGGCCACGGGTTAGAAATATCGCTAAAAACCCTGCCTCCAGTAATAACAAATCCCATTGAAAGTTTAAAAATGTATCTGCTGCATGATATAAAGACAAATACAAAACAAACATGCCAACTAACGCCAATTGCGGCCAGCGGCCAAAAAGTAACATTAGCGCCAGCAATGCTCCCAGATAACAGGCAAGTTGTAAGGCAAAATCTGAAGCATTAAGCCAAAACACCGTAGGCATACGCCACCAGGCACTGTTGCCATAAATTTTAGTTAAATGCTCTAAAGTTTCTGAAAACGGCAAGATACCATTGGCGCCGGCAAGACCGGCAATCTGACCGGACAATGTAATAAATGCTATCAGGTAAATCAGTGCCAGGCCTTTTAAAAACAGCCAGGAACTTAATCTTAATTCATTGGCTGTTCGGAAAATATTAAAAGGCAAAGGAATTAATTCTCCATTTGGCTGAGGAGTTATATCTTAAGTTTTTGCAAGTAATAGGTTTCTTGCTTTTGCATTTTCTCCGCTTCCCTTTCTTTTATATGATCATAGCCAAGAAGGTGCAACAACCCATGGACGGTCATGTGGGCAAAATGCTTTTTTATTTTTATGCCTTGCTCTTTAGCTTCATTTTTGACCACTTCGGCACAAATGACTATATCGCCCAGAATATCGGGTAAATCCTTAATTGCAGGGTTTTCATAAGTAAAAGCCAGTACATTGGTCGGCTTATTCTTTTTGCGGTATTTATGGTTTAATTCGTGTATCTCGGCTTTATCAACTATTCTTATAGTTACCTCTCCCCGGGTCTTTTCTTCTTTTAACACCGACTGCGCCCATCTAATGAACTCTGAAGTTTCAGGCACATACTCTGCCGAGGTTGCTAACTGCACGGCAATTTCACTCAAGAATAAAAATCCTCGTAAGCTCTGACAATTCTTTGCACCAATTGATGGCGTACCACATCCCCCGGTTTAAAATGGCTAAAGTACACACCTTTTACATTGTGCAGCACTTCCATTGCGTGTTTAAGCCCGGACTGGATATTAGAAGGTAAATCTATCTGGGTAATATCACCGGTAATCATAGCCTTGCCGTTAAACCCCATACGGGTTAAAAACATTTTCATTTGCTCATTGGTGGTATTTTGCGCTTCATCCAGAATTACAAATGCTTCGTTCAGGGTGCGTCCGCGCATAAAAGCCAAAGGTGCTACCTCAATTACATTACGTTCAATAAGTTTGGCTACTTTTTCAAAACCCAGCATCTCATACAGAGCATCGTATAAGGGTCTTAGGTAGGGATCAATCTTATCCGCCATATCTCCCGGCAAAAAACCTAGTTTTTCCCCAGCCTCCACCGCCGGTCGTACCAGAACCAGGCGTTGTACCCTTTGGGTGTTAAGTGCCTCAACCGCACAGGCTACCGCCAGGTAGGTTTTACCGGTACCGGCCGGCCCGATACCGAATACTATGTCGTTCTGGGTGGTGGCGTGAAGATACTCGTGCTGATTCCTGCCGCGAGGTTTTATTACTTTCTGCCTGGTTCTTATGCTTATATCCGGCAAGTCTTTCTGACTATCCTCACCTGTATTTACACCGCCTCCTCCGTTTAATTCCTCCTGCATGGACATATGCACCAGATCCGGGGTAATCGCAGAATTTACACTATCTACATATAACGATTTTATTATTTTTTTCGCGTGGCGAATATTTTCATCGTCACCAACAAGGCTAAACTTGTTTCCATGGTTATTGATTGCAATTTCCAGACCTTTTTCCATGAGCCTTAGGTTTTCATCCGAAGTGCCGCAAAGATTAATTAATCTTACAGAATCAGCTGGTTCTAAAGAAAAATTTAAACTGGAAGACACTATTGTTGCCGCACAATTTCGCCGCGCATTGAGTTTGGCAGAGCTTCGGTTATCTTTACTTTAACAAACTCGCCAATTAGCTCCGTACCACCTTTGAAATTAACCACCCGGTTATTCTCGCTACGTCCAGCAACATACTTATCCGGACTTTTGCGGGATTTACCTTCAACCAAAATCACTTCTTCTTCTCCCACCATCTCCTGACTTAATTCACTATAGATTTGATTTAATCTGTCCTGCAATAAAGATAGCCTTTGGCGCTTTACTTTCAATGGCACATCATCAGTCATATCAGCCGCCGGCGTTCCGGGGCGCGGGCTGTAAATAAAACTGAATGAGCGGTCGAATTTCAGTTTAGTAATCAGATCCATGGTGGCCTGAAAGTTCTCATCAGTCTCGCCGGGAAAGCCAACGATAAAATCTGAAGAAATACTGATTCCGGGTCTAATTTTGCGTAAATTTTCAATGATTTCAACATAATCCCTGGCGCTATGGCGACGTTTCATCTTCTTAAGAACCGTATCCGAACCCGATTGCACCGGTAAGTGCAAATGATTTACCAGTGCCGGAACTTCTTTATAGGCAGAGAAAAGAGATTCGTTCATCTCTAACGGGTGCGAAGTGGTATAGCGGATTCTTTGAACTCCCAACACCTCATACAAATAGTTTATTAAAAGACCTAAATCTGCATATTCCCCATCATCCATGACTCCATAATAAGCATTAACATTTTGCCCTAATAAATTGATTTCTTTTGTATTATTATTAATAAGTGATTCAATTTCACTAATTACGCCACTCAATGGGCGGCTAATTTCCTCGCCTCTGGTATATGGCACCACGCAAAATGTACAGTATTTACTGCAGCCTTCCATGATTGACACATATGCTGAAACTCCACTATTCTTTGACCGGGGTAAATTATCAAATTTTTCAATTTCAGGAAAAGATACATCAAGCACCTTACCTTTGTGTTTTTGTACTTTTTCCAGCATTTCTGGCAGTCTGTGCAGGGTCTGCGGTCCGAAAACCAGATCAACAAACGGTGCGCGTTTTTGAATTTGCTCACCTTCCTGGCTGGCCACACAGCCACCCACACCAATTATAGTGTTAGGTTTTAGCTCTTTGAATTTACGCCACCGGCCAAGCTCGGAAAACACCTTTTCCTGGGCTTTTTCCCTTACAGAACAAGTGTTTAACAAGAGAATATCCGCCTCTAGCTCTATATCTGTCGGCTCAATTGCATGTGATTTTTTTAAAACCTGACGCATTTTATCCGAGTCGTACTCGTTCATTTGGCAGCCAAAGGTACGAATAAACAGCTTTTTTGCAGGCATTTATGGCAGTTCAACCGTAACCACTTCGGAGGGCCTTAGATCATCCTCATCCGACACATCAAAAATAAGATCTATCTCATAGATTGCGCCCTTGGATTCAACCCGCACCGGCTCAAACCCTACCCTGTAAATAGTAGCAGGCTTGCTTGTGCCGCCAGCAATCTTGATTTTGGCTTTTTGCCCTACCTGATACTTTTTAAGTTCTCTGGGAGCAACCAAGACTCTGGCCAGCATTTGCTTGTACGGAGCGATACGGATTACAGGTTGAGTAGAGCGATACACAATCTGCCCTACTCTGGCATTCAAATCCAGAACTATGCTGTCAACCGAAGCTTTAAATTCACTGTGCTCTAAATCCGCCTGAACCTTGACAACTTCAGCATCAGCCTCGGCTTTAGTAAATTTAGCCCTGGCATGAGCCAGCTCGGCCTTTTTTAGTTCGTCCAGCGAAGTCAGGCCGCGGTCAAATAGTTCCTGAACTCTATCCAGGCTGCGTTTTTCATCCTGCTCCAATAAAGAGATATGTTGAACTCTAGCTTTGGCAAGAGCCAGTTCCGCTTTAAGCACATCCTGCCTGGTACGTATCAAAAGCTCGCCTTTTTTTACTTTCTGAAATTTGTCCACCAGAACTTCAACCACCTGGGTGCTGTTTAATACGTGCATCGGCACCGTGTAAACCCATTCCAGGCGACCTTTGTAATTAGCGGCATTAGCATTTAGGGAAAATATCAGAAGAATAAGTAAACTATTTTTCATTGGTTACAGGCCATATATCCTTGCCCTGAAGAGCATTTATTTCCGCAAAAGTCAATGCTATGCAAAAATCCACCGTTGCCTCCTGCATTAGTGCCCGGGACTGCCATACCATGGAATCACCTAAATCGGCCTTTACTTCCATTTCATATAACGCTCGCGAGCGATCCATATAAATATCCCGGTAATATGATAAGGCAGCAGCATTATCTTTAGCAAAACTAAGCATCTCCAGGCGCAATATCAAGGTTAGCAGTTGCTGCTGTAAACGCATCTTTAATAATTTATATTCAGCAGAATCTAAACTGGATTGTAAACTAAATAAACGCGAATTATGCTTAAGAGCATTTGCAGTCAACTTATCATAATCCGGAACTTTTAACTCTTCAATTTTTAAAACAGGTTCTACCAAATCCGGCGCCAGTTTATTTATATCTCCCATAGCAAGCGCCAACTTAGCTCTGGTTGTGCGTTGGTTTTTTTCACTGGCAAACCGGGCCTGGCGCACCCCTTGATAAATTGATTCCAAAGCCGCCACCTCCACTTCGGAATATTGTCCCAATTCACTTCTAACTCTGGCACGATCCGCGTTAATGAAAGCTATCGCCATGTGTTCATTGTTAGCGGCAAAGCTTATGTCAGCTAAAATAACATCAAAATAACGGCGTAGTATTTCTATTTTTTGTGCCACTAAAGGCTCCATGAGATCATACAGCGGCAAGTTGTCCCAGGAGTTACTTTTATTATTATCATTAAAAGTAAGATCATGACAATTTAGAAAAATAAGCTGCTGCTCCTGCGATCGTAATATTGGCTTATTTATTGCAGGATGAGAATTGGCAAAGCCCAAAGCATCTTTAACGGTTAAAACCTCGGCATTGGCCATGCTTATACATAAAAACAAGGCCGAAAAGAAAAACTTTCTCATTAATTTTTCGAATTAGCCTGTCTTTTATATTTGCTAAAGGCCATAGTTTTAGAGTGGCCGTTTAAAACATAATCGCCAAACAATAAAAACTCATCGGCATTTTTCACTTTACCGGTAAGTCTGGCACCGCGAATTGGTAGCCCATCCAGTCCGATAAACTGAAAAACCGGAGTAGCGCGCACTCTAAATTGCTTTAAGGAAAAGTCCTTTTGCGTAGTTTCATTCCCGGATAAGTCAACTATTTCAAGGTCGCCTTCAACATCCATGGTAATTATCCTAAAATGTTCTTTGTAATAATCCTGTACTTTTTTTTGGTTCAAAACTCTTTGTTTCATCCAATGGCAAAAAGGACATTCATCAAGTTCAAACATAATTAGTAAAGCTTTTTTGCTTTCTTCTTCAGCAATACTTATTTCTTCTGCAAGGTCGCCAAAACTTTCATCAAAAAAGTCATTGACCGGCACGGTCTGTGCTGTCAGGATAGTGCTGGCTGACAACAACAGACACAAAAATAGTCCTTGCCAACTCTTAATTTGTAAAATTTTTAATGTCATTTTTAAAGTGCATTAATCATAAGCCACCGAACCTAATTGTACAAAAAATTTAGAATATGTTTCAATTTTTCATGTTTTAAGAGTTGTTTAAAAAATTAATATAGACTAATTACAAATTTCTCACTAGAGATATATCATAATAAGCCCTAGTAGAAATTTTTCGTCAAATTGCTCAAACTTCAAAAGACCCTAAGTCAAAAGCTTAATTTTTCTGCCAAACAGCAGCAATCGGTGCGTTTACTGCAATATTCGACGTTTGAATTAAACCAGGAAATTCTTAAAGTCCTTGAACAAAACCCTTTTATCGAGCTTGAACATTACAATACGGAACAGCAAAAAGCTAATGTTGATTTGGCAGATGATATCGAATATGACCACTGGAATCAGGCTGTTAGTCAATCGACAACTGATTTTATTGAAGAAACCTATAGCACCAGGGAAACCCTGCATGAGCACCTTAAATGGCAGTTGGACACCAGACACTTTGAAGGCCGCGAACATATAATTGCTCAATACATTTTAGATGCAATTGATAATAAGGGTTATTTTAAACAGGATATCAATGAATTAACCAGATTAATTAATATCTCACCCAAACCTAATGCAACTGAAGCGCTTAAAGTTTTAAAAAAAATTCAAAGTTTTGATCCTATAGGAATAGCCGCGCGCAATTTACAGGAATGCCTGTTGTTGCAGTTAAAAAACTATAGAGACTACAATCCTGACAAAAAACTCGCGCTTAATATATTGCAAAATGAATTTAAGGCTTTTTGCACTAAAGAATTCGAACTTATAAAAACAAACCTAAAGATTAGTGAAACCGAGCTAAAACTAGCTTTACAAACAATTAAAAGCCTTAACCCCAATCCAGGAGTTAAATATGATTCATCTAGTCCGGTTTATATTGTTCCTGACCTTACAATACGAAAGGTATCCGGTAATTGGCAAGTGTCGTTGTACGATGACTTAAGCCAAAAAATAAAAGTAAAACAGAATAAAAATGAACTCTTAAGCAGGGTTACTAATGTTCTAGAGAAGGAATTTATCAATACTTACTATAATGAAGCCAAATGGTTAAAAAAATGTGTTGATAGCAGAAATAGCACTTTACTTAAAGTGGGTAAGGCAATAATAGAGCGCCAAATAGAATTTATAGAAAAAGGCGAAGCTTTCATGCGCGAGTTAAAACTTGAACAAATTGCTGAAACAACTAAATTACACATTTCGACAGTATCCAGAGCAGTCAGCCAAAAATATATTCAAACTCCGCATGGCACTCTGGAGCTTAAATATTTTTTTAGAAAGAATTTAATAAAAAACAAAGAAACAAGTGTATCGTCATATGATATTAAACAACTTATAAAAGATATAATTAAGAAAGAATCTTTAACACATCCATTAAGTGACGAGAAAATAACTCAAAAGCTAAAAAATAAAGGAATTAATATTTCCAGACGTACGGTTACTAAATATCGTAAAGCCATGGATATTAGTTCATCAGCTAAAAGAAAGATTCGTCCATAAATTTATACTGACATTTTGTCACTATATAAAAACTATCAATAAATAACTTACAATACTTTTTATATCTTATTGATATGGTAGGGTTGTTTTATCATCTATACCTGGAGTCAATACCCTAGCCTGCAGGCCCTCATAGAACATAATTATATGCTAATGAAAATAAGTCATATTTTAATCTGTGGTTATATATAAATTAATCTCTAAGAAAATAATATATCTTGATATATCAAGATGATACGTGATGTTGGCACGGTTTTTGCTAATATTACAGTGCAAGGTTAATCGATATAACCTGCATGTTGATTTATTTAACAAGGAGGGCACTTTATATGCTTAGGAAAATTACTCTTGGATTGGGTCTGCTTGGCTTAGCCTTAAATCAGAGTTTGGCTGAGGAATTTATCTCAGGTCAAAATCCTTCTGAAAGACCCAAAGATGCTCCGGTTATAGAAAACGTGGAACATGAAGGAGCCTGGTACGCTCAGGCTTTACATGGAATCTCTGAACCTTATCCTTTCAGTCTTAAGTTTTTGGAAGACCAAGGGAACTGGGAAACTCCGTTTAATAAACCGGGGATGCCTGGCCGTTATGATATTAGAGGCTGGCATAAGTAACTTTCTGGCATAAACAAGTGTTTAATTTTAACCAATATTAAGGATTTATTATGAGAAAAACTAAGCATCTAAGTAAAGGTAAAGCTCGAATGTCGATCTTGGGCGCAGCAATTGGTATGGCTGTGTCCGGCGGAGCTTTAGCTTATGGTGGCATGAGCGGCATGTATGGTATGTATCCTGGCATGGGCGGAATGTCCGGTATGTATGGCATGCGTGGTATGTCCGGTATGCACGGCATGGGCGGAATGTCCGGTATGCGTGGTATGAGCGGTATGTACGGCATGTATCCAGGTATGGGCGGTATGTCCGGCATGTATGGCATGCGTGGTATGTCCGGTATGTATGGCATGCGTGGTATGTCCGGTATGCGTGGTATGAGCGGTATGTACGGCATGTATCCAGGTATGGGCGGTATGTCCGGCATGTATGGCATGCGTGGTATGTCCGGCATTGGCGGTATGAGCGGAATGTCTGGAATGCAAGGAGGCTATTTCAGAATCACCCCGTACGGTCAAATCTACTTCTATCCTAGCATGAGTGGTATGGGCGGAATGTCCGGCATGCACGGCATGGGTGGAATGTCCGGTATGCGCGGTATGTCTGGTATGTACGGCATGGGCGGCATGTCAGGTATGCGCGGTATGTCTGGCATGTATGGCATGGGCGGAATGTCCGGTATGTACGGCATGTATCCAGGCATGGGCGGAATGTCCGGCATGTATGGAATGCGCGGCATGAGCGGTATGTACGGCATGCACCCAGGTATGGGTGGAATGTCTGGTATGTACGGCATGTATCCAGGCATGGGCGGAATGTCCGGCATGTATGGAATGCGTGGCATGTCTGGTATGTATGGAATGCGCGGCATGAGCGGTATGTACGGCATGCACCCAGGTATGGGTGGAATGTCTGGTATGTACGGCATGTATCCAGGCATGGGCGGAATGTCCGGCATGTATGGAATGCGCGGCATGAGCGGTATGCACGGCATGAGCGGAATGTCCGGTTGGCAGCCACCAAGGTAAATAACAGAAAGCACCGGGTGTGGGCAGCGGCTCATACCCAGGTGCTCTTTTAATTTATGAGGTGACCGATGAATTACAAAACTCGAGGTTTTGCACTTACAAGCATACTATTTTTTAGTATTTTTCTATTTAAAACTGCATTTGCCGAAAATTACTATGCGGCAAAATATGATCCTATACACTTTAAACCGAATATAGATAAGGCAACTGATGAGCAATGTCTAAGTTGCCATAAAGAAATCCTGGAGCAAAAACCACTAGCCGCTTCGCCTGCTGGCGTAAAGTCAAATGAGGTACTGGCCTGGTATCAGACATTAAGCACTTATTCAGGAGAACAAGACACATTTCACCGGCGACATCTGGCTAGTGATTTTTCTAAAAAAATAATGAAGTTAAAATGTAACACATGTCACCAGGGCAATGACCCGAGAGAAGAAACTGCTAATTCATCTGCCACTACAGATATGAATTTAACCCAACGTAAAATGGTTGATCCTAATACTTGCTTAATGTGCCATGGCAAGTTTGACTGGAAGAACATGGCAGGCCTTACCGGCCCATGGTCTGAAGTTGGAACTCTGTTCCAAAATAACTGTATGATTTGCCATGCCAATATAAGAACCAACCGGCACAAAGTGAATTTTCTGAACGTTGACGCAATAGAGGAGGCTGGGAAAACCAACGGTGATGTATGTTACGGTTGTCACGGCGGCCGTGCCTGGTACCGAACAAGTTACCCTTACCCAAGACATGAGTGGCCGGGCATGGGGTCTGAAACTCCGGAATGGGCCAAGGACCGCCCTACTGAATCAGATGCACGGTTTCTTGAAACCGCCGCACAATAGGAGCCATAGCTATGAACAAAGAAAACCTTGATTTAAGCAAAATGTTTAATATGAACCGCCGCTCATTTCTAAAGACGGCTGGCGCCAGTGCAGCAATGGCCGGCACTTCAGGCTTGATTGATAGCACAGCAAATGAAGCCCAGGCTTTTGCCTATGAACCCTACCCTACGGATGACCAGCTGGAAACCGTTGTTACCAGTTGTGCGCATAACTGTGGTTCGCGCCATATGCTGGTCGCTCATAAAAAAGGCGATGTTATCGTAAGATTATCTACCGATGATGGCAGCTATCAAAGAAACGGTGAGTACGGCAAAGATACTTTTGATGAATTACAGTTGCGTGGCTGCCTGCGCGGGCGCTCATACCGACAACGGATTTATTCGGCGGAAAGATTATTGTATCCGATGATTAGAACCGGAGAGCGTGGCGAGGGCAAGTTCCGTCGTGCCAGCTGGGAAGAAGCGCTGAATTTAGTGGCGGCAAAAATGATTGAGATTAAAGAACGCTATGGTCCACAAGCCCTGCTGGATCAAAGCTATGCTGGTGCTTCTTATGGAGTTTTACATAAGTCTGACCAAATCGATGGCCTCTTAGGCCGCTTTCTTGGTATGTTTGGCTGTAGAACCAATTCCTGGTCGGTACCATCTTACCAAGGCACCACAACCAGTTCACGCTGGACTTTCGGCACTATTGAGGATGGGAATGAAGATGACACCTATGCCCACTCTAAGCTAATGATTATGTGGGGCTGGAACCCGGCTTATACTTTTCACGGCGGCAATACCGTTTACTACATGCGGATGGCTAAACAAAATGGCTGCAAGTTTGTAGTGATAGACCCACAATACACCGATTCAGCGGCAACCTATGATGCCTGGTGGATTCCGATCAAGCCAAATACCGATGCGGCCATGATGGCAGGCATGGCGCATTATATTTTTGTCAACAACCTGCAAGACCAGGATTTCATTAATAATTTCACCATGGGTATGGACGCCGGCACTATGCCGGAATGGGCTTACTTCAGCCCCAATGGCCAGGAAAGCTTTAAAGACTATATTCTGGGCAATTATGATGGAATACCTAAAACTCCGGAGTGGGCATCTGAAATATGCGGAGTTCCGGCAGACGACATTAAAAAACTGGCGCATATGTATGCAACCACCAAGCCTGCAGCCTTAAAGGCTTCCTGGGCCCCAGGGCGTAATGCTTACGGCGAACAATACAATAGAATGGCTGCTGCTTTGCAAGCCATGACTGGTAATATCGGGGTTATAGGCGGCAGTGCTGAGGGTGTAGGTAAATCCTGGCATGCAGCAGGCTCTGCTCATCCGCAAGGTGAAAACATCTGGTTTAGCGCTATCAAATCTGATCGCTGGGCACACATAGTGCTTAACTATCCTAATGTAACAAGAGAGGAAGCAGGATTATGGCCTCGACCGGATCACCTGGATGGTGTAGTTCCAAATATTCGCGGTATTATCTGGCAGGGTTCGGATTGGCTAAATCAGTTAACTAATATAAATAAGGAGCTTGCTGCCATCAAAATGCTGGATCTGGTGGTATGTATGGATTCTACCATTACCCCATCTGCCATTTGGTCGGATGTGTTATTGCCGGTATGTACCCATTTCGAAAGACACGATGTAGCAATCCCCTGGTACAAAGGGCACTATTATATTCACCGGCCCAAGGTTATCGAACCCATGGGCGAGTCCAAATCTGATTTTCAGATATTTACCGAACTTGCCTACATTATTGGCGGTGATTATTTCGGCAGAGGTTACAACCCTAAAGCTGATCGCAGCTATTTTGACAACCCGGATGAAGTGGATGAAGCTTATCTTCGCGAATGGTGGGATCAAAAAGTAATCGGGCACCAGCACGCTGACATGAGCTGGGATGATTTTAAAAAGCATGGGGTATATAAATTTAAACTGGAACGCCCTGCTGTTGCTTTCCAGGATCAAATTGAACAAGGAGTGCCGTTTCAAACTCCATCCGGTCGAATTGAGATTTTATGTACCGAGTTGGCACAGATTGGACCTTACGACTGGCCAAGCACCAAGTATGGATATCATATACCATCAATTCCTAAATGGATTGAACCCTGGGAATCCTTGAACAGTCCGTTAACTGAGAAATATCCTTTCCACCTGGTTACGCCGCATCCAAGATGGCGTACTCATTCCATCTTTAATAACTGTTCCTGGCTCAGAGAAACCTATGAACAGGAAGTTACGGTAAATGCTACGGATGCCAAACAATTAGGAATTAAAACCGGTGATGTAGTGGAAGTATTCAATGACCGTGGCACCGTTGTAGTTCCGGTTTATGTAACTGAAAGGTTAATGCCGGGTGTAGCGGTTATATATGAAGGCGCCTGGATGGACCTGGATGAGAATGGTATAGATCGAGCTGGTAATCCGGATTTTTTAACTTTGGATGAACCAAGCCCTGCAGGGTCTTTTACCTATAACACAATTTTGTGTGATATAAAAAAGACCGACCTTAAACACCGGCCGGGCTGGGATTTGCTGGCGACCTCGCGTTCTCATGTGTTTAAGCGCGATCTGTAACCCTAAGGAGAAAATACTATGGAAGAAAAAGTAACTAGATCCGAAGAAAGCAGAGAAAAACTAAAAGAGGCGATTAAAAGGCGGAAAAAAGCCACCTACACCCCGGTAGTACCGGAGATGCAAATGGGCTTTGTCCATAACAACGTTGATTGTATTGGTTGCAGAGCCTGTGAAATGGCTTGTAAAGATAAAAACGGCCTGGACGCCGGACCGAGGTTTCGCCGGGTGCAATATGTAGAAGGCGGAACTTATCCAGAAGTTTTTGCCTATAAAGTTAACGTGTCGTGCAACCATTGTTCGGAACCTGCCTGTTTGCCCACCTGCCCTACCGGCGCAATTTTCAAGCGTAAAAAAGATGGAGTTGTTGATATTGACTCTACTTTGTGTATTGGTTGCAGACGCTGTGAAGCAGCCTGTCCGTATGGCGCCCCGCAGTTTGACGTATCCAGCAATACGGTTAAAAAATGCAATATGTGCGTGGATGAGCTGGATGCTGGGCGTAAACCTTATTGTGTTGCGGCCTGCATGATGCGGGTATTAGACATAGGCCCGATAGATAAACTTAGAGAGAATCAGCACGCTACCACTGCAATCGGCAAAGCTGACGAAGTGGTTAAACAAGTCAAAAACTTTGCCAATCCTGAGCTTACCAAACCATCAATCGTGTTTGTGGCTCACCGCCATGGTAAAGTCGACTGATGAATTTGGAGGATGAGGTTAAGGAGCTCTTAAATCTTATAGCTGAGGATTTAGAGCTCCTGGCTCTTTTACATGACAAAGAGCTTACCAAAGATCTGATTAAATTACTGCAGGATAATGATTTCCCAAATACCTTGGGATTTTCCCTCTCAGGGGAACGGGCACAACAGGCTCTGGATTTAATGCGGCTTGGTCTTAATGAAATAAAAGATACTGACGAGAAAACCCTGAATAACCTTGCAGCAGATTACGCCAGTATTTATCTTAACCATAGTATAAGCGCCTCACCTTATGAGTCGGTGTGGGTAGATGAGGATGATCTTATCATGCAAGATGCTATGTTTGACATTCGTGACTGGTACAAAAAATACAGCCTGAAAGTTGCAGACTGGCGGATTCGCAGCGATGATCATTTTATACATCAATTTCAGTTCATTGCGCATGTGCTTAAATTAAATACTTTTGAAGATTTAAAAGCTTTGGCGCAATTCATGGATGAGCATTTATTTCGCTGGTTTGATGAGTTCGCCATCCGGGTGGCGAATCGTTGTGATACCGGCTTCTACGCAGGACTTGCGGCCTTGAGTTTTTGTTATATAGATGAGGTGCGGGAATTGATGGCGAAAATACTTAAAAGTCCCAGGCCAAGCAAAGAAGAGATTGAGGAAAAATTCAAACCCGCAAAACCTGATGAATCAGTACAGTACATACCCGGCGCCTCGGTGTCATGGTAACTGCCACAATTGGGAAATCAGATAACAATTTCCTGAAAAATGCCACTCGCTTCGTTCCCAAGGTAAATTCCAGACGTTGTGTACATGCCGTAATCGGCATAGCAAGTTGTGTGAATTGCGTAAAAGCATGCCCGCATCAAGCCTGGCAATTAAGTGATGAATCATTAACACTTGATACTAAAGCATGCACCGGTTGCGCTCTTTGCGTTGCGGCCTGCCCTGAAGCTGCGATAGAATATGACTATCAGCCGCAGCTACGAGAATATCAAAAGCATAATGCCGCTTTTTTTGCCTGTGAAAAAATAAACGATAAAAATATTAAACCAACAATACCTTGCCTGCACGCAGTTGGTTTATACGAGTTATTACGTCTTTATCAACACGGTGTAAGATTGTTAATAACCGCCAGCAGTAATTGCGAAACTTGCGATTACGCTGCAAGGCCTGGACTTAAAACAACTGTCAAACTGCTAAATAAAATGTTAGAGTCAAGTGCACAGGAAAAAATAAAACACCTTGAACAGGACACAAAGAAGTTTGGCAAATGGCTTAATTCATTGAAATCTACAGGGCAACGAAATGATAGGCGTGGATTTTTAAAAAATATGCTGGCCTCTGGCGCCAAGGCTGGATTGCCTGTCAGAAAAAAAACCGGCTTGTCGGTATTTTCATTGGCAGAACTTATACCGGGCAGTACAGATTCAGACTCGATTTTGCCCTTTATTCCGCAAATAGATGACAAGCTATGCAATGTCTGCGGCGCCTGTATTAAAGTATGCACGCATCAAGCTCTAGCGCTGGATCAGGAGCAGCATGAATTTAAATTAACGCCAAAAGCATGCACCGGCTGTATGATCTGTGTTGATATCTGCGATGAGAATGCAATAAATATAAGAAAATGGCAGAAACCCGAAACTTTACAGATGGAACTTGATTCAAATAAATGTAAAAGCTGCGGAGTTGAATTTTATTCACCCAAGGCAGGACAAACAAATGCTGAATACTGTCATATATGCAGCGTCAGAAATAAAAACAGTAATCTATATCAAATTGTTGATGTATGATTTTTAAAGTACAATTAAGCGAGCAATACACTTAAAACCATGGAGATAATTATGCGGTACAGATTACTTTCAACTGCTTTACTAAGCTTTATGTTTAATCCGATACTTATGGCGCAAGATGTGTATCTGCCACAAAATTTTCCGCTTAAGATTCCAGGTTGGGAGATAAAAAAAGAAGCTGATGGTTCGGTTTTCCTAAAACCTAAAGGTCAGGACACAAAACAGCCGCCAAAGAATGCTCAAGCGCAAGCTTCAAGCGATACAGAAGTTCCAAATATGCTTGAGAACTTTCCGGACAAAATTCCCGGATGGCAGGTAATTGTTGAGCCGGATGGCTCCAGGGTGCTTATCCCTCAATATACGACGCCTATACCGCCGATATATGATCCATATATGCCTCCGAGCACCGCAGCCGTTTTTGAAGAAATGAAAAAACAGCCAAAGACCAAGGTTCCGACTGCCCCGCTGGCAGACTTTCCCGATCAAATTCCAGGCTGGCACATAATTACCGAACCTGATGGCTCTAAGCTATTGTTTCCTCAGAGAATGCCGGCGCCCGGTTATGATAACACTCCACCTAATGAAAATTTAGCCGAGCAAAAACTAACTCCGGATTATGCTGACCGTTTTGGTTACGAGGAATTTTATTCGTATCAAGCGCCCATAGGTCCTGGTATGTTAGATGAGTTCCCGGAAGAAATTTATGGATGGCGTATTTTTGTTGAACCTGACGGTTCCAGGCTGTTGTACCCGCAGCACCCTATGCCGTATTTTGATGATTACACCCATATGGCGCCGCCCACTCAAATAACACCCCAGGAAATGCAAAACAAAAAGAATAAGCCAAAACTAAAAAGCTGCTTTGAAATTGAAAGTATGACCGGCAATATACCAGCCGATTCAATTGAAACTGAACCCTGCACAACAGCAACCCCTGATGCAGCTAATATTTGGCGTATTGATAGCTATTAAAAATTGAGCAGTTCAGTTTAATTTATAACGCTTTATCATTCGGTACACGCTGCGCTCACTAACCCCCATAACCTGGGCAATTTGTGAGCGGCGGCCAGAGAACTTGACCAGTAGCATCTTCAAATATTCATAAGTTAGCTCATCCAGGCTTGGTTCTTTATTAAACGCCATATTTACACTGCTTACCGTCTCGGCACTTACATCGAATGCCAGATGTTTTGCACGGATTTTTTTATGATTCTGTGACAGTATAATTGAACGTTCAATTACATTTTTAAGCTCGCGCACATTACCCGGCCAGTCATAGGACACTAGTTTTCTTACAGCCTCCGGAGTAAGCTTTTTATTTATTCTTTGTGAGAACTTATGGTTCTTCAAGAAGTATTTGGCAATTTTCTCAACATCTTCACGTCGCTCGCGTAAAGGCGGAGTTTCAATGGAAAACGCGTTTAAACGGTAAAATAGATCCAGGCGAAATTTACCTTCATTGCTTAGTTCCAACAAATTCTCGCGGTTGGTAGCAGCAACTATCCTGACATCGGAATTCAAAGTCTTATTGCCACCTACCCTGCGGAAAGTGCCATTTTCAAGCACTCGTAACAATTTAGCCTGAATGCTTTGGTCAATCTCGCCAATTTCATCCAAAAACAAGGTGCCGCCCTTGGCAACTTCAATCAGGCCTTTTTTCTGTTTATCTGCTCCGGTGAAAGAGCCCTTTTCATGGCCAAATAATTCTGATTCGAATAACTGCTCCTGGATTGTACAACAATCAACCACGATAAAGTTTTGATTGGCCCTAAGGCTGTTATCGTGAATATTTCGTGCGACCAGTTCCTTGCCGGTGCCGCTTTCACCGGTGATAAGCACTGACATATCGCTTGGTGCCACAGCATAAATCATTTCCTTAACTTTGTTAATCGCTTCGGTATCACCAATAAGACGCTCGGTTTCAAGCTGACTTTTAAGATTATCTTTTATAAACTGGTATTCAACTCTTATTTTATCGGCTTCCAGAGTTTTCTCGACCATCAACATAAGTTTATCGGGAGACACCGGTTTAACCAGATACTCGGCCGCACCGGCTTTCATGGATTTAACTGCATCCTCAATACTGGCATATGCGGTAATCAATATGGTTGGCGCAATATCGGTCAGATAACTTATATGCTCACTGATCGAAGTATCCGGCAATCTTACATCCGATATAATCAGGTCCGGCTCATTTTCATTTAAGTATTTTTTTGCCTGCTGCCAGTTATACAAGCCATCCACTTTATATTTTTCTGAAAGTTCTTCACTTATTAACTTATTTAAAGGCTTGTTATCTTCGATAATTAGAATTTGCTGGTTCATGCTTATATCTGCTCTTCAAATTTTCTAGGTAAAAGTATAGTAAAGGTACTGCCTTGTTCCTGTACGCTGTCAACTTCTATGGATCCATTATGACTATTTATTATGTTCTTGCATATTGCCAGGCCCAAACCAGTACCGTGCGACGAATCGGCACGTTTACTGTAGAACGGATAAAATATTTCCTTCATGTGTTCAGGATTTATGCCGTGCCCGGTATCTTTAAAAACTATTTTTATAAAATCTTCTATCGGCTCTATACTGACCGTAAGCCTGCCGCCTTCCGGCATGGCATGAAAGGCATTTTGCGCCAAATTTAGCGTAACCACTCTTAGATCACTGTCTGATCCTAAAACTGTCAATTCGCTATCTTTCCCTGAAACTTTTGACTCAATTGTAATATTGCTATTTTTCGCTTCCCATTCCAAAAGGCTTAAAGTGTCCAGCACCGCATGCTTAACCGACACCATTTCCGCCTTTGAATATGGCTTGGTGCTCAATTTCAGCAAACGGTCGGTAACCTCTATGCAAGCCCCAACTTCGTCATCGATAATTCTAATATTTTTTAATAGCTCATCTATACTGATTTGCCCCTGATTTCCCTTATTCTTCAAACAGGAGTGTAGAGCAAATTTTATGGTTGATAACGGGTTTAATATTTCGTGGGCTATGCCATAAGCCAGCATGCCAAATTCTGCCAGTCGAGTTTCGTGCGAGTATTTAACCTCGCTGGAAAAATCCCTTATAGCCTCAATCACCAAGGTTTCCTTAATGCCATTATTTTTTATCTGCATCGGCATAGCGTTAACTTCAACGTAATAAAAATCACCATCTTTATTAACATGCTGTTGAATGGTTTTAAAACCTTTGGCAGTTTTGGCTATTTCTACTACCGGGCAGGTAATCATGGTTGGCACACATGGCTTGCTGCGCTGAAAATTACAAACATAACATTTATTAGTTTTAGCGTTTGTTTTATGTTTATCTTTATAAACCCGGTTGCTGAGGATTATTTCAAAATCTTTATTTATGATACAAATGCCATCGGGAAAAGTATCAACCAGGTTTTGCAGAAAATTTTTACTATCATCCAGCTGTTTTATTTTTTCTTGAAGTTTTTGCCCCATAAGATTAAAGGTACCGGCGAGGTCTGAAAGCTCATCATTACCAGAATAAGTTACTCGGGCGTCCAGGTTGCCGTCTGCAAGTTTCTTACTGGTAACGGCTATCTTTCCCACCGGATTTAAAACAAAACGCCTGATAAACCATATCCCGCCAAAAATATTAATCAAAACTATAAAGGCCCCGGAGCCTATTAGTAAAAAAGAGGATTTGAAAGTTTCATCTCGTACATTACTCACGTCATAATCAACCATGATGTATCCTCGGATCGGCTGCTCTGCAATAGGTTTATGGCATACGGTGCATTTGTTTTCAGTATAGACAGTCGTGATTTTTCTTAATATTTCCTTGTCATCCGCCTTAGGTATTATCTGGTATGTGGCGGATGCATCCAGCAAATTTGATTCGGGGCTGCTTCCGATGCTGTCAAGTTTGTTGGAAAATGCAACTTTGCCAGTACTTGATAGTATGGAAATAGAACTCAGGTCAGAATTTTGCTTTACCAATTCGGCAATAATACGATTTAACTCATCCTTTTGGTTGTTCAGCATAGTTTTTTTCAAAAGAGCATAAAATAGCTGATTTATATGCTCTACAGCATTTTCCCGTTCCGCATACAGCTGTTTTTTATAAAGAACGCTGAAAATGGATATGAAAACCAAAATACTTGCCATGACACCGACTATGGTGCCAATAACTAGTTTTTTGTTAAGATTGTACCTTTTTCCTGACAATTGGCTGCTTTCCTCCTAAATATTAAGTATATTAAGCTCTCATTTTCATTGTGCTGACAATTTGTCAGGCGTAAAAGCTAATTTTTTATATAAACATCATATCTGGTAGTTTTGCCGTTTATCTGATGCGATGGTTTGATATTTTCTAAATATGCGGCTTTTAGCGGGCGTTTTACCACCACTTTCTTTTGCGCATTTTGTAAAGCTGCTGCCAATAGATCGGAGTTAGCCTCAGCTCCTTCTTTGGTTATTGACCGTAAATACTGCATAGGTTTAAGCGGCAAACTTGATTTTGCGGTTTCAGGATACATAGGATCCAGGTAAACAATATCCGGCTTTTTCTGCATTTTATTCATAATCGACTGTGAGCTGCCAGTTATAAGTGACAGGTTTTTCTTAAATAACCCTCCATATTCTTTGTCTGTACTCGCCCTTGCCAAAGCATCCTCCAGCAAAGTGGCAACAGCCTGGTTTTGTTCGATTAATATAATTTTAAAACCGTATGCTAGCAAGGCGATACTATCAGCAGCCAGTCCTGCGGTCGCATCAACCAAACAGGTATTTACCGGGTGTCTGCCGATTGCTCTTGCCAGAAAATCTTTCTGATGTGTTCTATGGCGCAGCTGATATAAACCGGAACCGGAAAGAAAGTCGAGCTTAAACGGACTTAATTTGCCGGAACTGTCAACCAGAGTAAGATTGTCTTTTGTTAGCTTAAGCCAAAATCTGATTGCCGTATCTATTTGGCCGGCAAAGATAAAACCTCTCTTTTCTGCAATTAACCTGGCTTTATTTTTTAAATTATCTTTGCTATAAGTTATGCCGACAATCAACTTTCAGGCTGCGGCAGCTTGATTTGATTATTAGTGCTAAATTGATAATCTTTGAATATATGCGCGGCATCCAGTAATTGATATGTGCCATCCGCCCTTTTGAGCGTGGTGTCTTTTAGCCGGTAGGAAGTATCACCGCAAGTCCAGACATTAAACTTACGCATTTGGGTGCAAAGACAGGTTTTGTCAAAAACCTTGATTTTAGCGGCATCGGGTTTCAATTCCACAGCTTTGTTATAAGAATCTATATATTTACAGCTGCCTTTGTTATCCAGGATATAACCGTATGACTCGCAATTCGGCCGGATACCAGAGCCTATGGCCGGGCTTTGCTTAAGCATCCGCATCGGATAACCGGTTGGCGATATGGTGTTTACCTCTATATCCTCTTTTTTGGATTTTATATACTCTTGTTTTACCTTGTCCGGCAGGCCGCACTCTTTGGCGATGGTAAACCTGGTGGCAACCTGTACTCCGGCGGCGCCGTTTTCGACAAAATTTACCGCATCCGAACCGGTAAACACACCGCCGGCCGGTATTACCGGAATATTAAGGCCCCTGGACTTCAAAAATTCCAGCACATCATGCATTATGCTCATAAGATTGTACTTCATCCAGTCCAGGCCAAAACCCAAATGACCACCTGCTAACGGACCTTCAACGATTACGAAATTCGGCATTCTGTCAAGTTTAGCTGCACGTTTTAAAAACAAACCCAAAGCACGCGCTGAAGAGACGATAATCCCGATGCTGGCATCCTTAAAGCGCGGGTTATCTTTAATAAGCTCTAGCGACCCAAGATGTAAACCGGCCGCCAGGGTAATGCCATCAATCCCGGTATCCAGCGCCGCATTCATTCTGGCGCGTAAGGTCTCTTTGGCATTATTCATAGTAAGCTTCTCCATAATATTTATGAAGATACTGCCACTGCCGGTTTTACCGGACATGGTTTCTTCCACCTGGCGACTCTGAGCTTCACGAATCTCATCCAGATCAAATTGCACTATAGATTTATCCGGATTATTGACATTAAATTTATATTTTTTAAGTCGATTACCTATGTATCTGGTTTTGAAATCCTTGTCGATTACGGTTTGAATCATAGCATCCGAGATGGTGCCAATTCCTCCCAGGCCGCATACCACCTGTGCCAACCTTCTAGTGGAAATATCAACCCCCATGCCGCCTTGTATCAAGGGCACGAATTCTCTGCCGGAAATGTACATACGGTACTCATCCAGCTTTTTAGATAGATAATCCTTAATCATTATCCGCCTTTAAAATTTAATCCTTTATTGTACCTTTAATGCCTGTTTCCAGCCACCGGCAATTCCCGGCATAATTATTGCCATTATGTTATTTCATCTCCTTTACCAGCCTGCCCCGCCAATCATCCAGCAGTTCATCGGCAGGGCGATCCGGATAAAATTTGCCAAGATAATCCCGCACCTCCTGCTTATTACCCACCAGCTCGCTTAATGCGACATCCAGATATTTTGATTTTTTTTTAAAAAAAGTATCGTCATTTAGCCTACTTAACACAAATATCCTCTGCAACTACCTTTAAAAATCCATTGGCTTAGCTATGCTGTATTTTCAGGCAATAGGTAGTGTTACTTAATACTTAAGCCTGTTTTAATTTAAATCGTTCCCTGGCGCGTCTGCCGGCCAGGCGGTAACGTTTGTCAAATGCCGCCAGCAATCCGCCCACAGCCATAAAGATCGTGCCTAACCAGATCCAGCGCACAAAAGGTTTGTAATATACCCGCATGGCCCAGGCACGCCCGGTTTCATCTACCGGCTCGCCCATTGCCACATATAAATCTCTAAACAAGCTGCCGTCAATCGCAGCCTCAGTCATCGGCATGCTCTGCACCGAATATATCCTTTTTTCCGGATGCAGGCTTGTAATAAATTCACCGCTATTAATATTATGGACTTTGATTTCAGTAGAGGTCGAAACATAATTCGGCTCCTTAATATTGGATAAATCGTGCATGGTAAAACTAAAGTTCCCTATATTTACCTTAGTGCCATTTTGCATTTTAACGTCCTTTTCCACGCTAAAAGCACTGCTGAATGCCACACCGATAATAAATATCCCGACCCCGATATGGGCCAACATCATTCCATAATGACTGGCGCTTAGGCTTTTAAAACGCTTTAAATTAAATCCCGCTCCCCTGGCAAACGGTTCGTACAGGGCCGAAGCAATTACCCAAAGAGCAATTGCAGTGGCAATCCCGACCCCCACACTCTTACTGTCGAAAATCAACCAGGGCACAATAGCGCCGAAAACTATAGACACTGGCAGCAGAATTTTGTATTTTGCCAAAATGCGCGTAAAACTGTCATGCTTCCAGCGGGACATGGCGCCAAAACCGATTAACACTGTCATCGGCAGCATCAAGGGGATAAAAACCGTATTAAAGTAAGGCGGACCGACTGAAAGTTTACCAAGACCCAGGGCATCCAGAATTAAAGGGTATAAGGTACCGATTAATACAGTTAAACAGGCTACCACCAACAGTACATTGTTAATCAGCAAAAATGTTTCGCGGGAAAAACCGCGAAAAGCCCCGCCCTGATAGATATTTTGCACTCTTAGGGCATATAAACCCAATGACAGGCCAAGTACCAGCCCCAGGAATATAAGAATAAAAATACCGCGTTCTGGATCTGTGGCAAAAGCATGCACTGAGACCAGCACTCCGGAGCGTACTAAAAAAGTGCCAAGCAGACTAAACGAGAAAGTAAAAATTGCCAGCAGCACTGTCCAGGACTTAAATGCCCCGCGTTTTTCTGCCACCGCCATGGTATGCAAGAGCGCCGTACCCATAAGCCAGGGCATGAAAGAAGCATTTTCTACCGGATCCCAAAACCACCAGCCGCCCCAGCCAAGCTCATAATACGCCCACCAGCTGCCAAGTGAAATACCGATAGTTAAAAACACCCAGGCGATAGCGGTCCAGGGTCTTGACCATCTGGCCCAGGTTGAATCAAGTTTGCCGCCAATAAGCGCTGCCACTACAAAAGCAAATGGTACTGCAAAACCCACATAACCCATATACAGCATAGGCGGATGAATCGCAAGGCCAGGATCTTGCAATAAAGGATTTAAATCCCGCCCATCGGTGGCAGGTGGGAACAACCTTTCAAACGGATTGGAAGTTAAAATTAGAAACAGCAAAAAGCCGATAGTTACCAAAGCTAAAACCGCCAAGGCTCTGGCATTTAATACATCCGGCAAGCTGCGGCTGAAAATTGTAACCAGCACTGCCCACAGGCTTAACAAAAATACCCATAATAAAAGCGAACCTTCATGTCCGCCCCAGATGGCGCTTATTTTATAAATAAGCGGCAGAGCGCTGTTAGAGTGCAAAGCCACGTATTTGACCGAAAAATCATCATTAACAAAAGAAATTCCAAGACAGATGATTGCTATAGTTAACAGTAAAAACTGGACCCAGGTGCCGGTGTAGGCAAACTGCATCCAGCCAGGGTTATTTCTGGCTGCACCCAAAAGCGGTATAGTGCCTAAACACACACTTACCGCCAGCGCCAAAATTAGCGCATAGTTACCAATATCAGGAATCATTTTTCTTGATTTTTAAGTTTTTGCATCTTGGCCTGGTCCATTGCGTACTTGGCTTCCGGTGGCATATAGGTTTCATCATGCTTGGCCAGAACCTCATCTGCGACAAATACCCCTTTACTATCCAGTTTACCCAAAGCAACTATACCCTGACCCTCACGGAATAAATCCGGCAGGATGCCGGTGTAGTTAACCTCAACCACCTTATTGCCATCGCCGATGCCAAAGCTTACGGTTAAGCCTTCATTTTTCTCGCGCTTAACACTATTTGCCTCCACCATGCCGCCTAAGCGGAAGGTATGATTTTCAGGAGCTTCTTTGGCCACGACCTGTGTTGGAGTAAAAAATAAGTTTATATTTTCATTTAAGGCCTTTAACACCAGAAAAGCGGCAATACCCACGCCTAGAACTATCATTGCAACTACTATTAAGCGCTTTTTACGTTTTGGCGTCATACTTTATTCTCTCGTCTTAATCTACGTTTAATCATGGCCTTAGTTTTATTCAAACAGGTTTTGCCGGCAATAAAATGGGCTATTAATATCAGCATAGCGATTGCATAAGATGACCAGACATAAAAACCATAACCGCCCATAGCCAGAAATTCTTTCATTTTACCACCTCTTCTACCCAGAGAGATTTATTCTCCCGTCTTAACACTTCACACCTTGCCTGCCTTAAACCTACAATAAAAGCATAGATTTTAAACGCAAGCGCCATCAGTAACAGTGGAATTAACATTTCAAGCGCAATGGAGGGTTTGTCAAATTTACTTATAGTAGCCCCCTGATGCAGGGTGTTCCACCACTCAACCGAATAATGAATGATCGGCAAGTTTACCACCCCGACTAAAGCCAGAACTGAAGCGGCGCGCCCGCCGTTAGTAATGTCATCGAATGCTGAGCGAATCTCCATATAACCTAAGTATAAAAACAGCAAAATCAATTCCGAAGTCAGACGCGCATCCCATACCCACCAGGTGCCCCACATGGGTTTACCCCATAAGGATCCGGTAACTAAAGCCAAAAAAGTAAAGGAAGCGCCAATCGGCGCCAGGGCGGCGCCCATAATATCTGCAAGCTTTATGCGCCAAATCAGGAAAATTGCCCCGCAAATCGCCATAGCCAGATATAAAAACATCGACATCCAGGCCGCCGGCACATGAATATAAATTATTCTTACGCTCTCGCCTTGTTGATAGTCAGGCGGAGCAAAGAAAAGCCCTAAAATTATCCCCGGCACAAAGGTAAGAATAAATAAAGCATACAGCCAGGGCAGCACCTTGCCTGACATTCGGTAAAAATGCTTGGGTGAAGAAAATCTGTGCAGAAAACCAGGGATTTTAAACTTCATTCATAGCGCTAAAACTAAAACCGCTATATATTGCAGGATATTATTCTCATAGGCAAATAATAATTAGAATTTTTATCCGGCTGGATAAGGGCATTTAGAACAAATCCGTTAAAGTCAGGTAAAATATATTTACAGAGACCTTTGCATAACTCCCCCTCCAAATATGGACAAATGTTAAAATTACCCGCAAGTTAACCAAAGTGTAGGAACAATATGTCCTGGAAGAATCAATCCCAATATAGCTTAGCTGATGCCCTGT
>Ga0209790_1000022_pt1:17500-26336 | contig 26336 bp, 23 predicted proteins | sample WorMetG1aBELIZE2_FD_187420 | JGI IMG/M metagenome (GOLD analysis project Ga0209790, IMG submission 187420) | Marine gutless worms symbiont microbial communities from Max Planck institute for Marine Microbiology, Germany - Inanidrilus... ... | reverse complement strand
ATTTTAGGATGAATGGGTGTTAATATTGAAAATATGGCAATTATTGAACAGATTTTTGTGGATTTTGCCAAAAAAATTGAAGGCTCCGTTTGGCCGGCAAATTTTTTAGGTGTTATGCAAAAGTCTCTATAAGATTGTTACTTAAAGGGTTATAATGCCAAGGTTAAGTAATTAACATTTTTACTGTTATCAACAATCAACTAGGAGGATTTTATGAATCTAAACAAGCTTTTTAAAAAATTGCTAGGTTTTACTGCAATTTTCAGTCTGCTGTTAAGCCAAAGCTCTTTAGCGGCGGATAAGGTATATAAGTTAAAACTTGCGGAAACCTGGCCGACTAATTTTCCAATCTTTGGTGACTCGACCAAAAATTTAGCAAAAATGGTAGAAGCCATGTCAGATGGTCGCTTAAAGATTACCATTGATTCTAAAAATAAACATAAGGCACCTTTCGGGGTTTTTGACATGGTAAAAGCCGGGCAATATGACATGGGGCATTCCGCTTCTTATTACTGGAAAGGCAAAGACCCTAATACCTTATATTTTACTACTATGCCATTTGGTATGATTGCGCCTGAACAATATGCCTGGTTCTATTATGGCGGTGGTATGGAGTTGATGGAAAAAGTATATGCCAAGCACAATGTGCTGTCTTTTCCTGGCGGTAATACCGGCAATCAGATGGGCGGTTGGTTCCAAAAAGAAATTAATAGTATTGATGATTTAAAAGGCCTAAAGATGCGGATCCCGGGTTTTGCCGGGGAAGTTCTGGCCAAGGTTGGTGCCAAGCCGACCAATATTCCGGCTGGCGAGTTATATACCGCTTTGGAAAAAGGCACGATTGATGCTCTGGAGTGGGTGGGGCCATCTTTGGACTTACGGATGGGTTTTCATAAAATTGCGCCCTATTATTACACCGGATGGCATGAGCCGGGTACCGAGTTACAGTTTTTAGTTAATAAGAAAAGCTTCGAAAAGCTACCGGCTGATCTTCAGGAAATCCTGAAAGTGGCTATGAAAGTGTCAGCCTATGATATGTACTCCCAATCCACGCATGAAAGTGCCAAGAACTGGGCTTCAATTAAGAAAGACTATCCTGATATCAAGATCAAGTCATTTCCGCCTGAAGTTTTGGCAGCGATGAAAAAGGCTAACCAGGAACTTCTGGAGGAGCGGGCAGCAAAAGACCCCTTGGCCAAAGAAATCCAGGAGTCTCAGGCCGAATATCTTAAGAAGGTAAGAGACTGGATTAATATCTCTGATAAGTCTTATCTTAATACTGTAGATACCAAGTAAATATAATCACCCGGTGGCTTTGTGCCGCCGCCGGGCATGTCTATGCTGCAGTCTCTGGAAAAATATATTGACAGGTTTTCCCGTGCCTTAGGAGCAATTGCCTCATTTTTGCTTTTACTCCTGCTTTTGAATGTGTTTTATGATGTGATTATGCGTTATTTATTTAATGACGTATCAATTGGTTTTCAGGAGCTTGAGTGGCATTTATACGCCATAATTTTTATGCTGGGAGTATCCTATGCGCTTAATACCGAAGGTCATGTAAGGGTTGACCTTTTCTATGACAAACTAAGTCCAAAGCGCCAGGCAATAATTGATATTGCCGGGGTAATAATTTTCATATTACCTTTTGCTTTACTGGTATTTTGGTACAGTCTGGATTTTGTTCTTGAATCTTATTCTTTGGGGGAGCGCAGCGGCGACCCGGGCGGTCTGCCGTACCGTTGGCTGATTAAATCCATAATCCCGCTGGCTTTTATATCTATCGTGATAAGCGGCTTTGGAATGCTGGTGAAGTCGGTGTTGGTTTTACAGGGAAAGAAAAATACAAAAGAGCACACAAGAGGTTGTAGTCCATGATTGGCATAATCATGTTCGTAGCAGCCCTTATCCTGCTGTTGTTTGGGTTTCCGGTGGCATTTACTTTTGGTGGCGTGGCGGTGATATTCGGTCTTTTGGCCGAAGGACCTGATATGTTTGCTTTTATGCCGTTTCGGATTATGAGCATTATGAAAAACTCCACCCTGATGGCAATCCCGTTGTTCATTTTTATGGGTCTGGTTTTACAGAAAACCAAACTGGCCGAACAGTTATTAGAAGCAATGGGGACTCTCTTTGGCAGCATGAGTGGCGGGCTGGCGATTTCTACGGTCCTGGTGGGAGCTCTCCTTGCCGCTTCTACCGGGGTGGTTGGCGCTTCGGTAGTGGCTATGGGGCTTATTTCTCTACCGGTAATGTTGAATTATAAATATTCCAAGTCCCTTGCTTGCGGCACTATTTGCGCATCAGGAACTCTAGGGCAGATTGTGCCGCCATCAATTGTGTTGATTATTTTGGGTGATGTGTTGGGGGTGCCGGTTGGAGATTTATTTAAAGATGCGGTAATGCCGGGAGCGATTTTGGTATTGCTCTATATTATTTACATAATAATCTATACCAAATACAAAAAAGGCTCAGCGCCGGCAATTGTGACATCAGATATTGACCATAAACAAAAAATCAAACGTGCCCTTATTACTATAATTCCACCCCTGAGTCTGATAGTGGTGGTTCTAGGTTCGATTTTCTCCGGGATAGCCACCCCTACCGAATCTTCAGCACTGGGCGGGGTTGGCTCTATAGTTCTTGCAGCCTTTTATAAAAAGGCCAGTTGGAATACGATTTTCGAGAGTGCTCGGGAAACCGTAAAAGTAACCGCTATGGTGTTTGCAATTTTGCTGGGCGCTACCGCCTTTTCTATGGCTTTTACCTATAGTGGCGGTGATGCAATAATCGAAGAACTTTTATTGAAGCTGCCAGGAGAAAAGTGGGGCTTTTTAATTTTATCCATGCTGGTAATCTTGTTGCTTGGATTTTTTATCGACTTTGTTGAAATTTCATTTATTATTGTGCCGATGTTGGCGCCGGTGGCAGAAACCTTAGGTATCAGTATGAGCTGGTTCGCAATTCTAATCGCCATGAACCTGCAAACTTCATTTTTAACTCCTCCGTTTGGTTTCAGTCTGTTTTATTTAAAAGGAGTATCACCGCCTGGAGTTAAAACCACTGATATTTATCAGGGAGTAATGCCGTTTATAATTCTGCAGATTTTAGTGCTGGCCTCGATAGTGGTGTTTCCTGAAATCTATGGTTTTTAATATAAAGGCCCCTTAATTTTAGTACAATGTCAACCCGTGTTATCTAAGTTACTATGTAATGCGGTCTTTATTTATTAAATTTATTATCCTTTTGTTAAGCCTGGTTTTTATTCAGGCTTGTTCTTCAAAAAAAGTAACCCTGGTAGAAGTGGATAAATCAGACCGTAAGATGTATTTAAAAAAACATGGTAAAGTGGTGAAAAAGTACAATATTGCACTTGGTCTTAACCCTAGAGGTCGTAAGTTGCGTGAGGGCGATAACAAAACTCCGGAAGGAGTGTACGTGCTGGATTATAAGAATCGCAAAAGTAAATTTTACCGCTCGATTCATATTTCCTATCCGAATTATCTTGATCGCCTGCGAGCTAAAAGCATAAACGCCAGGCCAGGCGGCGCTATTGTAATTCACGGTATGCCTAACGGGGTAAGCCAAAAGTCGATAATAAAGCAAAGAGGTCGCGATTGGACCAATGGCTGTATTGCGCTTAAAAATTCCGATATGCGTGAAGTATGGTCTTTGGTAAGAACCAATGCCCCGATTTATATAAAACCCTAGCCTTCAAATTAATTACCTTAAATTATGCTAAAATAGAACCGAGTTAACAAAAACAATAAAAATTGAAAAGATTATTATTTTTTACACTGTGTCTGTATGGTTCTTTAATTCAGGCTCAGGTATTAAAGCAGGTCATAAGTAATCCTGACTATCTAAAGTTTATATTTGATGCAAAACCAGCACTTATAAATAACTCATATCTTTCGCCAGGCAATTCATTGGTTTTGGATTTTGCCAAACTTGATAATAAGACTGATTTGGCCACTATAAAACATGCGTTGATTGATGATATGCAGCTTGCCAATTCAGGCAAGCTTACGAGAGTACTAATCAAATTTAACCGGCAAGTTACTTACAGAGTAGAAAACAAGCAAAATTCTTTATGGTTATATATAAATCATAAACAAGATAATAAATTAACGCTAAGCCCGACAAAAACTGAGACTTCTTTGCGCTGGACCCTAAAAAACCTGGCTGAAGCAAGTGGGATTGATCTTGTTATTAGCGATAAAATAAAAGGCGAAGCTATAATGCAAATCAAAGATGATACTGATCCGCAAGAGGCACTTTACGCACTGGTTGCAGCCAACAATCTGGAGCTGGAGAAAAGTGGTGCCTTGTGGCTAATCACTTTGCCGCAAGCAGGAAAAAAACCTGCAGCTAAAACTGAGGCGGAATTTAGCACAAGCTTGATAGCACTTAGGTATGCAAAAGCTTCGGACCTGGTAAAAACCATGAAATCAGCCAAAAATACTTTACTGTCATCTAAAGGTAGTGTCAGCGCTGATGAAAGAACCAATTCCTTGCTGATAAATGATACCGAGGAAAAAACCGCAGAAATTAAAACCCTGATCTCTCAGCTGGATAAGCCACGAAAGCAGGTATTAATCCGCTCTAAAATTGTAATTGCTACTGATGATTTTGCTAAATCCTTAGGAGTCAGGTTTGGTATCAGTCATTATGGGGAAGGAAGTGGAATACACACCGGGCTTTCCGGCAACGCTAATGGTTCTGATAATAGCTTCCAGGGGCAGATACCAAATGTAGATGATAGATTTAATATTAATTTACCGGCAGCTAATCCGACTGCCAGTGTGGGCCTGGTCATTGCCAAGCTGCCTTTTGGCACCATGCTGGATCTTGAGCTAAGCGCCTCGCAGCTTGAGGGCAAAACCAAAATCGTCGCCAGTCCACATGTAATGACCGCCGATGGCGCCACGGCCTATATCCAACAAGGAGTTGAAATTCCGTATCGCACCGAGACCAGCGAAAAAATTGATGTTAAATTCAAAGAAGCTCTAATGGAGCTTAGGGTCAATCCCCGTATTACGCCCCATAACCACATAATTCTTGAACTTATTGTAAAAAAGGATGCGGTCGGCTCTATTCTGTGTCAGGATTGCGAGCCCAGTATTGATACGCGCGAGGTGAAAACCAAAGTAAGAATTAGAAACGGTGAGACCTTGGTAATCGGTGGAATTGCTGAAGATACTATCTCCAAACAGCATGATTCTGTGCCTGGCGTAAGTAAAATCCCGCTACTTGGCAGGCTATTTAAGAGCAAGAGCGATAATCGTAATAAACGGGAACTTTTGATTTTTATTACGCCTACTATAGTGGCAGGTTAGAAATAAGCCTCATTATTAAATATAAAAAACTATTTATTTACAAATATCTATCTTATTACTTTGTAGTTCTACTACTAAAATAAACGTCACTTAATATAAAAGTGCGCAAATAATGCGTAAATTATGCTAAAATCACTTGACAATTCAGAATTAATCAATAAAATCATTGAACACTAAATTAGCTCATTTATTGAAATGAATAGATTTCTAACAGTATTTATTATAGCTTTGGGTTTGTTTTGGGGCCAGGCTTATGCGGTTGATTTTTCCAAGTTGAATAAGCTTGAGGTAACCGCGACCGCTTATACCTCTACTAAAAGCCAAACTGATGCAACACCATTTTTGGCTGCCTGGAATAATAAAATCAAACCCGGTGATAGAATCATCGCGGTCTCAAGGGACTTGCTAAAAAAAGGCTTAAAAAATGGCACTAAGGTAAAAATTGTAGGGCTTAAAGGTTATTTCACAGTAAAAGATAAAATGAATAAACGCTGGAAGCGCAAAATTGACATTTATATGGGGTTAAATATGAAAAAGGCTCTTAATTGGGGCAAGCGCAAAGTAACTATAATTTGGGCGCCACAGAAAAAATCTAAGCCTATCCAGCTTGCTGCAAGATAAGCCGGTTATAACAATAGTTTTCTAATTTCAGCAAATAAATCACTGGCTATGAGTCCGGCCTCACCATTGCGGGCGGCCTTATCCGCAGCTGCGCTGTGAAGGCAGACCCCCATATCTCCCGCAGCTTCAGGTTTTAAACCCTGTGCCATAAAGCTGCCGATTATACCTGATAGCACATCACCCATACCGGCACTTGCCATTCCGGGATTGCCGTGAACACAAATTTGGGGTTTGGTATTTTCACTTCCAACTAAGCTGCCTGCGCCTTTTAAAACCACAGTTGCCCCATACTTGAGACATAGGCTTTTATGCGCCTGAAACCGGTCTTTTTCAATTTGTTCTATGCTGGTTTCTAGTAATCTGGCAGCTTCCCCCGGATGGGGAGTTAAAATCAAATTATTATTTTTAATATATTGCTTGGTTTTAGCCAAAAGATTGAGGCCATCGGCATCAATGAGCAGAGGTTTTTTAGTATTAAAGCATGCGTTAAAAATTCTGTGGCCCCAGTTGCTGGTGCCAAGCCCGGGGCCAAGCACTACGCTGTCGGCTTTTTTGAGTAATTTATCAATATCCTCTTTAGATTCTATGCTGTGTGCCATTATTTCCGGTTGATTTATATTTATAAAGCTTGCATGTTCGGGATGGGTTGCAAGCGAGACTAAACCTGCCCCGCATCGCAGCGCAGCTTTTGCTGCCAGTAAACCCGCGCCGCTATATCCTGGCGCACCACCTATTATAAGTAAATGCCCTCTTTGTCCCTTATGTGCAGTTAATTTTGGTTTTTTAAGTTTGTTTTTTTGTGAAAACCAGTTTAATAGCCTGGCATTTGCCGCAAGCTTGCGGTAGATAGAATTATGAATTTGTAAATTATTAAAAATAATTTTCCCACAGTAGTCACGTGCGCCAGCGGTAAACAGTCCCTGTTTAAGGCCGACAAAACTAATGGTGCAGCAGGCCTTAACACAAGCCCCTATTACTTTGCCGGTATCGGAGTTAAGTCCGCTTGGAATGTCCAAAGACAGGCAATCTGCTTGGTTTTTATTTATATTTTGTACCGCCTTTTTAAACTCACCGCTAACTGGTCTTTCAAGGCCGGTGCCGAAAAGAGCGTCAATTATAAGATCAGTTTTAGAAATATTTTCAAATGGCCGATATTCCCCGCCCAGTCCACGGTATGCTTTGGCATTTTCCAAAGCCTCAGCTTTTAGTTTGTCAAAACTTCCAACTTGCAAGACTTCGACCGCATAGCCTGCCGATTTGGCAAGTCTAGCAAGGACAAAACCGTCTCCGGCATTATTGCCGACTCCGCATACTATACTAAGTTTATGTGCTGTGGGCCAGTTATTGCGCACCACTTTGAAAGCAGCTTGCCCGGCTCGCTCCATTAATTCTGCTCCGGAACTGCCAAGCTTTATCGCCGCTGCATCAAGCGCTTTTACTTGTTCTGCCCTATAAAGGTCGCTGGGTATTTCTAGTGGGTGATCTATGCCAGACAGCATGTTTGTAATTCAGATTTTTGGTTTTAAATAATTAAACCAAAGGCTATGGCCCTCAGGCCATAGCCTGCAAGATTTAAGCTTTGGCCATTACCGCAAAGCTTTTAATAAATGGTTTGGCCATTCTTGGGTCTTTTATCATTGCACCATAGTCACCGACATTAAATTTCATTTTACCGGTAGTAAAAGCGGCGCCAAGGCCCATCATGCCAGGAGGTTTATTCATCCATTTTTGCCATTGTTCAACACTGCAACGAATATCCCAATTAAGCTCTTCGCCGTTATAAGAACCCGCTGCTACGGCCTGACCGTTTTCCACCACTAATACTCCGGCTGGATTGTCATCACCTGGGAAGCCATAACCAATGGTGCTGGAAAAACCGATTTGGGCTAGAGCATCTGAAAGTTCGCTTTCAGCATTCCACTCGTTCTTAAAGTTACTCATCCATTCATCAGTAAATAATGCCATTTTTCCTCCTCATGCATTTTTAAAATCGCATCTTATCATAGCCGAAAAGATTATTTGCTGCTGTATAATCTTGAAATGAAATTTAAAGACCTGCGTAGCTTTTTGGAATTTTTAGAAAATAAAGGCCTTCTTAAAAGAATATCTATAGAAGTTGACCCAAAGCTGGAAATTACCGAAATATCTTCAAGAGTTTTACGTGAACAAGGCCCGGCCTTATTATTTGAGAATCCCAAAGGCTATGCTATGCCGGTGCTGACTAACCTGTTTGGCACCCAAGAAAGAGTAGCGCTGGCCATGGGGCTTAACCAGCTTTCTGAATTACGTGATATAGGTGAACTATTATCAAAACTTAAGGAGCCGGAAGCGCCTAAGGGTATAAAAGATGCTGTGGGTAAAGTATCAATTTATAAAGAAGTGCTGAAGATGGCGCCCAAAGTAGTAAAAAAACCCGAATGCCAGGAGGTGGTTTTTAACCAAGATGAGGTAGATCTTAATAAACTGCCGATCCAGACCTGCTGGCCGGAAGATGCTGCGCCTTTAATTACCTGGGGTTTAGTGGTTACCAAAGGCCCCTATAAGGACCGGCAAAATTTAGGGATTTACCGCCAGCAATTAATTGGCAAGAATAAACTTATCATGCGCTGGTTATCGCATAGAGGTGGAGCGCTGGACTTTAAGGAATTTACTGCGGAAAATCCCACATTGAAATTTCCTCTGGCAGTGGCGATCGGTGCCGATCCGGCTACTACCTTGGCCGCAGTTACTCCGATTCCGGATAATCTTTCCGAATATGCCTTTGCCGGGCTTTTGCGCAAAAGTCGCACCGAGCTTTGTAAGTGCCTGACTAACAATTTATTAGTGCCGGCTAATGCTGAAATTATCCTTGAGGGATATATTGAGCCAAATGAAGTAGC
>Ga0209790_1000022_pt1:0-12500 | contig 26336 bp, 23 predicted proteins | sample WorMetG1aBELIZE2_FD_187420 | JGI IMG/M metagenome (GOLD analysis project Ga0209790, IMG submission 187420) | Marine gutless worms symbiont microbial communities from Max Planck institute for Marine Microbiology, Germany - Inanidrilus... ... | reverse complement strand
TTTAGGTAGCGCCTCGTGTTTCACTCTAGGGGGTAGAGCACTGTTACGGCTAGGGGGTCATCCCGACTTACCAAACCGTTGCAAACTCCGAATACCTAGAAGTGCAATCACGGGAGACACACGGCGGGTGCTAACGTCCGTCGTGGAAAGGGAAACAACCCAGACCGCCAGCTAAGGTCCCAAAGTTCTAGTTAAGTGGGAAACGATGTGGAAAGGCACAGACAGCCAGGAGGTTGGCTTAGAAGCAGCCACCCTTTAAAGAAAGCGTAATAGCTCACTGGTCGAGTCGGTCTGCGCGGAAGATTTAACGGGGCTTAAACTAGACACCGAAGCTGCGGATGCGCACATTCCGCTTAAAACTATTTAAAGTGCGGAAAATGGGGTCAGAGTAAAACTTTTCTGACCTCGTTATTCTTGTATTTTGTTAATGGTGTTAGAGAAAATTTTACTCTGACCCCATTTTCCCGAGTAGTTTTAAGGGAATGTGTGCATGGTAGGAGAGCGTTCTGTAAGCCTGTGAAGGTGTGCTGTAAAACATGCTGGAGGTATCAGAAGTGCGAATGCTGACATGAGTAACGATAAAGGGGGTGAAAAACCCCCTCGCCGAAAGCCCAAGGTTTCCTGCGCAACGCTAATCGGCGCAGGGTTAGTCGGCCCCTAAGGCGAGGCAGAAATGCGTAGTCGATGGGAAGCAGATTAATATTTCTGCACCACATTTAATTGCGATGGGGGGACGGAGAAGGTTAGGCAGGCCGGGTGTTGGATGTCCCGGTGAGATCCTGTAGGGATGAAACTTAGGTAAATCCGGGTTTCTTTATCCTGAGAGGAAGGACTGAACTTATCTACGGATAAGCCAAGCTGTCGATACCATGCTTCCAGGAAAATCCTCTAAGCTTCAGATTAAATGTGACCGTACCCCAAACCGACACAGGTGGGCAGGGTGAGAATCCCAAGGCGCTTGAGAGAACTCGGGTGAAGGAACTAGGCAAAATGGTACCGTAACTTCGGGAGAAGGTACGCCTTTGCTGGTGATCATTTTACTTTGTGAGCCGGTGAAGGCCGCAGTGACCAGATGGCTGCGACTGTTTACTAAAAACACAGCACTCTGCAAACACGCAAGTGGAAGTATAGGGTGTGACGCCTGCCCGGTGCCGGAAGGTTAATTGATGGGGTTAGTCCTCGGACAAAGCTCTTGATCGAAGCCCCGGTAAACGGCGGCCGTAACTATAACGGTCCTAAGGTTGACTTACGAGTCACGCTCCAGACAATAATTGTCTGAACTCGCTAGCCTTAGTAAAACCAAACCATATGCGGGAAACTGCTCAAAAACTGTTCAGTACTAGTTTGATTTATGGATTATATGAAAAAGAATCAAGTTCTTTGGAGTGTATTTCCAATAAAAAATCAGGCAGTAAAAATCTGACAGACAAGGGCACAATCCGCAGGAAAGACCTGATAGTAGCCTATCAGGAATCCTCAGAGGCTTTATGTTTGGAGATATTTATGAAATTAGAAGCACAGTGGATTGTTGGTTTCGTTGATGGTGAAGGATGTTTTCATATAGCTATCAACAGGAACGATACAATGACCACAGGTTACCAGGTTTTACCTGAATTTACCGTAGTGCAGCATGAACTTGATATTAAGGTATTACATGCCTTAAAAAAGTATTTTGGCTGTGGTGTGGTAAGAGTAAGCCGCAAGGATAAGCATTCAACTAGAATGGCTTATCGGGTTAGAAGTATTAAGCATCTACTGGATATAATTTCACCTTTTTTTATGCAACATCAATTAAAGACCCAGAAAAATGTGGAGTTTAGAAAATTCCGCAAGGTGTTATTAATGATGGATAAGGGTCAGCATTTGACCGCGCAAGGACTTGAAAAAATTCAGGAAATTGCCGGACAGATGAACCGTAAAAAACAGGTAAATATCTAAGAGAAAGTCCGACCTTACTAGAAATAGTTAGGATGAATCGAGCGAAATTCCTTGTCGGGTAAGTTCCGACCTGCACGAATGGCGTAACGATGGCCATACTGTCTCCACCCGAGACTCAGTGAAGTTGAAATCGCTGTTAAGATGCAGTGTTCCCGTGGCTAGACGGAAAGACCCCGTGAACCTTTACTACAGCTTTACATTGAATTTTGAACCTACTTGTGTAGGATAGCTGGGAGGCTTTGAAGCGATGACGCTAGTTGTCGTGGAGCCGTCCTTGAAATACCAGCCTGGTATGTTTGGAGTTCTAACCTAGACCCGTTATCCGGGTCAGGGACAATGTATGGTGGGTAGTTTGACTGGGGCGGTCTCCTCCCAAAGAGTAACGGAGGAGCGCGAAGGCATACTCGGTACGGTCGGAAATCGTACTATGAGTGCAAAGGCATAAGTATGCTTGACTGCGAGATAGACACATCGAGCAGGAACGAAAGTTGGTCTTAGTGATCCGGTGGTTCTGCATGGAAGGGCCATCGCTCAACGGATAAAAGGTACTCCGGGGATAACAGGCTGATTCCATCCAAGAGTTCACATCGACGATGGAGTTTGGCACCTCGATGTCGGCTCATCACATCCTGGGGCTGTAGCCGGTCCCAAGGGTATGGCTGTTCGCCATTTAAAGTGGTACGCGAGCTGGGTTTAGAACGTCGTGAGACAGTTCGGTCCCTATCTGCCATGGGCGTTTGAGATTTGAGGAAAGCTGCTCCTAGTACGAGAGGACCGGAGTGGACGAACCTCTGGTGTTCCGGTTGTCACGCCAGTGGCATTGCCGGGTAGCTATGTTCGGACAGGATAACCGCTGAAAGCATCTAAGCGGGAAGCCCATTCCAAGATTAGATCTCACTAGACTCTTGGAGTCTCTAAAGGTCCGTTGAAGACTACAACGTTGATAGGCTGGGTGTGGAAGTGCAGTAATGTATGAAGCTAACCAGTACTAATTGACCGTGAGGCTTGACCATATAAACCCAAACCACAGGGTTTGGGAGTAATTTATATTACCCGCCTTGAAAGTTTTAAAACACTAAACTCGTTTTCCAAATTCGGAAGGTAAAATATTTACCTTTCAACCAGTTTGCTTGGTGACAATAGAGCACGTGCCCCACCTGATCCCATCCCGAACTCAGAAGTGAAACCGTGTATCGCCGATGGTAGTGTGGGGTTTCCCCATGTGAGAGTAGGACATTGCCAGGCATTAAATTTTAAAAGCCAGTCTCGTAAGGGGCTGGCTTTTTTTTCGTCTTTATGGAATGATTAACCGGTCGCAACCGGTCATAATATTTATGTTAAGTATGCAGGCTGATGAGGTAAAAGCTAAACTGGTGGAAATTTTGCCCAAGGTAGAAGCCGGGCAGGAATTTGCGATTACACGCCATGCTAAGATAATAGCCAGGTTATCACCCTAGCTAAAACAGTAGCCTGCTACTGCAGCTGGAAAAAATCTTGCTCATGCAACCAAATAAATGGTTTTTTTTGAACCTGGAAACAAGATGTAGTTTATAAAATCTTAAATATCATTTAACCTTTATAGTATGAAGAATAATTCTATCTTTTACCTGACTAGATATGCACAGTAACCGCTACGTTGCCGAGGCAATCGGCACCTTTGCCCTGGTTTTTGTGGGTTGCGGAGCAATAGTTATAGATGCGGTCTATAATGGCATTATCGGTCATATTGGCATTTCTTTGGCATTTGGCCTGATTGTCATGGCCATGATTTATGCTGTCGGCAATATTTCGGGTGCGCATCTTAATCCTGCTGTAACTCTGGGCTTTTTGTTCGCCGGCCGCCTGAAACGCCGTTATGTTCCGGCATACATTGGCAGCCAGTTTTTTGGAGCATTTACCGCTGCCTTTTGCCTTCATTTGCTGTTTCCTGATGCCGGGACACTTGGTGCCACGGTGCCTGCAGTGGATATTGTGCGAGCATTCATTTTGGAGGTTATCTTGACCTTTCTTCTCATGTTCGTCATTTTAAATGTTTCGACTGGCCATAAGGAAAAAGGTATTATGGCAGGGGTTGCGGTTGGTGGCACCATTGCCCTGGAAGCATTGATTGGCGGACCTGTTACAGGAGCATCCATGAATCCGGCGCGATCTTTGGCGCCAGCAGTTTTATCAGGAGAGGTTTATGCCCTCTGGATATATTTAACGGCCCCGGTGCTTGGCGCCTTTATGGCCTATCCGACCTGCCGTTTAATTCAGGGTAAAACCTGCTGCCCGCCTGAGCCGGATGCTGAGTCGAACCCTCCGGATGTGGTATAGGCATTACCGATAATTAAATATTTATAAACAGCTTATAAGTTATAAACAAATAAATATAATATTATTCGATCGCCCAAGTTAAACTTATGGGGTTTTGTTTTATACTGTGCAGTTAAATCACTATAAAATGACATAAATAAAACTAAGGAATTTATGCACCTGGTCAGGAGTTTGCTGCAGGTCATAGTTGTTCTGTGAGCCAAGCAAACAACAACACCGAGGGTAGAAATAACAGGATTATAGTGATTTAGTTATAGCGCCAGGAGCAAGAGATACGACAACAGATAAATACACATGGAAAATTATCAATTACTTAAATTTTTTCACTTTATTGGAATTATAATTTTCCTTGGAAATATTATTGTTACCGCTATCTGGAAAATACTTGCGGATAGAACAAAAAGCCCAGCTATCGTAGCTTTTTCCCAACGGCTAGTCACCATTACAGATTTTGCATTTACAGTAACAGGTGTTACGTTGGTGGCAGTTACCGGAATAATGATGGCAGCCAAATTTGGCGATATAGCTGATGTTTTGTGGCTGTCCTGGGGCACATGGTTATTTATACTGTCAGGTATAATCTGGCTGTTAATTCTTATTCCGATTCAGGTAAAGCAGGCAAAAGCAGCCAGAGACTTCTCTGCTAAAGAAGAAATTCCTGCAAGTTATTGGATATTATCAAAATATTGGTTGGTGTTTGGGGCCATCGCCACGGCTTTACCACTTGCCAACTTGTATTTTATGGTTTTTAAACCTACCTAATTTAGCTTGGTATATTCTACTGCACGGGGCCTGAGCAAGATTTAGTGGATTAAAGTACCCACACCCTGGTCAGTAAAAATCTCCAGAAGTAAAGCGTGCGGTACTCGGCCGTCTATGATATGCGAGGCTTTAACCCCGGCTTTTACCGCATTAAGCGCGGTTTTAATTTTCGGCAGCATGCCGCCATGAATTGTACCATTGGCAATGAGTTCATCCACGATTTTACTGTCAAGCCCGGTCATAAGCTTATCGTCCTTATCCAAAAGCCCTCTGACATTGGTAAGAAGTATTAGTTTTTCGGCCTGTAATTCTTCTGCGATTTTACCGGCCACGGTATCGGCATTGATATTATACGAGCAGCCATCTTCACCTACCCCTACCGGAGAAATAACCGGTATAAATTGGCCACTGTCCAGAAGGCTTACCACTTCAGTGTTTATTTTATCCACTTCACCTACATGACCGAGTTCTATATCGTTAGAATCTTTTTTAAGTTTTTTAGCAGTAATTAAACCACCGTCTTTACCGGAAAGCCCCACCGCATTGCCGCCGTGTGACTGTATAAGCTGTACGATTTCTTTGTTGACCTGGCCGCCCAGAACCATTTCCACTATATCCATGGTTTCCTTATCGGTTACCCGCATGCCATCTATGAATTCAGATTCCTTGCCGATTTTCTTAAGCATTGTTCCAATCTGTGGCCCGCCGCCATGTACTACCACTGGATTAATCCCCACCATTTTCAGCAGAACCACATCCGAGGCAAAATCATGTTTTAGCTCATGATTTACCATAGCATTGCCGCCAAATTTTATCACCAGGGTTTGCTTCCTAAAGCGCCGGATATAGGGCAGCGCTTCGGTTAAAACCTTGGCAATCTGTTCCGGGTTCTGCTTGCTCATCTAAAATCCTAGCTTTATATCAGGGTCTATTTGCAACATTTGTTCACGAAATAAATTTTTAATATGCTCCAGAGCATTTTCTGTATCAGCCTCAAATCTTAACACTAAAACCGGCGTAGTGTTTGATGGTCTTATAAGTCCCCAGCCGTCCTTAAAATCAACTCGCAAACCGTCAATCTTGATAACATCAAGACTGCCAGCAAATTCAGCATTTGCAACAAGTTTTTGCATAAAGGCAAATTTGTCATCATCACTGGCAAAAGCCACATTTATCTCAGGAGTATTAATACTGTCGGGTAAAGCCTTAAAAATCTCTTCCGGATCCTTAGCTTTTTTTGCCAGGATTTCCAAAATTCTGGCCGCGGCATAAATCCCGTCATCAAAACCATACCAGCGCTCCTTGATAAAGATGTGCCCGCTCATCTCACCTGCGAGTAACGCCCCGGTTTCCTTTAGTTTTTTCTTTATAAACGAATGGCCAGTTTTCCACATGGTGGGTTTGCCGCCTAATTTTTCAATAACTTCCGGTAAATTTTTAGAGGACTTAACATCAAAAATTATCTCGGCGCCTGGATTTCTTTCAAGCACATCTTCGGCAAATAACATCATCTGCCGATCCGGCCATAAAATGTTGCCGGATTTGTCAACCAGGCCCAGGCGGTCGCCATCACCATCGAATGCCATGCCAAGTTCTGCTCCACTTTCTTTAACTTTAGCTATTAAATCCGTAAGATTTTCGAGCTTGCTGGGATCCGGGTGATGATTGGGGAAATTGCCATCCACATCACAATAAATTTCTTCAACCTCACAACCCAAAGACTTAAGCAGATTGGGGACAACCGCTCCGGCCACGCCATTGCCGCAATCCACTACCAGTTTCATCGGCCTTGCAAGTTTTATGTCTGATAAAACCCGCTCCGTGTAACGCTCGATAATTTGTTCGTGGATTATTTTGCCGGCGCCACTTGTAAAATTATCATTTACGATTCTGTTATATAAATCCTGAATTCGCTCGCCGTATAAGGTTTCACCGGCAATAACAATCTTGAGCCCATTGTAATCCGGTGGATTATGACTGCCGGTAACAGCCACACATGAATCGACATTAAGTGCAAACATAGCGTAATAGACTAAAGGTGTAGGCGCCATCCCTACATCAACTACGGTTACACCGGTGCTTTGGATGCCGTCGCTAAGAGCCTGTTGTAAAGATGGCCCGGATAAGCGGCCATCGCGGCCTATTACAATTTTATCGGCCCCGCAGGCCAGGCATTCGGAACCTATAGCCTGACCAATGATTTTTACGTTGTCAGCGGTTAATTCGTCAGTTACCGTGCCTCTAATATCATAGGCGCGGAACATGGATTGTGGGATGTTCATATTTATCCTTAAAACTAATAAATTGCTAATGAAATGCTTTACTGCTTGCCGGTATGGCCGAAGCCACCAGCGCCACGGGCACTTTGTTCAAATTCTTCTACTATTTCAAACCCGACCTGTACTACCGGCACAAATACCATTTGTGCGATCCTGTCGCCCGGTTCAATAGTAAATTGATCCTGCCCACGGTTCCAGATTGAAATAAACACTTCACCCTGATAGTCTGAATCAATCAGTCCTACCAGATTGCCAAGTACGATACCATGTTTGTGCCCAAGTCCGGAGCGCGGCAGTAAAGTGCAGGCCAGATTATTATTCCGCATATTTATCGCAAAGCCACTCGGTACCAGCCTGGTTTCTCCGGGTTTAACATTCAAGGTCTCATCAATACAGGCTCTGATATCCATGCCGGCTGAGCCTTCGGTAGCATACTGTGGCAAGGCAAATTCATTATTAAGCCTTGGATCCAGGATTTTAAGTTGTACTGATTCCATTCTCCGTCTCGATTTGATGACAAATTTTTAGAATTTTACGGGCTAATAAACTTTTGCGCATTCTTTTAATGACTTTTTTTCCTTTAAGCCAGATTATAGTAACTTCATTGTCGTCTGTTTCAAAACCAAGACCGGCACCGACCTTGTTGGCCACTATTACATCCAGGTTCTTGTTTTTAAGTTTAGCATTGGCGTTTTTCTCCAAATTTTCGGTCTCGGCGGCAAAGCCAATTAAAAATGGTTTTGGATCTGATTTGCCAACTTCGGCCAAAATATCCGGATTACGCTGCATTTTCAGGATAATCTCATCCGAGGTTTTTTTAATTTTTTCTTTATGTTCGGTAGCAGGTTTATAATCCGCTACTGCCGCCGCAGCAATTAGCCAATCACAATTTTTTATTTTGGCAAATACCGCATTTCGCATTTGCTCTGCGGTTTCGATTTGGGTCAAATTTACTTTAGCCGGCACTTCCAAAGCCACCGGCCCTGATATGAGTTCCACTTTGGCTCCCATTGCGGTTGCCCCATCGGCCAGCGCGTAACCCATTTTACCGGAACTTTTGTTACTGATGAACCTGACCGGGTCTATGGCTTCTCGAGTTGGGCCGGCAGTAATCAGTATCCGCTTGCCGGATAACACATCACTTTTAAATATTCCGGCTAGCTTTTGCAAAAGTTCGTCCGGCTCCAGCATCCTGCCGGGGCCGGTTTCATCACAGGCCTGTAACCCGTCCGCCGGTCCAAAAATCAGGATATTGTCTTTTGTAAGCTGTTTTATGTTGCGTGTGGTTTTTTTGTCCTTCCACATCCTGGAATTCATGGCAGGAGCCAGAGTCAGCTGTGCCTCGGTCGCGAGACAAACTGCGCTTAATAAGTCATCTGTTCGTCCGGCTACAAGTTTTGCAATATAATTTGCTGTAGCCGGAGCCACTAAAATCGCATCTGCCCACCTTGCAAGTGCGATGTGGCCCATAGCATTTTCCGCTTCAGTATCCAAAAGGTCGGTATGCACAGTATTGCCGCTTAAGGCTTGAAAGGTAAGTGCGGTTACAAATTTTTGTCCTGCATCTGTCATAACCACTCGTACATTGGCACCATGGTTTTTTAAGGCGCGTACAAGGTAGGCGGACTTATAGGCGGCAATGCCACCGGTCACGCCCAGAATAATATTCTTGTTATAAAGACTTCTCATCTGCTATATTCTACCTATGGCAAAAAAAATAACAAAGCCAGCTTGTGGTTTTACCCTAATTGAAGTCTTGATCACCCTGACATTATTAGCAACACTTCTAAGCATTGCAATTGGTGATATAAGTCTTTTTAATGCTACCAAGCTTGTTAAAAGCCGCGATGATTTTTTATTCGCCATCAGCTTGACCCGTAATTTGGCAATCAGCCGCAACCGGCCAGTCAGTCTGTGTAAATCGGGAAATATAACCAAGTGTGAAAGTATCGGAGGTTTTGAGCAAGGCTGGATTATATTCGAGGATTTGGATAAGGATGGTAAATATGATAATGGTGAGAGAAAACTTAAGGTTGTTAATGCTGACATGCAGCAGATTACAATCAGAGGCAATAATAATTTTAAAAACCGTATCACTTATCTTCCAAGTGGTGACAGCACGGCTTTTGGTCGGTTTGTACTATGTGATAAGAAAAGGCTTAAAACCAGCGAGGCTATTTTTGTAAATGCCAGCGGTAAACCCAGGACTGCTCCAGATAACAATAAAAACACTATCCCGGAAGACAATAATAACAAGGATATAAAATCATGTTTAACCGATACTACAATTCTGGATTAAGCCTGATTGAAATAATAATTGTATTGGCTCTTGTTGCCATTATCAGTAGCTTGGCGCTTACAACCTACTCCAGTGTAATGCTTGAAAGTCGGCGTAAAGATGCACAAATTTCTCTAATGACTATGCAAGAAGAGCTTGAAATAATAAGGCTGGAGTATGGCAGTTTGCTAAAAAGTGAGACGGACAAACTGCCTAAAACTTCTAATCTTGATTTTTATCAACTTAAGTTTAATCAGGATAAAGATTCTTACATTTTAACAGCTATACCGTTAGGGCCGCAGGTAGATGATTTGCAATGCGCTAATTTTATCCTGAATAATCTGGGACAAAAAAATGTAAGTGGAACCGGGAGTGTAAGTGATTGTTGGGATTAAAAGTCAAATACCTTGGCTTTAGGTTTTTCCTTAAGCGGCAGTGGTATGGTTTCAAATAATTCTTCTGTTATAAATTCACTTTCAGTCTGACGCAGGATTCTAACTGCCAGTGCAATTGTATTTTGCTCCAGCATGGCAAACATTCGACCTCCGGGGTTTAAAGCTTGGGTAAGGTGTTCGGGAATTTCTCTGACTGAACCGGTAAGTACAATTACATCATAAGTGCTTGGGATTTTAAAGTCTGGGTCGATCGCGTCGGCATTTTTAAAGTTAATGTTTGTAATATCTGCCCTGGCTAAATTTTCCTGGCCAAATTCCAAAAGTTCCTTATTTATTTCAACAGTTAACACTTCTTTACCAAGGTAGGCTAAAAGTGCGGTTACAAACCCGCTGCCAGTGCCAACCTCCAACACCTTATCTGTGGGTTCTATATCCAGAGCCTGCAGCATTCTGCCCTCCACCTTGGGCTCTAACATTTTTTCCCCATCACCAATTGGCAGCTGGATGTCCATGTATGCCAGGGGCTTTTGCGCCTCGGTCACAAATTCCTCTCTGGCTATTTTTGCAAAGGCCGCAAGAACTCTAGGGGCTAATACGTCCCAGGGGCGGATTTGCTGCTCCACCATATTATGATGCGCTTGATTTTTGTACATAGATATATATTGTAATATTTAATAAACGAGGTGGATTTTAGCATATCTCTAAGTGGTTTTTGCAATACACCATACATCAATCCGTTTGGCTATCCTACATATTTTAGCCAGTGCATTTAAAGTTGCGCCGGTGGTATATACATCATCAAATAAAACTATGTGTTTGTTTCGGATAAGCTCAGGCCTTTCCAGGACAAAGGCCTTACTTAAATTTTTTCGGCGCTCATCGTGGTTTAGCCCGGTTTGACTAATTGTGTTTTTTGCTCTGTAACATATATTGGTTGCAATCGGAATTTTAAGTTCTTTGCCGATAATATTAGATAGCTCATACGTTTGATTAAATCCGCGCCTGGCGAGTTTGGCCCGGTGTAACGGCACCGGAATTATCATATCCGGCAGCTTAGAGGTTCTGGTTTTAAGAGCTTTAAGAAATAGCCGGCTTAGCTGGGAACTTATCCCTAGTCCTCGATTAAATTTAAGCTCTTTGAGTAAGAAACCGGTGGCGCCGGAATATGCAAACGGTACAATGGCCTGCTGCCATACTGGTGGGTGGTTTATACAGTTGCCGCAAATAACACTAGCATTATCCCATAGAGGTGAGGCACATAACTTGCAGGTATTTACTAGGGGCTTAAATTTACCAGCACATGTTTGACATAGGCATTTTTCGTTATTCTCTAATAAAGCATGGCAAAGATAACAGTTCCCCGGTAGGAAAAAATTTATTATTTTATTAATATTATCCGGCATAAAGGTAGAATAACAGACCATATGGAAAATTTGAAAGTTTTGGAAAATACTAAGCAGCCAGGAGCAGTCCGCCACGACTGGTCTCAGGCAGAGGTGAAAAGTTTATTTACTTTGCCGCTTAATGATCTTTTATATACTGCGCATAAGGTTTATCGGCAAAATTTTGACCCGAACCGGATTCAGGTTAGCTCATTAATGAGTATCAAAACTGGTGGTTGTTCGGAGGACTGCAAATATTGTTCGCAAAGCGCTCGTTATGACAGTGATATTGAACGAGAGAATCTTGTGAATGTGAAGGAAGTTATTGCTAAGGCCAAAGAAGTAAAAGCCAAAGGTCATACAAGATTTTGTATGGGAGCGGCTTGGCGCAGCCCCAAGCCTAAGCAAATGGCAGATTTGACTAAAATGATTTCTGCAGTTAAGAGTCTTGGCCTTGAAACCTGTATGACACTTGGTATGTTAGATAAAGAGCAGGCAGAACAACTTAAGGCTGCCGGGCTTGATTATTACAATCATAACCTCGACACCTCAGAAAGCTATTATTCCGAGGTGGTAACTACCAGAAGCTATCAGGATCGGCTGGATACTCTGGAGCATGTTCGTGAAGTCGGAATGAAGACCTGCTGTGGCGGGATTATAGGTATGGGCGAGTCCCGTTCTGACAGGGTAGGTCTTTTAACCGTGCTGGCTAATTTGCCGGTGCATCCAGATAGTGTGCCAATCAATCGTTTAGTGCCGATTGCTGGGACTCCACTCGAAAATATCAGGCAACTGGATGAAATCGAATTTGTAAGAACCGTAGCGGTAGCCAGAATTATCATGCCCAAATCTTATGTACGCTTGTCTGCCGGGCGTGAGAGTATGTCTGACAGCATGCAGGCTTTGTGCTTTTTTGCCGGGGCTAATTCAATGTTTGCCGGAGATGAGCTTTTGACTACGCCAAACGCCGGGGATAATAAGGACCAGCAGCTCTTTACTAAATTAGGGCTAAATCAATAGCTAGAGACTTTTGCATAACACCTAAAAAATTTGCCGGCCAAACGGAGCCTTCAATTTTTTTGGCAAAATCCACAAAAATCTGTTCAATAATTGCCATATTTTCAATATTAACACCCATTCATCCTAAAAT
>Ga0209790_1000021_pt1 | contig 26696 bp, 27 predicted proteins | sample WorMetG1aBELIZE2_FD_187420 | JGI IMG/M metagenome (GOLD analysis project Ga0209790, IMG submission 187420) | Marine gutless worms symbiont microbial communities from Max Planck institute for Marine Microbiology, Germany - Inanidrilus... ... | reverse complement strand
TCAGGGCCAGCGGGCACAAAGCCCCGCACCAAAGGCCGGATACAAAACTGCAATCTGACCCTGACCGTCACACCCAAATCGGTCCTTGCCTCCCGGGAGGCGTCCATACAAACGTTATGAAGCTCCGTTATTCGCCGACCTCGCCCTACGTACGCAAGGTCACCATCACCGCCATCGAGACCGGCCTGGACGCACGGATCGAGCGCATCCCGACCAATCCGTGGGACCCGGCCACCGATCTCGCCGGTGACAACCCGGTCGGCAAGGTGCCGGCGCTGATCACCGATGGCGGCGAGGTGCTCTACGATTCACCGGTGATCTGCGAATATCTCGACGGTATGCACGACGGCTACCCGTTGATCCCGCCCTCGGGAGGCGCACGTTGGACGGCGCTCCGCCGTCAGGCGCTCGCCGATGGCATTCTTGACGCCAGCGTGCTGGTATTCTTGGAAACTAGTCGCCGTCCGGAGGCGACCCGCTGGGACTTCTGGATCGAGCGCCAGACGGCGGTCATCGGCCGTTCGCTCGACGTGCTCGAAGACGAGGTCGACAGCTTCGGCCACATCAGCATCGGCCTGATCGCCATCGGCTGTGCACTCGGGTATCTGGATTTCCGCCTTGGCAACCTGGATTGGCGGCTCACTCGGCCCAACCTTGCGGAATGGTACCGGATCGTCAGCGATCGCCGGTCCATGCAGGAGACGGTACCCGTCGATCCTGCCTAGAAGCCGCAACCGCAGATACGTCGAGGATCAATCCTCCGCCGGCGGTTTTGGCGCACGGCCGTACGTGTCGTCGAAGCGGATGATGTCATCCTCGCCGAGATAGCCGCTCGACTGGACCTCGATCATCCTCAGCGGCACCTTGCCCGGGTTTTCGAGACTATGGCGGACGTTGTGAGGGATGTACGTGGACTGGTCCTCAGTCAGATAAAAGGTCTCGTCGTCACGAGTGACCTTGGCCGTGCCGCTGACCACGACCCAGTGCTCGGCCCGATGATAGTGCATCTGCATGCTCAACCGAGCGCCGGGATCGACGACGATCTGTTTGACCTGAAACCGGGGCCCGGCATCGATGTTTTGGTACGTTCCCCAAGGTCGAAACACCTTGGTATGCACGTAGTGCTCGGTTCGGCCGGCTTTTTCGATTTCCTCGACCAGGGATTTCACGTCCTGGGCACGGTCCTTGGGGACCACCAGGACAACATCGTCGGTGGCGACGATGATCATGTTGTCGACACCGATGGCGGCGATCAGATTTCCTTCGCCCCGGATGTAGCACTCGTGCGAATCGAGGGTCATGACGTCGCCAAGGACAACGTTGCCGGCGCCGTCCCGGGCGCCGATATCCCAAAGCGCCGACCATGACCCGACATCGTTTCAACCCATCTCGGCCGGCACCACGGCGCCTTTGTCGGTTTTCTCCATCAACGCATAGTCGATAGAAATCGACTTGATGCCGACGAAGGGATCGCGGGCGAGGCGGAGAAAATCGAGATCCGCCATGGCCTCTGCGACAGCGGCGCGGCAACCGGCCATCAGGTCGGACGCCAGTCGATCCAGCTCCTCGATGCAAACGGCGACGGGAAACACGAACATGCCGCTGTTCCAGTCGTACTCGCCGCTGCTCAGATAAGTCTCGGCGGTTTCATGATCCGGTTTCTCGACGAACCGGTCGATGGCATGGCAGCCGTCGATTCCTGGATAGGGTCCGCCGCGACGGATGTAGCCATAGCCTGTCTCGGGCCGAGTCGGTGGGATGCCGAAAGTAACCAACGCATTGTCCGCTGCTGCTCGGGCGCCGATCTCCACGGCGGCATGGAATGCAGCCGTATCGTCGATGACGTGGTCGGAGGGCAGCATCAGCATCGTCGGGTCGGCGTAACGGTCAGCCAGAAGCAGGGCAGCCACAGCCGCCGCCGGTGCTGTGTTGCGGCCGGCCGGCTCGAGCACGATGGCTTCCGGTTCGACGCCGAGCTGGCGCATCTGCTCGGCGATCACGAACCGATGTTCATCGTTGCAGATGATCAGGGGAGGCGCGAAGCCCGGTCCGGTCACCCGCCGTATCGTTTCCTGCAAAATGCTGAGGTCGGAATTCAGCGCCAGGAGCTGCTTCGGCCGGAGTGCCCTTGACATCGGCCACAGCCGTGTACCGGCGCCGCCAGACAAGATCACCGGGTGGACAGTACCGGTCACGATACCGGCTTACTTGGCCCGGATGGCGAGGATGTTGGAGACGTATCTATCGAGCTGGACCAGACATTCCTCGACCGAGTGATTGGCGGTGTTGACGACCAGTTCCGGCGACACCGGCGGTTCGTAGGGTGCCGAAATGCCGGTGAAGTCCTCGATCTCGCCGCGGCGGGCCTTGGCATAAAGGCCCTTGGGGTCGCGGCTTTCACAGGTGGCGAGATCGGCGTCGATGTGGATCTCGTGGAAAATCTCCGGATCGATGGCGCGGATGCGATCGCGATCGGCACGGTAAGGTGAGATGAACGCGGTAATGACGACGAAACCGGCGCGGGCGAACAGTCCGGCGGCATGTCCGACCCGGCGGATGTTTTCGACGCGGTCCTCGGGCGAGAATCCGAGGTCGGCACAGAGTCCGTGACGCACGTTGTCTCCGTCGAGCACATAGACTTGGTAGCCCTTGCGGAACAAGTGTTGTTCGAGGGAAAAACCGAGAGTCGACTTGCCTGCGCCAGACAGTCCGGTAAGCCACAGGATGCCGCCCCTGTGACCGTTGACATCCCAACGCTCGTCGATCCCGACGCGATGCTCGACGCGGGTGATGTTGGTTGAGCGGACAGTCTGACCCGGCCGCTGGTCGGCGTAGCCGTCCATGCTGATCAGCCCGCCGCCGACAATGTCGTAGTCCTCGACGATGACGAAGCGGCCGGTCAGCATGTTGATGCTGAACGGATCGACGGCGATCTGACGGCGCGTCCGGAACACGACCTCGCCGACGGCATTCCGCTCGACGACTTTGGAATCGGCGGTGCCGAGGTCTTGGACGTCGACGACGCGCTCGATCTTTTCGACCTCAACCATATGCTCGGCGGTGCCGAGCTTGAGTTTGTAACGGTTGCCTTCGGCCAGCGGATTGCGCCCAAGCCAAAACAGCCGGCCGCGAAACACGTTGGTCAGCATCGGCGGGTTGGTAACAAGGCTCGCCATCTCGCCGCGTTCGACAAAAAGCTGTTCGTCGAGGGTCACACCGACGCATTGCCCGGCGCATACGGCCATAACCTTGTCCTTGGAATTCCAGGCTTCGATGCTGTGGATCCGGGCCGTCTTGTTCGAAGGTGAAAACAGCAGGACGTCGCCATCGTGGAGATGGCCGCTTTCGATCCGCCCGGCGAAGATGCGCCGGTCGTCGAACTTGTAGACGTCCTGGACCGGGAAACGCAGCGGCAGCTCCAGCGGCGGCAGCGGCGGTTGGAAGATGTCGAGGGCCTCGGCGAGAGTCACGCCATCGTACCAGGCCATGCGCTTGGACAGTGTGACGATATTGTCGCCGTCACGCGATGACACCGGGACGATCGCCGTATGCTGTAAGTCGATGCCGATACCGGCGAGGTAGTCGTTCACCTGTGCGGCGACTTCCTGGTAGCGGGCTTCGGAGAACTCGACGATATCCATCTTGTTGATCGCCACGGCAACCTGATGGACGCCGAGCAAATGCAGCAGATAACCGTGACGGCGGGTCTGTTCCTGGACGCCCTCCTGGGCATCAACGACGAGGACAGCCGCGTCGGCCTGGGCGGCGCCGGTGACCATGTTCTTGATGAACTCGCGATGTCCCGGCGCGTCGATCAGCACATAGTCCCGTAGTGCCGTCTTGAAGTGGATCTGCGAGACGTCGATGGTGATTCCCTGGTCGCGTTCGGCCTTGAGCGCATCCATCAGGAATGCCCATTCGAACGGCATGCCCCGCCGCTCGCACATCTTTTGGATGGCTTCGGTCTTGCCGTCGGGCAGGGAACCGGTGTCGTGAAACAGTCTGCCGATGAGTGTCGACTTGCCGTGGTCGACATGGCCGACGATGACGATCTTCAGCGGCGCAGTTCCTGAAACCGCCGGATCGTGAATGATGTTCTGATCCATGATTGTGCCGTCACATGTAGCCGTCGGCGCGCAAGCGCTCGAAGGCGTCCTCGGATTCGTGGTCCATCGCCCGTCCTGAGCGTTCGGCGATCTTGGTCGTCTTCAGCTCATCGATGATCTCGTCGATGGTGCTGGCCGTGCTGTCCACCGGGAAGGTGATGTCCTTATCTCCCAACGACCGGTACCGCTTGCCATTCTTGGAAAAATAGAGATCGATCGTCGGGATGCCCTCGCGCTGGACATAGCGCCAGATATCGATCTCGGTCCAATGCAAGATGGGATGGATACGGAGGTGCGTCCCCGGAGCGAAATCGGTCTTGAACTGGTCCCAGAACTCCGGCGGCTGGTCGCGGAAATCCCAAGTGTTCTGCTCGCCGCGAGGACTGAACACCCGCTCCTTCGCGCGGGTTCCTTCTTCATCTCGGCGGATACCGGCGATGACACCGGTAAAGCCTTCTTTGTCCAGCATGGCTTTCAGGCCGGCCGTCTTGCGGGCAGCCGAGCGCGCTGCGGGCGGCAACGTCGGGTCCATTTCTTCGACCGGCGGGCAGATACCTCGGCGCAGATCGAGATCCCATTCCTTCTCGTATCGGTCGCGGAAGGCATACATCTCGGGGAATTTCTTTTCGGTGTCGATGTGCACCAGGGGGAAGGGAACGTGGCCGAAGAAAGCCTTTTTGGCCAGCCAGACCATGGCATTGGAATCCTTGCCGAGCGACCAAAGCATGGCAAGGTTGTCGATCTTGTTGAAGGCCTCGCGCAAGATGTAGATGCTCTTGCTTTCCAAGGCATCGAGGTGGTCCATAACGTCTTCCGGTCCAAGATGATTTCGGGGGGCGGGGCGGTGGCCTGCGAGGAAATAGCAAAGTCACCTTCGGGTGTCCACTCTGCGGCTTAGCTAGCGCAGCATGCCATTGTTCGGCTGTGACGGCCGTCACGGTTCGGCAACGATTCCGTCGGTGAAGGACGATCGTCCCGGTCGCGAACGTTCTGTGCGCCGCGAACGGAAGGATCGATCAATATTTACCAGTTATTATGGTTTTTGATCGAAATTTCAGTAAAACAAGGAATGTTGAAAGGTCACAATTAACGTTTAGAATGCCGGATGAGGATTGCTGGCATGACGTGACCGGCAACGACTAAGGCAGGTACCAAGGGGGCCCGATCAGGAGATGACACGGCCGAAGGGCACCGATCCCACGGACCCTGAACGGCGGCCGTTGACCTGGCCGCGGGCCTTAGCCTTTTGGGTCGTAGTATCGGCGGTCGGCTGGCTAGTGATTGCTGGGCTGGTCGTTGCCCTCAGTACCGGAGATGTCGATCAGATCGCCATCGAGAAGGATGAGGGCGAGGTGGAGATTGCACCGGCTTCAGGGCCGGACGGTGAGGCCGAGTCACCGCGCTGACCCGGTTCGCCTACGACCCCCGGCGCAGCATGTCCTTCGATGCGATGATGGCGCCACCGACGATCAACAGACATGCAATCGCCACCACCCACGTCGCCTCGGCGCGACCGAATCCAACCAGCAATAGCGTCGACAACAGGGGTGCGGAATAAGCGGCCACACCGAGAATGCGGATGTCGCCGTGTTTGACTCCGTGGTCCCAGGTGAAGAACGCGGCACCCACTGGGCCAAGACCCAGACCGAGCACGGCCAACCATTCCGTACCGACCGGCCATGATGTCGTTTCGAACGCCACGTGACACAGGGCGGCGAATACTGCCGTCGCGCCGCAGAACCCGCCGACCGCGTCCGTGGGAACGTGGGCGAATCGACGGCTGAGGACCGAATACGCTGACCATGTCAGCGCACAAGCCCCGGCCATCGCATATCCAAGTGCATAGCCGGTTTGGAATGAAACGCGTCCTCCGCCCGTTACCAGAAGGGCCGTGCCGGCAAGCCCGGCCAGGGCCCCGGCAAGATGCCACCACCGCAAACTCTCGCCCGGCAGCGCCGCCGAGAACACGACAATCAGCAGCGGCCAGAGATAGGCGATCAGGCTGGCTTCGACCGCCGGCGCGTTCCTCAACGCCATGAAATAGAAGAAGTGATAGCCGAACAGGCCACCGACGCCGAGCAGCCACACGGCAGGCGGCCAGCGCAAGTGACGCATCACCGGTCCGCCAGCGATCAGCCAACGCGCGGTCGCCAAAGCGAACGCCACCGTGAATGCCATGGCCACGAGCTGAAAGGGTGGGACCCGCCCGGTGAGCGTCGTCAACAACGCCAGCGTCGCCCACATCAGGATGGCGGTGAATCCGATAGCGGTGGCGCGCACGCTCCGCGCCGCGGACGCGGCGACCGACGGCGGAGGTTTGTTGATCAATCCAGAATCCCCCTGTCCGGCCCCGACGTTCTGTCGGGGTTGCGGCGTTGGATAGGGAGATCGCGCTGGCTTGACAAGCGGCCGGGCGGTGGCCCCGGGGTCAGATCACCGGATGCAGCAGGTCGGAATTGGGGATCGGCGGCTTCTGCGAGTAGTCATAGAAACCCTTGCCCGTCTTCCGTCCCAGGTATCCAAGCTGAACCAAACGGGTCAGCGTGTGCGGCGGTGCATGATGTTCGGAACGCACGTCCAGATAAATATTCGTGGACATCGCTTCGACAACGTCGAGGCCGATGTAATCGGCAAGTTCGAACGGCCCCATGGGATGAGCAGCACCCCATTTCATGGCGTTGTCGATGCTGTCGATGGTGCCGGTGCCGCGCTCCAGCATGCGAATGGCATTGAGCATGTAAGGCGTCAGCAATCGGTTGACGATGAATCCCGTGGTGTCCTGAACCAGCACCGGATCCTTGCCGATCTCCTGGCAGAACCCGATCAAGGTCTCGACGGTGGCGTCCGAAGTCTCGAAGGCGTGAATGACCTCGACAAGACCCATCACCGGCGCCGGATTGAAGAAGTGCAAGCCGGCGACTCGTGCGCGCTCCTTGCACACGGCCATCATCGCCGTGACCGACAACGTCGAGGTGTTGGTGGTCAACAGGGCGTCCGGGCGGCACACCTCCTCGAGGCGTTGAAACAGCTCCTTCTTCGTACCGATGTCTTCGATCACCGATTCGACGACCAAGTCGCAATCGCCGACGGCCGCTTCATCGCTGGAGAAGGAGATGCGTCCCATGATCGCGTCCTTCTCGGCGGCTTCCATTTTGCCCCGTTCGACGATCTTGCCGAGACTTTTGTCGATGGATTGCTGGGCCCTCTCGGTCGAACCAGGGGTCGCCTTGACCGCAACCACCTCGCGGCCGGCCTGCGCACAGACGTGCGCGATGCCGAGGCCCATGGTGCCGGTACCGATGATTCCCACTTTCTGAATTGCCATGATCGCTCCCCCAAGAATAACCGAGCGGGCCGGGTGTGCATCGAATCACGCCGGCCATTCGCCCGCCCGCCACACGCCAGGTCAAGCCACCCGGCGATCGCGAAAGAGCCAAATCGTTTACAGGATTTTGCGCCGCGAATAAATCGCGCAAACTGCCCGGCTTGTTGTTCGATGATATCGCATTGCGATAAGCTCAAAGGCGCGGAAATTCGCGTGACGCGCATTTGGCGGCCGATTTCTTTCGCGCCTGCGTGTTTGCGAGGTTTGCAATGCAGCATCTTATCGCCGATACTTATTGGCACCATTTCGTCTCTGAGACGAACGCGAAAGGGTATGGGCAATGGCTCAAAAGCAGGGGTCTCGAGCCGACCTTCGGGCCGGCAACGGGCTAATCACGATCAAGAAGTACGCCAACCGGCGGCTCTACAACACGGCGACAAGCAGTTACGTCACCCTCGATCATCTCGCGCAAATGGTGAAAGACGGCGACGATTTCGCGGTCTTCGATGCGAAGACCGGGGAAGACATAACGCGCTCAGTGCTGACCCACATCATCGTCGAGGAGGAATCGAAGGGGCAGAAACTGCTTCCGGTCAGTTTCCTGCGCCATCTGATCAGCTTCTACGGCGACAGCCTGCAAGTGCTCGTGCCACGCTATCTGGAATACACCATGCAATCGTTCACCCATAACCAGGAACAGATGCGTGGGCAGATGCGCGAGGCATTTGACGGACTTATGCCGTTCGGGCAGTTCGAAGAGATGAGTCGGCAGAACATGGCGATCTTCGAAGGTGCGATGAAGATGTTCAGTCCGTTCTTCGGCGAGGACGAGGTGCGCAAGGAAGAAAGCGACGAGAAGGCGCCGATCTCCGAGGACCAGATCGAGGAACTGCGCTTGCGCTTGAATCACATGCAACGCCAGCTCGACGATCTTGCCGGCCGAAGCGGACCCAAGGGCATCAAGTAGGCCGCTGGACACAAAATCCTCGTTCGCTCAGTCCCCGTAGCGGGGTTCTCGCGTCCGCGAAAGCTGGCGTACGATGTCGGCTGCGCCAGTTCGCTTAACCGTAAATTCTCCCATGCGATAACTTGCGCTATGGTTTTTGTCGAAAGCTGCTATAGTACGCGGCCTGCGCGGAAGGGGCGAACGCTACTACGGCATCTTGGTGTAGAAACGCTTTGTTTCGTACGCGCGAGACGAGAACGGTTGTCAGGGGCTGAGCAACCGCTTTGGCGTGTGTCGATACCCGACGCGTCCGGGGGGCCGTGCGGGTCGTGTAAACAAAAGGACGTTCAGGGGAAGCGTTTGATTCCGGGAGGTCCAGAGCATGGTCCCGTTTGATGGAGAGGTGAAGACGGTGAACCGGGCAACCGACGTCGACCGCTATGTCGGCAGCCGCATTCGGGAGCGCCGGGTTATGTTGGGGCTCAGCCAGCAACAGATGGCCGACATGATCGGCGTCACATATCAGCAGGCCCACAAGTACGAGCGCGGCATCAACCGGATCTCGGCTGGTCGGCTGTATGAGATTGCGCAGGTCCTTCGCGTGCCTGTGAGCTACTTCTTCGACGGACTCGAAGGACGCAATTCCGAGTCAGAGCTTTCGATTCGTCAGCGCATGTGCTTGGAACTGGCGCGCAACTTCTCGCAGATTCCGAGCGAGCGCCATCAGGAAGCGCTGAGCCAACTGGCGCGGGCCCTCGCCGTCAAATAGCCCTCAGACGCCGGTAACGAAGACCATTGCCGGCTCCCAGCGTCTGCTGGAGCCGGCAGTTTGGTCTGAGGCAGCGTTTGCGAGGCTGTTTCAGGGCAGTTCGCGAACCACTCGGAAGCCGAGCCAATAGCTTTTCACTCGAGCATCGTTCTTGAACCGCCAAGCAGAGCGGATGTTCTTCTTAACGTAGTACCATGATCCGACCGGCGCTGAACCGAGGCCGCTCCACTCGGCACTACAATCGCGGCAGTTGGCAAGGTTCTCTCCGACCTCGTCACCCCACCAGAACTCGGTCACCGTGCCACCACGCGCGGCGTATTCCCATTCGGCATCGCTGGGCAGCCGGTAGGTCTCTCCGGTCTCAGCACTGAGCCAGGCGACATAGCCCTTCATCTGCTTGAACGTCAGGTTGATCACCGGCCGCCGACCGCGTCCCCACTTGTGGTCATCGGGTTCATGTTCGCAGGCTCCCGCGTCGAGGCAGGCCTGCCACTCGTCGAACGTGACCTCATACCGCCCGATGGCGAACGGACGCGTGATCTTGACTCGGTGTTCCGGAAGCTCCTGTTTGTAGCGACCCCCAAGACCCATAACGAATGCACCGGCCGGTACGACCACCAGTTCCGGGCAGGTGTCGCAGTCACGGAACACGTCGCCGGGTCTGTACTCTGTTGCGCCTGCTGTCGGCGAAGCCGCAATCAATGACACCGACGCCACTGTGAGGATTTTTGTCCAGTATCGAAACATGATCCGGATCTCAATGTCGACCGACCGGCATTATCGCCGTGCCGAAACGCATCGTCGAGGTCGCCGGCCTACCGACGATCGGGTTTGTAGGATCATGAAGAAAGTTGGAGCGGGCGATGGGATTCGAACCCACGACTTCAACCTTGGCAAGGTTGCGCTCTACCCCTGAGCTACGCCCGCGTAGACCGCCCCCAGGGCGGTGACGCGCGATATTAAGCGATGACAAGAGCTTTGCAAGGGCGATTGTCTTTGCCGACTCGGCGCTTGAGCCCGCATCCGCCGTTGGTTAGGGTCCGCGCCATGCCCGCCACCGAAGACGACCTGTTCCAGCGTCTCGCCGAACTCGGTATCGAGACGACAACCGTCCGCCACCCGCCGGTCTACACCGTCGAGGAGAGTAAGGCGCTGCGCGGCGATCTTGCCGGCGGCCACATCAAGAACTTGTTTCTCAAGGACAAGAAAGGCGCCCTGTGGCTGGTGGTGGCGCTGGAGGATCGGGCCATCGATCTGAAGGTGCTGCGCCATGCGATCGGCGCGGCGCAGCTGTCGTTTGGTAAGCCCGAGTTGCTTTTCGACGTGCTTGGAATCGAGCCTGGCGCAGTGACGCCGCTGTCGTTGATCAATGATCGCGAAGGACGGGTCGTGCCGGTGATCGACTCGGCGCTGATGGAGTACGACGCGGTCAACTGCCACCCGCTGACGAACGCGGCGACCACGGCGATTGCGCCAGAAGATCTCCTGCGGTTCATCCGCGCCTGCGGACACGAACCAAGGGTCATGGACCTTCAGGGTATCAGCCGGTAACCACCCGATTTGGTGACCAGGATGCGCGCTTGCGAGGGGTCTTCTTCGATCTTCTGCCGAAGACGATAGACGTGCGTCTCGAGTGTGTGGGTGGTGACGCCGGCGTTGTAACCCCACACCTCGTCGAGCAGAACGTCACGGCCGATGACACGGCTGCCGGATCGATAGAGATACTTGAGGATCGCTGTTTCCTTGTCGGTAAGCCGGACCTTCCGGTTTGTGCCGTTGTCGACGAGGAGCTTGGCGCTCGGCTGAAAGGTGTAAGGGCCGATGGTGAACACGGCGTCGTCGCTGCGTTCGTGCTGGCGGATATGGGCCCGGAGCCGCGCCAACAAGACACCGAGCTTGAATGGTTTGGTGACGTAGTCATTGGCGCCCGCGTCGAGTCCGAGGATGGTGTCGGCGTCGGTATCGGCGCCGGTGAGCATGATGATCGGCGATTTGACCCCGGCGCGACGCAACAACCGGCACACTTCCCGCCCGTCCATGTCGGGGAGACCGACATCGAGGATAACGACGTCGAAATAGTCGGCCTTGGCCAGCTCCAAGGCCTTGGCGCCGGAATCGGCGGAGACGGTGACGAACTCTTCGTGAAGCTGCAGCTGTTCGCACAGCATTTCACACAGCGTTTCGTCGTCGTCGACCAGGAGGACTCGCTTGCCGTTGCTCATCGGCTTCCGCTGTCGTTTACCACGGCGATCGGACGACGCGTTTCGCGTTCAGACACCTGCTAACATAAACGGTCCGTGGCGGCGTTCAACCGCCCCGGGCAACCGCGCGCGTCAGCGAAGGCATTGCCCGATTTGCGAAGCAGGAATGCCGAACCTGCGGCGGGCACGGCGTCGCGATGGTTCAACAGAGCCCGGTAATGCTTTATCGTCGGCAAAGCAGGACACCGTTCGAGTTTGCACACGCATGACCCGTTCTGACCCCCGCGTCATTCCCATGCCGGCGAGCCGCGAGCCGGTGTCGCTGCTCGCCGTCGACCGGGCGGTGGCGGAATTGCGGCGTGGCCGGATCGTGGCCATCCGAGGCGGCGCCGGCGCTTCCGCAGTGATTCAGGCGTCGGAGGCCGCGACTCCGCAGGGCATCGACAGTCTCGCGGCGATGGCCCGGGATCGCCCGGTCCTGGCGGTAACGGCCCGCCGGGCCACTGTACTCGGCCTCACCGGAGGCGGCGTCAGGGTGGTGAGCGTCGATGCCGGCGACGGTCTCAGTGCGGAACGCGTTCGGGATCTAGCCGACCCGCTTTCGGGCCTGCCGTCACCGCCACCTTTCGATCTGTCGGTCGCCGAAGTCGATTCGTTCAGCTGCGAAAGCGCCGCGGTGATGCTGGCCAAAACAGCCCGCCTCCTTCCTGCCGCGTTGGTCGCGCGGGTGCTGGGTCCAGAGGCCGAAGACTTCGCCGCCTGGGCGTTGCGGCATGACCTGTTTCTGGTCGATGCCGGCGACGTGTTCCAATACGAGCACACCGAGGCGCGGACGTTGCGTGTCGTCAGTGAGGCTCGGGTGCCTCTGCTCGAGGCCGAAGACGTGCGGATTATCGCCTTTCGGCCTCTCGATGGCGGGCTTGAGCATTTGGCGCTGGTGGTCGGCGAACCGTCGTCCGACGACGCCGTTCTGACCCGGCTGCATTCGGAGTGCTTTACTGGCGATCTCTTGGGCAGCCTCCGCTGCGATTGCGGCGACCAGCTCCGTGGCGCCATTCGCGAGATCGCCGCGGTCGGAAACGGCGTTCTCTTGTATCTGGCGCAGGAAGGACGGGGGATCGGATTGGTCAACAAGCTTCGTGCCTACGGGCTGCAGGATCGCGGCTTCGATACCCTGGATGCCAATGAGCAGCTGGGTTTCGACGCCGATGAACGGGTCTACCTTCCGGCCGCGCAAATGCTGCGTCAGCTCGGATTCGCCCGCGTAAGGCTGCTGACCAACAATCCGGCGAAGGTCGACGGCTTGGCGGCGTGTGGAATCGAGATCGCGGAGCGGGTTCCTCACGCGTTTCCATCCAATCGACACAACGAAGCCTACATGCGCACCAAAGCCGATCGTGGCGGCCATCTGTTCTGAGGTCGGCCGGGACCGCACGGTCGTTTTTGGATCTGGCCGGCAATCTTTGCCTTGTCGCGTTCGGCGACGATCAATCCATCTATCCCTAGCGCCCTGATTTCCGGCGATTTTGGCCGTGGCACGCGGCTTGCGACGCTGACAGACGATCTGGACGAAGGGAGGCCGCATGGACACGGTCCAAACGGCCCTGCTGCCACCGCCGGGCGCCGAGGTACGGTCGAACGCCACGGAACCCCCGCCTTCGAGCGGTGACGAAGGAGGCGGATTCAAGCCGTTCGGCGATGACGGCCTGACGTTTTTCGACCTGCTCGATGTGGTCAATCCGCTTCAGCACATCCCGGTTGTGGCGACCCTCTATCGGGAGTGGACCGGCGACGGCATCGACCCCGTACCGCGGGTGGCTGGTGGCGGTTTGTTCGGCGGGCTCATCGGATTGGCGGTGTCCGTTGCCAATGTTGTCATCGAAGAATCGACAGGTCGCGACGTCGGCGAGCACGCCATGGCCCTGATCACCGGAGAGGACGGGGACTCGACGGAAACCGTCACAGCGGCCGCGGCGAAACCGTGGGTCAATCCGGACGACCGGCCGCAAACGTTGGGGCCGTCGCCCGTTTCGCAACATCTCGAAGTCCTCGAATGGGCCCGAGCGGAGGTTGCGGCTGTTTCTGGTCCCCCCGCGTCTGTCGCAGACCACAGCGACGTCCTCGCGTGGGCACGCGGCGAGGCGGCGTTCGCTGCTGATGCCGCGGCGGCGGCGGGATTGGCCGCGGCCCAACCCGTTGGTCGCTACCGTGACGCCGTTATGCTTGCCGAGGCCCGCCAACCTCAACTCGATATCCGCGAGTGACATCTCCCCACGTCGGCGGGTTGGCAGCGGTGACGTCGGCTGCTCTATAACAGCGCCATGGATATCTTTGTCTCGCCCGACGGCATGTGCACTTGGGGCGACCGGAGGGTGCGGTGCGCTCTCGGTCGAACCGGAGTCCGAGCCGAGAAGCGGGAAGGGGATGGTGCGACTCCCGCCGGGGTCTTTCCCTTGCGGTCGGTCATGTACCGGCCAGATCGAGTTGCCCCGCCCGCTACCAACCTGCCGGTACGGGCCATCGTCGTTGACGATGGCTGGTGCGACGATCCCGCCGATCCGGCGTACAATCAACTGATTCGCCTGCCGCATTCCGCGCGGCACGAGCGTTTGTGGCGGGACGACGGGCTCTATGATCTGCTTGCGGTGATTGGCTACAACGATGACCCGGTCGTTCCTGGCGCTGGAAGTGCGATCTTTCTGCACGTCGCCGCACCTGGCTACGGTCCGACGGAAGGGTGTGTCGCCGTGGCCATCGCTGATCTGATCGCGTTGCTCGAAGTCTGCGCGACCGGCGATCTGATGACCGTCTGCGAACCCGCCCAATCGGCGTGATGCTGTTGGTCCAGGATGCGGGATCATTTGCCCTGGCAAATCCGTGTGATAGGTATCGCCGATCGGTGATGGCATCGGATGGCGCGGGCGCCATTCACACGGATGATCGGACGTGACCATGCGCAGTCGGTCGCACGCACCCTCGACTGAGGACGACCGCCAACGGGCGTACCATCTGTTCCGCGAGGGCAAGGTTCAGAAGGCGCGGCGTCTGTGCGAGAAGATCCTGCGCAAAACGCCAAACGATTCGTTCGTCCTAGGTCTGCTGGGCGCCGTCCTGTTCAAATCGAAGGATTTCGGGGGAGCCGCGGTGACATTGGAAAAGGCCATTGTCGCCGATCCGAACAACCTCGATGCCATCAACAACCTCGGCGTCGTGTTGAACCTGCTCGAACGCTATGCGGACGCCGCGAGGATTTCGGGGCGGGCCGTCGAACTCGGTCCCAACAGCGCTGAACATCATCATAATCACGGCATCGCTTTGAAGAATGCGGGCCAGGCCTCGTCAGCCCTGGAAGCGTTCCGGCGCGCTGAGGAACTCGATCCGCGGTCGGCAGAGGCCATCAACCAACAGGGAGTTGTTCTCCGTGCGCTCGGGCGCTCGGACGAGGCGATCGAATGTTATCGGCGGTCCCTACGCGTGCAGCCCCGCTTCGCCGAAACCTATCGGCTGCTCGCCAACGTCAGAACGTTCACCGAACGCGATGACGACATCCGCAAGATGGAGCGGCTCCTCGCCGATCCCGGTTCGGGCGCCGGGGATGTCATGCGCCTTTGTTTCGCCCTGGGCAAGGCATACGAAGACATCAAGGACTATGACGACGCCTTCCGGTGTTTCGAACGGGGAAACAAACTGCGGCGCGAGAGTTTTGAGTACGACGTCGGCGAAGACGAGACGAAGGTGCAACGGATCGCTCAAGTCTTCGATTCCGATCTGTTCGAACGCCATCGGAACGAGGGGTGCCCGTCCGATGTACCGATTTTCGTGCTCGGTATGCCACGGTCCGGGACGACGCTGGTCGAGCAGATTTTGGCCAGCCATTCCAAGGTATTCGGAGCCGGAGAGCTGGGTGACGTCGAACGCCTTGCCGGCAGCTCCCGTTTCGGCTCGGGAGCCCGGTTTCCCGAGAATGCCCGTCAACTCAAGACAGACGCCTTTCGCGCCCTCGGCGATTCGTACGTGGCTGGACTTCGGTCCCGCGGCACCGGACAGACACGGATCACCGACAAGATGCCGCAGAACTTCTTTTTCATCGGGCTGATCCATCTAATCGTACCGGCGGCGCGGATTATTCGTTGCGTGCGCGACCCCGTTGACACGTGCCTTTCGTGTTATTTGCAGTTCTTTGGCGGGCGCCAGCCATTCGCCTGGGACCTCACCGAGTTGGGACGTTACTACCGAGCCTATCAGGCACTGATGGACCATTGGGCTTCCGTCTTGCCCGGCCGCATCCTGGAGGTTCGCTACGAAGATCTCGTAGCGGATACCGAAACCGAGAGCCGCAGACTGATCGACCACTGTGGATTGGCATGGGAAGACGGGTGCCTGGCCTTCCAGCGAACCGACCGCCCGGTCTTGACGGCCAGCGCGTCGCAGGTCCGACGCGGAATCTATACCAGCTCCGTCGCCCGATGGCGCCGCTACGAACGCCATCTTGGCCCGTTGATCGAGGCCCTCGGACCAGCGGCGGCAACGGATTGACCGCGCCACTCAAGCGGGAGGAGGCGGACGCTCGCCGAAGATCGCCGTGCCGACCCGCACCAGGGTCGCACCGAATTGCACGGCAACCGGAAAATCGGCAGTCATGCCCATGCTGAGCTCGGCGAGCCCGTTGCGCGCGGCGATATCGCGGAGCAGGGCGAAATGCAGGGCCGGCTCTTCGTCGACGGGCGGTACGCACATCAGGCCGAGTACCGGAAGCTCAAGGACATCAATGCATTCGCGGACGAAGGAATCGGCGTCGCCGGGCAGAACGCCATGCTTCTGGGGTTCCTCTCCGGTGTTGACCTGCACCAGCACGCCGGGCCGGTGGCCGGTGCGGTCCATGGATCCGGCCAGAGTGTGGGCGAGTTTGGGACGATCGACGCTTTCGATAACGTCGAACATCGCCAAGGCTTTGGCCACTTTGTTGGTCTGCAGCGGACCGACCAGATGGAGACGAAGAACCGGGAAGGCTTCCCGTAGTACTGGCCACTTGGCCTCCGCTTCCTGAACGCGGTTCTCGCCGAAGACGCGATGGCCCGCCGCGAGCGCCTTCCTAACGGTTTCCCCAGGATGGGTCTTGGCAATGGCAACCAGGGTCACAGCATCGTCCGGCCGGCCGGCGGTGGCAGCAGCGGCGCTGATTTCGGCTTTGACTGCGGCGAGATTGGCGGCAATGTTCGCCTGCATCGCGCTTTGCGTTACCATGGTTTTGGCGGTCATGGGTGCGCCACGGTAAGGGAGGTTGTTTCGGATTGCCGACCGTAGCAGACCTCGCGCGACGCCTCAAATCGAGGCACGCCATGTCCGACCTTCCGCCACTGATCCTGATGACCGACTCCGTACGGTTGCCCGATCCGATGCCCGCGCTGTCCCGTCTGCCTCGCGGAAGTGCCGTGCTGTTGCGTCACTACGGCGAACCGGAGCGCTATGACCTAGCCGTACGCCTGCGAAAGGTCAGTCGGCGCCTCGGGCTACGGTTGTTGGTTGGCGCCGATCCGCACCTCGCTGCAGCCATCGGCGCCGACGGTGTTCATTGGCCGGAAGCCTTGATCGGCCGGGCGCCCCGCTGTTGGCGGACTTGGCACCGCAACGGTTGGCTGGTCACGGCGGCGGCCCATTCGCTGCCGGCAATCCATCGCGCCACGGCCTGGGGAGTCGATGCGGTTCTGTTGTCGCCGGTTTTCCGCACAGCCAGTCACGTCGACGCTATGCCGCTGGGACCGTTGAAGTTTGCCGCATGGGCCGGGGCGAATCCCACACCGCTTTACGCGCTTGGCGGGGTAAGCCGGTCGACGGTGGCCCGTCTTGTCTCGGGTGGCGCCTGTGGATTTGCTGGAATCGGCTTTTTGGCGGCCGAGGGGTGCCTTGGTGCCTAGAATTGTTGCGTTAATGACACACTGGGAAGTTTTTGTCACACCAAGGGTTAGGTGTTTCTTGACCCGTGAGCGTCCCCGTGGCAGTATTGCGCCATAATCAGGGTGCCGGGTGTACCCGGTGTAGCGTATTGGCCCCCGGAGGGGGGGTAAGAAGTCAACAAGGAGTGAGCAAGGTATGAAAAAGGCTCTTTTGGGCACGAGCGCCCTGGTTGCTGCAAGCGTTCTGGCCGCTGGCCCGGCGACTGCAGCCGAGCCGTTGAAGCTTGGCCTCGGCGGTTACATGGAACAGTCGTTCGGCATCATCGACCATGACGGTGACGCGTCGACCCAGGCCGGCGTTGGCCGTGGTACCGGTCGTGGTTTCGACATCTTCGAAGAGACCGAAGTGTTCTTCAAGGGATCGACGACCCTCGACAACGGCATCAAGGTTGCGGTGGACATCCAGCTCGAAGGTTTGTCGGGCGGTACCGTCAGCACCGGTGACTACATCGACGAAGCGTACATCACCCTGACCAGCCCGACGATGGGCCAGGTGGTCTTCGGTTCGGAGAACATGCCGAACTACAAGATGCACTATGGCGCGCCGACGGTCAGCCGTCAGAACATCGACAGCTCGGACTATGACGGTTTCTGGTCGCCGAACCTCACCGGCCATAGCTTTGTGAACTCGGCCTTCGGTAACACCTCGGGCCGGTTCTTCGCCAACGACCCGCAGCAGATCTCTTACTACACGCCGCGGTTCGCCGGCTTCCAGGCGGGTATCGGCTGGGCATCGGACACCGGCCAGGGCAACACCAAGGCCTCGACTGGTCTTGAGGACGGCATCAGCGTCGGCCTGAACTACCGTGGCGACTTCGACGGTGTTGGCCTCAACGCCTCGTTCGGGTGGATGTACTGGGGCGAAGACACGGTAGCCAACGGTGCTGTGCGTCCGAACCAGAATCCGATGCAGTTCCAGGGCGGCCTGAACGTCACGTTCTCGGGCTTCGCTGTTGGTGCGTCCTACTCGACGATCAACACGACGGGTGCCGCGACCAGCGCTTCCGCGGCGGCCGTGAACTCCCTCGACTCCTGGACCCTGAACGTCGGCGCCAGCTACAAGACTGGCCCCTACGGCGTCAGCCTCAACTATCAGACGGCCGAAGCCGAAGGTTCGCGGACGGCCGCTCTGTCGGGTGATGACGAGTTGGACCGTTGGGAGATTGCCGGCACCTACAACCTCGGCCCGGGCATCAACTGGCATGCCGCCGTTGCCTACAAGGATGAGGAAGGTGAAGCGGTTGGTAACGCCGACGATCTGGAAAGCTGGATCGGCGTCACCGGTATCGTCATCAGCTTCTGATTTCGATCCAAACCGGTATTGGGGAGGGAGCGGCTTCGGCCGCTCCCTTTCTTTTTGCTAAGATGTGATTGCAGGCGGGGCCTCCGCTGGTTGCGCCTGCGGCGGTGATCCCATCGGAACGCGCTCTCGTGTCTCACATCCTGTGGCTGGCATCCTATCCGAAGTCGGGCAACACCTGGCTTCGCGCCTTCCTGGCCAATTTCCTCACCAATGCGGCGCAACCGGTCGACATCAACAGCCTCGATCAGTTTGCGCTCGGCGACATGGTGACCTGGCCGTATGAGCAGGTGTTCGGCGGCCCCGTTGACGACCGCCCGCTCGAGGATATCTACCTCGCGAGGCCCCAGGCTCATCGCCTGCTGGCCCAATCCGGTCCCGGCGTCGTTTTCGTCAAGACCCATAACCGGCTGGCGAAGTTCGACGATACCCCGACGATCACCCCCGAGGTCACGTTCGGCGCCGTCTATCTGATTCGGAATCCCCTCGACGTCATGGTGTCCTATTCCCGCCACTACGGGATCAGCATCGACGATGCGATCACCGGGTCGGGCACGGAGGTTCATTTCCTGCCTCGGCGACCGGGAAAAATCGATCAGGACCTCGGAACGTGGAGTCAGCACGTGCGCGGCTGGACGCTGGCGCCCGGCCTGTTCCGGCACGTCATGCGCTATGAGGATATTCTGCGCGATCCGATCAAGGCGTTCAGTGGCGTCGTCGACTTCCTCGGCACGCCCAAGAACCCTGCCAGACTGCGCCGCGCCGTCAAGTTCTCGTCCTTTCGCGAACTTGCCGGGCAGGAGCGGCGCAGGGGATTCTCCGAGAAATCGTCGAAGAGCGACCGGTTCTTCTCCACCGGCAAGGCGGGTACGTGGCGCGGCACGCTTTCCGATGCCCAGGTTGCGCAGGTGATTGAACTGCACGGACCCGTGATGTCGGACTGGGGTTATCTCGACGACCGAGGCAATCCGACCGTCGTGCCGCTTCGTTCTCGACCTCAGTCGGCGTCGTAGCCGTAATAGTCGATCCACGGCTGCAACTGGTTCATGACCGGAGCCAGATCGTCGCTGTAGTTGCGCCATCGGTACCGGGACCGCGTATAGATGGGCTCGGAAACCTGATGGTAGCTCGGCGTGAAAATGCGGCCCCGGGTACGGGCGTGATCGGTGTGCTCAAGGACCGCATCGTCCCATCCGACCCCCAGGAAATCGAGCAGTGCCTCGACCTCGCCCCTGAAGTCGGCGACCAAGTCTTCGTAGCGGATGCGATGCCAGTTCAATGGCAGGACATCCCGGTACTGGCGCCAGAGCTTCATGACCTTGTCGTAGAGGTTGGCCGTGTCCTTGATGGTGAAGAAATTCACCATGGCATCGTTGGCGGTGAAATCCTGCATGAAGCAGCTCAAGCAGGCGTCGCAGGGATGACGCAGCGCGAAGATGAACCGCGCGTCGGGGAAAAGCCGGTAAATCAGTCCGGCGTCGGTTAGATTCAGCGGCATCTTGTCGACGACGATGTCGGTCGGGTCGCGATCGATATACGCGTCGGCGACCCTGAAGTAGGCGTCCCGAAGAGCCATGATGTCGGACGCGCCGAGCGCCGCGAGGGCCTCGGGGTATTCGCCGAACTCGGATTCCAAAAGGCGCGTCACCTCATCCATCGTCGGTCGCTCATCGATCGCCTTCAACCGTGGATGGCTGTCGATGATCTGTTCCAGCAGTGTCGTGCCTGAGCGGGGGAAGCCGACGAGGAATGCCGGGGTCGGCCGCTCATCCGACAGCGCCGGCCGCGACCATCTCTCGATCCAGTCCGGCGTAAACCGGGCTTCCATGTTGTCGAGCTTTTCGAGGTAGCGGGCCTTCTCCGTCGTGTAGCCGTCGCCGAGGTCCTGGGCCAGGCGATTGGCTTTGCGGAACGTTTCGAACGCATCTGCGGTGTTTCCGGCCCGGTCATGGAGCGATCCCAACTGGTACAGGGTCCGAACGGCGCTTTGCGGCTTCAGGTCGTCAACCAGCCGTTCCAAACGGTGGATGCCATCCTCCACCCGTCCGGTACGACGCTCGCACATGGCCGCGACCAAGTTGCAGCGCGGATGGTCGGGATCAATGGCGAGGCCACGTTCGGCCGTGGCCATGGCGTCGTCCAATTGGTTGATCTGCTCGTAGAGTGCGCTGAGGTAGCCGAGCGTGTCCGCATTGTCGCTGTCGATGTCGAGGGCACGCTTGAAGGCGTCCTCGGACTGTTCCGGCTGATTGACGTCTTTCAGCGCCTTGCCGAGATTGACCCAGGCGTCGGCGAATCTCGGATTGATCTGGAGTGCCGCTTCGTAGGCGGAGATCGCCTCCTGTCGCCGCTTCAGTTGCCAGAACAGGGTCCCCAGGTTGTTGTGCACCGATACCGAAGCAGGGTCGAGCGAGAGGACTTGCTGGTACGCTTCCAAGGCTTCGTCATAGCGCTCGAGTTCCTGCAGGACATTGCCCAAATTGTCCCAGGCGGGGGCAAACGATGGCTGCAGCTCGACGGCCCGCCTGTAGGCCGACGCCGCGTCATCCAGTTCCTCCGCTTCCCGCTTTAGGTTGCCGAGGCTGTAGTGCGCCTCGGCCAGCCGGGGTTCGATGTGAAGGGACCGGTTGTAGGCCGCCAAGGCGTCATCAGTGCGGCCTAGTGCCGCCAGCGCTCGGCCAAGGTTGAGGTGGGCTGCGGGGTTTCCCGGCGCCTGCTCAATGCAATGGTCCAGGACCGAAACGGCTTCGTCATAGCGGCCGGACCGCCCCATGATCATGCCCAGCAGCAACAGGGCGTCGGGGTTGTTGGGCATCGCCCTCAGAACCTGGCGACAGAGCGTTTCGGCCTGCGAATCATGTCCGGCCTGGAAATGCTGGACCGCCCCCATGAATGCGCGCCGGGCGTCGGCCGAAGGGGGCCCCCCCGCGGGGCGCGGACCTGGCGATGCTGTTCGGCTCGCCTGCCTGCGCCTGTCTCTTCGGCTCATCCGGATCTCCTCCGCCAAGTTCGAGAAACCTAAATGTTTTGGTTTGTCAACGCCACGGTAGCGTCGTGACGGCGGCGGTGGTTGACACGGTTATTCCTCATCGCTACGAGAAGGAGCGTGGTCTGGAGTTTCGACATGGTTTCACCGGCCGTTTTTCGTTCGTTGATCGCCATCACGCTGATCGGCGCCTTGTCGGTCGCGTGCGAGGGTGTTCCGCTCGAAGGTGACTATCCCGAGGACCGGCGTCGTGGCGCTCCGGCCCCGACGACGACCAGCGATCTGGAAAGCCGCGAAACCGTATTCGGCGAGGGCGGTCTCAACGTCTTCGGTGACGACGATAAGAAATCCCGGAATGCCCTTGGCGGCTCGGGCATTGGCGTCAACAGTTTCCTTTGGCGCGCTTCGCTCGACACGATCGCCTTCATGCCGGTGAATTCGGCTGACCCGTTCGGCGGCGTCATTATCACCGATTGGCATTCACCCCCCGAAACGCCGCGTGAGCGGTTCAAGATGAATGTCTATATTCTCGGCCGTACGCTTCGCGCTGATGGTGTTCGGGTGGCCGTGTTCCGGCAAGTGCAGGACAATGTCGGCAGTTGGCGCGATGCGCCGATCGCGGAGCGCACGGGCACGCAAATCGAGGACGCCATTCTGACCAAGGCCCGTCAGCTCCGATTCGAGACCCTGCAGCAATAGTCCTTTAACCGGCCGACGCCGGAACCATTCTGATCGCGACCCCGTGGACCCGGCGGAGAGCATGGCGTGCTATAACTTCAAGCGAACCGAAGCAAAATGGCAGCAGGCGTGGGAGCAGCGCGGCTGTTTCACCGCGACCGAGGATCCCTCGCGACCCAAGTACTATGTACTTGAAATGTTCCCGTATCCGTCAGGACGGATTCACATGGGGCACGTCCGCAACTACACGCTCGGCGACGTAATTGCCCGCTACAAGCGAGCCCGTGGGTTCAATGTCCTGCATCCGATGGGTTGGGACGCGTTTGGTTTGCCGGCCGAAAATGCTGCCATCGAACGCAACATCGATCCTGGAGAATGGACGTATTCAAACATCGCCACCATGCGCGGGCAGCTCAAGTCGATGGGCCTGTCCATCGACTGGTCGCGGGAGTTGGCGACATGTCATGTCGGCTACTACCATCATCAGGAAAAGACGTTTCTCGATTTCCTTGAGGCCGGGCTCGCCTACCGCCGGGAATCGTGGGTCAATTGGGACCCGGTGGACAATACGGTGCTGGCGAACGAGCAGGTGATCGACGGCCGCGGTTGGCGATCCGGCGCGTTGATCGAACGACGCCAGCTGAGCCAATGGTTCCTGCGCATCACGGCCTATGCCGACGAGCTGCTCGACGCACTGGCGGAGATGGACCGCTGGCCGGATCGCGTGCGACTGATGCAGCAGAACTGGATCGGCCGCTCCGAGGGCGCCCGTGTCCAATTCGTACTGAAGGGCCGGGATGATCGGCTGGAAGTGTTCACGACGCGCCATGACACCTTATTCGGCGCTTCGTTCTGCGCTATCTCGCCCAACCATCCGTTGGCCGCGGAACTCGCCGCGGCCGATCCCGCGTTGGCTGAGTTCATCGCCGAGTGCGGCCGCCTGGGTACGAGCGAAGAAGCGATCGAAACGGCCGAGAAGAAGGGATATGACACCGGGCTTGTCGCCGTGCACCCGTTCGACGACGGATGGGAGCTTCCGGTCTATGTCGCCAATTTCGTCCTCATGGAGTACGGAACTGGAGCCATCTTCGGCTGTCCGGCCCACGACCAGCGCGACCTAGATTTCGCTCGCAAGTACGGTCTTGTGGTCGTGCCGGTGGTCGCGCCCGAGGATACGGACGCGGCGACGTTCAGCGTTGCCGACGAGGCCTACACGGACGATGGCCGTCTGATCAATTCGCGCTTTCTCGACGGATTGGACGTTCCGGCGGTGAAAGCGGAAATGACCCGCAGGCTTGTTGACGCCGGCGCCGGCGAAGCCGCCATCACCTACCGGCTGCGCGACTGGGGCATTTCACGGCAGCGTTATTGGGGGTGCCCGATCCCGGTCATTCATTGCGACGAGTGCGGGATCGTTCCCGTCGCTGAGTCCGACCTACCTGTGGTGTTGCCGACCGACGTCCGGTTTGATGCCCCCGGAAACCCTTTGGACTACCATCCAACATGGAAACATGTTCCCTGCCCCACGTGTTCCAGGCCTTCTCGGCGTGAAACCGATACCATGGATACGTTTGTCGATTCGTCTTGGTACTTCGCGCGTTTTTGTTCGCCGCGGGCGGATCGCCCTCTCGATCGTGCTGCCGTCGACTATTGGCTGCCGGTCGATCAGTACATTGGCGGCATCGAGCATGCGATCCTGCATCTCCTCTACTCGCGCTTTTACACGCGCGCCATGCGGCGGTCGGGACACCTCGGACTCGACGAGCCGTTCGCCGGCCTGTTCACGCAGGGTATGGTGTGCCACGAAACCTATCGTGACGCCGAAGGGAAGTGGCTGTTCCCCGAGCAGATTGAACGCCAGGCCGACGGAACCGTCGTCCAGGTCGAGGGTGGTGCGCCGGTGACGGTGGGCCGCTCGGAATCGATGAGCAAATCCAAGCGGAACGTCGTCGATCCCGAGACCATCATCGATACCTACGGGGCCGATACGGCACGGCTGTTCATGCTATCGGACAGCCCACCCGACCGCGATTTGGAATGGACCGAGGCCGGCGTTGACGGGGCCTGGCGCTACGTCAACCGCCTGTGGCGGTTGATGACAGAATCGGGCCGCGCCGTTGCACCGCCAAGAGCATCTCGACCGGCGAAATTGGAGGACAGCGCGGCTTTCGACGTGTTCCGCGAGATGCACAAGACCATCGACCGGGTCGGTGACGATCTTGAGCGATTTGGCTTCAACCGTGCGGTCGCCCGAATTCGCGAGTTCACCAACGCCCTTTCGGATCTGGAGGGGGACGACGAGAACGCCGCCTGGGTCCGCCGCCAGGCCTTTGAGGCTCTGGCGAGGCTGGTCGGTCCGATGATGCCGCACCTGGCCGAGGAGCTTTGGCAACAGTTGGGACGCGATACGTTGCTCGCGGAAGAGGCATGGCCGGAAGCCGATCCGGCGATGCTGTTGGACGACATGGTGACCGTCGGTGTCCAGGTCGCCGGCAAGCTCCGGGCGACCATTGACATTGTCCGGGACGCCGACGAAACGGCGGCGCGTTCGGCGGCGCTGGCGCATCCCAATGTCGCTCGGGCTCTGGACGGCAAGGAACCTCGGAAAGTGATCGTCGTCGTCAACCGGATCGTGAATGTTGTGCCCTAACCGGATTGCCGCCGTCGTCTTTGGTCTCGCCCTCCTTTCCGGATGCGGGTTTCGGCCCCTGTATTCCGAGACGGCGACCGGCGACGGCGTGCTCGCCGAATTCGCCGGTGTGGAGATTTCGCCCATCGCCGACCGTCTGGGTCAAAACGTTCACAACCATCTGCTCGATATGCTGAACCCCCGTGGCCGACCGGCGCGTCCGACCTACCGGCTCAAGGTCGAACTCCAGGAGAGCATTCAGAAACTGGCGGTCCGTCGCACGGCATTGGCCACTCGGGCGAATCTATTGGTCGGCGCCGAGTTCTGGCTCGTCGACACATCGAACGGAAAGACCGTCACCTCCGGGACTGCCGATGTGGTGAGCAGCTACAACATCCTCGATTCGGAATTCGCTACGTTGAGCGCCGAGAACAACGCCCGCGACCGGTCGGCGTTGTTGATCGCCCAGGACATCCGCGCTCGGATCGGTGTCTACTTCGCTGGACGAGGGGGCGCCGGCGGGTCATCCCAATGAAGATCAGCGCCCGCGATGCCGATTCATTCGTTCGCCGCCCAAATCCGGATTGCGTGGCGGTCCTTGTTTACGGACCGGACGCCGGATTGGTCGGAGAAAGAGTCGCTGCATTGCTCGCCATCGAGTCGTCCAGCGACGATCCTTTCGGCGGTCCCGTGGAGTTGACCGCCGCCGCCGTCAAGTCGGATCCTGCGCTGTTGGCCGATGAAGCGGCGGCGCTTTCGTTCGGAGGTGGCCGACATATGGTGCGCCTCCGCGAGGCGTCCGATGCCGTAGCCGATGTCTTGGCCGATTTTCTCAATGTTGCTCCGGCCGGCGGGCTGGTGGTCGCCGAAGCCGGCGACTTGAGCGCCCGGTCCCCGTTGCGGAAGGTCTTCGAGGCAGCGAAAAACGCGGCCGCGATTCCCTGCTATGCGGACAGCGAAGCGGACATCAAACGCCTCATCGCCGAAATTCTTGCGGCGCACGGAATCCGGATGGAGTCCGACGTCGCGGACTATCTGGTTCAGAACCTGGGCTCCGATCGCGCCGTAACGCGGGGAGAAATCGAGAAACTGGCGCTTTTTGTCGGGGATTCAGGGCGCGTCACCGTCGATGATGCGGCCGCCTGCATCGGCGACAGTGCGGCAACGTCCCTGGATGCCGTTGCAACCGCCACCGCTGGAGGGGATGTCGACGCCCTGGATCGATCCCTGAGGCGCGTGCTATCGGAAGGTGTGTCTGCCGTCGGGATCCTGCGGGCCGTTGCGCGTCATTTCATGCGCCTTCATCAGGCACGCGGTTTCGTGTCCTCTGGGAAAACGGCCGACCAAGCAATGGACCTGCTAAGGCCCAAGGTGTTCTTCAAGCAGCAAGGCGCGTTTCGGCGGCAGATTGGTCTCTGGTCCGAAGCACGCATCGCCGGCGCACTGGATATCCTCGTCGAGGCCGAGATCGACTGCAAAAGCACCGGAATGCCGGAGGACATCGTCTGCGCGCGGGCGTTGTTGCGGCTTGCCCAGGCGGCGGCCAGGGACCTCCGTTCCTGAGCCCGATCAGGCCGACAGATCGTCGGATCCGGCGTCGTCATTCGAGGTGGACTCGGCGATCGTAAGATCGTCGGCATCGGGCGGCATCTGTGCCGGCTCCGGCGCCACCGCGTCCCCGGGCCGCCCGTGGGCGCCATGGGTAAGACGGTGCAAGATGTCGTCCAGCTGCTCCAGGCTGCGGTAAGTCAGCACGAGCGCACCACCGACACCGTCGAAGCGGATTTCCACCGATACGCCGA
>Ga0209790_1000020_pt1 | contig 27522 bp, 18 predicted proteins | sample WorMetG1aBELIZE2_FD_187420 | JGI IMG/M metagenome (GOLD analysis project Ga0209790, IMG submission 187420) | Marine gutless worms symbiont microbial communities from Max Planck institute for Marine Microbiology, Germany - Inanidrilus... ... | reverse complement strand
CAGTACATTGAAATTTAATCATGAAATGGAGCAGACGCTCTCTCCAGAACGGTTCGCTCGATACCACCAGTGGGCTGCAGGCGACGCGCAGCGTGCTCTGGAGCTATATGCTCTCAATACTCAGATTGTAGTTCGCCGCATATCCGAGCCTCTCGATCCATGAAGCGGCCGACGGTAAAGTCCTTGTCCACTGCTTTGCCGGTTGCCCCCAAGATGACGTCCTCCAAGTACTGAGACAACAGAGACTATGGCCCATCCAGCCGGCGCGGCGGTGGGTTGCGGTTAAGGTGTTGTATGAGACCAAGCGCAGGGGATGGTTCGGATCGCTAAGTTGGGGGAGGTGACCGTAATTGAGGAGGGGCGGACCGCAAATTGCGGTCCGCCCCGCGGCACCCACAGTGACACATAACGCAAAAAAACCCTAAAATTATTCCTTCCTATGGATAATTGTTCTGGGCCGTGGACCTAATCGGACCGCGCCGAGTCGAGTCTAGGTCCACGCGCCGGACGGGCCGCATGTGGCCTATTCGGGAGAGGCGTTGACCGCCCCGACGTTCTCGCTGTATGCCAGGGATGCCCCTTCATTTTCATCAAAGCAGATGCTGCTCACAAACCGAATAGCCATATGCCGCCAGATAGAACATCGCCAAATTTTGACTTTCTCGGCGAACACGACGAGCAGCTCGTGCGTATCGCCGCTTTGGCAGAGCGGTATTTCCAGGACGATCCGAACACCTGTCTTATCAAGCTCCGCCAATTTGCCGAGCTCCTGGCCCAACAACTTGCAGCCCGAACAGGCCTTTTCGCCTCCGCCGAAGAATCCCAATCAGATTTGCTTCGTCGTCTCAAACTTGAACGAGCGGCCCCTGGCCAGGTTTTTGACTTATTTCATCAGCTACACCGTGCCGCCCATGATCACACAGGCGAGCACGCCCAGGCCCTCACAAGACTCAAGGTAGCACGTCAACTAGGCATCTGGTTCCACCGCACCTTCACTCAGGCCCCCAAGCTTTCTCCTGGACCCTTCGTTCCGCCCCCCGATCCCGAGGCTGTAACCGCTCGTCTCCTCCAAGCCCTCGCCGAGACCCAGAGTGCAGAGGCGCGCGCCCGTCTTGTCGCTGAACAACGGGGTCGTGATCGAGAGAGCGCAGGGCAAAGGGCGGACCGAGAGGTCCAGGAGCGGCTGATCCGGGAGCAACTTGCCCACGAGGCCGAGCAGGCAGAGAACTCCTGCGCCGCGCAACTAGCCGCCCTGCAACGGACCGCAGAGCAGGCACCGGTCCAAGAAAAGCGCGCCCTTCTTGAATACAGCGAGGCAGCCGCTAAAGCGATCGATCTGGATGAAGCCGCTACCCGCGACATCATCGACCAGCAACTTCGCGCTTGTCGTTGGGAGGCAGACACCGAGAACCTTCGCCATGCGAATGGTTCCAGGCCCGCTAAAGGGCGTGCTATAGCTATCGCCGAATGGCCCACGGATAATGGCCCGTCCGACTATGCCCTCTTCGTGGGAACCGAGTGCATTGGTGTCGTCGAAGCAAAACGCCAACGGAAGAACGTATCGGCCGCCATTGACCAGGCTGAACGATACGCCAGGGATATTCGCCTCGACCAGGGCAGTGAAACCGCCGGCGGTCCTTGGGGCGCGTACCGCGTACCTTTTACCTTCTCAACCAATGGCCGCCCCTACCTTAAGCAGCTTGAGACAGAGAGCGGCATTTGGTTTCGTGACGTTCGCTATGACACGAACCACCGCCGCGCCCTTGCAGGCTGGTTTACTCCAGATGGCCTGAAGGCAAAGCTCGAGGTGGACCACCAAGCCGCCCATGAGGCCCTGAAGACCCAGCCCTTCGACTTCGGTTTCCTACTTCGTCCCTATCAGAAAACGGCTATCGAAAAGGTAGAGGAGGCGCTTGGTAACGGCAGCCGCGAGATGCTTGTTGCGATGGCCACCGGCACGGGCAAGACCAAACTCGCGATTGCGCTGCTCTATCGCTTGCTAACTGTCAAACGCTTCCGGCGTGTTTGCTTTGTCGTTGACCGCAAAGCACTGGCTACGCAGACCGGAGGAGAGTTCTCGACAACCAAGGTCGTCGGCCCCAAGACCTTTGCGGATATTTTCGACCTGAAGGGGATTAAAGAAACAGTCCCCCACCCGGAAACCAAGGTCCATATCTCTACAATTCAAGGGCTTGTGCGGCGGGTACTCTACGCTTCCGAGCCGGACAACGTACCGCCGATCGACCGATACGACCTCATCGTCGTCGATGAGTGTCACCGCGGCTATCTGCTCGACCGGGAAATGTCCGACGCCGAGCTCAGCTTCCGCAGTCAGGAGGACTATATCTCGAAGTATCGCCGCGTACTCGAGCATTTCGACGCCGTGAAAATCGGCCTTACCGCCACACCTGCCCTGCACACCGTGCAGATATTCGGTGACCTGGTTTTCACGTACTCCTACCGCGAGGCGGTTATCGACGGCTACCTGATTGACCACGAGCCGCCAGTCCGCATCGAAACGGCCCTCAGCCAGTCCGGTATTACCTTCAAGACCGGCGAGCAGATGGAGCTTCTCGATTCACGCACCGGCCGCATCGACCTGACCCACGCGCCAGACGAAATCAATTTCCAGGTCGATGAATTCAACAAGAAAGTTGTGACCGTTCCCTTTAATCGCGCCGTCGCGGGTTGGCTCGCCCACCACATAGACCCAGCCCTCCCAGGCAAAACGTTGGTCTTCGCCGTGAGCAACGCCCATGCGGACATCATCGTCGTTCAGCTCAAGCATGCGCTTGCTGACCGCTACGGTGAAATCGAGGACGACGCTGTGCGCAAGATTACCGGCAGCGTCGATAAGGTCGATCAGCTCATACGGTCCTACCGCAACGATGCTTTCCCCAAGATCGCCGTTACGGTTGACCTGCTGACCACTGGCATCGACGTACCTAGTATCACCAATCTGGTTTTTTTTCGCCGGGTGAACAGCCGCATTCTTTACGAGCAGATGCTCGGCCGGGCCACACGCCGGTGTGACGATATCGGCAAGGAAGCCTTTCGTATTTTTGACGCGGTCGACCTTTACCCCCACCTCCAGGACCTCACGGACATGAAGCCGGTGGTCGCCAACCCGGCCATCACCCTGGACCAGCTTTTCGAGGAGCTGGCGCGAGTTGAGGACGAGGAGCACCGCCGAGAGGTTCGTGACCAGATACTCGTTAAGATGCGCCGCCGGTTGAGGCGCCTGTCCGAAGAGGCCCGCCAGCACTATGAGGCAACCGCCGGCGAAACCCCGGAGGCCACCCTCGAGCGCCTGGATACCGCGCCCGTCGAGGAGAGTGCCGCCTGGTCGCAGCAGCGACCTGGGATAGGTCGCATTCTTGACTGGGACCCCAACGGCTCCGCTCCTCCCGTTATGCCGATATCCCATCATCCCGATGAGGTGGTCGCGGTAGGCCGCGGCTATGGCGACGCAGAAAAACCGGAGGACTTTCTCGATAGCTTCACCGGTTACATTCGCAATAACGTGAACCGCATCGCGGCTCTGAACGTCGTTGTTCAGCGGCCACGGGAGCTCACCCGCACCCAGTTACGCAAGCTCCACCTAGAGCTAGACAGAAGGGGGTATTCGGAGACCAATCTCCGCCGGGCCTGGCACGATGCCAGGAACGAGGATATTGCCGCATCGATTATCGGTTTCGTGCGGCAGGCCGCTATTGGGGATCCCCTAATGCCTTATGAGGAGCGCGTCGCCGAGGCCATGAAACGCATTCTCGCCAAGCGCGCGTGGACGGAACCTCAGCGGCAATGGTTGAAACACATCGCCGCGCAGATTGCGCGCGAGGTCATCGTTGACCATGAAGCGCTAGACCATGAACCCTTCCGGGGGGAAGGTGGCTTCAGCCGGCTAAACAGGGTATTCGACGGCCAGCTCGAAGCGCTCCTGAGTGATTTCAATGAAGAATTATGGAGAAAAACAGCGTGACCAGCGGAAACGGTATTACCCGCGACATCGTCGCCAAGCTCTGGCATCTCTGCCATATCCTCCGGGATGACGGTGTCACCTACAACGAATACGTCACCGAGCTCACCTTTCTGCTCTTTCTCAAAATGATGCAGGAGACGGGCTGCGAGAGCCGTATCCCCAACGGCTATTGCTGGGCCGAGCTCGCCAGGCGCGAGGGCCTGGAGCAGCTCGACTATTACCGCCGCCTGCTCCTTGACCTCGGCGACACCAAGAAGACCCGCGACCAGACGGTACTTGCCATCTTCTCTGATGCCCAGACCAAGCTGCGCAAGCCCGCCAACCTGAAGTCCCTGACCACAGCCATTGACAAACTGGACTGGTTTTCCGCCCGTGAGGAAGGTCTCGGCAACCTATACGAAGGCCTGCTTGAGAAGAATGCCGCCGAGAAGAAGTCCGGGGCGGGCCAGTACTTCACGCCGCGCCCGCTGATTGACTCCCTCGTGCGCTTAATGCAGCCGCAACCCGGTGAAGTTATCCAGGACCCAGCCGCCGGTACCGGCGGCTTCTTGGTCGCGGCCGACCACCACATTAAGGAGCGCACCGATGACCTGTTCAAGCTCACCGAGGAGCAAGCTCATTTTCAACGCCATCAGGCGTATATCGGGGCAGAGCTGGTGCCTGATACGCACCGGCTGTGCCTGATGAATCTGAAGCTTCACGGCATCGAGAGCAGCGTGGGATGCGCTGACACCCTGTCGCCGGACGGTGAAGGCCTCGGCAAGGCTGACCTGGTCCTCACCAATCCGCCCTTTGGCACCAAGAAGGGCGGCGGCCACCCAACGCGCTCCGACTTCTCGATAACGGCTGACGTATCCAACAAACAGCTCGCCTTCGTCGAGCATGTGGTCCGGGCCCTGAAGCCCGGCGGCCGCGCCGCCGTTGTTGTGCCCGACAATGTGCTCTTCGAGGACACCACCGGCCGCCGGCTGCGGCGCTGGCTGATGGACTTATGCAACCTGCACACCCTTCTCCGCCTACCGACCGGCATTTTCTACGCCCAAGGTGTGAAGACCAACGTCATTTTCTTTACCCGCGGCAAGACTGACCGAGCCAACACCAAAGCCCTTTGGGTCTACGACCTTCGCGCCAATATGCCGGCTTTCGGTAAAACTCGGCCGCTCACGGTCGATGATTTCGCGGCATTTGAGGCCGCCTTTGGCAACGATCCCTTCGGCAAGGCCAAGCGCACCGACCAGGGCGAAGAGGGCCGCTTCCGCTGTTTCACCCGCGACGAGATACGGCAGCGCAACGACAATCTCGATATTTCCTGGCTGCGCGATGAAGCCGGTGACGTGGAAGAACAGCTCACCGAACCCGAGGATATCGCCGACGCCATTATGGATCACCTAAAGAATGCGCTAAAAGAGATCGAGGGCCTAACCAAGGAGCTCGGAACCCGGAGTAGGGGAAAAAGCGGCATGAGCGAGCTTCCTCAGGGATGGGTTAACGCTGAAATTGGTGAAGTGTCTGATTACCTACAGAGGGGAAAATCCCCTCAGTACGCGACACAAAGCGACCTGCCCGTCATAAACCAGAAATGTGTAAGGTGGTGGGGCATTGACGAAAACTACCTTAAATACGTTCACCCCGACCAGTGGGAATCCTGGGCTGAAGAGCGCTTTCTAAGAAACGGTGACATTCTATGGAACTCCACTGGCACAGGCACTATTGGTCGAGCAGCTCTTTTCCGAGGACTCCAGAGTGCTCACCGTGCTGTTGTTGATAGTCACGTCACAATCGTGCGCTGCAATTGGGCTTGCGACCCTGAATATTTGTTCAAATATATTCAGTCACCTGCTATCCAGGACAAAATTCCGGACATGCATGCAGGCTCAACAAACCAGGTTGAGCTTAGCAAGACGGAAATCGTCGGGATCCGATTCCCGCTTCCTCCACTCGCTGAACAGCACCGCATCGTCGCCAAGCTGGATAGCCTTTTCGCCCGGACTAGGCGCGCTCGCACCGCGGTTCATCGTTCCCTATCCTTGCTTGACCACCTTGAACAGGCCACTCTTTCCAAGGCCTTTCTCGGCGAGTTAGTGCCGCAGGACCCAAACGATGAGTCGGCCTCTGCTCTGCTTGAACGCATCCGCGCCGAACGTGCCACTAAGCCAAAACTCAAACGCGGCCGCTGCAGAGTCGCCCATTAGCGCCCCATTTACTGGTGCCAGAGATACGCCTTCAGTATGTCTCCTAGGAAACGGGCTTTTTTAAGATGCTCCGCGACCTACGGGGGCTCGGATACTCCTAAGCGTCTTGAAAGCTTGCTGTGGGAGGGAAGAGGAATTTGAAAAACGAGAGATTTGATGTCGAGAAGCCAAGTACTTCACAGTGTGTGAATAGGTTCCCGCTAAAGGGTCTGGCTCAGTAAAAAGAGCGCGGCCAGCGCCTCTTGGACCGTGCCGGTTAACTTCGTTTGGCGCCGGTTTTCCAGCGCCAGCGGAAGGGGGGGGCCAGATGGCGGGGGTCCCCACCCGCCCAGATCCACACTCCCTCTTAAGTACCCCCTCTGATCGGGGGGGGCCTTCAGATTTCCATTCGGATCCGGTTGAACTTTGGCGGAGCGCGGTCTCCGCCGACCATGGCACTGGCAAATCCGCATTGGTGGTGACCCCTACCGGGACTCCAGTCAACGGTGCTTTATTCATATTTGGGCGTGATCCTCTTCGGTGGTTACCGGGCGCCTATGTACACTACGGATTGATGGCATCGAACTGACGGCTCCCACCCGGCACCAGAAGGAACTTTCCGGTACCTTGCACGAGGTTCTATCACGGCTAGACGAACTATTGGCGATCAACATCTCAACAAGAACGGATCCCGTTGGTGGGCCGCGGGAGACCCGGCAACCCGATTACCCACTCAGCAACTTGCCGCAATGCGATCATGCATCGCACCTACGAGGGGACCAAGACCCCGGTACGAATCTATTGGTTCTCAGACCGGGTTGAGATTTACAGCCCAGGTGGTTTATACGGCCAAGTTAATCCCGAGAATTTCGGCAAGGGAGCCACTGATTACCGCAATCCGCTCGTCGCCGAGGCGATGAATGTCCTAGGTTACGTACAGCGTTTCGGGCTAGGGATGCCATCGGCCAAAAAGGTGTTCCAAAAAAACGGCAATCAACCGCCCGCATTCGATTTTCGTCCGGAGAGCGTCCTTGTAACCCTCAAGGTGGGTGGATGAAGACCATCGCTTTCTTCAATAACAAGACCGGCTATCGGATAAGCCGCGTTGTTTGGACGGGGAAGAGGCTGCGTTCCGAGTGATCGGTGCTTTTTATCGCGGCATTGAATTGGCGGCACAGGAACAAGAAGCTGGGGCAATTCTAATCGACTTCGGTCCCAATTTAGGTGCCATCAACTATGTTGTAGTACCCTTAACGCCTGATCTTTCCTCACTGCAAGGTTTGCGCAATCTAGGTCCAACCTAGAGTAGAGTGGCGTCGAGGATGGGAAGAGCTGGTTAAGAAAAATCCGGACCCCGAGCTGTCCCTGTCGGAGCCGTTAGCATGCAACGCGGCTCGACCGCCCGGTGCAGGCTTATGAGCATTGGATGGCACGGATCCCAAATGTCTATCGAACAGCTGTTCTTGGAAAATCCAGCGAAGGGCCTCCTTCCGTTGAGAAGACCGACCCTAACCGTCTGGAAATGCTGAAACACTACCGCCTCTAGCGATGGAGATCGTAAACCGATGTTCTCACTTGAACACGCTGATGGGGCGCTTGGTTCTCATGTGAACGCTGTTAAAGCCTGCTATGAGGATTTCAAAGGTCCAGCTCAAAAGATTGTAAAACGCACGGGGCTGGAATTCACAAGCTGAGAACGGGTTTCCGTAATCAACCTCTTGGGTTCTGCTGCCAGCATTGTCCGAGGTCATTGGCGGCCTGGATAGCATCGACGACGATGTCGGCCGTCACCTCGAAAGGTTCGTTGTGGATCGTTTCACCCTTGGCCGTGGCCCGGTTGGCGATTCGCTCCAGTAATTCCTTGGAAAGCTGGGTTAGCCCGATCTCTGCCAGGGTGATGGGCAAGCCCACATCGGTAGCAAAAGCCAATACTTGGTTCAGGATAGAGCGAGGTTGCCCTTCGAGAACCAGCTGCACGAGTAAGCCGAAGGCGACTTTCTCTCCGTGAAAATAGCCGTTTGTCTCGGAGGCTGTAGTTAAACCGTTATGCACCGCATGAGCTGCCGCTAGACCCGACGACTCAAAACCCAGACCAGAAAGAAGGGTGTTCGCTTCCACGAGTCGTTCAAGAGCCGGAGTGACTACTTGGTTCCGGACAGCACGCAACGCCTCGACTCCATCGGCCAACAAGGTCTCGTAGCACAGGTTGGCCAAGGTTGAGGCACTGCGGGTCGAAGCGCCACCCCGCATGTTGGGGATGTGACCGGCAACACAGGTGTTCGCCTCGAACCAAGTGGCTAGGGCATCACCCATTCCAGCCACCAGCAACCGGGGTGGTCCATTGGCAATCACTTGCGTATCGACCAGCACCAGATCAGGGTTTTTGCGGTAGAACCGATACTCCTGAACTATGCCTTTTTCCGTGTAGATCACCGACAAGGCACTGCACGGAGCATCGCTGGATGCTACGGTAGGGCAGTTGACGACCGGTAACGCCAAGTCGTCGGCCACTGCCCGAGCTGTATCCAGTACCTTTCCACCTCCGGAGCCGATAATCACCTGCGCCTTGTGTTGTCGAGCCATGGTCTTAACGCGCTCGATCTCGGCCAGGGAGCATTCTCCGCCAAAAGGAAAGACGACATACTCGATCTTGGCATCGGCCAACGTCGTCTTCCATATATCCGTCAACTGACGAATGGCAGATTTTCCGGCCACGATCAGGGCCGGACCTTCCAAGCCAAGACCGGCCATTTCCTGGCCAAGGACAGCGGTGGCGTTCTTGCCTTGGATATAACGGCTTGGGGAGCAAAAGACCGATAACATAGTGTTTCACCAAAGGCTGCACGATGCGATGATTGTCACCGACAGGTTATGGGATTCGATGCCGTTCATGTTACTCATCATAACCCTACGCGGGTTTGCATCAGAGGTGAACCCTTAACCGATCGGCATTCACAATCGACCTAAGCCGCCATATGACCTTTCGACGCTGTGCCGCTTGACCACAGTACCGGAGATGCACGATTACTGGACCTCTGGAGCCCGGTAACGGCTCCTCAGTGCCGGATTGATACCTTGGGGGGCTACTTCTCCGCCGGGAACGCGCTACAGGTGCCTGAAACGCTTCTGGGACGTTGCTGGATCCGAACCTGTGGCGTCCCCCAGGACCGGAACTCCTTCATGCAGAAGTGTGGAGGGACAAATGCTTAGAATTCTCCGTGCGTCAGGTGGCCGCAACTCGGCGGCGTTCTACTGGCCGGCAAACGAGACCGCATCGCCACAGCAGCCCAGTAAATGGAATTGGAAGTGAGATTACGACAATCATGAACCTTAACGACTACAGGACGAAGCATTTTTCGACCTACCAAGACTTCGCTGAAACAGTCCGCTTCATCTTGGAGAAGGCGTTGCAAGCTGCCAAAAATCTGCCCCGGCCTCAGTCAATTCAGTGCCGCGCTAAACAGCCCGAAAGCCTGCAGCGCCGCCTGGCCGAGGCGCGCAAACTGGACACAGAGACACTGGAATTTGACCGGCGGGATCTCGCCGGTGTCCGGATCATCTTTTACACCAACAACGGCGTTGACCACTTCTTGAGATCGCAACTGATCAGAAAAAATTTTAAGATCGGTAAGGACTCAACCAAGATCCACCATCCTACCCCGGAAAACAAAGGGGAGCGATACCGCGCAATTCACTATACGGTCCAGCTTAATGAGGATCGCATACACCTTCCGGAGTATGAAAGGTTCGCTGACCTGCACTGCGAAATTCAGGTACAGACTATTCTGAACCACGCTTGGTCCGAGACCTCCCACGACATTCTCTACAAAAACAAGCTGGGCGATGGCTATGGCAGGAGAGCCATGGAAGGTATCGAACGCCGATTTAGGCGGATCATGGATGAATACCTGCTCCCGGCTGGCTTTGATATTCAGAAGGCCCAGGATGATTATGAGCAGATCCTCCAGGGCAAAGAGTTCTTTGACAAGGACATCGCCAACCTGCTGGACAATGCGCAGAACAACAACGAGCGTCGCGATATTCTATTAAAACTAAAAGATTACACTATCCCAAATTACGATGACCTACCGGCGGTCTACAAGGAATTGAATGGACCTTTGCTGAAGACAGTCAAAGCCGCGCGCGCTACGAAGCCTGCTCCGATAGAAACGACTTTCGGAAATATCGATGGCTTCAAGGCCGATGCAGTGACGAGGCTTGTCTTAGAGATCGTCGAAAGTCTGCGCTACATCGATGTAATTGGAACGCTGCAACTAGTTATCGACATTTATCTGGATGAGACAAACGATGATATTCGTCGGCAGATCGAGGACGTCGTCAAGAACCTGGCCGACTACAACCAGGTAGGGCTAATGCCCCAGATGGAATTGGTAGATCACCTTGCTGGAATGAGCCATGCCGAGGTGGACGGTATTCGTCCCATCGCCCTTGCCGTTTGGACCGAAGCAATTCGGTCAGACATCACCGACTCACAGTGGAAGGCAGACTCCGTGGTCTTAAGTATGGGGGCCGTGCCCGCATCCGATCAATTGAGGGAGGTTCGCGATAAGGCGATCAAAGCCCTTTTCTCAGTCTATGATCGATCGACCGACGACGTGCAGAAGCGCGCAGTTCTTTCAGCCCTGGATGTCGCTACCAGGACTCCCAATCAGGCTGAATATTCCACTCAGATTCTGGCTACCACGCTCAAGGACGCCACACGCATTGTCGACTTCGTGACGCAACACGCTAAGGCTACGAGCTACGAGCTACTGCAGCACTTGGAGCACCGATTCCTCAACGACCTCCGGACGAAGAAGAATCTTACAAAAGACCCGGAAAACAGGTTCGGTTGTCAGGCCGAAGCCGAGGCGCTCGTGACTGCAATCTTTCAGTTCCGCGACACAATCAACGCCGATGATCGGTTTATACGATACAAGGTTCTGGTAGGATTTGAATCCGTTTACCCCAATCACTGGACTGACGAGAAATTTAACTATAATGAGGCCGACAAATTTCGGCGCGGGGAGGTTTCCCGCTACATCGACGAGATCAATGCGGCGAACGAGAACGATTGGTTCGACCTGATCGCACGTTGTGCGGAAACCAAGTCGAATGATCTTGCCACCTTTCCGGCTTTCTGCGATTTCATCAGCAGGCTGGCCGAGCGTAAACCAGAAGTAGCCGAGAGGCTCCTGGCACAGGCATCGGACAACCTGCGCAACTTCCTTGCGAGCTTCCTTACAGGTTTGGCCAGGAGCACCCGACGCGACATCTATGAGCGAATCTTGGAGAATGAACTCGAGTCTGCCAGAAACCTCGCAGACGTCGCGCGCCACCTTCGCTGTTCAGATGTTAAGAATCCTGATTTCGCTGCCGGCCTACTGAAGCGCGCAATTGATAAAGGCAACGCAATAGCGGTCATCGAATTACTACTGTTCGCTTTGGCACAGTACGGGACGGATAAGATCGCAGACGCTGACACGTTGCTGCGTGACGCCCTGACCTTCTTGAATGACCGTAAAGACGCGAGATGGGTCTCAGCAGTGCTGGAGGAGACCACAACGTTCGAGGAATTGACTCCGGAGAGGGCGGCGCAGGTCCTGCAGAATCTGGGCTATCTTCGCGAAGTGGACTATCAGGCCGAGCACGTTTTGGTCGGGTTGGCCAAACGCCAGCCGGAGGTAGTCTGGGACTACTTCGGCGCTCGGCTCGCCCGGGAAGCCGCGGACGGCGAGGACGAAGAACGCTTCGAGGCGGTGCCATTCCAGTTCCATAAACTTGAAAAGGAACTCTCTAAAGACCCGCAACTCGCAATCAACAAGGGACTGTCGTGGTTCGAGCAAGACCGGAAGCTATTCCGGTATAAAGGTGGACACCTGCTCAGCATTACATTTCCCAATTGCCCCCCGGCGTTCGCAGTCGCGCTCACCGAGTTGGTGAAGGCCGGCGGCAATACGGAGGCAGATTTCGCGCTGGCGATTCTCCAGAACTATCGCGGTGAGACTTCTACCCACGTTGTGTTGAAGGAGATTGTATCGCGGTTTCCAGATGACTCTAGCCAAATAAGATTGGTCAAGAACAGCATCGACCAAACTGGCGTGGTCTCTGGCGAATTCCGCTTCGCGGAAGCATGGCAGGCCAGGAAGGAATCCCTGACTGAATGGCAGGCAGACCACCGGCCGGTGGTCAAAGCATTCGCCAAGGAGCATATCGCAGAACTCGACCTCAGGATCCAGTCAGAATGGCGCTCCATTGAGACCGAAAAGGAAATGCGAAACAGGTCCTAAGAGGCGTAGCTGTGCCGATCACAGCGGAGCGCGCTACCGGCCCGACGTAACGCGAATCGAAGGATACGGAAGCCCAGCGCCATCGACCGCCAACCGGGCGCTGTTCTCGATTTCCCGACCATTCACCCAGATGCCGTCCGGGGAAACGTCCACCCAATCGCCTGGCAGCGCCAGAACTTGTTTCAGCAGGGCAGCCAGGCCGCCATCGCAGGTGAACCAACCCGGTTCGAGATAGCCGCGCTCACGCGCGACGCGAACGGCTGGATTGGCAAGCTCCGGGCAAACCGCCACGAGCGAGCCACGCTCGAGTTCACCAGACGTGAGCCGGTAAAGACCGAGCGGCAAAGAACCCGAGAGATTGATGCGGATGCCACCGCGGGCCATGAGTACGACGCCTGCCGTGAGCAGCAGGAGCCAGATTGCCAGTACACTGGCAAGCTGGGCCAAGGTTGAACTGTTCTTCAAGTGGATCAAGCAGCATCTTAAGATCAAGTCCTTCTATGGACAGTCTGCCAATGACGTAAAGACCCAGATCTGGATTGCCATCGGTACCTACCTGTCGATCGCTGCCGCCGAGAAGAAATGGCACTTACCCGAGCTGAGCCTCCACACTTTATTGCACATTTTTGGAAGTCAATCTGTTCGAGCAAAGGCATATAAAACAAGAGGTAACCATAGTGTTTAGCTTTCACCATGTTTCATTAAGTGTTGAGAGCATCGAATTGTCTATGGAATTCTATTCTGCACTTGGGTTCAAGAAGGTTTATGAATGGCAGGCAGAAGACAGGTCTTTAAGGGTTGCACACTTGAAATCAGGCACTGCCTTCATAGAAATGTTCTGTTACCCGAGCCCGCAGGCTGCTCCAGAAACGACCAAAGAGTTAAGTACGGATCTTCCCAGAATTGGCGTCAAACATTTCGCCTTGAAGGTGAAATCAATTACTGAGGAAAAAGACACCTTGATTGAAAAGGGTCTCATCAATGACGCGGAAATAACAAGAGGCCATACCGAAGTTGATTACTTTTTCTTACGCGACCCCGATGGCATCTTGGTTGAAATTGTACAGGATGAACGAGGGCTCTAGTACACTGTTTCATCAAAATTTAGAGACCAAAGGTGGATCGATCGATTCGATCGACCTAATCCAGGATCGGGTAACGAGAAAAACGGTGGCAATCGGAATGATTACCGATGAATCCATCTACTCTATCACTGCAGAAATCACCGCTACCCCTAGCTAAAACCGCGCGTTTCCATACCTGCATCAGGAATCGCCGGCATCGATGCGGTCGCTGGTTTCTGGCGCTCTGATCCGCGCTCGCTGCTGGAACACGGGATCGCGGAAATAGAGGATTTGGCGGCCATGGATCGGGGCCTGGCCGGCGGCGAAGACCAGCAGGCAGCCTGGCTCCAGGACATTGCCGTGTGCGTCTTTCCTGGCCGACGGCAAGCGCATCACTTCATCGGCGGTGATGAGGGGACGCTGGATCTCTTGCATCGATTCGCTCCGTTGTCCCCGGCTGCCGCCGCCCGCCCGCAGCCCGGAAATCGTTACCTGCTTGCGCACCACCGTGGTCTGGCCCGCCATTCGGGACAGCAATTCCGCCGTTTCGAGCTTGTTCGGCGCATAGGCGATGCGCAGATGGCAGTTGCCGATCAGGCCCTCGTCGCGGCCATAGGCGCTGTGGATCTGTTGCAGGTCCTGCACGATCAAATACGCCTTAAGCCCATAGCCCGCCATGAACGCCAGGGCTTCCTCGATGACGGGCAACCGCTTCAGCGAAGCGAACTCATCGATGAGCAACAGCAGGCGGTGCCGGTAGTCGGCCATGCTCTTGCCGTTCTCGAACCGCATCCGCTCGGTCGAGCGGCGCACGATCTGCGTAATCACCAGCCGGACCAGTGGGCGCAGGCGGTCGGCGTCGGCTGGCCGCACGACCAGGTACAGGCTGACCGGACCGGCGTGGTGCATGAGGTCCCGGATCCGGAAATCCGACCGGCCGGTGTTCCCGGCGACCACCGGATCGCGGTACAGGGACAAAAAACTCAGTGCGGTGGACACCACGCTGGAAAGTTCCTTCCCGCTGAGATTGAGCAGCGTCCGGGCCGCCCTGGCGACCACGGGATGTAGCCCGCCGCCTAGATGCGGGTATTCGAGCATCCGTTCCAGTACCGCCTGGATGTCCATTTCCGGATGCGCCAGCAATTCATCCACATCGGCCAGCGTGGCCGCGTGGCCGGTTTCCTGGCGTTGAACGTAGCAACAATGCAAGACCGCTCCGGTCAGCAGCGCCTGGCTGGTCTTCGCCCAATGGTCGGCCAGGCCCTTGCCATCCGGGTCCACCAGCATGGTGGCGATGTTTTGCGCGTCGCCGACTTCCCGGTCCTCCCCTAGACGGATCTCCGCCAGCGGATTGAAGCGGGCGCAGGAACCGTCCTGCGCCGCCGGATCGAACTTCAAAACCGTGTTCCCGGCGTACTGCTGGCGCCAGCCGGCGGTGAGCGCCCAATTTTCGCCTTTGATGTCGTAGCACACCACACTGTGCGGCCAGCTCAGCAGCGTCGGGATCACCAGGCCGACGCCTTTGCCGGAACGGGTTGGCGCGAAGGCCAGCACGTGCTCCGGCCCGTTATGGCGCAGGTAGCGCGTCCGCCGGTTTTTCTCGTCGAACCAGGCGCCGACATAAACGCCTTGGGATGGCGTTTCGGGCCGGGGCAGCAACCCACTGTCCAGGATCTCTTGCCGGCTGGCCCAATGCGCCGTGCCGTGCAAACTTGCCAGGGCGGACAAGCGGCGGTGCTGCTGTAACCGATGCGCCGCCCACAGCAACAACGGCAACGCCGTCCCGGTGGTGAAGATCGCCACCCCTTGCTGGATGACGTCCGCGTGGAGCGATCCCCAGGTAAAGCTCCAGACCGCCCAACTCCACGGCCAGTGAAACTGGCCGGCAATGCGGCCGCTCAATGCCGGATGGAAGGCAAAAGCAGCGGCAAGATACTGCGTCGCCGCAATCGAAGCCAGCAACGCCAAGCCGAGAATCGCCGCCGCAGCTCGCCAGCGTCGTGTGCGCCGCTCTTGCGTGGCGTTTACCGGAATGAATTGTTCTGTCATGCAGCGGCCTCCGCTGGAACGCGCACGGTTAGCGGCCCCGATCCAGATCGTGTGCCGCTTTGCGCCGGGCAGTTTCCCCGCGCTGTTTCCGGGCCGGCGCGGCCGCCATCCGTTGCAGTTTTTTCGTGGCTTCACGGTTTCCAGACCGTGCCTGCTCGCGCAAAAAATCCGGCCAGCTCTTCCGGGTCGTTTCATTCACGATGCGCGTGCGTTCTTCCCGATTCCTGGCATAGGCTTCCCGGCTGATTCTCATGCGGGTAACGGCCAGATCCTTGGCGATTTCCGCTTTCTGCTCGCGGGAAAGCGAGCGGTCGAAAAAGACGGCGAGCTTACTTTTTCCATACGCCACTTTCTGCGCCCCGATTTCGGCTTTTCGTTTCTCCGCGAGTGCCTTGAGCAGTTGTGCCCGCCTGGCGCGGAGCGGTTCCATTCCCTGCCGGTAGGCTGTCCACAATGGGTCGTTCTTTCCCACCGGGTAGCCCGCTTGTTCAGCAACCCGTTGCGCCTTCTCATCCTGGGCGCGGTATTCGCCGAGGCGCCGTTCCAGTTTCGCCTTGCTGAACTCACGGCCAAGATCGCTCGCTTTGACGAACACATTCCCAGCTTGATTTGCAACCACCAAACCGGCCCCGCGCGGACGCAATGAAAGCCCATGTTTCGCCAAAACCCGATGAGCGTCCGGCCAGGAGTTCGCGCGCGCTAATTCCTTCGCAACCGCCTCTTTTCTCTCCGCCAGCCAACGCTTGAAGGAATCCTACCCCCGGTGGGCTTCCATATCGCCAGCGCGGCCCGCTGGCCGTCCCGGTTCGAGCTGGTCCCGAGGGCGTTCCCGGTCGATTCGGTTATCCCGCTGCAAGCCGTGTCTTCTTTCCAGTTCAGCGCACGCCGCGTCGAGTTTGTATTTGTCGTAATACGGTTCGATTGCCCGGTAGGTCTCCGGGTGGATTTTGTTGACCGCCAAATGAACGTGGAAATGTTCGGTATCCTTATGCGCCACACCGATGCGCTGGTGATCGCCCAGGCCGATGGCTTGGCAAATCCCGCTTTCGATGTCATCCAATTGCTCCGGCGCCGGTTTTTCATCCGCCGGAAAGGATACGATCAGGTGATACGTCCGATCGCTTTTCGCGCGGGTATTCAATGCCTGGGTCGCTTCGATTTCTTTCACAGCTAGATCTATTTCACTCAGATTGCAATTCGCTATTCTGGTATACTCTACGGCATGCTCCTTATCCAAAACAGGTTGGCCGGTTTCACGCAATAGGTAGCCGATCAGGTTCGCGTAGCGGGAACCCCTCTTGCGTTCGACGCGCTTGGCGATCATAGCGTTTCAAGTGTTTCCTTGATGTCCCGTTGCAATTCACCCAGGCCGCCGAGCAATTCACGCAGGCGCGGATGATGTTCCCGCCCAGCGGCAATGGGATCATTCAGTAACCGCTTCAGGAGACCGCCGACACGGCCCAAGTCGCCATGCAATTTCGCCAGCTGCACGATGGCCTGTTGGTCAAGCGTTCTTTTCGGGGCAAAGCCCAAACCAAGCGTCCGTAGATACGCCGGCACCGACAGGCTGTATCGAGCAGCTTCGGCCCGAATGGCAGCCAATTCTTCTGGACTCACCCGAATCATGATTTGAGTGGTCCGCTGTCGGGTTTCATTTCCCATGGGATGCAATGAATCGATTGGAGTGTCTGCAAACCGTTGAGCCGCAGGAGAATAAGGAGGCTCGCGTTTGCGGAACAGAGCGACAGCGGCGGTCTAGCAAACGCACATCCCGCTCCTCTATCCATCAAATGAAGGAACTTTCCTGTGAAAATTACGGGAATCTACTGAGGATAACTATCCAATGGGTATTGTACTATCGGAATAAACCGAAACCTAATCGGATTTTTTTACCGGGAAAATCATAGAAAGTTCGATTTCTATCGTAAACAGGAAAGAATGATCGGTACGTTCTGGAAAAAGGCGCACCGGGACGGGGAAACGTGAGTTTCTGGCCTTGAAGGATGAGATCGAGAAGGCGCTTCACGCAGGGTATACCATCCGTGATGTATGGGAATATCTTTTCGAGCAAAAACTGGTTTCGATTCGATACCAGAGCTTTAATAATTATGTGCGTTTGTACGGGTTGAGGCGAAAAGACGTCGCTGCGCGTTCATCCGTCGAACTGAGCGATTCCAGACTAGCACGAAACGAAAAGAAGCGGCTGGAAACCAATGAGTCAAATGAAAAATCACCGCCGCGGACCGGTTTCACACACAATCCATTACCCAGAGAAGACCTCCTGTAGGAACCCTGAATGTCCACGGTCCACATCATTCTTCAAGGCAAAGGTGGCGTTGGCAAGTCCTTGGTCGCCGTTCTTCTTTCACAATACGAAATTTCCAAAGGACGCGCTTTCACAGGAATCGATACCGACCCGGTGAATGCATCCTTTTCGCAATTCGCGTCGCTGCCGGTACAACGCCTGCATCTACTCAATGACGGGGAAATCGACCCTTCAGAATTCGACCAACTCATGGAGAATTTCTTGAGCCTGGACGACGACACCGAAGCCGTGGTCGATAATGGCGCAGCGTCTTTTATTCCCATTTGCGATTATTTATTGAAAAACCAGGCGGTCGAATTTCTCGAAGCGGAAGGGCATCGCGTTTTCGTACACACGGTCATTACCGGAGGACCGGCACTTCTGGATACGTTGTCCGGGTTCGATTCGATGGTTTCTCAATTCCAAACGGGCACGAAAATCGTCTTGTGGGCGAATCCCTTCTTTGGCGAAATCGATTACGAAGGAAAGCCGTTCAAGGAACTCAAGGTTATCCAAAAACACGCGGGCAGCCTCTCCGGGATCGTTCACATTCCGAAACAGAACGGGCTGTTCGCAAGTGATTTTAAAACCATGTTGGAACGTCACCAAACCTTTGAAGACGCGGCGTCGGACAGTTCATTGGGTTTGATGAACCGGCATCGTCTGTCCATGATTCGTGACCGGCTGTTCGGAGAGATGGACGCTGTGCTCGGAACGCTCGATCATGCTTGACCGGCAGGCGGTCATCCAAGCCGTCGCGCAGAGATATGGCATCCTCCTGGGCGATGACGATCCCATTCTGTCGTTCCTTTCGGTGCACGAGGTGCTCCTGGACGACTATTTGGAGCGGTTCAATCGCACCGATGCCAACCATCGGGAGCAAATTGAACACTTGCTGGATCGCTTTGCCGTTCAAACCACGAAGGCGATAGAAACTGCCGTTGGAAGGGAACGGGAACGATTCCGGAACGACCTGCAATCCCTCTTGGCTGCGGAAAGGAAGGCGCACCGTGGTCGGGGTGGCGATGTGGTGCCGATCATCTTGTGGAGTATTATCGGAGTATCCGTTCTACTTTCATCCCTGCTGGCCTTTTTTCTCTTCACGTAATTTAAAATGAAATGAACGTTAACTTTGGATGGCTGATTCTGTCAGTGTTTTTCGCGCTTGTCGCTCCTGCGCAGTCGGCGGAAGTCTATGGCCCCTACAAGGCGAACGTCTTGCGGGTTATCGATGGCGATACGGTGCACATTGAGGTTTCCATTTGGCCCGGACTGAGCCAGCGGACGAAATTGAGATTGGCTGGCGTGAATACACCAGAGAAGCGGGGACGGGGGATTTCAGACTGTGAAAAACGAGCCGGGCATGCCGCCACCGCGTTTACGCGGCGGTTCCTGAAGAAAGCGCAGAGCGTGACGGTTTCCGGTATTCGGCCGGGTAAGTACGCCGGACGGATGCTGGGAAGCCTTCACGTGGACGGCAAGAGCCTGGAGAAGGCGCTGCTCGATGCCGAGCATGCCCGACCGTACCACGGCGGTCGCCGCCCTTCGCCGTGGCCTCCCGGCCGCCTGACCGGCCACCCCAGGCCCTGTGGGACGGGTACACTCCAAGCTCACCGAGCCATCCTTACCTCACCCAAAAGGGCATCGGCACGCATGGCGCGCGGGCCGACGGGGACCGCCTAGTCCTGCCACTTCTCGACACGGCAGACACAATCCACGGTCTGCAATATATCTCCGCCGACGGGGAGAAAAAGTTCCTAACGGGCTCCAAGACCACCGGCCATTTTTTCCTCATCGGGGAAGACGAGTCTTCCGCGCCACTTTACATCGCCGAAGGTTTTGCCACGGCCGCGTCGATCCACAAGGCCATGGGCGGCCAGGCCGTCGTCGCGTTCAATGCGAGAAACCTGAAACCCGTCGCCCAGGCACTGCGCGGACACTGGTCGGAACGTGAGATCGTCCTTTGCGCCGATGACGATGTTAAAACCAGCGGCAATCCAGACTTGGCCGTCGCGCGGGCGGCGGTGCAGGCCGTCGGCGGCACCGTGGCCGTTCCCGACTTCGGGCCGGAACGGCCCGCCGGGGCAACGGATTTCAACGATCTGTTCATCCATCGCGGGCCGGAGGCGGTCTGTAACTCGATCCAAAATGCCCAAAGCGCTTTTCCGGCGCTCGACGGTCTTGTGGAGAAGACGATGAAAGATCCCGGCCATCCCTTCCAGCCAGAGGTGGTGGAACAATTCGGGCGGCTCAAAACGGCGGACCCCGCCCGGTTTGAGGCCCTGTGGGCCGAGCTCAAGGCGCAGACGCAATGCCGCATGACGAAGTTGGATCGGTTTCTGAAAGAACAGGCAGCTAACGGTAATGATCCGCCGGAGACCACGAGACTGACCAACCGGCTGGTCGCCATTGCGGGCGAGGCACTCCATGACTGGGACGATGTATTTCTTGCCCGTGAGGATCGCCTGACCTTCGCTGATCTGAGCATCAATGGGCGGCGCGAAACTTGGTCGGTAGATAGCGAACGCTTCAAGTTTTGGTTGACCATGCAATGCTTTTCACAAACGGGTAACACGCCGGGTTTGCCGACGCTGCACGCGGTCGAGAATCTCATTCACTCGCAAGCGCACTCCGCGGGCAGACAACGGTCGGTGTGCATTCGCAGCGGCGCTGCCGATGGTCAGCTTTTTTTGGACCTGTGCGACGAGGCTTGGCGTTGCGTCGAGATTTCCAAGGATGGGTGGAAGGTCATTGGCAACGGCGGCAGTCCAGTCCGTTTCCGCCGCTATAGGGCGATGGATGCCCTTCCGGAGCCGGCGCGCGGCGGCGACATCGAGGCGCTGCGTCCGTTTGTGAACGTCGCGTCCGACGAGGATTTCGTGCTGTTGGTGGCCTGGCTGCTCGCCGCGCTGCGCAGCAGCGGACCCTATCCCGTGCTGGTGCTCTCCGGGGAGCCGGGCTCGGCGAAGTCAACGGCGGCGCAAATCCTGCGCTCGCTGGTCGATCCCAGCCATATTCCCCCGCGTGTCTTTCCGAAAGGCGACGAGGACCTTTTTTTGGTCGCGTCCCACAATCATCTGCTGGTCTTCGACAACTTGTCTTCGTTGTCGCTTGCGGCGTCGGACCTGCTGTGTCAGTTAGCGACCGGCGGGGGTTTCGGCACGCGCCAGCTCTTCAGCAACCAGGAGGAGTTCCTGCTGCACGCCAACCGCCCAATCCTGCTCAACGGTATCGAGAACGTGGCGGTTCGGTCCGACCTGGCCGACCGTTCCGTGTGCCTGACTCTGGAGCCGGTCGCCGAGAAAGACCGCCGTCTCGAATCGGAATTGTGGGGTAGTTTCGAAGCCGAACGGCCGCGTATTTTGGGCGCGCTGCTCGACGCCATGGTTGTGGGACTTCGGCGCTTTTCGAACATCCGGTTGCCGGACAAGCCGCGCATGGCCGATTTCGCGCAATGGGCCGCCGCCTGCGAGACGGCCTGTTGGCCGGAGGGTACGTTTCTGGCTACCTATTCGGAGAATCGTCAGGAAGCTATGGCGGACGTGATTGAGAGCGATCCGGTGGCCGAAAGCATCCGACTGTTGGTTGATTCTCAGCCGTTATGGAAAGGCACGGCTTCGGAGTTGCTATCGGCGCTGGAGTCGATCGTGGGTGAACGCACCGTCAGGAGCAAGCGGTGGCCCACGAATGCCCAGGTGTTGTCCCGGCAGCTGAGGCGAGTTGCGGGACCGTTGCGCCAAGTTGGTGTCGAGATTTCATTTCAACGCTCGGCCCAAGGCCGGCAAATTTCTATCTCAGCTTGATGACGCAATCATGACGCAATTTTCTACCTTTGCGTCACACGTAAACCAGCGTCATTGCTGGGTTTATGGCTCAATGATGACGCAATGACGCAATTTTCCCGAACCTTTAGGGGGCAAAAAAATAAATCATGCTTACTTCATCGTCCCTTTTTAAGAGAGGGGGAAGGTAGGGATATTTGCGTCATTTGCGTCATTTGCGTCATGGTATTTAAATATCATCTTATATTACAGATAGTTAGGAAAAAACATAATGACGCACTGGTGACGCAAATGGCCTTTTTTGTGACGCAAATGGCCTTTTTGAGATGCTAGAGGCCTAAGTGATGCCTCGCAGACCCCGCACCGGCAGTCTTCATCTCGACTCGTGCGAAAAATAAAGAACAGCCTGTACGTTCCCTTGTTCACACATCCGAAGGGCGGATGCGAACTCTACGAAGCCAAACCCGGCATCTCCTAGCCGCGCCTTATCGCGAATGTCGGCGGAGGCGCTGTCCACCTATGTTCACCCAAAAGAAATTTAGGTGGACACAGGTGGATAGGAGAATGGACGAGCAACCGCTGAGACAGCATATAGGAACCGAAACCTATGGCGAGCAAACGTAAGCCAACCAAGAACCGTGATCCGAACCAGATCACCGCTGATTGCTCTCCTGGAGAAGATTACGCTACCGTCTTCACCCGCACTATGTCGCATCCAACGGTGCAGGCCGCAGCTACGCTTAAGGAGTACGGAAAGTCCTACGGTGACGATCTAAACATGGATGACCTAATCAATTTGATGAAGGAACAGACCCAAGCGAGCCGCAGTGGCGATCTAAGACAATCCGATACCATGCTCACAGTGCAGGCCCACGCGCTAGATGCCATCTTCAACAATCTTGCACGGCGTGCTGTCAACGCTGAATACGTGGATAACTTCGAGCGTTATCTCAAACTCGCCTTGCGCGCACAGTCGCAAAGCCGAGCGACCTGGGAGACGCTCTCGACTATCAAGAACCCGCCAGCGGTGGGCTATGTCCGGCAAGCGAATATCGCCCACGGACCACAGCAAGTGAACAACGCACCGGCTGCTCGCACGAAAGCCGCTCCGGGGGATGCTCCGTGCGCGGGAGAAAATCCTAATCTGCAAAACAAACTATTGGAGGAGAAAGATGGCGAACGGCTGGACCCCGGAACGGCGTGCCCGCCAAGCCGAGTTGATCCGGCAATGGCGACCGTGGGAGAAGGCAACGGGGCCGAAGACCGCGGCTGGTAAGGCGACCGTCTCCCGGAACGCTGACAAGGGTGGCGCCTGGCGGCTACTCCGCGAACTGTCGCGTGTCCTCCGGGAGCAGAGGCGGGAACTGGATGAGCTGGCTGAGTATGATTCCTAGGCCGCGATTGTTGCATCCATCGGAACGATAATTTCCGTGAAGAACAGAAATATGGGCGGTATCGGCGTCAACCTTCTGCCTGGATATTGGCGGTTATTGGACTCACCACTTTCCCTGCTCTTCTTGTCTTTCTTGGTGCCTTGTTCACAGCAGCTTAAGCGGTCCATCCCACAGATAGCCCTCAGAGGCCCTCTAAAGGCCTCTGAGGGCCTCTTGAGTGCGTACTAGTAGGCGAACATAGGGAAAGCCTCAAAAAGGCCATAGAGAGCCGCAGAGAGCCTCTAAAGCGGCTCTGGGTTATCCATCGACCACCTGATCTGCTTGCCACCGTTCGAGAGACGGGTCTTCAGGGTGGCGATGCGGTCTCGTTTGCCGTTCAGTAGAACACCGCAGGGTCGGGCTACCTGATGCACGAAGGATTTCAGGCATTCGTGCGTCCCTCCACACTTCGGCATCCTGCCTGCGCGCGCATCCCTGCGCCTGCCAGCACCTTCAGTCCAACTCCGCGTTGGCTGAGATCGTCCACCACTTCGACCAAATGCTTGAGGCTTCGCCCGAGTCGATCGAGCTTCCACACCACCTGTGCATTTCCCGGTTGCAAGGATTTCAAACAGGCCGCCAATCTTGGCCGATCGTCCTTTCGTCCCGAATCGAGGTCCGAATAGATCCGGTCCGCTTCAACCCCTGCCGCCAACAAGGCGTTGTGTTGGAGATCGGGCGATTGACTGCCGTCGCTCTTGGAAACGCGCACATAACCGATTTTCACCAGTGGCCCCCATAAGAAAAGATAAACCGAAGACAAGAACCTGATTAAGATTTTCTTATCGAGTTTTCTTGCATTCGTGAGCAGCGGAAAGGGGCGGGAGGCCAAAAGCAAGGAAAACGAACGTTTTTCTTATGCTTCCGGAACTATCGCCGAAAGAATCCCCTCAGACGGCCCACCCCCTAAAAGGGAAGTCCGTCTGAGGGGGTGCAGTCCGAGATTCTCCGCTGGTGTTTTGCAGACGGCTTGGTGCCTCCAGGTTTGCGGAGGCGATTGAGCGTCTCCTGAAAGCCTGCTGACAACTCCACGCAAGCGCAGGGATGCGCGCGCAGGCAGGGATGCCGAAGGCTATAGGGACAGACAGGAAGACCGGGTGCCTGGTCCACCCTGTTTCAGGGAACTCATCCCTCTCCCTCATACACTCCCGCTTAAGAAATTCACTTCGCCATCCTGAAGACTAATCCTCCAGATCTGAGCAAGCGGCGCTGGTGTCTGGTGTGTGGATCCGTGCTGTCTTCCGCTTCAGGTTAAAACATAAAAAAATCATGGTTGTTACTCCGTGGGAGACTCTAGGCAACTGTGGGGTTTCGTGGCGGAGTGTGGGAAACCAGTGGGAAAGTGTGGGTGCTTGCTTGCAAGCATCCACACGTTCGCATAGCGATTTCCACGGTTTTCCACACGAAGACCCTTGAACCGTTCCTAGCTGTTGTCCGTGCTCTCTTCTTCCTCGGATTCTTTTAGTTCCTCCAATAGCTTAAGTCGATCCTCTTTTTGGAATTGCTTGTATGCACGGATAAGCACTCGTTGTTTCTTCGTTAAATCTTTTCTCTCCCAAGAATTGTCCCAAAACTCGCTTATCGGCTTTCCGAGTACTTGGGTGATTCTTTGCAGGGTTTTGTGGGTTGGTTGTGCGAAAGGGTTAACTTCTAATTGAGAAATATGGGAAGTGTTAACCCCTATTTTGTTCGCAAACTCCTTTTGTGTAAGTCCTGCTTGTAACCGGAGCCTTCTTAGTTTGCTGAAAAAAACTTTTTCTTTAGGGGAGTCTGGATCTTCTGGATCTTCTGGATCTTCTGGATCTTCTGGGTTTCCTATAAGTTCTCCTGCGCTTGTTCCTAATGTATTAGCAAGTTTTTCCAAGTTTTTTCTTGTTATTCCAACAGATGGGTCAAGCTCCCATCTTGATATGGAAGCGGTGGTAGTTTCTGCTTTGTAAGCAAGCTGTATCTGAGTAAGACCTGCTTGTACCCGAAGTTTTTTTAGGTTTCTGGAAAACTGTTTTCCCCCTTTTTGGGTTTTTTTTTTGAAGGGTTCCTCATCGCAGTGAAATCTCAGTTATCCACAGGTCGCGCGCGCGCGCGGATTAGAAATAGATTAGAGAAAGATTAGCAAAAATCGAGTGTTTTTGTAACTAATTGAAAATTAACAAAAAATTTAGGTAATTTTGGGCCTCTGCGTCCCCCGTATGCCGTGCATCCGTCCCCCGTATGCCGTGCATCCGTCCCCCGTATGCCGTGCATCCGTCCCCCGTATGCCGTGCATCCGTCCCTTGCTGTGGATAACTAATATTCCTTTTATTTCAGTAAGTTATTTTTTTACGATCTCAAATCTTTTGAGATGGCGTTTCTGCGCGCTGCTTGGTGTTCGTTTAATGGTAATGATGCTTTCTCTGAGTTTATAGCTATTAATGACTCCTACGCCTTTTAACTCTTCCAAGGCTTTTTTTAATTTGTATTTGAACTTCCGGGTTTCCTTTGTACGGCTGCCGCTCCAGGCCATCAGGCTTTCGACTCTCAACGGATAGGGTTGCGCGTGGCTGGCAAGGAATCCGTGCAGCCAGAGCGCAAGCGGTTTGCGCTGTAGCTGTTGGCGCTGTTCCCAATCGATGGCGGTCCATCCTGCTCGGTAGAGTTTCGAGAGCTTGGGATTGAGATTGATCACGTAGCGACCGGTGAGTTCGTCGCGGACCCCACCCTCGATGAGAGAGCCAAAATACGTTCGGTTCTCGTGGGTGATTTCAACACTGGCCCCAGTCAGCCGAGCGAAAACGTCCTTGAGCCATTCGTGCTGAGTCTTGCCGTTGTTGCGTCCGATGGCCTTCAAGAAAGCATGCGCGGTGAAGTCGCACTGAGTTCCCGGCGGATTCTGCCGGGCAAGGTGGAGAGCTTGTTCCCATACATCCAAGTCGGACTGGTCGAGTTGCCAGCCAGTGAATCGAATTTGAATGCCATTTTGGGAGGCCAGCAACTCGCGCCTCATGTACTGCCGATCCTTTCCTTGAATTGCAGGGAAGAGTGCTCCCCGCAGGATACTGTTCGGCACGCCACGTACAGGTTCCGGCCAGGGAGAAAGAGGTGCAGGCTCGGCGGTGTTTGGCTTTTCCTGCAAATGGCGCTCCTCAATAGTTCGCTTGAGAGATTCTAGAGCCTGATCTATGCAGTCTGGCATCTCCGCCCCCTTGATTAGTTATTTTTTAGTTATTATAATTCAAACATTGATTTTTTGAGTCCCAAAGTTAGATTGATTTGCTAGACCAAACCCAGCAGCGGCGGCTGCAGAAGCTGCGGATCGAGGCTGGAGCCGAGGTGCTGCAGGCGCTCGAAGACCCTAACGTTGTCGAGGTGATGCTGAATCCCGACGGTCGGCTGTGGGTGGAGGCATGCGGCGAAGGCATGGTGGAGATCGGCCGGATGACGCCGCTCAATGCCGAGGCGCTGATCGGGACGGTTGCGGACTCGCTGGGCGTTGTCGCGACGCGCGAGACGCCGATTGTCGAAGGCAAGTTTCCGCTGGACGGCAGCCGGTTCGAGGGCCTGCTGCCGCCGGTGGTGAGCGGCCCGGCGTTCACGATCCGCAAACGGCCGCAGACGATCTTCACGCTGTCGGAGTACGTTCGGCAGGGGGTGATGGATCGGCAGCAGCAAGAGCGGATCGCGTGTGCGATTTCAGCCTACGAAAATCTGCTGATCGTTGGCGGGACCGGTTCGGGGAAAACCACGCTCACGAATGCGGTGATCGACGGGATTGCAGCGGTCCATCCCGAGGACCGGCTGGTGATCCTCGAGGACACGGCGGAGATCCAGTGCCGCTCGGAGAACGCGGTGATTCTGCGTGCGACCGTGGACGTGAGCATGGAACGCTTGCTGCGGGCCACGCTGCGGCTACGCCCGGACCGCATCGTGGTGGGCGAGGTGCGGGGCGCGGAAGCGCTGGCGTTGCTGAAAGCGTAGAACACGGGCCACCCCGGCGGTGTGGCGACGGTCCACGCCAACAGCGCCCGCGCTGGCCTGGTTCGGCTCGAACAGCTGATCGCCGAGTCGGGCTCCGCCAAGGACATGCGGCCCTTGATTGCCGAGGCCGTGGATCTGGTGCTGTTCATCGCCCGTGAGAACGGCCAGCGCCGGCTGAAAGAACTCATCACGGTCGATGGTTTCGAGAAGGGTTCTTTCTGCTTTAGTACGTTGGATGAACCGCCGAATTGAAACCAGAGCTGCCATGATTGACTCGCGAATCTCGTTTTCCTCCCTGCTGTTTGCGCTGCTGGCGCTGTGCCTGGTGCAGTTGTTCCTGCTGGAACCGGCCGTGGCGAATACCATCACCGGGATGCCGTGGGAAACGCCACTGCAAAAGATCAAGAACTCGCTGACCGGGCCAGTCGCGCTCATTATCTCGCTGTTAGGCGTTGCCGTTGCCGGTGTTTCACTCATTTTCGGCAGTGAATT